>SXGS01590683.1_pt1 | contig 101032 bp, 80 predicted proteins | sample 3174681 | NCBI WGS metagenome assembly SXGS01 (sample SAMN11356861, study PRJNA531348) | freshwater metagenome | isolation source: freshwater sample F1-80 | place: China: Fuxian Lake, Yuxi | collected 2017-12-25 | reverse complement strand
GGCAATCCTGCCAACATTTGATCCGCATGCGCGATGGACATGCGCCAATCCAATCAGAGTCCACAGCGGCGCGCCACCAAATTCATTCCATCTCCTTGCCCTCAAACTTCATTCCACCCTCCTTGTCGAGGGCCATGGCTCGGGCAGGTGTCGATCTGTGGCCGGCTCGAGGAAGGACGTTCAACGGCATTGAGATTCTCCGGCCAGAATCTTGGCGAGGAACTGCAAGCTGAAATTCAAACCGAGCGAGCTGAACTGACAACGGATGTGGTGCCCGGGACGTTGCATATCCGAGGCAACGAAGGAGGCATCACCTTGCACAGCGGCACCATTCGCGACCTCGGCGAAAACCAGTCCCGTTCCTATCGTCTGGTCCTCCGACGTCCCGACGGTGCTGGTGTCACGATTCCTTTCGTGGTCGCCGGCCACAACGAACTGATTCTGGATCCCCCAGTGCCGCCGCAGCTCGTCCGCAGAGTGGTCTGGACCAATGACACACCGGTACGCTTTTCGGAAATCAACATCCCCGCCGGTGTGATCGTCGAGATCGCCAAGACTCGGCCCGAGGGAGGCCGCCTGATCAACGGCATTTTCCAGGGAGACCAACTGGTCGGCGGTGTTCTTAAGTGGGAAAGCACCGGGCGCGTGCGGATCAGCGGCGTGATTGACGGCCACGGCGGCAACGGCAGCGAGGGAACCGGCTACAACGGTGGCGGCACGAGTTTTCTGGCTGGTGAAGGCGGCCAGGGTCGCCGCGATGGCGGCTGCAACGGCATGTTCCTGTTCGATGTGGTGCCGGAAGGATACGTCGTCGTCGGGAACCCTGATTCCACTTGCCGTTCCTCATTGGAGGCGGCCATCGGAAACAGCGCACGCGACAGGACGGTGTTCTCCTTCGTACAGAGAGGCGGCTTTGGTGGACAGCCCGGCGAAAACGGCAATCTCCTGGAAGACATCGGATCGGTCCTGTCCGTCATTTTCGATTTCTTCGTGACGGCGTTGGATGCGGTCGGCTGCATCACGACCGGCACGACATGCGTCGCTTTGGTGGCCGATGTGGCGAACGCAGTCGATGATATCAGCGACCTCATCGAGCATTTTGAAGATCAGTCTTACCGCGGCAACCCTGGCCAGCCGGGTGAGCCTGCCTGGTTCTCCGGACAACTGCGCGGCCACAGCGGTGGCGGTGGTGGTGGTGGTGGACGTTACAATTTTCTTGTGGACATCGATCCCGGTGGTGGTGGCGGCGGTGGCGGGACCGGTGGAAGCGGCATCAGCATCACCACAGCTGGCAATGTGTCCTTGGGTGGAATGCTCGACACCCATGGCGGAAATGGAGGAGACGGCGCCGAGGACGGCGACCGGCGCAACCGGAGGCGTCTAAACCAGCCACCCGATCCGGGGCGTTTTTCTGGCGGCGGTGGCGGAGCCGGCAGCGGCGGCGACATTGTGATCCGATCCCTCGGCAGGGCGTCTGTCCCCACACTCCTGATCAACACAAACCCCGGTCTGCCGGGCCTCGGTGGCGCATTATTTCCTGCCGACGAAAACGGTGGACCCTACTTCGTGCCTCATCCTGCGACGCGGCGCGCCGAACCAGGCCATGTGGAAATACGCCCCGCGCCCCGCCCGGCGTCACGAGAACTCGTGGTCACTCAACGCCTCTACCCAGTGAGCGGATCGGGCCTTGGTTCTCCAGCAACCTTGATTGTCCGCGCCGAAGACGGAACCACGCGACGCACGATTGTTACGCCCGGACAGAACACGCAGCTCACTTTGTTCGATGGGTTCAACCGCATCTACGACGAACGCGACCAAAACGGTAGCGATCTCCTCCATCGATGCGTGCTCATGCTCCCGGAAGTCACCATCACGGTCGTGCCAGATGACACGGATGGCGATGGCTTTCCCGACGCCGTTGAATCCGCGTTCGGTTCGAATCCGGGCAGTCCCTCCAGCACGCCTTTGAACACAGGGATCGGCTCTGGCTCGAATCGTGGGATGATCACCGCGCGATCACCGAACCTGCGCGTGATCCGCCCGGCTTTCGGTTCTGCGCAGGGCGTCGAGTCCGCCATCACCGTGGCGACGGCCCCCGGTCTGCGATTCATCCGCCCGGCTTTTGGCTCCGAGCAGGGCGTCCCGAGCGGCGTGATAATGGCCACAACGCCTGGTTTACGCGTCGTGCGCCCGGCTATTGGTTCCGACAACGGCGTGCGGTACGGTTTGATCCTGAGCGAGCCGCCGTTCGTCCGCGTGTTTCGCCCATGAATTCTCAATCTCCTGTCGCGCTTTTTATTCACACCCGTTCAAGCTTATGAAAATGACTCATCCACTCTCCGCGCTGTTCATGTTTGGCCTTGTGCTCACAGCGACTGCCGCCAATCAAAACCTCTTCCTCCCCAACATCAGCACGGGAGCAAATGGCGAGTTTACCCCCACGTTTGCCAGCACCGGGAACACCGGCCTCACCAACATCGTGCTGCCACCAGACGGACGCTTGAACTTCACCAGGGTTTCCATTCCCGCAAACGTGACGGTCAAGTTCCTCCGGAATGCTCTCAATACTCCGGTCTATCTGCTGGCTTCTGGCGACGTCACCATCCTTGGCACAATCGACGTGAGCGGAGAGACCGGGACGGACTTGAGGGGTGGATTTGGAGGGCCGGGTGGATTTGACGGTGGCACGCCACGGGACAACCGCGCGGGAAGTGTTCCCGGTGATGGTTATGGGCCTGGTGCGGGGAGCGCCGTCGTGGGCGATTTTCTTACTGTTCTTGGCCGGGCGACATACGGCACCGTACTGCCGGTGGCCATCCCGCCCCGTGATGGTCAGCCCTACGGCAGCCAGTTGCTCATGCCCCTGGTCGGCGGTTCGGGTGGCGGCGGTTACAGCCTGGGCGTTGGAAGCAGCAGCGGCGGTGGCGGTGGTGGCGGTGGAGCGATCCTGATCGCCTCGAGCACGATAATCGCGATTCCTTCCGGCGGACGGATGCTGGCCTGGGGTGGCAATCCCAACGGCTCTGGAGGAGCGATCCGGCTCCTGGCACCGATGATCGTCGGCGGTGCCGGAGGTTTCGGCAACGGCACGCTTGATGTCTCCGGTGCAGCCAGCGGAGGCCACGGGCGGATACGGTGCGACTTGATCGACCGAAGCAACTTCGTGCTTAACTTCACTCCCGCTGAAGCACCCGTCACCACGGATCAATTCCTGCCTCTCACAGCGCCTCCCAGCGATGCGCCGAGATTGCGAATCGTGCGGGTCGGCAACACCTTGGTTCCTGCGGATGCGGGCTATAGCATCCTGCTGTCACCGCTCAACGCGCCGCTCATGCAGGATGTCGTGATCGAAGCCTCGAACTTCAACGGGCAGGCTCGCTTCACGATCAAACTGACGCCTTTGACCGGTTCCTCCACCAGTATCAATACCAACATCAACAACCCGACTTTCTTTGCCGCGCGGATCACGAATTCACTTCCGTTCCCTGCCAACGTCCCCGTCACTGTGAGTGTCTGGACGAGGTGATGGGCCCTTGGAATGATGGCGACATCCCCGGCTCGTTCGCACGGCTCACGCCTGTCCGCTCAAGGGGAGAACCATTTCCAAGCCAGCCCGATGGATGAATCAATGCCGCTGAGCTGGACGCTTTCATCCCAAAGCTGCCGCGCCAGCACCGGGTCGAGCGACAGCTTGGAAGACGGAACGGGATTCTTCTGGAAATAGTATCCGCCCGATGAACCTGAAACTTCCCGCGACGTGGCCAGCCAGGTGATCGTTTCGGCTCCACGGGCGGCGGAAATCAATTCTCTCCTCAAGCCGTGCGAAAGCACATGCTTGAGCCAACTGACAAGGCCGTTATTGCGGGCGAAACCAGAGCGGACGATTCCCGGATGCACGGCATTGGCCGTGATCGATGAGTCGGAAAGCCGCCTCGCCAGTTCGTAAGTGAAGAGGAGATTCGCCAGCTTCGATCGTGCGTACGCCTGGCGACGATCGTAATCATCCGATGTCATCAGCCAACGTTCCGGGCGGGTTGCGGCGGCGTGGGCGCTGGACGAAACATTGATGACTCGTACCGATGGAGCAGCAAGGAGCGCCTCCATGAGAAGCGAGGTGAGCAGAAAATGTCCCAGATGATTGGTTGCAAATGTCAGTTCGTGCCCATCGGCGCTTTGACGAAACGAATCAAATCGAGCCCCGGCGTTGTTGATCAACACATCAATCCGGGAAGTTCGTTCACGGATCTGGCCCGCAAGACGGCGCACCTCACTCAAGGATGAAAGGTCGGCGGCGACAAACTCCACGCTGGTGCCGGGATGGCGCCGGGCGAGCAGATCGCGGAGCTGGCAACCCCGGCTTTCATCTCGACCCAAAAGGAACAGGTGCCCAACATGGGAGGCCAGCGCAAACGCAGAGGCGCGTCCAATGCCCGAGGTGGCTCCTGTCACGACACAGACAAGGGAAGTGGGTGGCATCGTCAGCTTGCGGGGAATGAGCAGGAGATGATCACGGCCTGTGACGCGGCAGTTCAGCTTTGAAATCTCCGAGGCTTGGCCAGTGCAGGCGCTGGTTCAAATCCACTTCCGCAACCGCGACAGTCCCCCATTTCTCAGAGTGCGCGATGGTGTTCCCCTGGTGATCAAACACAGCCGAGATCATCCAGTTTCTGGAGACGTCCTCGTATGTCGAGCTCACGAGATAAACATGATTTTCACAAGCTCGGGCGCGGGCCAGCGCCGGGTTGCAACCCCACACCGGCCACGCGATCACTTCCGCCCCGCGGTTGCTCAATTCACGAGCCACTTCCGGAAAGAAACCGTCGTAGCAGATCATCATTCCCAGTTTGCCGAAGCGTGTATCAAACACGGGATACTCGTGCCCCGGTGCGATCCCGCCGGCCACCTCATCGCGTGGCAGGCAGACCTTGCGATACTTTCCAGCGACCTTGCCATCCGGGCCGATGAGAGCGGTGGTGTTGTGAATCAAATGTCCCGACCGTTCGACAAGACCGGCCACGATGTAAAGGTCGTGTTTGCGCGCGAGTTCGCCGAAGTAATTGGTTGAAGGTCCGGGGATCGGCTCGGCGCACTCGGCGAACGATTTACCGAGACCAAAGTAAGTAAGAGTTTCCGGGAGCACAACGAGCTGCGCACGCTGTTTCGCGGCATCCTCGATCAATGGGGCGAACAGGCGGCAATTGCCGGCGGGAGTCTTGCCGCCATTGGGACGGAAGTGAACGGTCGCCAGCCGGACCTTGCGTTCGGGTGGCCTCGGAACTTCAGAGCAGGAAATCTGGCTCCACTCGATCTTCCCGCCCGGCGCCCATTGGAGGTGGAGTTCAACAACGGCCTTGGTGGCTTTGGACGGCGCGCGATACACATCGGTGACCTCGGTCCAACCATCAGCGCCCGCGGCGCGGTCGATCGGATGTTCGGCCTCCGCCGTGGGCGTGTATCCGGGGAGAACATCCGTGGCATAGCTGGAAAAGCCCGCGCTCGAATTCGAACCCGAAACTCCGCCGACTCCACCTTCGTCCCGCAGGACGCGCTTTCCCGTTTGATCCTGCCAGATCAAACGCACCAAAGCGCTCCGACGCGGGTTCTCAATGCGGTGCGCCTTCCGAAAAGCCTCGAACCGGTAGAAATTCCCACCGCTCACTGGGAAGGATTTCGTCCAGAATCCGTCGAGCCCTTCACGCGCGTCGTGCTCGATGACGAGCGATCCTTTGTGGTCGCGACCGCCCGTCGGTTCTCGGCCGAATTTCGGTCGGATTTCGTCGCGGAACGCATTTGCCTGCCAGTCAGTGGGAGCGTTGCTGTCCGCGCTGGCAGCGACCGCAGCGGTTGGCAACAGAACACTCAACGACAGGAGAATGAATCCGGAAAAAGTTGTTGGAAATGGCATCCCCGTGATGAAAGCGGGGATCAGTGCGCTGGCAAAGTTCATCTTCATTGTGATGACCGGCATAGTGGCGGCGACAACGCAGTTGGCAACCGAGATTGCTGCCGTGATGTCACGGTGCATCTACAAGTTTTTGGTGGAGCGCGACTGTGCTGAAAGCCAGTCGCAGCAGTATCGCTGGCTCGCCCTCACGCCAGACCTGTTGCGGCTGGTGCTGCGCGCACTACCGCGCTCCTGACCGACAGTCAAATTCACCGACTACTTGTGGATGCACTGGTGACGTCACCTCGGGAGACAAAGACATTGCGGCTTGGGGCCGCATGGGTTACAAAACTGGAAATTCCTCTCCAGTTATGAAACAGCCAACATTGTTCCGAAGCGGGCGCGGGCTTGCGTTCACTCTCATCGAACTCCTTGTCGTCATTGCCATCATCGCCATCCTGGCTGGCATGCTTCTCCCGGCCCTATCACGCGCGAAATCCAAAGCCCAACAGACGCAGTGCCTGAGCAACAACAAACAGATCGGGATTGCTCTGATGCTCTATGCGGACGATTACAACGACACGCTGCCGCTGGTGCGGGACTGGGCTTCGCTAGGAGGCCAGACCGGAAAATACGACTTGCAAGTGAGAGAAACCAACAAGCCCCTCTACTCGTATCAAGGCACGCCGCAAATTTTCCGCTGCCCGGCCGACAAAGGTGACAAATCTGGACAGGGGTTCGTGGGGATCAATTGCAGCAACTGCTTCAATCAGTATGGAACGAGTTACTTGATCGAGTTCGCGATTGATTTCATGCGCACCAAGCGCGTCTTCGGCAACGTCGGTGTTGACCGCAATGCTTACGATGGTAAATCGATGAAAATGGCGGAGATCGCCATCAGCCCAGCCAACAAGATCATTTTGGGAGACTGGATCTGGCACTTTAACCGCGGCTGGCTGGACAAGCGCAGCATGTGGCACAACTACAAGGGAAAGAGCCTGGTCGTGATGCTGTTCGGGGACGGCCATGCCGAAGGTTACCGCTTTCCAACCTACCCCGAGACCGACCCATTTTGGGCCGCCCCACCTAATCCAACCAACAAGTGGTGGTGACGGCTTCGGGCTGATGGGAGAATCAGAGTTTCCTGAATCAGAGTTTCAAAAACGGCCCCGGAGCGCGCAAGCGCTCCCGTCCTCCCCCGAAACTCCGACATCTCCAGGTGTTGCTCGAAGGCCGGTGCCTGGATCCTGACGGGTCACCTGGCCTTGATTTTCAGCGCCATATCTTCCGTGAACGGTGGTGATGCAAACTTCGCCACACCTCCGCGCAACGTGATGGTTTCGCGCCTGACCGTGCGGCCAGTGCGCGGATCCAGCCACTCTGTCGCGTAATTCCCGGAGGGGAGCGAGAGGGAGAGCGTCGCAGTCTGTGGCTGATCTGAGCGTGCAGACGGACTGGAGAATGGTGATGAATCCGACCAGTTGAAATCGATGTTCGTATCAGTGCGCGTCAGCCGCAGCTTGTCGAATTTCGTGCCGGCATAGTACTTCCCGTCAATTCCATGAATACCTGACAGCGCAAGGAATGCGGCATTGGGAATAGTTTCCTTCGGCAGGCTCGGACTGGACCAGCAGAGCTTGATGATCCCCTTGCCGCCGGATTGGAAATAATCTGTTTCGATGGAGACCTTCTGACCTGCGATGAGTTGCACGGTGCCGGTGTCTTCGCGTTCCGGGTGGCTGCTCCAATTGTCGATGATGGTCTTCCCATTAACCCGCACTCGCACGCCGCCATTTGCGATGGTGTGAATGGTGTATTCCTCGGAGAACTTCGGCGTGAGCCTCCCGTTCCAGCGGATGGAATACTCCTCTTTCGGCGGCGCACTGGGAGCAAGGTACAGGGCATAATGCCTGCCGGGTTCCACAAAGGCCCGCGCGGTCCAGCCGCGCGGGATACCACCTTGAATGATCGAATTATCCGGCCTCATTTTAATGAAGGGGAGTCCGTTCATAAATTCCACCAGGTGGCGCATCTGCTCTCGGAACCCGGGATTGCCGCCGCCGGGGTCGGTGGCCGGTTGAACGAAAGTGCCGTTCTCAAATCCTCCAGCCGCAAAGGAATAATCGAGGTTGTTGTAGAGTCCGCCGCCCGCGAGGATGAAATCCCACGCCTCGATGCGGTATGGCAGATCGTTTGTGCCGCGAAAGCCGGTTTCGTTGTCGCCAATGACTTTTCTCAAGCCGTAGTTCAGAGCGACCGTGTTTGGCGGTGATGCGTAGTGAAAGTTGTAGATGGAAATCGCCGGATGCGGGTCGGTGACGCGCGCCGCGCCATTGGCAACATTTCGCGAAATGAGATGCTTCTTCTTGAGCGGCTTCTCGGTCTCGGCGATCACCTCGGCGATGTGGTGCTGCCACTCGACAGTCACGCCACCGAAGTACGGTTCATTGCAAATCTCGTAATAAAGGTTGTCGAAGCGGTTGAGTTCCTTGACCAGCTTGCGGGTGAGGGCTTCATGCACCCCAAGCAGGCCGCCATGTTTGTCGAGTGTATAGACATTGGTTCGCGGGATGTTTCCAATGCCATTGATGTTGTTCGAGGCGTTCTGCGAGCTGAGGTTCCACTGGGCTTCCTCGTAGAACGGGCAGAACAAGTTCAGCTCGACGACGATGCCGCGTTTGTCCGCCTCGGAGACAAAGTCCTTGAGCCGACGGAAATAGGCCTCGTCCCATTTCGTAAGATCAAATTTGTTTCCAGAGTTCGCATAACCGGGCGTTGAACTTCGAGCCCACGGAGAGATGAAACGCCCGGCCGCTGGAGCCAGGGTGTTGCGGGTGATGTTGAACGCGCCCTGTGGCTCTACATAAGCCCCGGTAAAAGTGCGCGTGAGGTTGAGTTTCCGGGCGCGCAATTCATCGAGATATGGGACGTAGTTGAAGTCCAGGTTCAACACGGCGCCATAGTGTTCGGCCGAAGTGATCAGGATCGCGGGCTTGCCGCGGTAGAGGAAGTAATGGGGATTTTCAGGATGCAAGGACAGGGGCGCTGCATTGCTCGCAATGGGGAACGTGATACCAATGAAGCAAACTAGGATCTGCCGGATTGATTCGAATGTGGGATGCATGATGAGCAAATAGCAGCAACCCTGAAATTTTGGAATGCGTTTTGCGCGCATGTTCGGTGGTGGTTTCATGCTGGCCAAAACCTTTTCCGCCATTACAACGCCCGCATGTCGCGAAATTACTGGTTGGTGAAGCAGGAGCCTGAAAGCTACTCGTGGACAGATTTTGTCAAAGATGGCCACGCGGCGTGGACGGGCGTGCGAAATTATCAGGCCCGAAACAATCTTCGGGCGATGGCCAAAGGTGACCTGGTGTTCTTCTACCATAGCGGTGCCGACAAAGCCGTAGTCGGGCTGTCACGAGTCGATCGCCAGGCGTATCCCGATCCGACGGCCACGGAAGGTGACTGGTCAAGCGTCGATCTCGTGCCAGTGAAAGCTTTGGCCAAGCAGGTTTCACTTGGTGTGATCAAAGCCGATGCGGTCCTGCTGGAGATTCACCTCGTCAAAAACTCGCGGCTGTCCGTTTCACCACTGAGTCAAACCCAGTTCGAACGCATCCTGAAATTGGGTGAGACACGAATCTGAGGCGACGACGGATGTTTCTTGCACCGCCATTCTGATCCGCCGGACAACCCGACCAAATCCACCCGTCGAAATCGGCATCCGAATTTGTCTCTTGTTGTTTCCCGCTTGTTTTGCGTCTATCTCGGCCATGCCTGACTGGATTGTCGCCCTGATTCTCGGAGCCGTCGAAGGTGTCACCGAGTTTCTGCCAGTGTCATCGACCGGCCACCTGCTTCTCGCGGAACACTGGCTTCCACGCCAGTCTGACTTGTTCAATACTGTCATTCAGTGCGGCGCGGTTCTCGCGCTCTTCGCGGTGTTCACCGATCGCATCCGGCAGTTGCTCTTTCGATGGCGGGAGCGGGAAACGCAAGATTACTTTGGCAAACTTGCGCTCGCGTTCTTCATCACTGGCGTCGGCGGTCTCGTGCTCAAGAAACTTGATTTCAAGCTGACGGAAGCCGTCACGCCTGTCGCCGCCGCAACCTTGATTGGTGGAGTGCTTTTTCTCGCGGTTGAGAACTGGCTGCGCAACCGCCCCCTGGGAGATGACCTGACGTGGAAGATCGCCATCTCGATCGGCGCGGCGCAGTTGATCGCGGCGGTGTTTCCCGGGACATCGCGCTCCGGCATCACCATTCTGGTGGCGCTGCTGCTGGGCTTGCGCCGTCCAGCCGCCGCTGAATTCTCCTTCCTGCTCGGCATCCCCACTTTGCTCGCTGCGGGAGCACTCCAGAGTTTCTCGGCCCTCCGGCATCCGGGCGGGACTCCGGAACGCTGGGACATGATTCTATTCGGCTCGGTGGCGGCGGCCATCACAGCGTTCGTGGTCGTCAAGTGGTTGCTGCGCTTCGTGCAGACACACACGTTCGTGGGCTTCGCATGGTACCGGATCATTCTCGGAATCCTGCTGCTTGCGTTCGTGCGTTGAATTTAGAGTGGGTTTTTGACCGCTGAAGCCTTCTTCACCGAAAGGTGCGACTACGCGAGAATTTCTCTCACCACGTTTCCGTGAACGTCCGTAAGCCGGAAATCACGTCCCGCATACCGAAAAGTGAAGCGTTCGTGATCGAAGCCGAACAAGTGCAGCAACGTGGCGTGCAGGTCGTGAACATGGACTTTGTTTTCGACGGCTTGAAAACCAAACTCGTCGGTCGCGCCGTGGACCATGCCGCCGCGGATTCCGCCTCCGGCAAGCCACATGGTGAAACCATAAGGATTGTGGTCGCGGCCGTTGGAGCCTTCGGTGGTGGGCGTGCGTCCAAATTCGCCGCCCCAGATCACCAGCGTATCCTCGAACAGGCCGCGCTGTTTCAAGTCTGTGAGCAACGCGGCGATTGGCTGATCAATCTCGCGCGCCAGCTTGCGATGCTCGGCTTCGAGATTGCCGTGACTGTCCCAGGGTTGGGCCGCGCCATGCCAGAGCTGCACGTAACGCACTCCACGCTCAAGCAACCGGCGCGCGATCAAGGTCTGGTTTCCGTGAATCGTCGTTCCGTAGAGATCGCGCATCGCGGCGGATTCACGGCTCAGATCAAAGGCGTCCGCCGCCTCCAGTTGCATTCGATACGCCATCTCGAAGGTTTGAATCCGCGCCTCCAGCCGTGAATCAGCACTTCTAAGTCCTACATGGTCGCGATTGATCTTTCCCAACAGGTCAAGCTGGCGGCGCTGTTGAGCGAGTGAGGCGGCTGGGCTCCGGATATTTTCGATCAAACGTTCAACATCCGAATGTTGGGAATCGATGAACGTGCCCTGAAAAACGCCAGGGAGGAAGCCGGCCTGCCAGTTCTCGTGCTCCTTGACGGGCAGTCCTTTTGGGCAAAGCACGATGAACCCCGGCAGGTTTTCATTCTCGGTGCCAAGGCCGTAGGTGATCCATGAGCCGACACTTGGCCGGCTTTGGATCGAATCACCGCAGTTCATCAGCATCAGGGACGGCTCGTGATTTGGTAAATTGGCCTGCATCGAGCGAACCACGGCGATGGAATCGATGTGTGCCGCGGTGCGCGAGAACAACTCACTGACTTCGATGCCGCTTTGTCCGTAACGCTGGAATTTGAATGGTGACGGGAATGCGCCGCCGGTCTTGCGCTCGGTTGGCAAATGGCCTGTCGGCAAGGGCTGGCCTGCATATCGCGCCAGAGCGGGCTTCGGGTCGAAGGTGTCAACGTGGGAAGGGCCGCCGTTGAGAAAGAAATGAACGACGCGCTTGACCCGCGCCGGGAATGGCGGCGGCTTTGGTGAGAGCGGACTCGTTGCAGATCCTTCGGCTGCGAACGCCGTTCCGTTGCTGAGATGTGAAAACGCCAGCGCCCCGAGGCCCATGCCACAGCGGCGCAAGAAATCGCGTCGAGTCCAAGGCACGTCGAGGAAGTTTGGCAGGACGCTGTGCATGAGTTCGAAGTTTAGCCCATCGAATGCGGAAGGGAATCCTGGATTTCACCCATGACTGGCTGAACTGCAAGCAGTCAGGATTCGATGAAGCCTGCTCTGATGAACTTCGGGTTCGCGCCCCCAGCTTTTCGACGCAAGCGTGACAATGGTCTCAATGCGCTTCAAATCTGGAAGTCACGAGACAATTCGATTGCCCGAACAACGGCACTTGCGCATTTTCCTGCGGTGCGACTCATCTCTTCGGCAAATGTAATGCAACGACAGGCCCTGGCTTGGCGCAGAGCCGGGGTGCGGATCGCCTTCGTTCCCACCATGGGATACTTGCATTCGGGACATGCTTCGCTGATGCAGCGTGCCCGTCGGATTGTCGGGCCGGCCGGCAAATTGGTGGTGAGCATCTACGTCAATCCGGCGCAATTCGGTCCACAAGAGGATCTGAGCCGTTACCCTCGCGACCTGCCGGGTGACAAAGCCTTGTGTTCGAGGATGGGGGTGGACTGTGTCTTCGTACCCGGGACGGACGAAATGTATCCGCCTGATAAAATAGGCAACCATAGCACTTACGTCCTGGAGACACGGGTGTCTTCTTCGATGGAAGGAAGTTCCCGGCCGACTCATTTTCGAGGTGTGGCTACGATCGTGGCAAAGCTCTTCAATCTCGTTCTGCCTGAGGTGGCGGTTTTCGGCGCAAAGGATTTTCAGCAGGCGGCTGCAATCCGAAAAATGACTGCCGATCTAAATTTTCCGGTCCGGATTGTCGTCGCGCCAACCATTCGCGAGCCGGATGGTCTGGCGCTGAGTTCGCGCAACAATTACCTGTCGGTGGAGGAGCGTTCTCAAGCAGTGGTTTTGTCGCAGGCATTGTGGTTGGTTGCCAGGAGGGTTTCGCGGTGCAAGTCCGGAGTGCCCGCCAGTCGGTTGAAGGCGGGTGTGTCGCGGATGGTCGCCGCTCGACCTCTGGCAAGCATGGATTACATCGAGTTCTTCGACCCGGCGACCTTGGAGCCTGTGCAACGAGTGATCCGGGGAACCCAGATGGCGCTGGCGGTTTTCGTCGGGAAGACCCGCCTGATCGACAACGCGCTGCTTTGAACAAATGAGCAAGCCAACGAGGCATTTTGATTTCCTGGTGCTCGGGAGTGGCATTGCCGGACTGACATTCGCGTTGAAAGTCGCCGCTCACGGTCGTGTGGCGATCGTCACCAAAAAGGACCGTGCGGAATCGAACACCAACTATGCCCAGGGAGGCATCGCGGCTGTCACCAGCAAGGAGGACTCCTTCGAGTTCCACGTGCTCGACACGCTGCAGGCTGGTGCGGGTCTGTGCAAGGAAGAGGTGGTTCGGACGATCATCGAAGAAGGTCCCGCTCGGGTGGCTGAATTGGTGGACCTTGGGATGAAATTCTCGGACAGGCTCGATGCCGGGGGGCATCTGGAACCCGATTTGGGGCGTGAAGGGGGCCACTCAAAGCGACGGATTCTGCACGCCAAGGACGTGACTGGCCGTGAGATTGAGCGCGCCCTGCTGGCTGCCGTCGCGGCGCAACGTTCGATCGAGATTTTCGAGAATCACCTGGCGATTGATCTCATAACCAGTGAAAAGCTGGGAATGTCAGGGCCCAACCGCTGCCTGGGCGTTTACGTCCTGGACAAGCGTGGACAGGAGGTTTGCACCTTTTCCGCGGGCACCATCGTGCTTGCTACTGGCGGGTGCGGGAAGGTTTACCTTTATACAACCAATCCGGATATCGCGACGGGGGATGGGGTGGCAATTGCGTATCGTGCCGGGGCTGCTGTTGCGAACATGGAATTCATCCAATTTCACCCGACGTGCCTTTATCATCCCAAGGCAAAATCATTTCTTGTGAGCGAAGCAGTGCGTGGAGAAGGGGCGGTTCTGAGAACGGTGGACGGGGTTGAGTTCATGTCGAAGCATCATCCCCAAGGCGCGCTCGCGCCACGCGACATTGTGGCGAGGGCCATCGATACCGAGATGAAACGAAGCGGTGCCGAACATGTCTGGCTGGATATCTCCCACCGACCAGCCTCGTTCATCACGGATCGATTTCCAAACATCTACCGTACTTGTCTCCAGTTCGGCATCGACATCACGAAGGAGCCCATCCCCGTGGTTCCCGCGGCTCATTATCAATGCGGCGGAGTGCTGACCACGGTGGATGGAGGGACGGAGATTGCGGGGCTTTATGCCGTGGGAGAGGTCGGTTGCACCGGGTTGCATGGGGCGAACCTGCTGGCGAGCAACTCGCTCCTCGAAGCACTGGTTTGTTCACACCGGGCGGCTGAACGTGTTAAAGCGGAAACAGTGCGCATTGAAGCCGTTCAGCTCCCCCCCTGGCAGCCAGGAAATGCCAGCAATGCGGACGAACTGGTGGTGGTATCGCACAACTGGGATGAGATACGCCGGGTCATGTGGGATTACGTCGGGATCGTGCGGACCAACAAGCGCCTTCAACGTGCCCGGAGCCGCATCGAGAATCTGCAAGCTGAGATTCTCGAGTATTATTGGGACTTCATCATCACGAGCGACCTTCTCGAGTTGAGGAACATCGCGACGATTGCCGGAATCATCATCGAGAGCGCCATCGAGAGAAGAGAAAGCCGGGGGTTGCATTGCAACCTCGACTATCCAGATCCTGATCCGGAATGGGGGAAACGGGACACCATTTTGCGCAGGAAATTAATGTGAGAATCCCCGGCAGCGAACCGAAGGCGTCAGCCCAGACTGGCATGATTGGATAACTGACAGCCTCCATGGCGGGGAGAAATAGCTTTACACTGATGAGGTTCAAACCTACTTTGACGTCCTTTTACGAAGCAAAGATTGGAACGTATGGAAGTTAAAGTTAAGGTTATTGAACAGTTTCGGGTGCATGAGCGGGACACGGGTTCAGCTGACGTTCAGATTGCACTCCTGACGCAGCGGATCAACCAGCTCACAGAACATCTTCAGGGCAACAAGAAGGATCACAGTTCCCGCCGCGGTCTGTTGGTGATGGTTGGCCAGCGCCGTCGCTTGCTGGATTACCTCAGCAGCACGGACACCAACCGCTACATCTCCCTCACCAAAAAGCTGAAACTTCGCAAATAAACGTTCGGTTTCTTCCTTCTGCAAAGGTCCGTTGCCTGCGCGTTGCCGGTGGAAGAAATCCCACTGCCTCATGCTGCGGACTTGCAACGACGCGATCAAGTTCCCCGGCACATTAAATAGATCGCGTTGCTGAAAGCCCGTTGGCGCTGGGTAATTTCATTGAGAGTCTGGAACTCATTTCCGGGTTCTCAATGAAGTTCCTCTGAGTTGGCGGGCGTAATGAATTGATTATGCCTGAAAAAGTATCGTTCGTCGTCGGATCCAGCTCCAACCCCATCATCATCGAAACCGGAAAGTTCGCCAAACAGGCGGATGGTGCTGTCACGGTCCAGTTGGGAGAAACCATCGTCCTGGTTGCCGCTGTCGCCGCATCCAAGGCAAAACCCGGTCAGGAGTTCTTTCCTCTAACCGTTGATTACAGGGAGAGGGCTGCCGCAGCTGGAAAGTTTCCTGGGGGCTATTTCAAGCGGGAAGGTCGTCCTACCGAGAAGGAAATCCTCACAAGCCGGGTCATCGACCGCCCTATTCGCCCTTTGTTTCCCAAAGGCTGGTACAACGAGGTCCAGGTGCAAAGTGTCTTGTTGAGCACTGATGGTGAAAATGATCCGGACATTCTCGCGATCATTGGCGCGTCAGCGGCGCTGTCGGTCAGTGACATTCCCTGGGAAGGCCCCCTCGGGGCGGTTCGCGTTGGACGCGTTGGCGGCCAATTTGTTGTCAACCCCACCCACGCCCAGATGGTGGAGAGCGATCTTGATCTGGTGTACGTAGGCAACGCGGCTGATCACGTGATGTTTGAGGGTTCAGCGAAGGAAATCAGCGATGCGGATTTTGCAGCCTCTCTGGAATTCGCCCATCAGGCTTGCCAGCCGATCATTGCAGCACAAAAGGAACTCGCAGCTCGCGCCGGAAAGCCCAAACGCCAGATTACGATCAACATCGTCCCGGAGGACATTCTCAAGGAGGCGAAGAACCTTGCCGGAGAACGAATGATCCCGGCGCTTTTGACCACCAAGAAATTGGAACGGGAAGCGGCGGTCAAGGCGGTCACGGATGACGTCGGCGCGAAACTGGTCGCGAAGTTTGGCGCGGAACGAGTGACGGAGTTTGTGCTCAAGGACGCTTTTTATTACATCCAGAAGGAGGCGGTGCGCAGCCTCGTTCTCGATAGCGGCAAACGCCTGGATGGACGTGGGTTCGCCGATGTTCGACCTATTTCTTCAGAAGTCGGAATACTGCCGCGAGCTCATGGTTCCGCAGTTTTCGCCCGAGGTGAAACTCAAGCCGTAGTGTTGGCGACATTGGGCACCACCGAGGAGTCGCAGGAGTTTGATGCCTACACAGGGGGCCAGACGCAGAAGCAGCTCATCCTCCACTATAATTTCCCCAATTTCTCCGTGGGTGAAACAGGCCGTATTTCAGGTCCGGGCCGGCGGGAGATCGGCCACGGTGCCCTTGCAGAACGTTCCATCGAACCAATGATTTCTCTGAAGGAATTTCCCTACGCCATCCGCGTGACATGCGAGATCATGGAATCGAACGGTTCGACCTCCATGGCTTCTGTTTGCGGCGGAACCCTGGCGCTGATGGACGCAGGCGTGCCTCTGATCCGTCCGGTCGCCGGCATCAGTGTTGGAATTTGCACGGAGTACAATGATCAAAAGGAGATTTCGCGCTACAGGCTGTTGACGGACATCATCGGATGGGAAGACGCGTTCTGCGACATGGATTGCAAGATTGCCGGCACCGAGAAAGGCGTCACCGGGTTCCAATTGGATCTGAAACTGAAGGGCATTCCCCACAAGCAGATGGCCGAAGCGCTGGAAGCAGCCCGCGTGGCCCGATTGCATATTCTGGTGGAGATGGGCAAGACCCTTGCCGAGTCACGCAAGGAAATGAGCAAGTACGCTCCCCGAATCCTGACCCTGCGCATCAATCCGGAAAAGATCGGCGCATTGATTGGTCCGGGCGGAAAGAATATCAAACGCATCGTGGAAGAATCCGGTTGCGAAATTAACATCGAAGACGATGGCAGCGTGAAGATCTACTCCGTGGCCGAGGAAGGCATGAAAATCGCCCGCAGCCATATCGAGGCGCTCACCTGTGAAATCGAGATCGGCAAGATTTATCGAGGCCGGGTTGTTTCGATCAAGGAATTCGGCGCATTTGTCGAGGTTCTACCGGGCCGAGACGGCTTGGTGCATATCAGTGAACTGGCCAACTTCCGCGTCAAGCAGGTGGAAGACATCGTCAAGATGGGCGACGAAATCACGGTCAAATGCGTTGGCATCGATGAAAAAGGCCGCGTGAAACTCTCGCGCAAGGCAGCAATGGAAGAGCGGGACAAGGAAATGGCTGCAAAGGCTTGATTCAAAGTTTCCGAGCCTGATCAATAAGGATCGAGCTCCACAGGGTTGAACGATTGCAGGCGATCACCATCATGTGATCGCCTGCCGCTTTTGGAGATGTGCTGTTGACGCCGTGCTGCTCGGCATCAATTCAGCGACTTTCATCCGGGCTCCTGCCAATCACCTCGGCCCCGTGACTTCCCAGCCGGGATCGTCCAACCGGGCCACAATGCTTCCTGCTTTGATAGCCGTGCCGTCCAGCAGCCAGATGGCGACCGATCCGTCTTCGTGACTGAGGACGAGATCGGTGTTGCGGTCACTGTCGTAATCGCCGCAGGCTCGAATCTGCCAACCGGGCGGGAGCTTATACGGCTCAATTCCGCTCACAATTCTGGTTCCCTCTAGGAACCAGAAGGCGACTGCGCCGTCGGAGTTTTGAAGGACAATGTCCGCGTGATCATCGCCATTGAAGTTCCCCGTCCCGATGATCTGCCAGCCAGCGGGTACCTTGTAGGGCACTTCTCGACCTTCGATAATCCTGGTGCCCTTCATCAGCCAGAATGCAACGGAACCGTCGGTGCGTTGCAGGACGATGTCCACTTGTCCGTCGCGGTTGAAATCGTCCGCGCCGACAATGCTCCAGTCGGTGGGGATTTTGTAAGGGACGGGTTTTTGAAGAACGGTTGTTCCATTCATGATCCAGAACGCGACGGAGCCATCGGTGTGTTGCAGGACCAGGTCATTTTGGTTTCCGCCGCTGAACTCGCCCGTGGCCGCTATTCGCCATCCGCCAGGCACGGCAAAGGGCTGCCGACCCGCCGTAATCCGCGTCCCGTCCATGATCCAGAAAGCGACAGAGCCACACGAGGTCGGCGCTGATGCGCAGCCGGCTGCCCTCGCGGCTGACGCTGCCGTTGAGCAGGTGCTCGACCTTGAGTTGTTCGCCGACGCGTTGCGGTGTCTCGTTCTTGCCCTTGAAGTAGAACGAGGACATCCGGCCCTGCACGCGCAGCCCTTTGACCTTCTGCAGCGAGGTGATGAGTTCCTCGGTCATGCCGTCACTGATCGAGTCGTCCGTCTTGTCCGCGCTGGTGTTGGCGAACGGCAGCACGGCCAGCGTCTTGGGCGGCTTGTTGGTGCTCGTGGTGATCGCGCCCACCGTGCCCCGGCCGTAGCGCATGGCCTGCTCCAGCATGAAGTAGGGATTGTCCATCTGGAATGGCGGAAACTTCATGGCATCCGCGATTTCCCAATACCACGCGAGCTTGCCGAAGATCTCGAGTTTCTCCGCGGTACGCAGACCGAGCATGCTCCAGTCGCCGTGGCCTTCCAGCAACCCCTGGCGCAGCCAGCGGCGGGCGGACTCGAAATCACCGAGCATGCCGTAGTCCAAGGCGATCTTCGCATAGGGGATATGCATGCCCCGCTCCGCCTGCGCCTCCAATGCTCGCAGGATCTTCCGGGCTGTTGCGCGCGGAACCGTTCCGCTTCGACTGACAGACGCTTGAAGGTCGCGGCCACCTCGTTGGTCGTGCCTCCATAATTGATGGGAAGCCATTCCGAGTTCGCCAGGCCGGTCCACGCCCGGGTGAAATTCGTGTCGAGCTGATATGCCCGCCGTAGCTCGACCGCCGCCTGATCAAATAGGCGGCGGTTCAGCAAATCGCGCCCCTTTTTGGTAAGCCCGATAGGCCTCGTCATTCTGGGTGTCCGGCACCTGAAGCTCGGCCCGCTGACTGGCGCTGAGCTGCAGCTTCAGCAATCCACGATCGCCAGCGCCACCAGGTTCGGAAGCTCGGAGACCTTGGAAGCCGCGGAGGCGATCTCCCGTTGCCGGCCCAGCGCGCGCCCGGTCGAGCCGTCCACCACCCAAACGTAAGCGGACATCGTCTCCCCCTGGCCGTGCAGTTCGCCCATCACCAGGCCGTCCACGCCCAGTTCGCGCGCGATCTCCACCTCCGACTTCTTCTGCTGCACCAGCCGCGCGATGCTCGCCGGCGAGTTGACCACCTACAGATTCTGCAACGGCCCCAGCTTCGAGCGGATCTCCGCCGGGATCCATTTCCCCAACCCGGCCAGCTTCGGATCCTGCGTCTCGAAGGCGAAGGGCAGCACCGACAGCGAGCGAATCTGGCTGGCGCGCGCGGCGGAGGCAACCGGGCGCTTGATCAGCAACACCACAATCGCCACGGCCATCACGAGCATCGCGATCGACGGTGCCAGGCGGAAGACAAGGGACGGACGCTTCGATGGTTCCGGCAGGCGTTTCGTTTCTGTGGTTGTCGGGGCGATGGAGCCGGGTTGGCGCGACTGGGTCGAATCCTCCAGCGTCAGGGCAATGTCTCCGAGATCACGCAGCCGACGGCGTGGGTCCTTCTCCAGGCAGCGCCGCAGCAGCGTCGCCACTTTGCGAGGAACTTCCGCTGGCAGCGCGCTCCAGTCCGGCTCGTTCCCCAACACTGCCGCCATCAGGTCCGTCACCGTCTCACCCATGAAAGGCTTGCTCCCGGCCAGACACTCGAACAAACAACAGCCAAAGGCCCACACATCCGTGCGCTTGTCCACTTCCTGCCCGCGCGCCTGCTCGGGACTCATGTAGGCCGGGGTGCCCATCACCGCGCCCGGCTGAGTCGTCTCCGCCTTGAGTGTCGGCGCGTCCGGATCGCTCGCCGGGGCCGTCCCGCCCCGCACGCTCTTCTCCATCTTCGCCAGCCCGAAATCCAGCACCTTCACCCGGCCCTCGGGCGTGAGCTTGATCTTCCCCGGCTTAAGATCGCGATGAATGATGCCCTTGGCGTGCGCCGCCTCCACCGCCTCCGCGATCTGCCGTGCGACGCGCAACGCCTCGTCCACGGGAAGGCGTCCCCGCCGCAGCCGCTCGGAGAGCGTTTGTCCTTCGACGAAGGACGAGAACGAGGAAGTGCGTGCCTTGATCCGCATCGAATCCGTGAATGGTCGCGACATTCGGATGGTTCAGGGTGGCGAGCGCTTTGGCTTCGCGCTCGAAACGGGCAAGGCTTTGCGTATCGCGGCTGATACTTGCGGACAGCACCTTGATCGCGACCTCGCGACCGAGCTTGGTGTCCGTGGCGCGATACACTTCTCCCATCCCGCCTTCGCCCAGCTTGGCGGTGATCCGGTGGTGGGTGAGAGTTGTGCCAATCATTTGTCCAAGCCGTATTTGTTGAGCAGCGCCGCGTAGCGCGGGTCAGACGTTACGCCATCCCAGATCGGCCAGTACTGGAATGTTTGGACTCTTTCATGAGGATTTGTGGCCGCTCGCTCCAGCCAGGCAAACGCCTGCTCCTTGTCTCCCAAGCCCTCGTAAAGAAAGGCGACGAAGGCAGCGACCACAAAGCCTTTCGCCGCGCTGGTCTTCAGTTCTTCAAGCAGTTGCTGCGCTGCGTTGATACGGCCTGTGGCGGCATAGCAATGGCCAAGGTGTGCGGACACCTCGGGTGAGGTGTCTCCCAGCGCGCGGGCTCTCTCCAAATCGGCGATGGCTTCGGGAAACTTCATCTGCGCGATTTTCAAGCAACCGCGCACCCAGTGAACTGGCGGGAAATTCGGAGAGAACGCCAGCGTCTTGTCCACTTGCACCAAGGCCTCTTCATACTTTCGATTGATAAAGAGAATCCTGCCAACGTTCATTTGGATGACGGCCGAGAGCGGATCGAGATTCTGAGCCAGTCGAATTTCCAACAAGCCTTCCCCCAGTTTACCCGACTCCACCAAGGTTTCCGCGTACCACTGATGCGCGGTGGCGTAATTGGGGTTCAAGGCCAATGCCTGTCTAAAGCCCTTTCCGGCGCCTGCAAAGTCGCCTTCCATACTCAGACAATAGGCCAGCACGGTTTGGGCCTCTGCAAGTCGGGGGTCAAAATCAAGCGCCCGCCTGGCGGCCGCACGTGCCTTCGGCAAGGTTTCCTGGAGCGCCACTTCCTTGTAGAAGTGCAAGATCACATAACACGAACCAATTCCGGCATAAGCCAAGGCGAACTTCGGATCCTTCTCAGTGGCCTGCTGGAAGTAGCTGATTGCGCGCTGAAGGTCGGCACCGGTGCGTTTGTTCCAAAGTTCACGGCCGCGCAGATACAGATCGTACGCGTCCAGATTATCGGTCCCGGGGAGCGAGGTGTTGGGGCTGTCTCCCGCCAGTAGTTTCCCTTTCAACACTTCCTGCACCCGCCGCGCCACCTCGGTCTGGATCGCGAACACGCCCTCTGCCTTCCGATCAAACGTGTCCGACCACAGATGAAACCCGTCGGCGACATTGATGAGCTGGGCGGTAATGCGGAGTTGGTTGCCCGCGCGCCGCACGCTGCCTTCCAGAATCACGCCCACTTTCAGCGCGTCGCCGATGTGCTGCACCGTTTCGTTCCTGCCCTTGAACGAAAACGCCGAGGTGCGCGCCACGACTTTCAACCCCGGCGTGCGAGCCAGCGCATTGAGAATCTCTTCACTGATGCCGTCGCTGAAATACTCGTTGTCCTTGTCCGCGCTCATGTTCACGAACGGCAGCACGGCGATGGATTGAGGAGCATTCGTGGCCGTGACAGACGAAGTCGTGGCGCGGGGGTTCGGCGGGCGGTGAAATCGCATCTGCTGCTCCTTCACGTGAAACGGATGTTCAATCGGAAGCGCGGGCAGTTTCATTTGATCGATCAGGTCCCAGTAGCGCGGCTGTTCTGCGAAAAGGCTTAAGAAGCCGACACTGCGCATCCACTGGGCAAAGTCCCAGCTCTCCTTGTTCGTGACACCCTGATCCAGCAGACGAAACGCGCTATTCATATCTCCCAGACTGGCATGGATCGCCGCCATGAAAAACCCTCCGACAACAATGGTCGAGGAATGTTCCTCCATCTCCCGCAAGAGCCGCAGCGCGGCCTCGCGGGCTCCGGAACGCGCTTCAACCATTGCCAACCGGTGAAGTGCAAAGGGGTGCCGGTTCGAGAGCAGAATCGCCTTTTCCGCGGCTTCCCGAGCCTCTTTCGGTCGATTGAGTGCGAGCAGGCAATCCGACATTCCATCCAGGCTGTTCCACGCCGTGGGTTGTTGGCGGAAGTTACGTTCCTGGACTGCCAACGCTTCGGCATAACGCCCGTGCCGCACTTGTATCCATGGCTGGATGGCCGGGATAAAAGGATTCTCCGGATTGATTGCGACGGCCCGGTTCAAGTAGTCCGTCGCTTCTTCGTAACGGCCCTCCACGCCAGCCGCATACCGCGCGAGCGCTTCAAGGCAGTCCACATTCTCGGGATCCAGAGCCAGGGCTTTGTGAAACAAGTCCCGGCTGGCCTTCCAATCCCAGTCCCGCGCCAGAGCTACCAAGCCCCGGGCCGTGAGGACCGCGGGATGGTCCGGGGCCAAACGCGTGGCCTCCGCCAGCAGACTCTCGGTCCTCGCGAATCTTTCCCCGGGCGTGACGGACGCGAAGCCCCAGAAGCCAGGAAACCACTGGCATCGCACGAGCGCGACCAGCGGCTCGATAAAGCTCGGGTCCAGCTTCCGCGCCCGCTCGAACTCCTGTTCGGCCGCGGCGAAACCGGTCTTGGTGAGGAGGGCGAATTGCTCCTGCCCACGGCGATAGGCGGCGTAAGCCTCCGCGTTGACCCGCTTGCCTTGGGCCAGTCGCGCTTTCTGCGGCTCTGTCAAGCCGGGGTGCAACCGGTTGAGCAGCGCCAGCACCACCTGGCTCCGCAACCGGCCCACGTCCTCATCTTTCGTGGAGAAGCTCTCGCTCCAGAGCAGCTTGTCGGAGGAGCCGTCGATCAGGTCCGCATTGATCCTGAGTTCCTTGCCTTCCCGCTTCCCGGTCGCGTTCATCACGCTCTCGACGCCCAACTGTCCGGCAATCTTTTTGGGTGTCTCGGTCGAACCGCGATAGGCTTTCACCGCGCTCCACAGCGGCACCTTGTCCAGAACTCCCCTCTTCTTTAGCCCGGTGCTGATGTCGTCAGACAGCCCGTTGCAAAGCGCGTCGAGCGACGCATCCTGAGTGAGGTTCTCGAACGGCAGCACGGCGACCGAACGAATCGCCGTGTTGCCGTTCGCTCCAGTACCGCCGCGTTTCCAGAGTGCGACCACGGCGATGATCAAACCCAACACCAGGCCGGCGGCGGCGGGGCGAAGCCAAGCGGACTTTGAGCGAGGTGCGACTGATATTGGCAGCGGCTGACGATTCGCGTCCGTCGCAGCAGCGCTGCGCGCAGTCTGCCGACTTGCTTGAGAAGTCTCATCCAGAGTGATCGCGATGTCGCCCATGTCGCGGAGTCGGCGGCGCGGCTCCTTCTCCAGACAGCGGCGGGCCAGCGTGACGACCGCTGGCGGCGTCTCTGCTGGAAGCTCCGTCCAGTCTGGCTCGCTCTTCAACACCTCTGCGATCAACTCGCTCGCGGTCTTTCCTTGAAAGGGTGTGCGGCCGCTCAGGCATTCGAACAGGCAACAGCCAAAGGCCCACACGTCCGTGCGCTTGTCCACCTCCAACCCGCGCGCCTGCTCGGGACTCATGTAGGCCGGGGTGCCCATCACCGCGCCCGGTTGGGTCGTCTCCGCTAAAATCGTCGGGGCGTCCTGGCTGGGAGCGCCGGCATCCTCGCCGGCCCGTCCATCCCGAGGAGATCCGCCGGCGAGGACGCCGGCGCTCCCAGACGCCATTTTCGCCAGCCCAAAATCGAGCACCTTCACCCGGCCCTCGGGCGTGAGCTTGATGTTCCCCGGCTTGAGATCGCGATGGATGATCCCCTTGGCGTGCGCCGCCTCCACCGCCTCCGCAATCTGCCGGGCCACCCGCAACGCCTCGTCGACGGGAAGGCGTCCCCGCCGCAGCCGCTCGGAGAGCGTCGGGCCTTCGACCAGTTCCAAAACCAGAAAGTGCGTGCCTTGATCTGCATCGAAACCGTGGATGGCGGCGATGTGCGGATGGTTCAATGAGGCCAGGGCCTTGGCCTCCCGTTCGAAGCGGGCGAGGCTGGTGGCATCCCGACTGATGCTCGCGGGCAACACCTTGATCGCCACGTCACGGCCGAGCTTGGTGTCGGTGGCGCGATAAACCTCGCCCATGCCGCCTTCGCCGAGTTTGGCGGTCACGCGATAGTGAGTGAGTGAGGAGCCGATCGTCATGGTCACAGGGAATCAGGGGAGCATGCTTTAGAGATCCGTGGTCTTTTTGAAGGGCAAGCCGCGTTCGCCCTGCAAAAGCTGGCGCAGCCGCCGGTCACTGAAACTGGCCGGGCGTCGGATGATTTCTGGCGCGACCCGGATTCCGGTCAGGGGCCGCGCCCGGCGTCCTCTTAGCCCGGATATTTCATACACTTTTGTCGCGAGACGCCGCGAGAGCCCGTCTGGCAAGGCGGGCGAAGCGGTTCGGAGTCGGGCTGTATGGGAACATACTGTTCGTCGAGCAACGCGAGGCCAGCGCAGCCAGGCGGGCTCGCAGCAAGTCGCAGCAGAAAGGGTATGAAATATCCGGGTTAGCCAGTCTTCCCAAGCCACGGGTTCACGCATGGGGATCGTAGGAACTTCGGATCTGGAGAGTTTTGGCTTCATCATAAGTCAGTTGTTGGACGTCGGGCCAATTGTCATAGTCGTGACTGCGGGCGAGCCGTTGCACTTCGATCCAATCCGTTTCGACCTCACCTTGGAGCGCCGCCGCCAGGAGCTTCTTAGCGCATTCACGGGCGGGAGGATAGTCCTGCGGATACTTCGAGACGAGAACCCTTTAAACGATCAGCTCTTCCACCGGAGCGATCCGGATGTCACCGAACGGGCCGCGCAGGACACGGACGGAAGTGCGGGCGACGTTCTCAAAGCAACCCGATACATCGACGAAGAGGCCGACGACGCTCCAGCTTCGCGGTCCCCCGCTCGCTCCCATTCGAGCCATAAGATCCTGCCGCAGCCGAACCGTCAACCTGGCCGGGGAGGAAGCGACGCAGAGGTCGAGATCCCCGGACACGTAAGCGCCCTCGGTGTAGAATTCGATGGCCGACCCGCCGACCACGACCAGTTCGATGCCGCGCTCGCGAAAAACAGCGGACACCAGGCTCGCCAGTTTCAAGTGCTTGAGGGTAGGATCGCTCTCACCAGTTCTCCGTGGCTAGGGATGGCTTGCCAGGCTTCGGTTCAGGTGAAGTGACGGCATCGGTCGGCTCACTTCCTTCTTTGTCTAATCTGATCAATTCCTTGGCTGCCCGGCTTTCGCCATTCTTCGCGGCCTTTTCCAGCCACTTCCGTCCCTGCGCGGCGTTCTGGTTCACGCCATTGCCCTTGAGGTACCGCATCCCCAACGCGTACTGAGCCCAGCCGAAGTCCTCCTCAGCGCGCCTCAACTCAAACTCCAGCGCTCTTCGTTCCGTTTCTTCTTTCGCCGCGCGTTCCTTGTCCGGATCGGATGGCAGCGCCACGACGGCTGGGGGTGGGAGCGCCCTGCGGATGGATTGAGGAGGAGCGAGTACTGGATTCAAGGGTGGAGTCGGCGGCATGGGTGGAAGCGCCGGTGGAACAGGAGGTCTCGGCCGATTTGGGGCGCTGGGGGCTCCTCGTTGCGGGTTCACCTTGCGGGCTGGGTTCTGCGAGTTGTACTGAGCCTTGGCTGGCGAGGCGGCCATCAGAGTGCTGATCACAATCCCGCAAATCAGGAAGGTCGGCTTCATAGATCGCGGTTTCATCGTTCCACACAAACATCAGACCGGCAAGTGTCCACCTGTGACAGGTTTAAGGTTGAACCAAACCTTGGTGAAATTAAGCCTCATGCACGCATCCTAAGCCGTAATAATTCCGTTAGAGCGTGGAACCACCCATCTTGCCTGGCGTATCTGTGAGCAGACCTGGTCACAAGTGACAGTCACTGGTTGGTGGCGAGACTTGCGGCAGGGCAGCCGACCATCATCTTTCCAGCTCCACGGCTGTGGGTGGGTTCCGGCGGAATAAATCCGCTCTCCTATTGCACGGATACGGCCAAGCCAGGTTAATCCAGTGTCTGTCGATAACGTTTGATGCCGACCCCCATCACGACCACCAGGAACAAAACCAGCGGCCACAACTCCGGCAGGATTTCGGCCAGGCCGGTTCCCTTAAGCAGAATACCCCGGACGATTCGCAGGAAATGCGTCAGTGGCAGCACCTCTCCGATGCACTGCGCCCAGAGCGGCATGCCGCGGAATGGAAACATGAACCCGGAGAGCAAGATCGACGGCAGGAAGAAGAAGAACGACATCTGCATCGCTTGGAGCTGATTATGAGCGACGGTGGAGAATGTGATGCCCACCGCGAGATTTGCGGCGATGAACACCAGCATCACGCACGTGAGAAGGAAAAGGCTGCCAGTGAGAGGGACGTGGAAGATGAAACGGGCGGCGCAAAGAACCAGGGCGACCTGTATGTAGCCGACCAGAATGTAGGGAACGAGCTTGCCGAGCATCACTTCCGCAGGTCGCGCCGGAGTGGAAAGGAGATTCTCCATCGTCCCGCGTTCGCGCTCGCGAGTGATGGCCAGCGCAGTGATGATCACCATCGTCATCGTCAACACAACACCGATCAATCCCGGCACGATGTTGTACTGCGTGATGATCTCAGGGTTGTAGTGCCGGTGAACCCGCAGATCCACCGGAGCCGGTCTCGCGATCAGGTGCCTTAGCGGACCTTGCAAGTCGCGATCCAGCGAGTGCCGGACCAGCTCGGTCATGGCGGCGACAGCGCCGCCAGTTGCGGCAGGGTCTGTCGCGTCCGCTTCGAGCAACGTGGAGGGCCGTTCCCCGCGCAGCAGCTTTCGCGAGAAGTCTTCCGGAATGCAGAGGACAAACTGCACCTCACCCCTTTGGAGAAGCGACCGAGCTTCGGCTTCATTCCTCGCCTCGTGAGTAAAGAGGAAGTAATCGCAGTTCTTCACCGCTGTCGTGAGAGTCCGGGAAAAGACGCTTTGATCCGCGCAAAGAATGGCCGTGGGGAGTTTCGTGGGATTGGAGTTGATCGCGAATCCGAAGAGGATGAGCTGAATCATTGGGATGCCGACCATCATGCCGAAGGTCAGACGGTCTCGTCGCATCTGGATGAACTCTTTCACCACGATGGCGGCGAAGCGGTGAATATTGAACCGGTGGCCGCTCATTTGAAATTGTCGAGTGATTGATCCATCAGGCTGATGAAGACGTCTTCGAGACTTGATTCGATGAGCGCGCACCGATGTTCGCGGGATTGCCATCGCATCACGCTGGATTCCAGTCTGGCTGAGTCTCGTCCGCTCACGTGCAGGGTGTTGCCAAACGCCACGACTTGTTCAACGCCAGGTAAGGGGCGGATTTCCTTGGCCACTCCAGCCAGATCGGGCCCGGTCAACTCCCAGGTTGTCAGCCCCGCCCGCCGGACGACTTCATCCACCGTTCCACGAGTCAGCAGATTTCCGTAGGCGATGTACGCCAGCCGATGGCATCGCTCCGCTTCGTCCATGTAATGAGTCGTGATCAGCACTGTGAGACCCTCTGCTGCGAGGTGGTAAATTTCCTCCCAGAAATCGCGACGCGCTTTCGGATCTACGCCGGCGGTCGGTTCGTCCAGAAGGAGCAGTTGCGGCTTGTGAATCAGGCAGGCAGCCAGTGCGAGACGTTGTTTCCACCCGCCAGAGAGCACGCCAGCCAGTTGCCGTCGGCGGTCGGTCAGACCGAGCCGTTCCAGGCTTTGCTCAACCGCCGCTTGCCGCTCCCGCACTTCATAGATCCGCGCGATGAAATTCAGGTTCTCCTCGATGCTCAGGTCCTCGTAAAAGCTGAACCGTTGCGTCATGTAGCCCACGTGACGTTTGATCTCGGTGGATTGGGTGAGGATATCGTATCCGAGGCAGTGTCCGCTGCCACCGTCAGGCCGGAGCAGACCGCAAAGCACTCGAAGAAACGTCGTCTTGCCGCTGCCGTTTGGACCGAGGAAACCGTAGATCTCCCCGCGCTTGACCTGCATTTCAAGACTGTTGACCACCGTGCGGCCGCCGAAGCGCTTGGTGGCGCCTTGAACATCAATCGCGAGATCAGTGGCTTCCGAGCTCACAAGTTCATCGAGTGAGTTCGACATCCACCGGCTGGCCAGGCCTCAACTCGCGAGCATCGGCTGGAGAGAACTTCGCCTCGATCATGAACACCAGTTTCGCCCGGTTATCCCGGTTGTAGAGCACAGGCGGGGTGAACTCTGCCTGCGTGGACAGAAAGTTGACGGTCGCAGAACGGGCCGCCTTGGTGCCACTCAAAGTGACGGTCACTCTGGCACCCTGTTTGAATTCCGAAACGCGCGGCTCAGGCACGAAGAACCGGACCTTGATGTTTTCCGGCGGCAGAAGGCTCGCGACCGGATTGCCGGCCGGCACAAATTCTCCGACCCGATAAATCGTGTCCTGCACCACTCCGGAGACCGGAGACTTCTGAGCCTTCTGTTCCAGCGCCCACTGAGCTTTGGCGAGAGTGGCTTTGGCAGATTCCACTGCCGCTTCGGCAGCGCGGATTTCGTCCTCGCGCGCGCCGAGTCGCACGGTGTCGAGATCAGCGGCAAGGGAATCGACCTGAGCGCGATAGCCATCGCGCTGGGATTTGGCCTGATCCAATTCTGCGGTGGAAACCGTCTTGTCAGCAAAGAGTCGCTCCTTTCGGGCAAGCTCGGCAGACCAGAAATCAACATTGGCCTGTGCCTGCTTGAGCCTGCCTTCAAGCGATGCGATTTCTGAAGGGCGACCTCCCTTGCGCAAGTTGTCCAGTCGCGCCTGCATCTGGGTCACGTATTTTGCGGTTTCATCCACGGCCGCCTGCTCCGATTTACTCTCCAGAGTGAAGAGCAAATCACCGGTCTTGACCAACTGCCCGCGCTCAATCGGGCGTTGCTCAAGCGTGCCGGCGAGTGGCGCGCTGACATATACGAACTCGCCTTCAATGTAGCCTTGGAGCTGACTCGATGGAGGGCGGGAACAACCGGCATGAAGCAGAACCAGCAGACAGGCAAGGAAGCTTGGAAGACCTGCTGCAAAGCTCATGAGTTTACGGATCGGGTGCATTTTTTGTTTTGTGATCGTTCCGCACACAGGATTTCTCTGATGGCGCTACTGTCTGAGCGCCTTGGCGTCAAGCTTCGCGTCCGGCCCTGGCAAAACGCGCAGGAGGTGATGGCGATTTGAGAACAACTCATCAGTCAGAGTCAGGGTAGAGTTTGAACGGGCTTCAAGCCGCCGCCGAACACACATTCCATCGGATCACATGCCTGCGAATGTTTTTGATTTCCACCCGTGAAGGCAGCAACGTCTGTGTAAATCGAGCGCGACCTCCATACTCAAAGGCAACACATGAAGTGGTATTACGCAGACGCGGGCAAATCTGTAGGGCCGATTCCTGAAGCGGAGTTTCTGAGCCTTGTTCAATCGGGAACCATCAAGGGAGAAACTCTCGTGTGGCGCGAAGGGATGGCGACATGGCAGCCATACGCAAGCGTTCAAGCGGCGGGTGCAGGCGCAGAAGAAAGGGACGGCTCCACGCCGGGAGTGCCAGCGGCGTCTCAGGAGAATGCGGGCGCAGGATCTGGTGCGCCGTCGAGCGCAGGATTCGAATCCGTATTCGACAATGCAACCCAGGGTGCCGGCTACATATCCGCGGAGGAGTTGTTAGCCAGGGATTATGACGTGCAGATACAAGGCTCGTTTCGTCGTTCGTGGGAGCTTTTTTCAGACCGCCCGGGGCTGACGATCGGGGTCACGGCTTTGATTGGATTGCTGTTGATGATTGCAGGTGTGATTCCATACCTGGGGGTGTTGCTTTCAGTTTTTCTCACCGGGCCGCTCATCGGAGGCCTGTCATTATTCTTCATCAAACGTGCTCGGGGTGAAGCAGCCGATGTGAATGATGGCTTTGGTGGTTTCGGCCCGAAGTACTGGTCGCTGGTTTTGGCGGACATCGTTCCCAGGATTTTGACGTTTCTATGCGTGTTGCCCCTTATTGCGGTTGCCGCCGGGATCTTTATTCCGTTTTTTGTCGCGGCCCGTCAAGGGGGAGGCATGCCAGACGCAGCGCCCGTGGTGCTGATTCTTGTTGGCGGAGTTGTTGTGCTTGGGTGCGGCTTGATCGCGTTGGGGCTTCAAACGATCTGGCTATTCACGATTCCTCTAGTGGTGGACAAGGGAGTCGATTTCTGGACTGCGATGCAACTGTCAAGAAAAGTGGTGATGAAACACTTCTGGTGGACTTTTCTGTTGCTGTTGCTGCGGTTGGCGCTCTTTGTGATTGGAACTCTTTGTTGTTTGGTTGGACTCTTGATCACCGCACCGTGGGCCGCTGGAGCAGTCGCTGCATACTACCAGCGTGTTTTTGGGGATCTGGCCCCGCGGCAGCGTTAGCCGAGGCTTACTCGGACCGCGATGCTGCAAGTGAATTTATCGTGCGTGAGAAGGTTCTGGTTGTTCCAGTGGAATGCAGCCTTGGCCATCGGTGTCCTTCGCCGACAAAAGCACCCTGCGTTTTACTGAGTTGGCAAAGTTGCCTCGACCGGTTTGGATGTCGTCGTGCCTGACTCCAAACGCCGAACCAATCAACCCGCCGTCCCCAAAGTATTGCCCGAAACCTGGAAAGCGCTTCTCGCCGCGGCGGATGATTTCAACCGCCTCGCACCGTGGGTGTGGATGCACGATTCTCACATCGTTGGCATCCGGCATCCGGTCACGGGAGAGGTCTTGCTTGCTTCGATCCTGGGCCGGTTGCGAACCCTGTTCGCGCTCCTGGTTTATCGCCGGACGTCGGGGCATCGCTGGTTGTTGAATACGATTTTGAATGATGGCGATCCGGGCGGGCTGGAAAGCGAGGACTCCGCCTTCGAGCAGGATGCGATCAAGGTGGAATTCACTCCGAAACGGGTATTGTGGAAGGAGGATCGCGCTATCATGGCGTCCGCCGGATTTGCGCCCACCGTCAAGCGCGGAAATGGCTGGCCTCTTTTTCGCAGCCTCGTGTCCGGGGGTTTTCCATGGCATATCACGCAGGCAGAGGCGGAAACGCTGTTGTTTGCGCTGCCACGAGTGGCCGCCGCTGCCCGGCTGGCGCGCGAATGTCCGGAAGTTTGGGGGAACCATCTGGATGGTGAAGTCGCTTTTCTACCGGACACCTTTGATCCCGCCGCCGGTGAACTCCGTCGTGAACAACTCGACTGGCATCCGATGATTCCGCCGCCCGAGCCGCCGGCCGATTTGGTTTCATTCGATGATCCGACCCTCGCGCGCTTGCAGGGACTTACCCAGGCGAAAGGGTTTCATCTGGAAGTGGACATGGGCTACTCAACGATGGCGGTCACCGATGTTGATCGTCCACGCTTTCCGAAACTGGCTTTGGCCGTGGATCGCTCTTCGGGTTTCATTGGCGGCTTGCGCCTGGGTGAAATCACCGACCGAGATGGTGCAGAGACACTGGGGATTGTCCTGCTGAATGCGCTGACACAGACAGGGCATCGGCCGGAGACAATTCGCGTGCAGCGTTCGCGCGTGGCAGCAATGTTATCCGGCGTGGCGAAGGATCTGAAAATCCCTGTTCATCTCGATGCGGAACTGGCCGAATTAAACTCCGCGCGGCAGAGCATCGAACATGATTTCAACCGCCGCCAGTAAAGTGAGCGCCGTCCGCCCCAACATAACGCGACCATTCAACCGCGATTCCAGATCATGAAGCCATCCACTGTAAAACGTTCCCAATATCCTGCAGGAACATTGATCGCCTACGGGCCGGACGCCACCCACGCCACCAAACTCGTGGCGTCCATCGTCAAGGGTGCGCGTTCGCAGGAGGAAGACATTCTGCATCGGTGGCTCATCAACGAAGGTGAAATTCGGAACAATCCCACCATTGCTGCTGAAATTGCCGACTTCTTCAAACGCCACGGCGTCAAGGATACGGTCACCTACGACCGCATCATCGGTTGTCCGCACGAGGAAGGCATTGACTATCCCATGGGACGGACGTGTCCACACTGTCCTTTCTGGGCGAACATAGATCGTTTCACACATGAACCGATCAAGCCGCCCGTACCGTCGCGAACCACGGAGCAGATTCTCGCCGAACTCTCCTCGGTGCGGGAAAGCCAGCCGCGCGAAGCCTTGGAGAGCGCGGAAGCGTATCGGGCCGCGCTGGTCGAGCCGTTGCTTCAGGCCATCGAACGCGGCATTGCCGATCCGTCGGGTCTGCCGGAAGGCGAACGCATGCTGTCCAGTTACGCCACGTACCTGTTGGCGAAATGGCGTGAGCCGCGGGCTCTTCCCTATTTCATCCGCTGGCTGTCGTTGCCCGGCGAAGGCGCGTTTGATCTGGGCGGCGACACGGTGACGCAGGACGGAGACCGGTTGCTAGCCTCGGTATTCGACGGTGATTTCGAGCCCATCAAGTCGCTCATCCTAAACCGCGAAGCCAACGAGTATTGTCGCGGGCAGGCGGTGCAGGCGCTCTCTTTGCTCGCCATTTGGAGCGAAGTGCCACGCACGACGGTGGAGGATTATCTTCTCTGGCTGGCGTGCGAGGGATTGGAGCGTGAGTTCAACCACGTCTGGAACAACCTCGCTTCGGCCTGTCTGGACATCGAAGCGCTGCGGGTTTTCCCGGAATTGCGCCGCGCCTACGATGAGGGGTTGATCGAGAATGGATTCATCTCTTTGAAGAACCTGGCCGAAGTCGAAGCCGGGCCGCGAGGCAAGCGGATCGAGCAGCAGCGCGAATTGCATCCGCCCATCGCCGATGTGGCCGAGGAAACCAGCTGGTGGCAATGTTTCGAAGAAGCCCCGGGAGCCGATGCCATCCGAGTCGCCGAGCAGGCGCGGGAAATGGCCATATCCAGTCCGTTTGGATCAGCGACCCCTTACATCGCCCCTCCCAAAGTCGGACGCAACGATCCTTGCTCGTGCGGCAGCGGGAAGAAATTCAAGAAGTGCTGCGGAGGTTGACCTGGCGCGAACGGGCTCCTCAGAGCGTTGCCCTCCTGACGAGTTGACGCATGGAGCGATTCCCACATTGCCGGGCCTTGAATCCTGCGCCAGCTTCTTCGCATGTCATCGAACACAGTGAACCCGAAGAAGAGGCAAACCAAACCCGCCACCAAAGTCCCTCGCGGAAAAGAACGCAGACCCGCAGCCGACTCCGAGCCGGAAATCTCCCTGCCGCCCGCGCACGACTGGCGCACCACGGACAAGGATGAGATCAACCGCCGTCGGTTGCGGGCTCGCGAAGGTTCGTTCGCCATCCGCAATGGCGACACGCGGTTTCCGGTGTTCTCCAATTTCTCCGTCGGCTCCGGGAGCGGGTTGACGTACGCCGTCGAGATTCGTGACGTGGCGGGGCGACAGTTCGCCTGCACCTGCCAGGATTTTCGCAAGAACGGGCTCGGTACTTGCAAGCATGTCGAGGCGGTAATCCTCCACCTGGAAGCACGGTTCAGGAGGCTGTTGACGCAGGCGGTCAGGGATGGCTCACCGCGTGTGGATGTCGTGCCGGATGACGCCGCGGACACGTTACGGGTGGAGCGCGGGCTGGGGCTCCTGCCGACTGCTGCGGGGAGATGGTTCACCCCCGACGGGCACCTGACTGGCGCGGAGGTGGATGAAGTCTTGGCGGGGCTGGAGCTGTTGCGCACAGCCGACTTGCCGGAGTTGCGGATCTCGCAGGAGATTGTTCCGTGGCTCGAAACGCGCCGGCATCGGGCGGAACGCAAGGAGCTGCGCCGTGAATACGAACTCAAGGTTCACGCTGGCGAATGGCCGGCGCACGAGACGCGCGTACCACTTTTCCCGTACCAGCGCGAAGGCATGCTGCATCTGGCCTTCACCGAACGCGCGCTGCTGGCGGATGAAATGGGCCTCGGCAAAACCATCCAAGCCATCGCCGCGTGCGCCCTGCTGAAACGGCTGGGCCGCGCCGCACGAGTGCTTGTCGTAACGCCGGCGTCCCTCAAGGGTGAGTGGGAGGATCAGATCCGGCAGTTCACCGACCTGCCGACGCGGCTCGTCTATGGAGGATTACCGGCGCGACGCAACGCGTACGATGCGGGCACGTTCTTTACTGTCGTCAATTACGAGCAGATGATCCGCGACGCCCTGGAAGTGAACGCACGTTTCCGCCCGGACGTGGTGGTGCTGGACGAAGCCCAGCGGATCAAGAATTGGAGCACATTGACCACGCAGGCGGTGAAGCGGCTCAAGAGCCGGTATGCGTTCGTGCTCACCGGCACGCCCATTGAGAACCGGATTGACGAGCTTTATTCGCTGATGGATTTCCTTGAACCACGCGCGCTCGGGCCTTTGTTCCGGTTCAATCGCGAGTTTTACCAGTTCGATGAACGGGGGCGTCCGTGCGGCTATCGCGATCTCGTCAAATTGAATGAACGGGTCGCGCCCTACATGTTGCGCCGCCGCAAGAGCGACGTGGAAACGGAATTGCCCGACCGTACCGACCGCCAGCATTTCGTAAAGCTCACGGGGAAACAACAGCAGGTCTATGACGACCACCACGATGTTGTTTCCCGGCTCGCCAGCACCGCCAGGCGTCGTCCGCTCACGAAACAGGAGCAGGATCGGCTCATGATTCACCTTGCCATGATGCGGATGGTTTGCGACACGACATACATTCTCGACCCCAAGGTTCGCGATTGTCCGAAGCTCGCCGAACTGGAGAAGATTCTCGAAGAATGCCGCGAGAATGAAGGCGTGAAGGTGATCATTTTTTCTGAATGGGAAAGGATGCTCGAACTGGTGCGCGACCTTTGCAAGCGTCTCAAGCTGGGGTTCGCGTGGCATACCGGCTCGGTTCCACAGCAAAAGCGGCGCGCAGAAATCAACGCCTTCAAGAGCGATGTCAACTGCCGCGTGTTCCTCAGCACCGACTCCGGTTCGACGGGTTTGAATCTTCAGAATGCCAGCGTGGTCGTGAATTGCGATCTGCCGTGGAATCCGGCGAAGCTCGAACAACGCATTGCCCGGGCGTGGCGCAAAAATCAAACCCGCGCGGTGACCGTCATCAATCTGGTCGCCGAAGGCACGATCGAACATCGGATGCTGGAAACGCTGGCGAACAAGCAGGCCCTGGCGGATGGCGTTCTGGACAGGCGCGGCGACCTTGGCGCAATTCCGCTACGCACTGGCGGCCAGGCGTTCCTGAGCAAGCTGAACCAACTGGTGGGTGAAACGCCCAAGCCGGCGCAGGTGGCGGATTTGAAACCGTCAAAGCCCTCGGATCGCCTGCGGGCTTTCGCCGAGGAAGCGAGCCGCCAGATTGGCGTCTCACTGCTGTCGTGCGAAGAACGTTTTCCCCGCGAGGGTTCGCATTCAGTGCTTTATGTCATCGTCGAAGGTCAGGCGGCGTTGCACCGGCCGCGCCTTGAAGCATTGCACGCCGAACTGTGCGCAGACCTTGAATCCGTCGCGCCGGTGCGGCTGGAAATTCTGGATCGCACCACGCATGAAGCCTTGGAAAGGCTGATTGCCGCCGGATTGATCGCGCCCACCAGCCGCGCCACCCGACCGCTGCATCCTTTTGCCGATGCACCAGCACCGTTGAACGCGCAGGAACTTGCCCGCGTTCAAGCCCATCGTGATCTGGCCGCGCGTAAACTCAAGATGGCGCGCCTTCTCACCGAGGGCGGCCTGCCCGACGAAGCACGCGCTCCGCTGCTGGATGCCGCGCTGGCGATGAGCCGGGCGTTGGCGGTGGAATCGCGGTTGCCCGAGCCGGGAGTTCTGGACGATATTTTGTCGCCGCCGCTCGACGCCGCGTGGGGCCGACACGCCATATCCATCCAGGATTTCCTGGCCCAGCCCAATGCGGACCGGGACCGGGCGACCAGGGCGATGGAAGAGTTGCTGGGCATTCCCGACGACTGCCCGTTTTGACCGGAGCTTGTATTGTCATGAACCGCACGGAATGTGAACGAGCCGCACTTGACGCAGCCACGCGGCAAATCGGACGAAATTGTCGTTTTCATTGTTCGGCGGGAAACGAAGTGCGTCGAGTGAAGAACAAGGCGAACGTGCTGCGGTCCTCCGCGCGGCTGAAGACATGGGATACGAATCCGCCATGACGCGTAATGAGGAGATCGCGCAGGCCTCGTTCCTGGCAATCCCACACAGGATCGAAGGAGTCGGGAGCATCCTCAGCCACGGCGAATTCATTTTGCTTCGTTGCACTCGCGGAGGTTATTCTCCGTGCATGGCCTTTCGGATACACGACAGCGTGGTACGCGGTGAAATCGACAATCGCGTGAAGGGGATTGTGCGAGGCAATATCTGGATCGAAGCCCGCACCGAACCAGTCATGCTGGAACTCAAGGGCAACGCCCATCCCGATCTTGCAGGCTGCCTGCTCACGTTCATCAATCCACTCAAGCGCGTACCGCATCAACATCTGGATTCACTGCATCCTTTCCAAAACGGCACTATTGGGGATCTCACGGCTTCGCGGAAGGTGCGGGTGTATGACATTCCAGTCGCTGAAGCTTACATGATGTGCAAGCGCGGGGAGAAACCGCCCGAGCACATGGCCAATTGCCTTTACCTAGAATGGTTCAGCGAGGCCAACGGGCGCGTCGTCATCGAGAGCGCGGATTATGAACTCACCATCTCGGCGCCGGAATGGCGGCTGACGCCTGAAGAAAACGAACAGCGATCGCAGGACGCCGCCTCCGGAATGGCTGGTTTCATGCAGAAGCTTACCGAAGCCATCGAGACACAACAGCGCGGACAGAAGGATCCCGATGTCGAATGGAATGAGCACGATTACGAGAAGTTCATGAAGGAGGCCGACGCGCGCACAGACAAATACATGGAGTTGCAGGAGAAATACGGAGACTCCGATGAGGCTGAAGCGAAGATCGCGAAGGAAATGGGGTGGGATCGATGCGGCGCGGACGAGTCCGATGATGACGATGAGGGAATGTCCGCCGTGGAAATGAATCGCATCTTCGAGAAAGCGGCCACTGAACCGCCGCCCGAACCAGACCCCCGACTGGAAGGCATTGATTGGATTCGAACGGAAGATGGCGACCTTCGCCATCCACTGCAGCATCGTTGCTTCGAGAGCGCGGTCAGGTTCTGGCATGATGCCGATGAGCTTGGTTTGGGAAAGTCCTCGGACAAAGATCTGGGGCAGTTCGTTTTTGAATTCCAGACAACCGGCGTGAAGCTCGCGGGCGCGTTGAACGGACTCGCCGAAGGAAACGGTTACCGTGACAACGCCTTCACCGTCGCGTATCTCAAGCGGGCTCTCGATCACCTGCATAAATCACAGTCAGCACTGGAATCGGTCGCTCCGAAGAAGCTGTTGCCGGAAAGGATGATTTCAGAAGCACGGAAGGAACTGTTCGAGATCCGCGAGGGCATCTTGAAGTTGATGGATGCGTTTCGCGGACGAACTCCGCCACCGGGAGAAGGATGACGGTTTGAGCGGGCAGCGGAAACAGCCAACCTCGGGCCTGGAAAACAATGATGCAGCTCTTCCTTTTGTCAGGAGTTCTCGCTGTCGCCGCAGGCTGCCAGCAGGCGGAAATTATTTTACCACCATGAGCGCCAATACCAACTCCACCCCAGCCAATGTCCAGAAGGTTGCCAGGACCGATGAGGAATGGCGGAGACGGCTCACGCCCGAGCAATACCGGGTGCTGCGCCAGGCAGGAACCGAGCCAGCATTTGGCCCGGGTTATGAGGAATTCAAGAAGCAGGGCGTGGGCACCTACGTTTGCGGCGGGTGCGGGGCGGAATTGTTCTCATCGAAGGAGAAATTTGATTCCCATTGCGGCTGGCCTTCATTCTACGACCCGGCAAACGCAAAGAACGTCATCTCGCGTGAGGATCATTCGCTTGGCTCGGTCCGGACGGAAGTCCTCTGTGCCCAATGCGGCGGCCATCTTGGGCACGTCTTCAAAGGGGAGGGATTCAATACTCCCACCGATCTTCGCTACTGCATCAACAGTGTGGCTCTGAAGTTTGTGCCGGCCTCGACGGAGAAATTGAAATCGTATCAGCCCTGATTCTACTTCTTCTCCGGGGCAGCGAAGCGGCCGTTGAAAACAAAATCCTTCCCGGCACCGGCCTTGATATGGCATTCGGCGCACGATGAGGATTTCTGTGGCGGCGTGATATGGCTGCCGTCCGCTCGATACTCCACGAATTCCCATTCACCGCTGCGTTTGGCCGCATAGCCGGCTCCGAAGTCTTTCCCACGTCGCATCACATGCAGGCCAAGAACCTTCTCCTTTTGCAAGGCACCACCCGCTTCCTTCACCGGCCTGCCTTCCGAGTTCTTCACGGTGCTGGCGGTTTCCATGACCAGAACCGAACCGTTGGGATAGGGGAGTTGCGCAAGGTTGGTGACGGATGCAGCCAGCGCGTTGCCATAAACAGTCACAACCTTCGTGCCTTCATCGCGGATAACCGTACGGAGAACTTCGTAACCCTTCCCATAGTCACTGGGGAATCCCACACGATCTTCCGAAGGCGACGAACTGTCGGTTTCAGCCCCACCGGCTGACAGCGCCAAAACGCAGGACGATACGACAAGCAGTTTGCCATTCATATTGAGGAATGGGCGCAGTATCCGGGGGTGCCAGAAGAAGTCAACCTGGGTCTCAACTCGTGCTCCGGCCATGGATTCTGGCTTGATTAGGTCTGCCGATCTCGCCAATGGTTTGTTTGTCAGTCTCACCGGTTGCTCCCGCGTCATGCAGTCTGGTGCTGATTGCGAAGTCGGAAATGTTCCTCGGAGGCGTGAATGAGAACTCTGCGCGCAGAACTGAAATGAAACACGGGTTGAGCCTGTCGGATCTCCTCGAAGGGGGGTTGGCGTGCGGCATCATCGGGTTCGATGCCGACCGGCGCATCATCGCGGTCAACACCGAGGTGCAGGGACTTCTCGCCCAACTATCGCCACAACTGTTGCGACATTCACTCGAGGTATTGGATCCTCCGCTTCGTGCAGTAATCGCTGAAAGTTTCGCGACGCAGAGAAGCATCCCCACAAGACAGATTGACCTGCAACTGCAGTCCGGAACGCAACGGCTGGCAGTTGCAACCCTCGCGACTTTTGATGATTCCTCCAGCGGAGTGGCGTTGATTGCGGTGTTGGTGGACATGACGGCGGCAGTGAAGCTTGACGACAACCTGCGACGCCTCAACCAGCTCGCGAGTATCGGCACCCTGGGTGCGAGCATGGCTCACGAGATCAAGAACGCGCTGGTTGCCATCAAGACGTTCTTCGACGCATCGAAACCCGAGGGCGGACAATCCGGCATGGAAGGGATCGTCGGTCGAGAGATTGAGCGCATCAACTCGATTGTCGGCCAGATGCTAAAAGCGTCCTCGGCGACGGCGACGGATCCGGGCCGGGTCCAGATTCATGGCGTTATTGATCAAACCTTGCGCCTCATGCAGCACCAGTTCGCGGAAAAACAGATCCAGGTGCATCGAGGTTTTTATTCGAGCCACAATGAAATTGAGGGCAAGGAGTTCCAGTTGGAACAGGTGTTCATCAACCTGTTTCTGAATGCCATCGCTGCCATGCAGACTGGAGGAGACTTGCGCATCAGAACGGAATTGAAGCAAAGCACGAAAGCGGGAGGTTCTCAGGATCATCTGCTGATCTCCATTTCTGATTCAGGCACCGGGATGCCACCTGAAATCCTCGCCGAAATCTTCGAGCCCTTCTTTACAACCAAGGCAGATGGCACGGGGCTTGGCCTTCCAATCACACGACGGATCATCGAGGATCATCAGGGCACAATTTCTGTGGAAAGCGAAACCGGACGGGGCACCACCTTCCACATCCAACTGCCCGTGCTTGGTTGAACAACAAACAATTCCACCTCCGCTGGACAGATTGAATCCTGACGCGGCAAGCCTTTCCGGCAAAGCACGGTTGCAAGGCTCACTCCCCTGCGGGGAATTGAATCAACGAGACAAAATTTGAATATATGTCGAAGTTCCTCGAAGAACTGAAGAGCGGTCTAATCTTGGGTGACGGAGCAATCGGCACCCTGCTGTACCAGCGCGGGGAACCTCTCAACGGTTGCTACGACTCGTTGAACATCGAACGCCCGGAGGTGATTCGGCAGGTTCATTTGGATTATCTCTCAGCCGGCGCGCGCCTGATCGAAACAAACACCTTTGGAGCCAACCGATTCAAGCTGGAGAAGTACGGGATTCCGGAGAAAGTTCGCGCCATCAACGAAGCGGGGGCTCGTCTGGCCGTCGAAGCGTGCCGCCCATCCGCGGCTCATGTCGCGGGATCAGTTGGTCCGTTGAGCGCGAACCCGTCGGAAATTCTCGACGTCGAACTGAAAAAGACAGCGTATCGCGAGCAGATGGAAGGCTTGCTGGCGGGTGGAGTGGATGTTCTCTTTCTGGAGACATTTTCGAAAGCTGGGGAACTCGTTCTTGCGCTGGAGGTGGCCAAATCGCTCGCGAACCTGCCTGTCATCGCGTCGCTGAGTTTTAGCGATGATGGACACACCGCGGACGGGCTTCGAATCAATCAGGCATTTCAGCGATTGCGCGACTCTGGCGCCGAAGTCGTCGGTGTAAACTGCCACGTTGGCCCGCTGGGAGTGGAGAGATTACTGACAGAGCTGGAGGTCCGAGCTGGAGATTTGATCAGCGCCTTTCCGAATGCGGGGCGTCCGGAATTCTTCCTCGGCCGCTACATTTACCACCCGACCTCGCAGTATTTCGCTGACTTCGTCCCGAAGCTTGTAGCCCAGGGAGCACGGCTGATCGGTGGCTGCTGCGGAACGGATCCTGGAACGATTGCGGCGATGGCTCCGGTGCTGCGAGCGCTTGAGCCTGTGACCACGAAACACGTTTTCGCCGCGTTAAAGGTGGAACCTGTGGTCCGTTCCACGCCGCCCCTTGAAGTCAACCTCCTGGATCTGGCTCGCGACCGGACATTGATCGTCACTGAACTCGATCCACCCAAGAGTCTGAGCCTGGAGAAAATGATCGAGGGTTCGCGCGCATTGAAGGCCGCAGGGACGGACTTCGTGACGATGGCGGACAACTCCCTGGCAATCCTCCGGGTTTCGAATCTTGCCTCGGCGTTGCTGGTGAAACAACAGGCAGCCATCGAACCAATCATTCATCTGGCCTGCCGTGATCGCAACCTTCTCGGCCTGCAGTCGGAACTCATGGGAATGCACGCCCTGGGAATGAATCACGTTCTGGCGCTTACAGGAGACCCCGCAAAAGTGGGTGATCATCCGGGCGCTTCGAGCGTCTATGACGTGAATTCGATCGGGCTAATCAAGACCATCAAGCGATTGAACGAAGGATTTGCCGCCAATGGACGCGATCTCAAGGATAGAACAAGATTCCTGATAGGGTGCGCCTTCAATCCAAACTCCCGGAATATCGACAGCCAGGTGAGGAAGTTGGACGACAAGCTCAAGGCCGGCGCTCATTATGTGATGACACAGCCGATCTTCGATCCTGCGCTGGCTCGCGTCACATTCGAGAAGACCCGGGCTTTTGGGGTTCCGATTTTAGTGGGGGTCATGCCCCTCCTCAACGCGCGGAACACGGAATTCCTTCACAATGAAGTTCCGGGAATTGTGATTCCAGATTCAATCCGCGAAAGAATGCGCGGGAAAGAGGGGCCCGTGGGCAACTCGGAAGGACTGGCTGTGGCTCGCGACCTTTGCGATGCCGTCCTTGAGTTTTTTTCAGGCATCTATCTGATCACGCCGCTGATGAGGTACGATCTGACGGTCGAACTCTCCCGTTACGTGCGTGAAAAGGAAGCGGCGTCCCGCGCAACGCCCCCGGCCAAATAGAGCCTGATTGTCGGCTCAAACGGATTTCGCGAGCCATCTGCCATGACTCAGTCAAAGACACTCTTTGTTCTGAGCGACGTGCATTACGCCTGTGATGCGGAGCGGGAGCGCGGTGTCACGGAGTTCCACGTGATCCAAAATCCCCTTGTGCGCGTGCTGGTTCGCGGATACCGGCACTTCATCTGGCGCCGCGATCCGTTCGCACACAATCATCGTCTGGACCAATTCCTCGCTGGCGCGAACGGAGCTGATTTCGTGGTGGCGAACGGCGATTATTCTTGTGATACAGCGTTTATAGGATTGAGCGATCCCGCGAGTTATGAGAGCGCGGGACAATGTATCGCGAGATTGCGTTCGGCTTTCGGCTCTTCCGTGGAATTCACAATCGGCGACCATGAATTGGGAAAAACCAGCCTCTTCGGTGAAAAAGGAGGTCTGCGACTGGCCAGTTTTTCAGCAACGAAACAACTCGGACTCCAGTCGCACTGGACTCGCGAGCTGGATGATTTCGTCCTTGTGGGGGTGACTTCATCACTGATCGCTCTTCCGGTTTATGAGCCGGAAGCGTTGCCTGGCGAGCGCGGCCACTGGCGGGAGCTGCGGGAACAACATCTGAGCGAAATCCGGAACACGTTTTCCAGCCTGGATCCTGGTCAGAAGGTTTTGCTCTTCTGCCACGATCCCACGGCACTGCCATATCTCGCCGAGGAACGGGAAATCCGTTCCAAGCTCAATCAGATCGCGGTGACTCTTATCGGTCATCTTCACTCAAATCTTTACTTGTGGCAGAGCCGTCTCCTGGCCGGGATGCCGCCCATCCGGTTCCTTGGAAATTCGGTTCGCCGCATGAGCACCGCCTTGAATCAGGCACGTTGTTGGAAAGCATTTCAAACCCGGCTTTGCCCTTCGCTTGGTGGCATCGAGCTTCTGGATGATGGTGGATATTTTCAAATTCAACTCCGGAAGGACCGCGAAGCTGCCATGCATTTTCGATGGCACCCGCTTCCACGGAAAGTCGCCGCTTCTACGCCGTGAATTGGTTCAGTTTCTCAATTCTGTCCTAAAGGGAGACGACACAGCCCATAATTCTCGCTTTTGAGCGGCAAGGTGCAGGAGCAATCCTCGTATTCCTTCGAGAAGTCAACGAGTTAGACCACCTCCCGTCTTCGGTACGCCCGTTGCTAGTGTGCATGATGTCGGCTTGTTGCGACGCTAATCCGCAACGACCGGCACAGCCAGAGAGACACGAAACCTCTCAAGGTAACGCTAGAGCCGCCTACGTGTGTAGAGCGGCTCTTACTTTTTGGAACCTCAACTGATAAATGGTGTCCGGCGAATTTCGCACGGTTGGAGCCCTGTAGCCCGGGACTCGTCGGAAATGGCGGCCGGATAAACGATTCCCACTGAGCTGGGATCAAAAATCCGTCGGATGCCTCCATCGTGCTCAACTGCACGGGCGCGCCTATTCCACGGTGACGCTCTTGGCGAGATTCCTTGGTTTGTCCACGTCGCAACCGCGGGCCACCGCCACATGATATGCCAGCAACTGGAGCGGGATCACGGCGAGCAATGGGAAGACCGGTTCGAGCGTTGAAGGAATGCGAATGACTTCATCGGCCAGCTTGTCCACACGGGTGTCCCCTTCCGTCGCAATGGCGATGATCGGCCCCTTCCGCGCCTTGACTTCCTGAAGATTGCTCATGGTCTTTTCGTACATGGAGTCACTTGGCGCGATAACGACACTCGGGGTGTGCTCATCAATGAGTGCGATCGGCCCATGCTTCATTTCAGCAGCCGGATATCCCTCCGCATGGATGTAGGAAATTTCCTTGAGTTTCAGCGCGCCCTCGAGCGCCACCGGAAAATTGTACTGACGGCCGAGGAAGAATAAATTCTGCGCACTGGCGTACTTGAGGGCGATGCGCTTGATGTGCTCATCCTGTGCCAGAATGCTTTCAATCTGTTCGGGCACCCGCTCCAGTGCGCGTATGATCTCAAGGCCGCGTCGCAGGGGAAGCATCCGGATGCGCCCCATGAACAAGGCGAGCAAGGTCAACACCGTGACCTGCGATGTGAACGCCTTGGTGGATGCCACGCCAATCTCCGGTCCCGCGTGAAGATAGATGCCGCCGTCCGCCTCCCTCGCGATGGTGCTGCCAACGACATTGCAAATCGCGAGCGCCTTGTGTCCGCGACGCTTCGATTCCCGCAATCCCGCCAATGTGTCAGCCGTTTCTCCAGATTGGGTGATCGCAATAACCAATGTGTGCTTCTCGATCGGCGCGTTTCGATAGCGAAATTCACTGGCGTACTCGACCTCGACCGGAATATGGGCGAATTCCTCGATCAGATACTCCCCGACGAGCGCCGCGTGCCAGCTCGTGCCGCAGGCGGTGAGGACCACCTGATCCACGGCGCGTAACTCAGCCACGGACATGTTCAATCCGCCAAATCGCGCGGTTGCTTCTTCGTGATCCATCCTTCCACGAAGGGCATTCCTGACGGTGACCGGCTGCTCGAAGATTTCTTTGAGCATGTAGTGCGGGAACTTCCCACGCTCCGCGGCTTCCGGATTGAATTCGATCTGGCTGATCTGCACCTTCGCGGTATCCGCCCCGAGGTTGATGACGCCGAACTCATCCGCGGTGATCGTCACCACATCGTAATCGTTGAGATAAACCACCTGCCGCGTGTGTGCGACCATTGCTGTCACATCACTTGCCAGGAAGTTCTCCCCCTGCCCGACGCCGACTATCAATGGCGACCCTCGCCGGGCCCCCACCATCACTTCCGGATAATCGGCACAGACAACGGCAATGCCGTAAGTGCCGATGACTTCCCGAAGAGCACCGGCCACCGCGCGGGCGAGCGGATGGCGCGCGTCCACCTCGCTGTTCGGGACTTCCGCCTGCTTGAGATGTTCCCCGATCAGGTGAGCCAGCACTTCCGTGTCCGTGGCGGACTTGAAAACATGGCCCGCACGACTTAACCGATCCTTGATGCCGTCGAAATTCTCGATCACGCCGTTGTGGACCACGGCGATGCGTCCACTCTGATCCAGGTGAGGATGGGAGTTTTCATCCGAGGGCGGACCGTGAGTAGCCCATCTCGTGTGCCCAATTCCGAGCTGTCCAGCGACGGGTGAACCGCCGATCAACGGGGCCAGGCCCTCGTCGATCTTACCCTTCTTCTTCCGCAGATGGATGGCGTGGTCGCGCAAGACCGCCACTCCAGCGCTGTCGTAGCCGCGGTACTCGAGCCGCCGCAATCCTTCGATGATGATGGGCGAGGCCTGCTTTTTTCCGATATATCCAAGAATTCCGCACATGTGATGAAACGGGGGTTAACCTGAACCGGGTTTGCTGAGTGACTCAAAATCCGCCGGTCGAGTATCAGGGAGACCGGCGGAAGGATTCCAACCGCATCGGGATCCCTGGGCATTATTTTGGCGCGTCACTTTGTTTATTTACTCACCAAATGGAGATGTTGTTTACTGAGGGCGAAATCTAACAGCAATCGACCTGTCGAAAAAGGAATTTTATGGCGAAGCGTCCAACAGTGAATCCCGCGAGAGTTCTGGCAATCATCATGGGCGGTGGCCAGGGCACCCGCCTCTTCCCCCTGACCCGCGAACGGTCAAAACCGGCTGTGCCGTTGGCAGCCAAGTATCGCCTGGTGGACATCCCCATATCCAACTGCATCAACTCCGGCTTGAAGCGCATCTACCTGCTGACCCAGTTCAATTCGGCGTCACTGCACCGGCACATCTCTCAGTCTTACAAGTTCGATCATTTCTCAGGCGGCTTTGTCGAGATCCTCGCCGCTGAACAGACATTTACCGACACATCCTGGTACCAGGGAACGGCAGACGCGGTGCGGAAGAACATCTCCCACTTCATAAATCTGGATTTTGATTATGTCCTGATCCTGAGCGGCGATCAACTTTACCGCATGGATTTTCAAAAAGTCCTGGCGGACCACCTGGAAAACCATGCGGACCTCACCATAGCGACGATTCCCATGGGCCGCCCGGAAGCGCAATCGCTCGGGATCATGCAGATTGATCACGAGCACCGCATCACCCGGTTTGTTGAGAAGCCGAAAGAAGACGCGTTGCTGGACTCGCTGCGCCTGCCCAGGGAGTGGTACTCCGAGCTGGACATCGAGGGAGACCGTGAGCTGTTTCTGGCCTCGATGGGAATTTACGTTTTCAATCGGGACGTCCTCCTCAAGTTGCTCGACAACAACCTGACTGACTTCGGCAAGCATATTATCCCCGGCGCCATCGAAACACACCGCGTTTTCTCGCACGTGTTTCAAGGATATTGGGAAGACATCGGCACGATCCGCTCGTTCTTCGAGGCCAACCTGAACCTCACCACTGAGCTGCCCCAGTTTAATTTTTTCGACATGGGAGCGCCGATATTTACGCGGCCCCGATTTCTTCCGGCCTCGAAGATCAACGGGGCCCAGATCGATCACGCGGTCATTTCCGATGGTTGCATTCTCAACCATTGCACGATCTCGAATAGCATTGTTGGTGTCCGATGCCTCATTGACGAAGGATCAAGTCTGCATCGTGTCGTCGGTCTGGGGTCTGATTACTACGAGTCCGCGCGCTCGATAGCGGAGAATGAAGCCGACGGGAGGCCGCGAGTGGGGATTGGCAGGAACACCCGGATCGAGAACGCCATCATCGACAAGAACGCCCGCATCGGAAGCAATTGCGTGCTCTCTCCGGCTGGCAAACCGGAGAACCTGGATCACCCGCTGTATTACATCCGGGACGGCATCGTCATCGTTCCGAAGAATGGGATCATTCCCGACGGCACGGTGGTCTGAATTCACTTGGCCAGCTTCTGGCTGAAGGCTCAGGAATGGGCGTCAAGCCGGCGGGAACTCCATCCGACCTTCAAGGTGAAGTTTTACCGCAGGCCATTCGGATGCCAGTATGCTGAAGTAAACGGTGTCCCTCACCCGGCCGTCAGAGCAGATGATGTGTTGCCGGAGCGTGCCTTCCTCGCGCGCTCCGAGCCTTAGAATCGCGCGGCGAGAGCGCTCGTTCAAGGCATCGGTTTTGAACTCCACCCGTAGATCTCCTCGAACCTCAAATGCATGTCGAAGCAGAAGAAGCTTTGCCTCGGTATTGACAACGGTGCGCTGCCAGGGTTTGGCAATCCAGGTCCATCCGATTTCCACTCGGCGGTGCGTGGGCTCTACATTCCCGAATCGTGTACTGCCGACGACCATGCCACTGTCGCGATGAATGATGGCAAACGGGACTGCCCTTCCGCGTTGCCGCTCTTCCAACGCTTCAGCAATGAATTGAAGCATCCCGTCACGACTCCCAACTTTCACTGGCATCCATATCCAAACATCGGGATCGAGCCCAACTTCACAAAGAGAGTCCAAATGGCTGACCGCGAGTGGCTCCAACCGGACGGAGCGGCCTTCGATCAACAGCGGAGCAGTCGGAAGCTGAATCAAATTTTCAGGTGGTTGACCATCTCGTGCCCAGGCTTCAAGCAAACGCCCTCCAGTACCAAATCTTCGTCCGCCTAGGCCAGCCAGGGGGGTAGTTTTTCGAATTTCCAAATGTCCTCGACGGGTTGCCGATCACGGACGACGCAGACTTTGGTGCCGTTGACGAGAACCTCTGCCGCCAGGGGACGGGCATTGTAGTTCGAAGCCATCACGAAGCCGTAAGCTCCAGCGCTGAGGAGTGCCAGATGCTGGCCTTCACTGACCTTGTGAAGCGGCCGGTCCTTGGCGAAGTAATCCCCCGACTCACAAATCGGCCCAACAATATCCGATGGGATCTCGGCTCCCCGACGCTTCACCAGTGGGAGGATTTCGTGATAGGAATCGTAAAATGCGGGACGGATCAGATCATTCATCGCCGCATCCACGATCACGAAGTTCTTTTTCCCGGTGCGTTTGACATACTCGACACGCGTCAACAGCACGCCTGCATTTCCAACAATGAAACGCCCCGGCTCCAACAGGATTTTCAAGCCAAGAGGTTTGAGAAGCGGTGTCAGGGCGTCCGCGTAACGTGCCGGTGTCAACAAGCCCTTTGCTGCTGGTCGCCGCCACCATGCTGCGTTCCCGCTGGCCAGCGCCGGATTGTAAATGATGCCAATGCCTCCGCCGATGCTGAAGAACTCGATTCCGTATCGCTGTTTCAAGCTCCGGACGAGGGGAAGAACTTTCGCCACGGCTTCGGCGAAGGGTTTCACCTGGGTAAGCTGCGATCCAATGTGCATCTGAACGCCACGCAGCTTGATGTTTCTGAGTTTGCTTGCCCGCGCGTAAACCTCTTCAACCCGTTCAAAGGCGATCCCGAACTTGTTTTCGTAAGTCCCCGTGGTGATCTTCGCGTGAGTGCGCGCGTTGACGTTTGGGTTCACGCGAATCGCAATGGGCGCGACCTTCTTCAGCTTTCCAGCGACGCGGTTGATCCGTTCCAGTTCAGGTTCGCTCTCGACGTTGAAGGTGTGAATGCCTGCCTTCAATGCGAAGGCGATCTCCGACTCCGTCTTTCCGACGCCGGCAAAGGCGCACTTGGAGGTATCGCCTCCCGCCGCAATCACCCGCCGCAACTCACCCTCACTGACGATGTCAAATCCAGCTCCAGCCCCGGCGAGAGCGCTCAGGACGGCCAGGTTTGAGTTCGCCTTCACCGCAAAGCAGACCAGGTGATCCATTTCCGAAAGCGCGGAATCGAGCTTTCGAAAATGTTCGAGAAGTGTGTGCTGGGAATACACATAAAGTGGAGTGCCGTGCTTGAGGGCCAGGGATTCCAGCGAAACGCCCTCGCAATACAACCGCCCATTCACGTAACGAAAATCGTGCATGGCGCGTAGTTATGCCAGAGGACGTGGTGATGTCACGGAAAAGTCCAGGCAAGGAGGAGCTCCATATCAGAGGCCGGAAAGAGGAACTCCCCGGTCCGGAGATTTCCAGACCGGGGAGTGTAGGATTGTTGTCAGCCTTTGAGGTTTATTTATTGTGTGACGCTGATAGCAATCCTGTGGATTTCATCGCCTGGTCATCAGCTATTAACGGCGGCGCTTCAGCAGGAGAGTTGTCGTGGATGACTTGACGGTGATATTGACGGTCGCGGAGGACGAACTGAGAGCGCCGTCACTCACTTTGAATTTGAAACTGTCAGAACCATAATACCCGGCCGTCGGTGTATATGTGACGGTCTGACCGGATACTTTGAGAGTGCCATGGTAGGGATTGCGGCTGATGCTGTAGGTCAGGGCGTCGCCGTCTTGATCACTGCCCAGCAAAACCACTGTGGCTGCAGCATTCTGAAGGGTGGTAACAGACTGGCTGCTGGCGACTGGAGCATGATTCTGAGCGATCACATCAATCGTCACAGTGGACGCGTAGGAGGTGAGGGTTCCATCGCTCACAGTATAGGTGAAGCTGTCCGTGCCGGAGAATCCCGCTTCAGGCGTGTAGCTGAGACTGGGGGCGGTTCCAGAAAGCGTCCCGTGTGAAGGTGATGACGCGACCAAGTAGCTCAACGGATCGCCATTGGGATCGCTTCCGGCGAGTGTGATCGTGACTGACTGGCCCGCCGCTGTATTTGCAGTAATGACCGCCGCACTGGGGGCGCTGTTGACGCCGGACACAGTGATGCTCACCGTGGCAGCGGCAGAAACCAGAGCTCCATCACTAACTTTGAATGTGAAGCTATCACTGCCTGAGTAGTTGGATGCGGGTGTGTAAGTCAGATTGGGCGGAGTACCACTGAGTGTCCCGTGGGCTGGATTGCTCTGAACCGTGAATGTGATCACATCTCCGTCAGCATCAGTGCCGCTCAGGCTGACTCCAACAGGTTGATTTTCGAGGGTCTGCACACTCTTGCTGCTGGCCACGGGCGCGTTGTTGACACGCTGCACCGTGATACTCACAACTGCGGGTGAGGAATCCGACTTTCCATCGTTGGCAACGTAAGTGAACGAATCCGAGCCGTAGAAACCAACCGCTGGTGTGTAAACAACATTGGGAGTGGCTCCCGACAAAGTTCCATGCGAAGGCGTGGTCACGATTCTCAAGGAAATCGGGTCGCCATTGGCATCGCTTCCACTGAGAACAACCGGGGCAGACTGACCCTGCAGAGTCTGCAAGTTCTTGTTCAGGGCAGTTGGTGGCGTATTGGCCAGTGGCACCGTGTAGGAGATGGATCCAGATGGACTGCTTTCCGTCCCGGTAGCATCATATGCGGTCACATAGAAAACATACGTCGCTCCTTCAACCAAGCCTGACACCGTCGCCGTCGTCTGATTACCGACGTCAGTGGCCACGGGAGCAGGACCGCCGGAATCTGTATAGAGGTTATAGCCTGCGGTGACCAAATCCTGATTTGGATCCCAGCTCAACGTGACGGTCTGCAAGGCCATCGCATTGACGGTGAAGAGAAGTGATACGGCTAGAAACAGAACCCGTGCTGAGAAGCGACTCGAAGCTGGCTGATTCTTCCCGTCCTCTTTATTGCACAATGACTGAAACAACATGGGATGGGCTTTAGCAACCGGACTGCCACGAATTGGCGCAGCCGCTTACTGGACACTCACTGGACACTCGGAACCTACAAATCTCCCTGGCACAACACTCACAAATCCACCGGAGAATTTCCGGCGCGGATGTAGGCAAGATCACCTTGATGAATCACTTGCAGAAAACAGATCATTCCGCAGCCCGGTTCTCCTCCCATTGTGATCGATACCCCCGTTGCACCAGTCGTGTCCTGAAATCTTTTTGTGCCGCATTTGGAGGCACTCAAAATCGTCTATGGGGCATCCAGAAAATACACAGTTATTGTCAAGAAGTCGGGTGGGCTGTTTTAAGACAGCTGTCCAGATTCGTTGTGGTTCGATAGCGCCAGCACTCAAGGAAACACCCGAAACGCCAACAACAACCATCGAATCCTTTGCATGAGGTGGCTGTCTTACATCGAGACTGATCACACAAGACAGACTTACGAAATGGATGCCTGATCCCTGTTCCAGACTCGTCCTCGCAGACTGTCCATTTAGTGACCTCCATCCTTTACATCGCCCCTATTGGACACGCTTGAGCCGGGAGGATGGAAAGAACCTTTCCCGACCAGGAATTATTGCCGCTTGAAGATTTTCGAGTCCGCCCGGTATGGTGACATTCATTCCATGAACTCACAGGCCTCATCGGCGACGTTGACGGGGTTGACGGAGAGTCAAAAGGCTGCCCTGCTGACATTACTGGCGGACGACGACCCCGCAGTTTACCAACTCATCCGACGAAAACTGCTGGGTTATGGCGATGCTGCCGTCGTGTGGTTGAGTCAACACCGTTTGAGCAGTGATCCCGTGCTTCGGCTCAGGGTGTCGGCGATTGTCCGTTACGTCCGCGGGCAGCAGGCTGACAACCGGTTCCTGGCCTTCTGCCTCAACCATGGCGAGGATTTCGACATTGAGGAAGGAGCCTGGCTGCTCGCGCAAACACAGTACCCGGAGATCAACGTCCTGGGATACCAGGCGGTGCTGGACAGTTATGCCAATGTTCTGAGCGAGAAGATCGGCGGAGAGACTTCGCCTGAGGCGGTTCTTCGGGCAATGATTGAGTTCCTCTTTGTGCAGCAAGGATTCCGGGGAGACGAGCTGAACTATTACAACCCCGAGAACAGTTACCTGAATCGGGTGCTGGATCAGAGAAGGGGAAATCCGATCAGTCTGTGTCTTCTCTGCATGCTGCTCGGGCGGCGGCTTCATGTGCCCATTGTCGGTGTGGGAATGCCCGGGCACTTCCTCGCGAGGTACCAGTCGATGCAGGGAGAGATTTACATCGACGCCTTCCATCAAGGCAAACTGCTCTCAAAGGCGGACTGCGTGAAATACCTGAAGCAAAACCGCATTGGATTCGAGGACAGCCTTCTGTCAGTCGCGAATTCCCGTAGAATGTTACAACGGATGTGCGCCAATCTGCACCAGATCTACTCGGAGAAGCAACTCGCCGAAGAATCAGAGCGTTTCCAGCGCTACATCGTGGCGTTGGCGAGGTAAGCACCCCGTCCGACGAGCGCCACGATTAGGATCAGACTTTAGGGCGTCTTGAGTTTTTTTATGATCGTGAAATCATCCCTTTGATCGCCTTTGTCATCCAAAAACGTCGCATCGAGTCGCGAGCCATAAACATCGATCACCAGCGACCCAAGGGTATGGATGCCGGCGACCATTGCGGGATGTTTGAACTTCGGAAACTTGTGGGTTTTTCCGGAGCTGCCGGCGACAACATAGACTGTTCCGGCGTGAGGCGCAGGGGGGGCTCCGGATTTCACGTAGGGTCCATCGCCAAAAACCCTTCCATCCCCACGACTGCGCTTATGGGCGTCTGTAAATGCATCGATCGAGCCATAAAACCCATCGAGGAGAAAGGATCGCTCGTAATTATGCGAGTGGCCGGACAGCACCACATCGACTCCGCCTTGCTCGATAATCGGAACAATGTTTTCCCGAACCAGCCTCATGATCCCGTCGCTGTCAGCATCGTTGTCGGAATCATGTCCGCCGTGCGTGTAGGGAGGATGATGTAAGTAGGCGATGGTCCAGGTTTTTGTGTTGGCCCCAAGATCGCGTCTGAGCCATTCAAGCATCGGACCATTTTCCGACAGGTCGCTCGCCGCTGAATCGAGACATATAAAATGGATGCTGGCGTGATCGAAGGAATAGAAGGCTTCCGTGCCTGAAGGTGCCCCACCGGCTTGACCGAACGTTGGCAGAGTAAAGATGTCAAAATATGGGCCCGTCTGGTTGGTGGAATTCGCGGATCGCGCGTCATGATTACCCAACGTCGGCCAGAGCACGGCCGAGCGCAGCGGGCGCGCATACATCTCGAACAACGCACCTTGATACTCGGAATCCTTTCCGGAAGTGTATGCATTGTCGCCGAGCATCAGCCAGAGATCGGCGCTGCGTGCGATGGAGAATGTAGCGTATGCGTCACGGACGGATCTCGCTGATTTGTTCTGTGTGCCGGAGTCGCCAAGAACCCAGATACGGGTTGGCTTCTGATGTCCTGGTGGCGGCGCCGTCATGAAGAAATGGTCCTCGTCCCCGCCTGCGGAAACTCCTTCGCGGCTGCCGACAGTGTAGAAATATCGAGTGCCTGGCATCAGACCCGAGAGTTCAATCACATGGTCCCGAGTGATTCCATCAGCACTTACAGTGTGAAGCAATCGATCAGGAGCCGGTCCGTAACGAACCAGGCTCGAGGTGGGTTTATCAGTACGCCAGCGAATGGTGATGGCGGTGGGAGTTCCCAGTTGCAGATAAGGGCCGCGGACAATTTTGCGTAACTCCCGTGTCGGTTGCTCCCTGGCACCCATCTGAACTGGTGCTGCGGCGTGAAGCAGAAGGGGGATCAAGGGCAAGGCGGCGATGAACCTAGTCAGAAATGCGTGCAAGGCTACTGAGGAATTGAGAAGCGTGTCCGATCCGGCAGGGCTGTCAGGAAGAGTTTGGTTCGCGGATTCCATCAACCCCAAGTTTGACACTGCACCTGCCATCGTCATTTGCCCGCACTCCAGCCCCCGTCTATCAAAAAGGCGGTGCCCGTGATGAAGGAGGATTCGTCACTCGCCAGGTAAAGCGCGGAAGCAGCTATCTCCTCCGGCCTGGCCATGCGTCCGAGCGCCTGCGTGGCCGCCATTTCCTCGTAGGCTTTCTTGGGATCGGGATACTCCTGGAGGCGTGCCGAGACGAAGGGCGTTTCAACCCTTCCAGGACAGATGCAGTTGCATCGAATGCCTTCCCTGGCGTGATCGAGAGCGATGCTCTTGGTCAAACCCACCACAGCGAACTTGGTGGTGCAGTAGGCCAGGCGGTCCCTCACTGCCACGACGCCACCGATCGAAGCGAGATTGATGATGTTGCCGGAGCGCCGTCGCAACATGTCAGCCAGAAAGGCCTTCGACATGTTGAAGACACCCCGGACATTAACCGCGTAAAGCCTGTCCATGTCAGCGCCCGCGGTTTGCATCATCGTTCCCACATGCCCGATGCCCGCATTGTTGACGAGGATGTCGAGCCGTTGCCTGGTCGTCAGAACATGCTGGGCGACCGCTGCGCAGGCTTCCTCGCGGGAAACGTCCAGCACCGAGAATTCCGCCTTGCCGCCTTGAGAGATGATGCGTTTGACGGTCTCCTGGCCACTGGCTTGATCGCGATCCGTGACGAATACGAAAGCTCCAGCCTTGGCGAATACTTCGGCAATCGCCGCTCCGATGCCGGAGCCTGCACCAGTCACGAGGGTGATTTTGTCTTGAAGTGTAAACATGGCAACGGCTCCAAAGTGTAGAAATCCGCACCATGGTGACAATGGAATTCTCCTTTCCGAGCCCGGCACGGATTCGTTTCATCGCGAACCCAAAAATGATTTGTCGCCCCGGAGGATTCTATGCAATCTCTCGTGCCCTTGTTTATGACACAGGTGAATTTAGCTCTGATCGGCGGCGGAACTGTCGGCGGTGGCGTGTACCAGGCACTCCAACGGAACGGTGCTTTGATGGCGTCGCGCCTTGGAATTGGCCTTCGAATCGCCGGCGTCGCCGTTCGCGATTTGAGAAAATCACGCGCGGTCTCGATTCCTCCGGCGTTGCTGACCAAGGATTGGAAGACGCTCGTTCAACGTCCGGATGTGTCGTTGGTAGTGGAACTCATGGGGGGAACGTCCATTGCCCGCGACGTGGTCCTGACGGCGTTGAGGCAGGGCAAGGCGGTGGTCACGGCCAACAAGGCGTTGCTCTCGGCTCATGGAGAGGAATTGTTTGCCGCCGCTCGAGAATCCGGAGCCAATCTGTATTACGAAGCGAGCGTTGCCGGCGGAATCCCGATCATCAAGGTCTTGAGGGAAGGGTTGATCGGAAACCGGATCACACGCCTCTACGGCATCGTCAATGGAACCTGCAATTACATCCTGTCACGCATGAAGCAGGAGGGGGCTGACTTTGAAGTCGTGCTGGCGGACGCCCAACGTCTCGGATACGCCGAGGCGGATCCCACTCTGGATGTCGAGGGACATGACGCGGCCCACAAGATCGGAATTCTTGCGTCGCTTGCTCACGGCTTTTGGGTCAACCCCAGGCACATTCATGTGGAGGGCATTCGCTCAATCACCAGGCTGGACATGCAGTTTGCATCACAGCTGGGCTACACCATCAAACTGCTGGGAATTGTGAAGACACACAGCGGACCGGCTTCGGGAAAACGCGCTCGCAAGTGTGAGGTGCAGGTTTCCGTCTATCCGACGCTGGTGCCGGACAGTCACGTTCTTGCCAGCGTGAACAATGTCTTCAATGCGGTCTTTGTCCGAGGCGACGTTGTCGGAGACACATTGTATTATGGTCGCGGCGCGGGCCAGGACGCCACGGCAAGCGCAGTGTTGAGCGACCTCGCGGACGCGGCGCTGGACATCAAATTTGGCAGCAACGTGCGGATTCCTCCATTTGTACCTCACGAAGGTGACGGAGTGGTGCAGCGGATCGACGACACGGTCTCGCGCTACTACCTGCGACTGGCGGTCACGGACAAACCTGGCACCCTGGCGCGGATTGCCGACATTTTTGGGGAGGCGAAGATCGGAATTTCATCGGTCATTCAGCCGGAAGGGCACGAGGGCGAAAGTGTCCCGTTGATTTTCATGATCCATGACGCGCCAAACTCGGCAATGAGGAAGGCGCTGGACCGGATCGGCAGGCTGTCCGTCGTGAAGGCGGCCCCGGTCATGATCCGCGTGGAGAGCTTTGATTAGGGCCGCAGACTCATGGCAAAAATATTTTTCAGAAGCACGAACGGACAATCACCCGGTGTTGATCTCCGCGAGGCAATGCTCGCCGGCCAGGCCCCGGACCGCGGACTTTATTTTCCCGAAATATTTCCGCAACTGACGCGGGACGAAATCGCTGGGTTCGCGAAGTTGCCATATCGTGAGATCGCCTTCCGAGTGCTCAGGAAATTCACCGAAGGCATCATTCCCGACGACGATCTCGCCGCGATGTGCCGCAAGGCCTACAACTTTGGCGTGCCGTTGGAGGTCATTCATTACGGCGTTTACCTGATGCGGCTGGATCAGGGTCCGACCGCTTCGTTCAAGGATTTCGCCGCCCAAATGATGGCTCAGATGTTCGGACGCTTCCTGCAGGAAAACGGCCGGCAGCTCACCATTCTCACCGCCACCAGCGGCGACACGGGCGCGGCGGTGGCCCACGCATTCCACAAAATCCCCGGTGTCCGCGTCCTCGTGTTGTTTCCGATCAATGAGGTCAGCCTGAGCCAGCGCAAGTTGATGACCACGCTTCGGGACAACGTCCGCACCTTGGGAGTGGACGGGAAGTTTGATGATTGCCAGGCCATGGTGAAGCGCGCCTTTGCCGATCCGGACTTGAAACACATCGCGCTGTCGTCCGCGAACTCCATCAACATCGGACGTCTCCTGCCCCAGAGCGTCTATTATTTCTACGCGGCCTCGCGCCTGGCTCATCCGGGAGAGCCCATCGTGTTCTCCGTGCCGAGCGGCAACTTTGGCGACATGATGGGCGCGGTCGTGGCGCGCGAAATGGGCCTGCCGGTAAAAAAGATCATCACGCCTGTCAACGACAACGACTCCTTCCCGCGCTACCTCGCCAGCGGCGTGTATCAGAAGATTTCCCCGTCGCGCAACTCGGTCTCAAACGCGATGAACGTCGGCCACCCGAGCAATCTGGCGCGGCTCGTGGCCGTGTATGGCGGACAGATGGACGAGACCGGCAGGATCCACAAGCAACCCGACCTCGCCGCGATGCGTCGAGACATCTTTTCCAGCTCAATCTCTGACGAACGCACGCGCTCGTCGTTGCGGGACTTCTGGAGCCAATACCAGATCCTGCTGGAACCCCACGGTGTCGTCGCGTGGCAGGGCTATCTCGACTGGCTGGCGGCAGAACCGGGCGGCGACGTTCCGGCGGTGATTGTGGAAACAGCGAATCCAGCAAAGTTTCCGGAAGAAGTCGAAAAAGTCGTCGGCTGGCCGCCGGATGTCCCGGCCTCCATGACTGCCGCGATTGCGTTGCCCGAGGATTACGACCGGATGGACGTGGATTACGAGAAGTTCCGCGAGTATTTAATGGAGCGACACAAGCCCGGCGCATCGCTGCGATAGTGGCGAACTGACAATTAGGCCCGTTGAAATGAGTCTGCACAGCTGATAAACTGCTCGCATGAGCATTACCTTGAATCTTGATGACGCCACTGCAGCGCAGCTTGAGCGCACGGCGAAAGCGAGCGGGATCACCTTGTCGCAACTCATCACGGATTTGGTGCTGCACAAGGGCGTGACTCCGGTAACCGCGCCATTGAAGGGGACCGTCAACCTGGCACCGCCGCATGATTTTGGAAATCCACCAGATTTTGACTATCGCAAAGCACTGGCCTTGCTGGACGAGGAAGACGCCGTGACCTATCGGGAGAAATTTTTCAAGGCCCGATGATTCTGGTGGACACAAACCTGTTGATCTACGCCACGGACAAGTCCAACCAGCGGCACGACGCGGTGCGGGCGTGGCTGGAGCAGCGCCTCACGGGAGGAGGCGAGGTTGGTTTCGCGTGGATCGCGCTGCTCGGTTTTATTCGCATCACCACGAACTTTCGTGTCATGCGCAACTGTTTTTCCATCGCTCAAGCCATCAGTCATGTTTCCGCCTGGTTGGCAAATCCAGGTGCGCGAATCATCGGGCCGACCGCCGCTCACTGGCAGCAGTTGCAAACGATGCTGAGATCGGCGGGGACCGGCGGAAATCTCACTACGGACGCCCATCTCGCCGCCCTTGCCGCTGAGCATGACTGTGAACTCTGCGCGGCAGACGGCGACTTCAGCCGCTTCGCCGGCTTGAAGTGGCGCAATCCGTTGAAAGCGGCACATACCAAGGCGGAAAGCTGATTCAAACTCATGGCCCTTATTGTTCAAAAATTTGGCGGAACGTCGGTGGGCAACACCGATCGCATCAAGAACGTGGCCCGGCGCGTCGCCGCCTATAGGGCCAAGGGCGACCAGTTGGTCGTGGTGGTTTCCGCCATGAGCGGAGTCACGGATGGTCTGATCAAACTTTCCAGGGAGATCACCACGCTTCCCAGCGAGCGCGAAATGGACATGCTGCTGGCGACGGGCGAGCAACAGACGATTGCGCTGACGGCCATTGCGCTCCATGCGCAGGGCATCCCTGCGGTTTCGTTGACGGGAGCGCAGGCGGGCATAGTCACGGACGGTGTCCATACCAAGGCAAAGATCCAAAACATCACCCCCAGGGAGGTTCACAAGTTTTTGAACGATGGAAACGTGGTGATCGTGGCGGGCTTCCAGGGGCAGACACCCGAGGGACATATCACCACGCTCGGACGAGGCGGCTCCGATCTCACGGCCATCGCGCTGGCGGCAGCATTGAAGGCCGACCTTTGCCAGATCTACACCGATGTGGATGGTGTTTACACCGCTGATCCAAGAATTGTTCCCGAAGCCAGGAAGCTCGATGAAGTCTCCTATGACGAGATGCTCGAACTCGCCGGCGCGGGCGCCAAGGTGATGCAGCTTCGGTCGGTGGAATTCGCCAAGAAATTCGGAGTCGTATTTGAAGTGCGCTCCAGCATGAATGACAACCCAGGCACCATTGTGAAAGAAGAGACCAAAAGCATGGAAGGCGTCGTGGTTCGCGGCGTCTCGCTCGACAAAAATCAGGCCAAAGTCACGCTCGTTGGCGTGCCGGACAAACCGGGAGTCGCGGCCCGTGTGTTCAATGCCCTCGCGGATGGCGCGATCAACGTGGACATGATCGTGCAAAACGTGAGCCACGGATCAAGCACGCCTGCCACCGACCTGTCCTTCACCGTTGATAAACCGGACCTGTTGAAAGCAACCAAAGTCATCGAAGATCTCAAGGGAGAGATTGGTTATCGCGAAGTCAGCGCCGACGAAAACATCGGGAAGCTTTCGATTGTGGGTGTGGGCATGAGAAGCCATTCCGGTGTCGCCGCGAAGATGTTCGCAACCTTGGCTGCGGAAAGTGTGAACATCGACATGATCTCAACTAGTGAGATCAAGATCTCCGTGGTGATCGGCCTTGCCAAAGGAGAACAGGCCTTGCGCGCGGTGCACGCGGCGTTCATGGCGAATTGAACTCGAGAAGCCATCCAATGTGCGTGGCGTTCCGGTAAAACCGATGGGCGCTGGAACAGTTTCCCGGTTACGAACGCTTCACAAATCGAAGCAAAGCTCACCTGCAATCGGACTGAACATCCAATAACCTTGCCCGCCTCGTGGTGTTGTCCGGGTCAACCAGGGGCGTGGTTCCTACCCATCTATTCTGTTTTCAGATGCTGGCACGGGCCACAAAGCCTGCAGGTTGTGACATTGCCTTTGTCCACGGATGAATCCACACTCCGTCCCCATGATTTCGGAGCTCAAGATCGTCCAGGATTCACCCATGCTCATCCGTGTGGTGCCGTTCGTGGCCTTCCTGATCCTTACGATGGGCCAGGGAAAATTCGGCGAGACATCGCCATACTGGTTTTATTTGGTGAAGACACTTGCGGGCGCTGGCTTGATCTGGTGGATGCGGCCGTTTGTGCGGGAGATGCGGTGGAAAGTGGATTGGGAAGCTGTTGGGGTTGGGATTGCCGTGTTTGCAGTATGGGTCGGTCTCGATCCGCTCTATCCCAAGATGGGGAGTTCCACCACCACTTGGAATCCCTTCACTGCCTTTCCTGATTCGCCGGCTCTTGCCTGGTTGTTCGTGTCCTGCCGAATACTTGGTTCAACCTTGATTGTTCCCGGGCTCGAGGAGGTCTTCTATCGATCCTTCGTTTATCGCTATATTGAGAATCAAAATTTCGAGAGCGTTCCATTTAACAGATTTCAAAAGTTCCCATTCATCCTGACAGCGCTGATCTTCGGTTTCGCCCACAATGAGTGGCTGGCCGGCATCCTGTGCGGTTTTGCGTATCAATGGCTCATGATCCGTAAGAACGGCATCGGGCATGCGATGACGGCCCATGCTGTCACCAACCTTCTCCTCGGAATCTGGGTGGTGTGGAAGCAGCAATGGAATTTTTGGTGACCCGATTTCGGCACCACCTTACCCATGAATCAGGGGTTCAAAGCATGCATTTCCTCTCCAGAGGGTTCTCACTCCGCTCCCTTGAACGAGCTGATCCTGTTTGAAGATGAGCATCTGCTGGTGGCAAACAAACCCGCCGGATGGAACACACATGCACCGGCACCGTATGCGGGCGAAGGGCTCTACGACTGGTTGCGCCACCGCGAACCGCGTTGGGCCGGCCTTGCCATCATTCATCGACTGGACAAGGAAACCTCCGGCGTCATCGTATTCTCCAAAACGGCGTTGGCCAATCGTTCGCTCACTCACCAGTTCACTGAACGGGCCGTTCGCAAAACATACGTACTGCTTACTGACAAGCCTGTTTCCAGCCGGCAATCGACGGTCGTCTCGACGCTTAAGAAGGTAGGAGACCATTACGCCAGCCAGCCGTTTCGCGCGGGAGCTGAACGGGCGGAAACACGTTTCCATGTGGCTTCGAGTCAAGCAGGGCAAACACGCTTGTCGGCCGAGCCGCTCACAGGACGCACCCACCAAATCCGGGTTCATGCGGCATCGAGTGGATTTCCAGTCCTCGGTGATACCCTTTACGGAGGCTCCCCGGCGCCGCGTGTCTGCCTGCACGCCGCGAGCATCGAGTTCCAGCATCCGGCATCTGGCAATCTCGTGAAGTTTGAGGCTGGGTGTGATTTCTCGGCGAACACGCGTGGGCAATTCCGGATGGCGGTGATCGACATCAATGAAACGAATGCTTACCGGCTCATCCACGGAGCTGCCGACGGATCGCCCGGCTGGTACGTCGATCGGCTCGGAGCATTCCTACTTTCTCAAAGCGACACAGACCTCACTGCGTCGCAAATGGCGACGCTGAGGGAAATCCAAACTAAATTGGGAATTCGAGGTGCTTACCACAAAGTCCTCACCCGTCACGTCCGACAAAGCAAAACTCCGGATGTCTCGCCAGTCCTCGTTCTTGGCGAAGAAGCTCCAGACGAGTTTCTAATCCGTGAAAACGGACTGAACTTTCTCCTCAGCTTTCGTGAAGGATATTCGGTCGGGCTGTTCCTTGACCAACGGGATAACCGGAGGCGTTTCATCACGGGCCACGTTGCGGCTGGATTTCCCTTGTTTCAAAATCCCACCCAGGAATGTGAAGTCCTGAACACCTTCGCCTACACATGCGGTTTCTCCGTCTGTGCCGCACGATCCGGTGCGCAAGTCACCAGCCTCGATCTGTCACCCAAATACCTCGAATGGGGCCGTCGCAATTTCACTCTCAACGATCTCGATCCCGCCGGTCATGACTTCATCTATGGCGACACATTTGACTGGCTCAAGAGGTTCGCGAAAAAGAAGCGGCTCTTTGATGCGGTCATTCTTGATCCGCCTACATTCTCGCAATCGCGTGAATACGGCGTCTTCCGGGTAGAACGCGATTACGGCAGGTTGGTGGCGTCAGCGCTGAATGTCCTCCGGCCCGGAGGAACGCTCCTTGCCAGCACCAACGCCGCGAAGATCGATCCGGAGAACTTCGTTCGGACAGTCTCCGAAGCTGTATCAACGTCAGGCCGGAAGATTGGCCAGAAGCATTACGTTCCTCAGCCGCCGGATTTCCCCATCACAAGAAGCGAGCCTGGCTACTTGAAAACGCTCTGGCTGCGAATTGAGTGAACAGACATTCCGCGGGGTTGCGAAATGAAGTGCGTGCTCCACGCACGACATCGCCACCGGAACACGGACTTTAGTCCGCAGGACGCATCGGAGTGGAGGGGTGCTCCGACTTCCACCAAAACGTCTCGCAATGGGAGCGTTCCTGCCGAATCGTGGTGGTTCGAATTCCTCGGAAAATGTGAACCTTTCCCTTCTTGAGCGTGACTAACCTTCAAGCGGCCGCGAAATTTTGGAGAAATTATCAAGACTAGACACATCACATGAAGACGATTGCAACAGTTCTATGGACATTCCTCACCTTCGCCATCACCGGACTTGCGGCGAATGATTCCGCTTTGCGCACCGACATCAATCCGGCCTTGCTCTACTGGCAAGCGGTGGCCGTGATGCCGGATCGTTCGGCGCATGACCACCTGTTCACCAACGAATGGCGCGGGCGCGAACTCGATGATGAATTCCGCAAGCTGATCAAGAGTTACGACGATTCCTTCAAGCTCCTCCGGCACTCGGCAAGACAGAAGACGCCGTGCGACTGGGGATACGATATTTCAGAGGGCCCCGAGCTGCTCCTGCCCAGCCTGGCCAAGGCGAAGTCGTTCGCGCAGGCGGCGCGGCTTCGGATGCGCTGGGATCTGGAGGAGGGTCGTCCGGACGACGCCCGCGACGATTTTCTCGCGGCATTCGTGCTCGGACGGCAGCTCTCCAGGGATGGAGTGCTCATCTCGGCGCTCGTTCAGATCGCGATCGAGAACATCCTTGCGTCCGGCATCGCGGAAAACTGGTTTCGCTTGAGCCCGGAGACATTGCGGCAGATCATGGATGGCATCGCCGCCGCGCCGGCACGCGGCACAATCGCCCGGTGCGTGCCGACCGAGCGCATCGCCTTCCGCGACTGGCTGACCCGGAAGATTGAAAGTTTTCAAGCCTCGACGACCAGCGAGCATGAGGCGATGAAGCGGGTGCGGGCGCTGTTGATTCCGTTGATTTCCAACGAAAGTGACGGATTCGCCACACCGAACACCGATCAAATCATCCAGGCCGCAGGTGGCACGACCTCTGGGTTGCTCCGTCAACTCAAGGAATTGGATGCGTATTATGACGAGGCGGAAGTGCTCATGAAGTCGTCCTATTCCCGGTTCGTCCCAGACATCAAGGCGTTCAATGAAAAGGTGCGAAACAACCCGAACATGCTCGTTCATGTCTTCTTTCCAGCGTTCGAGAAGTGCCGGCTCAAGGAGTTTGCGATCGAAGTGAAGATAGCGATGCTACGTGCGGCGCTGGATTACCGGCAGAATGGCGAGGCGGGTTTGCGTACTGTGATGGATCCATTGTGCCAGGAACCGTTCCAATTCAGCCGGTTTGAATTCGAGGGCGTAGATCGAGGCTTTGTGCTGCGATCGAAAATGACTTCGCGCGACTGGACTGAATCACTGATATTCATCGAGAAGGATGGCCCGGCTTTCTACCTCGACGGCCAGAATACAGGCAAAAAAGTGAATTGAACGGGTTCGTTCTCAAGGATTCAGTCCAGGCGATACCAAGTGAACGCCGTTTCAAACAAGGACGTGTTGCAACCAACCGCCAGTTCCGGGCCCGATCTCATCGACCGGGCCCGCGCTGGTGACGTTGAGGCGTTCGACGAACTCTGTCGCGAACACGGTGACCGCCTGCTGCGCCAGGCCATTGCATTGAGTGGCGACGCGACGATGGCAGAGGATCTCGTACAGGAAACGCTCGTCTCGGCCTGGCGCGGACTGCCGCGATTCGGGGGCCAATGTCACTTCTTCACCTGGCTGTGCAGCATCCTGATTCACCGATACCGCAACTCACGACGAAAGAAGTGGCCTCTTCCCTTTTCATTCCTGTTCGGCGGTGAACATGACCAGGCCGCGAACTTTCTGGCCAGCGTTCCAGATTTGAGCCCCACACCCGGTGCGCAGGCAGAGCGTCAGGAGAATGCCATGGGAGTACTGCGAAGCCTTGAGAAACTGCCGGCAAAACAGCGTGAGGTTGTTTACCTCCGCTTCTATGCCGAGGAATCACTCGAAGGAATCGCCGCGGCCCTTGGCTGTTCGGTTGGCACCGTTAAATCACGACTCTTTCACGGCCTCGAACGACTTCGCCAGATGAAATCACTCAAGGAGAATTCAAACCCATGAAGCCCTGTGCCCGTCATCGTGAATCCATTGCCCTCCTTGCCGCCGCATCATTGGAAGAGGGTGAGACGCCCGGGTTGAAGCAACATCTGGAGCAATGCCCTTCCTGCCGCGCGTATCTTCGAGAGATGTCAGTGCTTTGTGAGCGCCACTCTACTGCCGCTCACCAATTACCTGCTGCAGAAGTTTCGATGCGCTTCCAGGCCCGTGTCGCCTCTGCCATCCGAGCTGGGGATGCGCGTCATACGCCGGGAATCAGCATTCCACTTTGGTTTCGTATCGCGTCTGTCACGGCGGTCGTGCTCATGATCGCTGGAGTGTTCATGCTCTTTCACCAGCCCACGCCTCCAGCACAGATCGCAGAACAATTGATTCCTGAACCGGAGCGGAAAGGGGAGCCCGACAAAATCAGCGCCAATCTCATCACTTACCGCCTTGCCTTGAACCGTTCGCCAGAGGCCTTGGATCAACTGCTCGCCCAGGAAGCTGCCCGCTCGACAGTCTTTTTCGAAACCTCATTGCGGTTCAGCATGGTCCATTCACCTCTGGATCCGTGAGGGACAATCGTTCGAAGCCAGGCGGAGTTGCGGGCCAACGCGTGCAGCTTCTGCAACGCCCTGAGCCTGGAGGACGACGCGCTTACGGTTCGCTTCGGCTTTACCCGGCCTTACGGCAACTGCGGCGTAACGACACGGTAGTAACTGGTGCCATTGGCTGCTGAAGGCTGTGTGATCTCCGCGACCCGGCTCGTCGGCAAGGCGGGCACATCCACAAGTTTTCTCCACATACTGTCGGCGAATGCATCACGGCTTTGCACGGTGTACGAGTGGCCGGCGGCGGCGGCGAAGCGAAGCGTCACAGATCCCGCCTCGCCATCCGAGTCGAGCGTGATTTCAACCTGCAGGTTGCTCTGCGCGTCGTGAGGGTCCGTGCCAATCTGGAATTCCTGAAAGTTGGTGAAGCCGTCGGCGTCGGCGTCAAGTGTGGCAGTCTCGCGATTGGCGGGAGTGATTGCGTTGGCGAGTTCCCACGCATCGGGCAAACCATCGGCATTGGCATCGATAGTGTTGCTTTTCCCGGGCGTCGATAGCATTGGAAACGCGTAAACGGCCTCCGCACCATCGGGAACTCTTCCGGCGGATACATCCGTGGTTTGTGCTCCGAACATGACTGAATCGATCAACCCGCCTTTCGCCGAGTAGAGTCCGATGGCCGAACCTTCACTGCTCAACTGAAATGCAAGGTGGTCGGCGCCTTTTCCTGGATTTCCATCGGCGGTGAACACCGCGAATCCTCCACCAGCGATGAACGAGAGCGGCGTGATCGGCGACTTGGCACTCTTTTCCAGATCATCGGTCAGCATCAGCCCTCCCATATTCACAGCCTGCGGATCCGCATTGAACAGCTCGATCCAATCTTCGCCTTTGGCCGGGCTGGCCATCCATTCATTGATTTTCAGACGCGTCGGCGAACCAACAGCAAGTGGTTCATTGGGGCGACCCGGCGTTGGGATGTTCAACATCCACGCTCCTGCGCTGTCGGGGTTGCGGCCGATCGAGTGATTCGGCAATTGGGGGCCAAAGGTGGAGACGTCTCGAAGCACATAACCGTTTGTCGAATTGAGGAACAGGCCAATTGTCTCGCCCGATTGTTTCAAGCTGAAACCGGCGTATAAACCAGGCTCGGCCGTCAACGTGTCGCAACGCACAACGAGATAACCGTGGGCCGGGATCACGGTCCCTGGAGGAAATGGAAATCTGGCCGGCTGCAATAAATCATCCGTCAAACTGAAGCCGTCCAGGCTCTGTGCTTGGCTGCTTGGATTATGCAGTTCAATGAAGTCAAAGGCGGGGGCGTTGTTGGCTGGCGAGCTGGACGGGCCGGCAAAAATCTCGTTCATGACAATGTCATCGGCACCAGGCGCGTCGGCGCCAAACCGAAACGGCGTCTCCAGGGAAAAGAGCGAGGGATGACCGTTGGCGTCAGTGAAGGAACACTTCCAGAAATAGGATTCGCCCAGTGTCAATCGTTCGAAGGGAACTGCCAGCGTGGTCAAATCGTTGGTCGTCGTCAGCCGCATCACCGGCGAGTAATACGAGCCGCTTGCGGAGCGGATCAACCATGTGGTCGAAGCGTGGGCGGCGACAGGGTTGGTTGAGTAGCCGTAGGCAGAGGCTTCGAGACGCGCGAACGGGCCGATGTTCTGGCCACTGGCAGGCGATTGGTTCACCGGTTTCGTCGGGCGTTCAAACGCACCTCGGCCGCTCTGGGTGTTGACGGAGCGCAAGCGGCCGACTGCCCAGGTTCGGATATTATTGCTGACACCCAGCGCTGCCAGATTGTCCGGATGAAACACCGTGTTGTTCAGCCACCAGATGCGGTCCTTGAACTCCTCGCGGTAGGCGGCGATAAAACTTTCCTTGAAGGTGTTCACCGGCGTTGCATTTGGCTGGCCTGCGAAGATGGATCCGGAGGCCGCCTGACTGTTCATGACGCTGTCAAAATCCCAAGGCGCCATCGACCATAGTCCGTTGCGCCGTTGCCAGACGAAATAATTGTGATTCACGTCATCCCACGGAACCATCCAGTTGATGGTGGCAAGATAAGTCAGGGTCTGATCGACATCCCAGTTCTTTGCAAAATAGTCCCGCAGTTGGGGGATCTCATTGGTAGTGGGCGCGGAACTGCGCGCGTTGCGCGCCGCCCAAAGGCCATCGATCATTGCCTTGAACGCCGTGTGGCCCCGCCATCCATGATTCTGAAGAGCATAGGTCCATTCATAGCGCTGAAGAGGCGTCCAAAAGACCAGGCTTTTATTGGTCGAGGCCACGCGTGCGGGAAGGGGGCGGCCATTGCCCGGCCCGTAAGGACCTCCATTGGCATCGAAGATTCCCGCTGATTTGAAAATTTCGCCTGGCAGTTCCATGGGTTGGTCCGGGCGCAGCGTCGCCTGCTCCTCGTGGAATCGCTCGAGCAACTGAAGATTGTACTCCTCCTGTTCAAGACGGCGCAGGCGGGTCGTGTTGTTCATGTAAAGATCGACCCAGCGCGTGAGCGAAGTCGGCACCCCTACCGCCCGGAAGATCGCGTGACCCGCCTCGGTTTGATAATCCTTGTCGGTGATGAAGAAACTGTCTCGTCCGTTGAAGCGGCGGTAATCCGGAAAAAAGACCTTGTAGGATTTCCGCCCCACTTCGCGGCGAAACTGGCTGCCGTGATAGCGCATCTGGATGTCGTAAACCACCCCGTCGTGAATGAAGATTGCAGGTTGTGTGGCATTCCACGATTTGCGCGGGCGGCCCGGAGGATCAGGTCTGGTATAACGACGCGGATCAGATGTGATGTTCGTCCGGAGAACGGTCAGGCTGTTCGACGAAATGAAGATGTCGAAGCTTGGCACGACGGGATCGCGCACGGGAGAGACAAAATACGCATGCCAGCCGTATGGATCATCAGGGCGCGGCGACACCACCTCGTCCCCGGCGCCTCGATCCGCCAGGATGCGATAGCGCACCACGCTCCGATTCGTCTGGCCCGGCAGCTCCACGGAAAACCTGCCTTCGGCAGCGCGTCCGGCAACAAGCATGGGCCGTCGCACAACCAGCTTGTTGGTGCGTTGGATGTCATCGAGGAAATAGTCGATCTGAACGCCTGACAGTTCGTTCGTCCCCGAGAAGAGGCAGTCGATTCGCGCCGGCTGATTCGCGCGAATCAGGCGATGGCCGTCGCTTGCCTGCGCGACATGCAGCATGGTGACCACTGGTCGTGGAGCATCCCGCTGCAGCGCGTTGCGCCGCCCCGGACTGGGTTCGCCTGGAAGCGGTGACGCCAGCCAGTTCGACGGATCATCCCCTGGGCTTGCAAAACTTACGCGCTCCAATGAACGCCCGCGGTACTGGTGTTCCATGGGGTTGATCGCGGTCCATTCTTCGTCCGCACCGAACGCGTCTGCCCCGATCGGCCATGGAAACTCTGACGAATAGCTGACGCTGTCCACCGTGTGATCCGAGGCATCCTTGAGCCTGATGGTTTCGCCGCGATTGTTCAAAGTCCCCTTCCACGGGCCGAACACTTTTGAGTGGGTCAGTTCATACTCTTTGATTGCGCGCAGACGTTCAGGGTTTTTGGCCACGACAACATAGTCGCCAGGTTCAATCGATGCTCCCGCCTGGAAGGTAAACGAAACACCGCTGGAAAATTTCCAACCCGCGAGAAAAACACGGCTGGCGCTGAAATTGTGCAGCTCGATAAACTCATGCACATCCTCGTAGAGTTCCATCAATGGCGTGCCGTCGGTGTTAAACGCGGCTTCCTCGACCGGATGATACATGATCTCGCTGATGGCGACGCGTTCAGTCGCGGCCTGCAACCCGGTCAGGCCAACGGTCAGTACGACGCAAATCCAATGCAGAGCAACAGCATGTTTCATCAAGTGGTGAGTTGTTGGAGCGGATGGTTGTCGTCCGATGAAAGTTTGTTCAATGGGAAAAGCATGATCGGGTTTACTCGTTTGGAAAACCAGCACCGATCATCGATCGGTTCGAGCTTTTGAAGTGCTGTCAACTTGTGCTATCCGAAATGGACGACATGCTTTGTGCTCCCTTATGAACCCAACCTCCACTTTCCGCATACCGTCGATCATCCACTACGGAGCCGGCTCACTCAATGAACTGGCTCCCACCGCACGACAACTCGGTTTCACCCGCATTCTCCTTGTCACTGACACCGGCATGGTGAAGCTCGGTGTCGCCGGACAGGCGCAGGAGCTGCTCGAAAAGGCCGGCTTTCACGTCACACTGTTCGACAAAGTGCAACCCGACCCGACGCTGCAAAACGTCGAGGATGGGGTTGTTCTGTTGAGCGCCGAAGAATGCGACGGAATCGTGGCGGTCGGAGGTGGCAGCCCCATCGACTGCGCCAAGGGCATCGCCGTCAGCCACGCGAATCCCGGGCCGCTGCCGGATTTCATGGGCGTGGAAAAAATCCCACGCGCCGGTCTGCCCGTCATCGCCGTGCCCACCACTGCGGGCACCGGCAGCGAGGCGACCCGTGTCATGGTGATCACGGACACCTCGCGAGATGTGAAAATGATGTTCGCCAGCCGCCATTGCCTCTGCGCAGCGGCCATTGTGGACCCGACGCTCACCCTCTCGATGCCCCGGCTACTCACCGCTGTAGTCGGCGTCGATGCCCTCTGCCACGCGATTGAAGCTTATGTTTCCAAGCGGGCGCAGCCCATGACGGATTTGCTCGCGCTCTCCGCCATCCGCCTCATTGCGCCAAACCTGCGCGCCGCCTGTGACGATGGTCAGAACCTTCAAGCGCGTGGAGCCGTCATGCTTGGCGCGATGCAGGCGGGGATGGCCTTCAGCAATTCCTCCGTGGCTTTGGTGCATGGAATGGCGCGGCCATTGGGCGCCTGCTTTCACCTCACGCATGGACTTTCCATCGCGGTGCTGCTGCCCGTGGTGACCGAGTTCAGCCTTCCCGCCGCACCAGAGCGCTATGCGCAAATCGCCGCTGAAATGGGAACGACCAATCTCGTTAGCTCACAGCAAGCACTGAACCGCGACACGGGCATCCCGCCGTTGCGCGAATTGAACGTCGCGCAGGATCGCTACGAATCTCTGATCGGAAAAATGTCCACCGACGCGCTGGCCAGCGGCAGTCCGGCAAACAACCCACGAGCCGCGAGCACCGAAGAAATTGGGGCCTTGTATCGTCGCGCCTTCGCCGGGTGAGCCATGAACTAGACGTCGAGCGATTTTCAAATAATGCGATCACACTACGTAGCAGCACGTCCTTTCAGCGAGCTTGCCAACCGGGACGGATTGCCGTTCGCTGCCAGTCGTTTGAAGACTCGCTTCGTCAGACTTCCAGGTTGTCTTTCCGCATGGCGGCTCGCCACGGGTTTCACTTTGATCGAACTGCTGGTCGTGATCGCCATTATCGCGATCCTCGCGTCGATGCTTCTCCCTGCGTTGAGCAAGGCGAAGTCGAGCGCGCAAACCGCAAAGTGTTCCTCCAACATGAAACAATGGGGAATCGCCACCGTCATGTACCTCCAGGATTTCGAGGACCGACTGCCACTGTTCGGCGACTCGTCATCAGATTACACGAAAGCTTTCTGGCACTCGAAGCTGGCTCCGTATGTCGCCAAACAAATGCAGCCCGGAAAACTTTTCACCATGACCGAAGCCTACACCAATGAACTGCGCAAGTGTCCCGGTGGACGTGTCGGCAACCCGGCGTTCTATAAAGAGAAGACTCCTTACACGGAGTGGAACTCCTGGATCGGCGCGAACTTCGGCGCGTTCGGAATGCCGTTGATCGGCCCCTTCTACTACGGCGATACCACCCGTCCTTTTAACATCGCCCGCATCGGCAAACCCTCGGACGCCATGCTCTACATGGACACGCTGACACACTACGTCTATTCGCCCGTGGACCAGGGCTATCGCTTCAGCCTCGATTTAAATGGCGACGGCGCCTCAGACACGATGCCTCAATATCCCGGCACGCCGTTCAATTCTGCACGCCCAACCGTGCATAACAACGGCGCAAACGTCGCTCTGCTCGACGGCCATGTCGAACGGGTGGCCTTCAAGAAACTCTGGCAAATCGACTCCAAGAAACTTGTCACGCACTCCTTCTGGTACCTCGAGGATTGAGAAGCTGCTTACGCTCTCGGATGCGCCTCGTTGTAAGCACGCTTCAGCCGATCTGTCGTGAGGTGTGTGTAAACCTGCGTCGTGACGAGGTGGGCGTGACCGAGAAGTTCCTGGACGCTACGCAAGTCAGCACCAGCATCGAGGAGGTGCGTGGCGTAACTGTGGCGAAGTTTATGTGGCGTCAGGCCCGGATCGAGTTTCGCGATTTCAAGGTAACGCTTAAGGCGTAACTGGAGCAGGCGCGGATACAGGGGCCGCTGGTTACGGTCGTTGGCGAGGAACGCCGGAATGTTGCCCGATGGTGACTCGACCAGTGCCTCCCAGTATCGGCGGATGGCGGCCAATGCATGTTCGCCAATCGGGAGCTGGCGCTCCTTTTTCCCTTTGCCCCGAACACGCACCAACTCCTCCGACCAATCGATGTCTTCGGCGCGAAGGTCGCAAAGTTCGCTGATTCGCATTCCGCACGAGTAAATGGTCTCCAGAATCGCGACGTCCCGCAAAAACGGCGCGGCGTCCGGCTTTTCGCCTTCGCCCATCAAAGCAACCGCCAGTTCATCCATCGGTGCCTGGAGCAAGGCACCCATTTGCGCCACCGTCAGAAAGCGCGGAAGGCGCTTCTCCAGCTTTGGTAGAATGATGCCCTTGATTGGCGAGGTCGTCGCCGTTCCTCGCCGGATGAGGAACTTGTAAAAAGTCCGCAATGCCGAGAAACGAAGTTGAATGGCGGGCCGGCTCAGATTGCTTCGACCAAGGAAACGGAGGTAAGACCGGAAATGATCGCGTTCCAGTTTGGGCCAATCGGGTGAGGCGCTGTGTTCGCGCTCGAACCAATGAAGGAACTCCGTGAGCGTCTGCTGATAATTCCGCTGGGTGTAAACCGATGCTCCACGGTCGGTCCGGAGATGTTCCCAGAAGCCGATCAATGAAGCGTCTTTGACAGGTTCAGCGGTTGTCGCCGCTGAGTGATTTTTAGCCGGAGTCATGAACGCCGGACCTTCCGAAACTAAGAATCGGACGAGTCGTCCCCACCACCCCCGCCATCCGACGCAAACTCAAATCCAACCTTCTTTTTCTCATCCACAACCAGGTACGCGGCGAAGGGACGGCCCCGTTTTGAAATGAATTTCTGCAACAGATCCGTTCTGCCGGTGGTGAGAAGTTTTTTGACCTGTTCCTTATCAATGGGCTGCTGGAGCACAATTTTGCCGGTTTTGAATGTACATTTCTTTGTCTCGGCCTGGGACCGTTCGCAAACGTAACTCTCGGGCCCTTCAAAGACCTTGCTTCCGCACTTGGGACAAACACCAATTGGTTCAAGTCCTGTGAAATCGAGTTTCACCACCGGCTCGTCCGACTTCTTGCCCTTCGCTGGAAACTTCCTTTCACGTGGCGCAAATTCAAAACTCACCTTCCCATCCTTGAAGACAAGGAACGCCTCAAACTTCCGGTTCGTCTTGTTCGAAACGAAGTTCTTCAGCAGATCCGTCCTGCCCTCGGCGAGAAGCTTCACAACTTGCGCCTTCTCGATGGGCTGCTGCAAAATCACGGCGCCTGTTTTGAAATCACAGGTGCGAGCCGCCCCTGTGGCCTTCTCGCAAATGTAATTCATTCCGTTCTCAAAAACACTCCCGCCGCACTTCGGGCATTTGCCCAGAGGTTCTTTGCCGGTAAAATCGACCACCGAGCCCGCGCCGTCCCCGCCATTCTGGTCGTCGTTCCCGAAGTCAAACTTTACCTCGTTCTGTTCGTTGAGCTTCACCACGGCGGCGAACGGAAAACCTTTCTGGCTGCGGAACCCCTGCAAAGGCCCGATCGTCTTCTCGCGCAGCAGAATCTCCATCTCCTCCTCCTCGAACATGCGACCGCCCATGACACGCCGCACGCCGAACTCGCATTTCTGGCATTTGAACTCGCGAAATTTTTCATGCACTTCGCCGCCGCACTTCGGGCACGGCGTTGTGAGCACTCCAAAATCACCGGGAATCGTGTCGTTGTCGTAGAGCTTCGCCTTGCGGACGATCTCCTCGGTGAAGTGCCGGATTTCGCCCATGAACTTCTCACGCGGCAACTGCCCGCGTTCCATCTGCTTCAACTGGTACTCCCAGTCGCCCGTCAACTCCGGCTTGGTCAATTCATTCACACCGAGGCCGTCAAGCAGTTGCATCAATGAAAAAGCCTTCGCCGTCGCCACAAGCTCGCGTCCGTTGCGATGCAGATAATCTTCGTAGATCAATCCTTCGAGGATGGCCGCGCGCGTGGCCGGCGTGCCGAGGCCTCGTTCGCTCATTGCTGCGCGCAACTCGTCATCCTCGATGGTCTTGCCCGCGCTCTCCATCGCGCCTAGCAGTGTGGCTTCGGTGTAACGCGCTGGCGGCTTCGTCACGTTGGCCTTCACTTCGATGTCGCGCGTTGCGACTTTTTCGTTCTGATCCACCGGGGCGAGCGTCGGTGCATCGTCATCGGACTGCGCCTCCTTGCCATAAACTTCAAGCCATCCCGGCTTCACCAGCACCTTGCCCGTGCTCTTGAACGGCTCGGATTCAACACGCGTGATGCGGACGGTCTCCAGGAATTCCGCCGCCGGATAGAACACCGCGAGAAACCTCTTCGTCACCATGTCGAACAGCTTCTGCTCGGGTTCGCTCAAGCCCTTCGGCAACTGGCCTGTCGGGATGATGGCAAAGTGATCACTGACTTTTGCGTTGTTGAAGATGCGCTTGTTGGGGCGCACCCAGTCATTGGTCAGAACTTTTTCCGCGAGCCCGCTGTAGCCGGCGAGATCGCGCAGGGAGTCCATCGTCTTTTTCACGGTACCGATGTAATCCTCCGGCAAATGGCGCGAATCCGTTCTCGGATACGTCAAGACCTTGTGCTTTTCGTAGAGCGCCTGGGCGACGGCCAGAGAGTTCTTCGCGCTAAAGCCGAAGCGGGAGTTCGCCTCTCTCTGAAGCGTGGTGAGATCGTAAAGCCCTGGCGACATCTGCGTGGTCGGCTTGGTCTCTTCCGTGACAATGCCGGGTTTGCCAAGGCATTTGGCCTTGAGTGCTTCGGCCCGTGCTTTGTCCCAAACGCGCTCGGGTTTGAGATCCACGTCCACATCCTTGGCATCGGGCCGATGAAACTTCTCGTCAAACCAGCGCCCGGTGTAATCGCCGGCCTTCGCGCCAAAGGTGCCGATGACTTCCCAGTAATCACGCGGCTTGAATGCCCGCACCTTCGCCTCGCGCTCTACCACGATGGCCAGGGTCGGCGTCTGCACGCGGCCCACGGTGGTCTTGAAAAATCCGCCGGCCTTGGAATTGAATGCCGTCATGGCGCGCGTGCCGTTGATGCCCACGAGCCAGTCCGCCTCGCTTCGGCAAACGGCGGCGCTTGCCAGCGGCTGCATCGAGGCATCCGTGCGAAGCTGCGCAAACCCATCGCGAATCGCCGCCGGAGTCATTGACTGCAACCAGAGCCTCTGAATGGGCTGCTTTGCATTGGTGTACTCGACGATGCGGCGGAAGATCAGTTCACCTTCGCGGCCTGCGTCACAGGCATTGACGAGAGCATCCACATCCTTTCGCTTGATGAGCTTCACCAAAACCTTGAGGCGGCTGGCAGATCTCTCGATGGGTTGGAGACCAAACTGGGGAGGAATATGTGGCAAAGCGGCGAAGGTCCATTTACCGCGCTTGATGTCGTGCTCCTCCGGCACGATCAGCTCGAGCAAATGGCCGACAGCAGACGAGATGACGCTCTTGTCGCTCTCGTAGAACTCGCCAGACTTGTCCTTGGTAAAACCTCCGATGGCCTTGGCGATGTCAGTGGCGACAGATGGCTTTTCCGCGATGATCAGTGCTTTGCCCATGACTGAAAGTGCCAGTTTTTAAGCCGGTCATCCCGTATGATGCAACGCCTTTCTCAAATTGAACGCATTGAGTCGTTCGTTGAAAGCCGCTTCAGCCCCCATGCCCGATTGAGCAGATTGAACATTCTGACCGAAGCAGATTTTTCTCGCGCACGAACGCTGGCGAGGCGAAAACTCCGCCATGTTCCCGATGCCGCCCCGCACTTTTCGGACTAATCATACTCGAATTCGCGACATATTTGCCGCAGCCGTCGCGGTCTGCATCTGGCTTCTACCTGTTGTGGGTGCCATGGGCGCCACCGAACCGCCTCCGCCTAAAGCAAAGCAGGGAGCCGTCCTTCTCAAGACGGACATCATGGGTGTCTTCGCTCATCCGGACGATGAAACTGGCATGGCGGCCACGCTGGCGAGCTACGCGCTGGGACAGGGAACAGTGATTGCGAATGTTTACTGCACTCGCGGCGAAGGTGGCGGAAACATGGTCGGCACCCATCTGGGACCAGCCTTGGGAATTCTACGGGAAGCGGAGCTTCGGGATTGCCTGGCCAGACTGGGCGTTCGTTACTGTTACTTCCTGGATCAGGCGGATTTCTTTTACACCGAAAGTTCCGCGGCGACGTTTGCCAAGTGGGGCAAGGAGGAAACACTGCGCCGACTCGTCCGGCTGGTGCGCACTCTTCAGCCCGAGATAATCGTGACAATGAATCCCGCTCCCAACCCTGGGCAGCACGGCCATCATCAAGCGGCCGCAATCCTGGGCGTGGAGGCGTTCGCGGCAGCGGCTGATCCGAAACGGTTTCCCGGGCAGTTGACCGACGAAGGATTGGGAACATGGCAGGCGCGCAAGCTTTACCTCTCAGGAGATCAGGGCGTGACCATTGCAACCATCCAGACGACGAACATGCTCGCCGGTGGAAAATCCTCAGCCGACATCGCAGCGGAAGCCCTCTCGCAACATCGCTCGCAGGGATTTGGAGGCTTCGTGAATTCTCCGTGGCTGCGCCGGCCTCAATCATTCTCCCTGGTCAAGAGTGTCGTCCCCTTCCTGGAGAAGGAAAGTGACCTGCTTCGTGGCCTGCCCGTTTCCGGAGCAGCTCAACCGCTGTCGCCGCCTTTGATGCCGACGGCTTCTTCCGGGCTGAGTCTCCGAATTATGCAGCGACCAGCGGTGGAGCGTTACCGCGCGTGGGTGAAAGAACAGGGATTGGAGCACGCGGCGGCGCGCTTTTCACCGGATCTGACCGTCGTTGCTGGGGTGAGCAATGAAGTGAAGCTGGAGGTGTCCAATCCTGGAAATGCGCCTCTCTCCGGCCGTCTTGAAGTTAGTGTTTCGGCCGGTTGGTCGGCGGACGTTTCCAAAAGCGCCGTTCGGCTGGAAGCCGGAGGTCACGAGATCGTGACTGTTCGTACAACTCCACCGCCCGGAGCGAAGCAGGATGTGGAGATGACGGCTGTAATGAAACGCGACGAGGGCGAAATCACCGCAGCGACCCGCCTTCATCGCGTGCCAAGGCTGATGGTTCCAAGAGGACGGACCTCGCCATCAATCAACTTCACGGAAGATGGCTGGACCAGGATGGCGCGACACTCGATCTCCCACACTTCGCTCGCCCAAGGATCGACCCGTGACGCAGCAGACAACAGCGCGTCCTTTTCCGTCATTCACGATGGGAAGACGCTTTACCTGGATGTCGAGGTCAAGGACGACGTCCTCGTATCGAACATTTCCCCAAACGACATCAAGGGACACTGGCGCAGCGACTCGGTCGAGATTTGCATCGATCCGAATGGCGGCTCGGAAGACACGCTCGGCTGTTACAAGATCGGCATATTCCCATTTGATACAGAAGGAAAGGTTCAAGCCTCAAGGGATGCCGATGCGAAGCAGGGACCAATCGAAATCACTGCGCCCGGGACGCGGATCGCCTCGAAACGAACTGCGGACGGGTATGTGATCCGGGCAGCGATTCCGTTCACTGAGATTGGAATCGCACCGCGAAAGGCCCGATCTCTTGGGTTCAACATCATCATTTACGACGGAGACAAGCGCGACGCCGCGACCGGCGAGAACATCAACAAGTCACGGATAGCGTGGTCACCGCGCTCCGGAGTCCAGGGGCGCCCCGAGGATTGGGGCCGCATCGTGCTGGAGTAAACAGCCGTAAGAATCATCCATAAACACACCATGAACAACAAACGATTATCGGGACGGGTTGCCGTCATCACCGGAGCGAGCAAGGGGCTAGGGAGAACGATGGCAATGGCGCTGGCCGCGGAGGGCGCGTCGCTTGCACTAGTTTCGCGCGATCTGGCGCAGACCGAAGAAACTGCGGCGGCGGCGCGCACACTGGGTGCCCGTGTGATCACCTTTCAGGCGGACATCACGAGCGAGGAGCAGGTTTCCAACTTTGCCGCCGCCGTAAAGCAGGAGTTTGAAGCGGCGCACATCCTGATCAACAACGCGGGAATCAACATTCGCAAGCCTGTGACTGATTTTACCCTGGAGGAGTGGCGCAGAGTGCTGGCCACCAATCTGGACGGGCCATTTCTCCTGTGCCGGGCGTTTGTGCCGCTGATGCGGGGTCACGGATACGGACGCATCATCAACATGACGTCCATCATGAGCCACGTTTCGATGGCTCATCGCTCCGCCTACTCAGCCAGCAAGGCGGGGTTGTTGGGCTTCACCAAAGCACTCGCCCTGGAACTCGCTCCGGATGCGATCACTGTCAATGGCATCAGTCCTGGACCGATTGCTACCGAGATGAATCTGCCGATCACTCAGAACCCGGAGTTGAATCGGCAATTTATCTCAAAAATTCCAGTCGGGCGTTGGGGTAAGGTTGAGGAAATCGGACAGCTCGCGGTCTATCTATGTTCCGAAGAGGCGGGCTTCATTACCGGAACTGACCTCCTGATCGATGGCGGCTGGTGCGCACAATGAGCACCCCGGACCTCCTCGCGAATGCGGCGGCGAGTGAATTTTAAGATTCTTCCGCCCGGGACAGATCGACGCTTTCGACTCCCGCAATTTTGGTGAGTTCGGAAATCAACTCAAAGGGCCGCGCTCCGTCACGAAGGCGGAGACGGTAATTTAGTTCCAGCGAGGCTCCCTTTTTGGCCGTTCCAACCGAGCGGACTTCAAAATTCTGGACGTGTTTCTGGAAGATGGGAGCGAGAAGCGCCTCGGGTTCGGAATCCATGGGGAGTCTCAACGATAAATCGCACTCCTCCTGCGACCATCCTGTGACGCTCCGCCGGGGACGCATGATCATTATGGCGACACCGACGACGATCGCACCAACGATCGCGACCCATAGGTGATCCGCGCCGGCAGCCATTCCAACGATGACAGCGAAGATCACGAAAGCCGTATCCTGGGTGTCTCGCACTACGGTACGGAACCGGACGATCGCCAGGGCTCCTGTCAGACTAAAAGCCCGCGCCATGTTGTCGCCAATGACCTGGGTGACCATTGAAATCAAAATCGACATCAGAACCAATGTGCGTGGAAAAGAAGGAGTGATTGGTTCGTCGCGATGGGTTGCCCGGTAAATCGCCGCGACGATTCCTCCGAGCACGAATGCAATGCCAATGCGCCAAAAGAGTTGAACCAACAGGTCACTCAACGGCCCCGCAGGGGGCGTGACTTGAAATGCTTGCTGAAACCAGTTTGTCATTTATCGAGCTGACACCGAACCGGCCATCGACGCGTGATCCTGAATCTCCGCTTCATCAGACGGATTCGCAATCGCGTGGCCATTCACCGGAGCTGGCACCTCGGAAAGCGATTCGCCAGCCCAGCCAAATTTCTGCACCGCCATCCGGTACTTTGAAACCGCCTGAGATTGGAGGTTCAACGTGCTCACAAAACTTTGATACAGCTCCGGAAAAACCTTTCGATATTTCAACTCGATGACGCACTGCCTGTCGAGCAATGGTATCCACGGGCCTGATTCCTGCACAAACCAGTCGGAAGTTGGAAAGGCACGAAGGTTTCGATCCAAGGTCATGCGAATCGGGCCGTCAGGCGCGGATCCCACCCTCGCTATACGATCATACGCAATCTGGCACTTGGGTTCGAGCTTGCGCGCGAGTAAGCGTCGATGGAACCAGAAACCCGCCCAGCCTGGATCAGCGTCGCCTTCAGAAAGTTGGGCCACTTCGGAGTCCAGGGTCCGTGTGCGCCGTTTGCCTACGAGGCCTCTCGTCTTGAGTTTGCGTTCAAGAAACACTCCCTTTTCCTGGCCATAGCGGCGGACGCGATACTTGCACCTCCCAAATGAGCCAACCCGATGAAAGACAGCAAATTCGGGCGTGTCGAGATACACGCTATTCACGCAATACGCATCCTGACTCGCACCACTGGCAAAGGGATCCGGCAGGAGGTTGCTGCGCATCCAGGCGAGTGCCTGCTCAGCGACAGGATCAGGCACCAGGAATTTTATTTCGTAGGCAAACTCCCGCTTTTCCGTGGCGGCTGCCGCTGTTTGTGGCTTCATTCTTCAGTATGGTTTTCCCTGAGTTGGACACGGTCAGTCGCTGTTCATCCTGTTCAGCTTCGGGAACTGCAACACCCCAAAGATGTGCAAGTTACAAATAACGTGAAATGAGAACAATCGTTCACAACTTACGGAACGAAGTGACAGCAGAGCTAAGGAAAAGTTTCACTAATGTAACAGTTCCGACGGGGAGTGATCCCCAGCCCTGAAACCGCGAATGTTCTTAACTCCAACCACCTCCAGAAATTGCCGGTGCCTCAATGCCGCTTCTCCAGCAGGCGATCCTTGGGTCCTTGGCCGCTGGCGCAGCCCTCCTGCACTCTTCTGCGCCTTTCCGCAGCATACTCGTGAAGCCTTTCCTGCTGTGGAGGAGTCAACATATTCTCCATCTCCGCGAAACTCTGGTGCACCGCGGACTCGACTTTTCCAATTGTTTGAAATTGCACCTCCTTGATCTCGCGATCCATGCGATCAAGGATGGGGCTGATCCCTTTGAACTGGACGTCAGACAAACTCAAGCGCGCTTTGAGATCCTGGCGCATCCGATGACACGCCTTCTCAACCGTTTGCAATTGCTGTTTCCGACGCTCACCACGGATGGAAATCACACTGCCACATACCACTCCAGTCAGGAAGATCACGGCCATGCAGCCAATCAGCCTGGCTTTGGTGAGAACTGTCATGGCAGCAGAATCCCCAAGACAATCGAGTCCGCCAGGGATCTCCCGGACATCCCAATCGAGTCTCGCTGCCATCCTGTTCCAAACACTAGACAAAGAAGCGCCAGAGCCAATGACAGTCCAAGTGCTCGCTTGCAGATGGAGTACATCCAGACAGGTGCATTGATGGCTTCAGGCATCCACCTCGCCACAGTTCTTCTGCCGAAATCCACTGGCATTTCATCCACCACGTGCGGCGCATTACGAACTCCCGCGAAAAGGCGATCCAAGGAATCCGGATGTCTGAGCAGCGTCATCTTGTAATCAATCACTTCAACGTTTCCATTCCTGGCTGACGTATCGGGCCGGTGGTTTGCAGTCAACACGTTGATCCCGTATCAAAAACGACTGCTCTCTCCTTCGCGCAGTTACAGAATCTTGGTCTTCCTTCAGAGTATCCATGCAAAGAGAAGGTCTCTTGCAGTCGTTCCCTAAAAAACTTATTGTCAATGGAGGCACGAATAGCCTATGGTCGCCCTCAATTGCACCCAATTGGTGCGCTGGGCAGGGGTATTTTCCTGCTCTGAGAAATGCACAAACCAACACACAAACAACATATCGCAGGAGGAACTGAGATGAAATTGAACAAGTGGACGTTGGCTCTCACCGCCGCTGGCGTAGTGAGCCTCGGATCAATCGCACAAGCAGAAGAAGCACAGCACCAGGTGCTGACCGCGCTCTCTTCGTCAACATTGAGCGGCTACGTGGATACGTCAGCCAACTGGCGCGTCGGCAAGAATGCCGGCCCCATCCCTGGTCGCACGTTTGACGGCGCGGACAAGCAGGACGGCTTCAACCTGAACGTTGTCAAGCTGACGCTGGAGAAGCCGTTGGACGAAGGTCAATGGTCGGCCGGCTACAAGATTGATCTGCTCTTTGGCCCGGATGCCAACTACTACGCAACCGGTTTGAATGGTGGCGGCGTGAACGTTGACGATATGGCCGTGAAACAGGCGTACGCCAACTTCCGCGCCCCAATCGGCAACGGAATCGACTTCAAGATGGGTGTTTTCGACACCATCATCGGTTATGAAGTTTATGAATCCGGCAACAACCCGAACTACAGCCGCTCCTACGGCTACTCCCTCGAACCCACTCACCACACGGGATTACTCGCCAGCTATCACATCGTTGATAACGTGAGCGTTTCAGCAGGTATTGCTGACACCGCCTTCGGTGCGATCAACGCTCGAGCCGCTCGCGCAGGAGTTCCAGCTGCTCAAACTGAGAAGGCCTACATGGGCTCGATCAGCATTACGGTCCCTGACTCGGTTGGATTCCTTAAAGGATCAACCTTTTATGTTGGCGCGGTTGATGGCTTGGGTACCGGAAATACCATCGACACCACAAGTCTGTATGCTGGTCTTACTCTAAACACCCCTGTCACCGGGCTGACCGGCGGCTTCGCGTTTGATTACAAATTCAACGGTGGTGCCGTAGTAGCGAATTCATGGGCTTGGGCAGGGGCTGCTTATGCTGCCTACCAGGCAACTGAAAAGCTTAAGTTCGCAGTGCGTGGCGACTGGACTGAAGGTACGGCGGGAACCTACTATCTCGGCACTGAAAAGAATGAGATCCTCGGCCTGACGTTGACCGCTGATTACTCCCTGTGGAGCAATCTGATCACTCGCTTGGAAGCTCGTTGGGATCACGCCATTGGTGGTGACCGGCTGTTCAAGCATACTCCTGTTACCCCCGGTGATCACAACGCGATCACTGTCGCGCTGAACACGATCTTCAAGTTCTAACTCTGACTCGCAACTCGAGCCAGTGCAGACCCCTCCTGAGATGATCGGGAGGGGTTTTTCATTCCCAGATGCGTGCTTAACCGCTAAATGGACGAATCGTGGAGTTGGATGAAGCCGGTCTTCCGGATTAAGCTCCAAAGCTCAAAATTTCACAGATGCCACCGGCCTACTTCGATTACAATGCCACTACAAGACTCGATCCGATCGTTCGAGAGGCCATGCTTCCGTACCTGGATCAGGTCTTTGGGAACCCTTCCAGCGTGCATTCGTTGGGCCGCCGCGCCCGATCAACACTGGATGGCTGCCGCGAACGCGTCGCTGCCGTGCTTCGCTGCAAACCTGGCGAGCTAATTTTCACCAGTGGTGGGTCTGAGGCGAATAACCTGGCGATCCTGGGAGCTGCTCGCGCTTTGAAACATCGAGGACGGCACATCATCGTTTCGTCCATCGAACACCCGTCAGTGTTCAAGCCATGCCAGTATCTGGCGGAAACCGAAGGATATGACGTAACATTCCTCCCGACCGACCGTTCAGGGATGATTGAACCGGACCACGTCGCCAAACACCTTCGCTCCGACACAATTCTGGTCTCCGTGATGGCAGCCAACAATGAGACGGGAATCATCAACCCCGTGGCCGAGATCGGCTCGCTCTGCAAATCGCGGGGAATTCTCTTCCATGTGGACGCTGTCCAATGGTTCGGAAAAATGCCATTTCACTCCCTTGACCAGTTTGCCGCCGGGCTGGTGTCCCTCTGTTCTCATAAGTTCCATGGACCAAAAGGCGCCGGTTTGCTTTATAGTCGATCCCCCTTCTTCCCTGAACCACTGATACTCGGCGGGAGTCAGGAAAGTGAGCACAGGGCAGGCACTGAAAACCTGGCTGCAATTGTCGGTCTGACTGCTGCCATCGAAGGCTTTCTGACAAATCCGGTCTTCCCGCCAGGTCTTCGGGAGTTCTGTGCCTTGCTGGAATCACAGCTCACAACAATCCCCGGGGTTCAGCCCCTAGGAACTCTCGACACTCGATTACCCAACACCGTCGCGTTCACCGTCGCAGGATCAAACAGCATTTCGCTCGTGGCTGCCCTTGATCTGATTGGTTTTGCCGTCTCGAGTGGATCGGCATGTTCGGCAGGATCTTTGGAACCTTCCCGAGTACTGCTGGGCATGGGAACTGAGCCAAGCCTTGCCAATTCGTTTGTCCGTGTGTCTCTCGGACGGGATTCAACGCTGGAGGAAGTTCAGCGTTTTTGCTCGGCATTTCCTGGGATCATTTCTCGCTGCCGTAATTGATGATGCCACCAGCCGGAGGTTTGGGCTGCGGCGGGGTCAACGATGGTGGCTGTGGTGGTCGATCGTGGTTTTCCCGCGTTCGGAGATTATAGTTTGGTGGCTGTCAACCGGACGCTCAAGCGCAACAAGGCGTTAGAATGCTGTCCCCGCCGCGATGGACGGTTCAAGAGGAGAATCACCGCACCGCGTCGGCCTGCTCGAAGACTTTGAGGATCTTGTTGAAGCCATCCCGGATTCCGCCGAGATCACGGACATCCACAGTGAACCGGTCGTCCGTGTTACGGCGTGTTGTCGTTGAGCCGTCTGTAAAGAGGATATTGGCGATCTGCCGAAGGTGATGCGTGTGTGGCTTGATATTAAACGATTCCAATCCCGGGGCGCAGAGGAACTGGGTGTCAATGGCAAGTGCACGAATGGGAAGGCCGTTCCGATTGTCACCCGGGTTTTCAAGTTGGAAAGGTGCCGCCGTCCCGGTTTCCGTCGGATCATCGAACAGCCGGACATTGCCACCATGCCGGTAATAGTAGCTCCCCTGAGCCTGATGAACACCCACTTTCGCCAGTTCCGTGTCAGCTTCAACACGCTGATCGCTGGCTGGACAGAAGAGAATTTTGGGTGTGCCGGCCAACTGATCTTGCAGTAGCAGACCGAGCGCGACCGGGGCGCCTGTCTGGAGCGAGATCAAACTGGTGGGAGTGCCGGTGGAGGGATAAAAGCTCGCAGGGCTCGTGAATGGCGGCGCTTTGGGCCCGTAGGGGATCTTGCCGCCATTGTCTCCAGCGTACGATTGGATCGCGATTCCAATCTGCCGCAGATTCGACAGGCAAACCGTTCTCCGGCCCCTTTCCTTCGCCGAGGACAACGCCGGAAGCAGCAAAGCCACGAGGACCGCGATGACCGCGATGACGACCAGCAACTCGACAAGCGTGAAGCCGAAGCCCTTCTCGGAATGGCGTCCTGCCGGGATATTCACTCGGGCGAGCATCTCACCAGTTGAGCCTTACGGCAACTGGCGTGCTTGATAAAAGCGATGGCTGAAATCCACCACTGATTTGATGACAGGCAAGGAGCCTGCGATATTGGTGGCGATACCGAGGCTGGACCAATTCACTGACGGTATCGTCGCATCCGTGCTGGTAAGAATCTCAACTCGACTGGCAGGCTCGCTTTCCAGCGTTAATGTAAATAGTCCGTCGTCCGTCAATGCTGCCTTCAGCAGAGGCGGGCGAATCGAGAAAAGCCGGATGTTATCGAGATCCCAGTAGCCGCCCTGAAGATTGGTGCTGACCGTGGACAATAATTGCACGCCGATATGCCGGCCTGCCCAGGCGTCGCCGGGTTTCACTGAAGGCATGCGCACACGGAATTCAATGAAGTGTGTTTGGTTCGTGAAATTTGATGGCGAATTGGTGATCGAGGTGGTGGCCACAGCCACTCGATTGCTGGCGGTGTCACGGTAATACAAGCTGAGGTCGAGGGTTGCGCCAGAGAGCATGGCACCGCCACCGCCTATGACTCCAACCGCAAGTTCGTAGGAACTGCCAATTTCGAACTTCGCATCGAATGCGTGTGTTGGGATTGCGTCATCCCAATCCACCGAATCGTAGTCCTGGTATAACCCTACTCCCGGGACCGCAAAGAGCCAGACTGCCTGGTTGCCGATGCAATTATCAATGTGCCCCGTCGTGCCTGGCGCGGGGTTTTTGAAGATTCCGGTCAGTTGACTCCACAAAAACCCGCCGCTCTCAGGGTAGGAGTCCGGTCTGGCGGTCTTCTGCCAGGCGTCAAAATTGATATCGACGAAAATCGAAACTGGCGACTCGAACGAGCCATTGGGAATGGTAATGGGGCCAGCTCGAAGCGCACAAAAGCACATCGTGAGTGCCATCGAGCCAGCCAAACCGAGGATCAATGGCTTGTTCATTCTGCGAACGGATTGGACTTCTTGCCCGCCGGATGAACGTGGCTTAAAAACCATCGAAGGCCGACGGATTCAGGCACGTTTACGTGACCGCCAACGTGCGACGAGAAGCCCGCCAACCCCAAGCGCGAGCACTGCCACTGAACCCGGCTCCGGCACGGCTTGAAGTCGAACGTTGTCCACATCCCAGTAACCGGCGCCAGTCCCAAAAGTGGAGGTCAATTGCACACCAATTTTCTGGCCTGCCCAGGCGTCGGCCGCCTGCACTGGCGGAACGGTTACTTCGTAGTCGATCAGATGTGTGGTGTTTGGAAAAGCTGCCGCGCTGTAAGTGATGGGGGTGGCCGCCACGCTCACCAGATTGTTTGCCCCGTCGCGGTAATAAAGGCTCATCTCGAAAGTGCTGCCGGGCGTGATCCCGCCGCCACCGAGAATTCCGAGCTTGAGATTATACGATTTCCCAACCTGAAACGGTGAACCAATCTCCTGAAACAACGAAACTCCCGGGATGGCCAACATGTAGGCTGCCTGGGCTCCATCCACGTTGTCAATATGGTCAGGCTGACCGAAGGCTGTGTTCGGAAACACACCGGCGAGTTGATCCCAATTGTAGCCCGGGGGAAGGGGAAATCCAGGTGGCTGGGGAGTTTTCTGCCAGAGACTGACCACAGGGAACGCAGGAAAGCCCGGTGGCGTGCCCGGGGATTCAAAGGAACCGTTCGGGACGGGGATCGTCTGTGCATTCAAGCCTGCCAGGCTTGCGGCGACAGCCATCGACGCAAAAGCTACCATGCTCAAGCGGCGAAGCGAAGAGCTTATCGAGCAGTGGGCAAATTCGAGATTCGTTCTAATCATATTCGAGGAGCGGGAAGTTCTAAGCCTGAGTCAGTCGGTGTCCGGGTGATCCAGCATTGGGAGACGCCAGTGGGCAAGACTGTCACCCACCAAACCGTTCAACCCGTCCAGGGCGCTAAAGCGCCGCATCGTGAACAAGGAACTCATGCGCCGCAGATGGCACTGCGATTCATCCTTGATTGCAAGAGCAAAAGTCCGGACGGATGCACCCCCTCCCGCCAACCAATCCACTTGCACAGCGGCATCGAAACCCATTCAATGCCCCTCGAACCCAAAAGACCTTTTACCTATGACATCTACCCTCATTCGCTCCATTTGCGTCGCAGTCATTCTCACCGCCGGTGTCGCGCTGCGCGCTGAGATGCCTGGCCACTCAGCAATCCGACCGATGCCACGCGTGGACGGTTGGTGGGCCGAACGTGCCAAGCTCCTCGATGAAAGGCTCAAGCAAACTCCAGACACACAGGTTCTCTTCATCGGCGACTCGATCACCCAGGGCTGGGAAGGTGACGGCAAGGAAGTCTGGGCCAAATCGTACGCGCAGAGGAAGGCTGTGAATCTGGGCATCGGGGGTGACCGCACGCAGCACGTTCTCTGGCGTCTCATCAATGCTCCGCTAGACGGCGTGAAGCCGAAGGCCGCTGTCGTGATGATTGGCACCAACAACTCCAATGGCGAAGATAACACTCCCGGTCAGATCGCGGACGGCGTCTCGACCATCGTCGCCAAACTTCGCGAACGGCTGCCGCAGACAAAGATTCTGCTGCTGGCCATTTTTCCGCGTGGTGAGAACTTCAACGCCCAGCGCGGCAAGCTCGCACAGATCAACCAGGTGCTGCACAAACTTCATGACGGGTCCAATGTCTTCTTCATGGACATCGGCCATCGCTTCCTGAATTCGGATGGTATTCTGCCCGCCGACCTCATGCCGGATTATCTGCACTTGTCCGCGAAGGGTTATCAAATCTGGGCGGATGCCATCGAAAACAGGCTTTCCCAAATGCTCGGCGAAAAGAAATAACCAGCCGAGAACAAGGTGAACAATCCTCCAACAGTTCATGGCTTCCCTTGCCAGTTCACCGTATCATCAACATCGTATGAACACTCCCCTCTCGCGCCGTGATTTCCTCCGTCGATCCGCAGTCGCGTCAGCCTCAGTCGCCGCTCTGACGAGCTTCCCCTCCATTCTCCGCGCCGCCGGCGCGAACGACCGGCTCGTCGTCGGTGTGATGGGACTGGGCCGCGGCATGGCGCACATCGAGGGATTTCTGTCCGTGCCAAATGTCGAGATTGGCTACGTGTGCGACGTGGATGAGCGCCGGATTGCGGAAGGAATCAAAGCCGTCGAGAAGCGCCAGACGTCGCGCGCTGTCAGAGGCGTCCGGGATTTCCGCCGCATCCTTGAAGACCGGTCCGTCGATATTCTCTCCATCGCCGCGCCCAATTTCTGGCACGCACCGGCCTCCATCCTAGCGTGTTCCGCCGGGAAGCATGTCTATGTGGAAAAGCCTGGCAGTCATAACGCGCGCGAAGCGGAGCTGATTGTTGCTGCGGCGCGGAAGCACAAGCGCAAGGTCCAGATGGGAAATCAGCGCCGGAGCACTCCAGCGGTCATCGAAGCCATCGACAAGCTGAGATCCGGAGCGATTGGGAAACTGCGTTACGCTCGTTGTTGGTACGATGCGACTCGCGGAACCATCGGACGCGGCAAGAACACGCCCATTCCTGCCTGGCTGGATTGGGGATTATGGCAGGGCCCTGCGCCTGAGCGGCCATACAAGGACAACCTGGTTCATTACAACTGGCACTGGCTCTGGCATTATGGCGGCGGGGAACTGGCAAACAACGGTGTCCATGCGATCGACATCGCTCGGTGGGGACTCGGGGTGGATTATCCGGCGCGCGTCACCTGCAACGGCGCTCGCTATCACTTCATCGATGATCAGGAGACACCCGACACCACACTTGTGACCTATGATTATGGGAAGGTCGGCATCCACTGGGACAGCAGCAGTTGTCTGCCGCGCAAGAACGAGGCGCATCCCTTCGTGGCATTTTATGGCGACGCTGGCACCCTGGCCCTCGGCGGTGGCGCGACGTACCAGATCTTCGATTTGAACGGCAAAGAGATTTACTCCGCCAAAGACAGGTTCAGCGATGTACCGCACTTCACAAATCTTGCTGATGCCATTCGGAACGGCGCAGTGCTGAACTCGGACATCGCGGACGCGCAGAAGAGCAGCTTGATCTCTCACCTCGGCAACATCGCGTGGCGGACAGGAAGAACACTCGATATCAACCAGGAAACGGGCCGCATCCTGCACGATCAAAAGGCCATGAGACTCTGGAAGCGGGAGTATCGCCGTGGCTGGGAACCGAAGGTGTAATTCACCGCTGCTCCGCCAGTCGTCATGCTTAGAACTCAAACCCGCCAACGACCACAAATTTCTACCGTGCAAAAACAACTCACTCCGAAAGTCCTCTTGATTATTCTGTCGCTTGCCTCGGCCCTGACCGCCACTGCCATTGAACCATCGAAGGTCTTTGATCTGTGGCCTGGCACACCGCCTGGCGAGAAGGGCGATATTGGTCCTGAAAAGGACACCACCAAGCCGACCGACAACCTGATCGATGGCAAGCCGCTGATCCGCCTTGGAAATGTCAGCAAGCCGACCATCTCCATCTTTCCAGCGCCAGCCGGCAAAGCCAATGGCAGCGCTGTGATTGTGAGTCCCGGCGGTGGTTATCACATCCTCGCATGGGATTTGGAAGGCACCGAAGTTTGTGAATGGCTCAACTCGATCGGTGTGACAGCGGTGTTGCTGAAATATCGAGTTCCGAAAAGAGCGGAAGTGGAGAAACACGTCCCCGCGTTGCAAGACGCACAACGCGCCATCAGCCTTGTCCGTCATCAAGCGGCTGAGTTTGGAATCGATCCGAAGCGCGTCGGCGTTCTGGGCTTCTCCGCCGGCGGGCACCTCTCCGCCGCTCTCAGCACGTCCACCAAACGTTCGTATCCCGAGATGGACGACGCAGACAAGATGGCTATCCGGCCCGACTTCGCGATTTTGATTTATCCCGGTTACCTGAGCGTGAAGGAACTTGGAGACAAGCCGCCGCCGGAAATCCAGGTGACGACCAACACGCCGCCGACCTTCCTGACCATGACGCAGGACGACGGCGTGCGCGTCGAGAATGTCATCCATTATTTTCTAACGTTGAAACAGGCGGGAGTACCCACGGAACTTCACGTGTATCCGAAGGGCGGACACGGCTACGGACTGCGTAGGACGAAGGATGATGTCACGAGCTGGCCAGATCGTGCGGCGGACTGGATGCGAAGCAACAGGTGGTTGGAACGGAGGTAGGTTTAGTTGCGAAGTTTTGACATCGGCGATGGCGGGTGGATGATAGGGTGAAGGTTTGAATCATGATTTTACGCGCGCACTTTCTTTCCACACTTCAATGTCTGGCGATTGCTATAATCGCCTTTTGGTGCAGCAGCTCGATATCATCGGGCGACACTGCCATGAGTCAAAAGGGCGTGGTGGCGACGGTCCATCCGCTCGCCAGTCAGGCAGCGCTGGATGCATTCAAACGGGGAGGGAACGCCATCGATGCGGCGGTGGCGGCCGCGCTTACTCTCGGCGTTGTGGATGGTCACAATTCAGGAATTGGCGGCGGCTGCTTGATGACCATCCGGCTGGCGAACGGGCGTCTTGTGTGCATTGACGGTCGCGAGATGGCTCCGGTGGCGGCGGGAAGGGCAATGTATCTGCGGAATGGAAAAGCGGATGGACAATTGAGCCAGTTCGGGCCACTGGCGATCGCGACGCCAGGCGCGCTCCTGGCATATCAGCATGCTCTCTCGAAGTATGGCCGGCTGCGATTGGGGAATCTCCTTCTGCCGGCGGCGAAGGTGGCTGACGACGGTTTCAAAATCGACGCTACCTTCGCCTCCCGCATCAACAGCAGTTCTGATGAACTGCGAGCGTACCTCCCACAGAATGGGATCTTCTTTCGACCGGATGGAGAGCCAAAACAGGCAGGGGATCTGTTGAGGCAGCCGGATCTAGCAAAGTCCTATCGGGCGATCGCGGCACAAGGGACGCGGTGGTTTTACAACGGTGCGTTCACAGGAGTCGCGGGCGACTGGATTGTTGCGCGGGGAGGAATCCTGAACGCCATTGATTTTGCCGCTTATCAAACCCGGGAGCGCGACCCTGTGGCGACGACTTATCGCGGATACACGATCGTCAGCTTTCCCCCTCCGAGTTCCGGTGGCGTGCATTTGGTGGAAATCCTGAACATGCTTGAAAACTTCGACTTGAAGCTGTTGGGCGCGAATTCCGCGGACACGATTCATATTGTTGCCGAAGCAATGAAGCTGGCATTCGCGGATCGCGCCCAGTGGCTGGGGGACCCGGATTTTGTGCGCGTTCCAAGAGGGCTGGCATCCAAGCCGTATGCCGCACAGCTTGCGAAGTTGATTTCACCACAGCGTGTGATTCCGGTGCCGGGCGGAGGACGACCGCCTGGCGCCGCTTCGGATTATTTCCGGCAGCATACGACACATTTTTCGACCGCAGACGCTTTTGGAAACTGGGTGGCATGTACCGCGACGCTCAATACTTCGTTTGGTTCAAAGGTGATGGTGCCCGGAACCGGCATCCTGTTGAACAATCAGATGGACGACTTTTCAATCCAGCCCGGCGTGCCCAACTATTTCGGATTGATCGGCTCGGAGGCGAATTCCATTGCTCCCCGCAAACGCCCCCTTTCCAGCATGAGCCCCACGATCGTTCTCAAGAATGGCAGGCCAATCATGGCGCTGGGCGCTGCCGGCGGGCCCACGATCATCAGCCAGGCGCTGCTGACGATCATCAATGTCGTGGATTTCGGTCTGGATGTAGAAACCGCCTTGCTTCAACCCCGCTTCCATCACCAATGGCGTCCGGACGAATTGCAGATCGAAAGCAAGATTCCGGAACAAGTGATCACTGAACTGACGCGCAGAGGGCATCGCGTAAAACCGGTCGAGACACTGGGCTCGACTCAGGTCGTAGCACTGGGGACAGACGGAAAAGGACTGATGGGTGCAACCGATCCTCGCGGGGAAGGCAAGGCGGGCGGGTTGTGAGAATTCCGAAAGTGCGGAAACATTGACCGGAGCGAACCCAGCTCCGCCGATTCGTGAGATTTGTGATGGAGGACTCGATAGTGGGACTCGTGTAACTCGTCCCTCCGGAACCTGGTTGTTTTACGCGAGTGGTCGTCCTCGGAATCGCAGTCGAAGGTCATCAACTCCTATTGCTCACTGACACGATAAAATCGAAGCGCCGCCATGGCGGGATGGTTGTCCTCGATCAACACCCCGCCGGTCACCGCCCTGTTGGTCGAGATTGGTATCCATTGGCCAAGATCGGCTGAAGCCTCCAATACGAGCTGTCGGTCGGCGTGGCCGTGGACACGCACGAGTGGTGCGCCCAGTTTGAAGCCTTCCATTCTTACGAGAGGCAGGGCGTCGTTTGGCAGGAGGAAATTGGCGCTTACATAATCGCCGATTGCCCGTCCGGTGTTCTTGCCTTGGACATTATCGAACATGTAATGGAACCCACCGTAGATGCGGCTCATCCCCACTTCGTCTGCGCACGTTGCAAGGCTGTTGAAAGTGCGGATAACACCAGGCGTTGCATCTCCGGTTGTATTGAAGGTAATCGCGTCTGTGCCGTAAAAATGAGTGAGCACCTGCGCGCTCGCTCCGCTGAAGGTGCTGTGCCCGCTGGTGTAGGCGGGAAACGGTGGTGACGGGAGCAATTGCGTCCAGCCTTTGTCCGCTTCCGTGAGCGGGTTGTTGTCCTCATCCGCTCGCTGGATCGCCGTCACTGGACGCCAGAAATTGTAACGAAACTTCGTTTCCCAGCACACGATCGCTCCGTCGGCCTGCGCCACGCTGATCAGGGCGAAGAGCCGGGCGTTTTCCTCAACGGTATTGTTCCTGTCCCGTGCGATTGTTTCGGCGATCAAATGCCAATGGCCCGGCGGCATCGAGGTGTAGCTGAAGTCTGACCAGAACCGGGCGATCAAAGTTTGTTCGGCAGTGCGCACCGTGCTGTTCACGCTTCCGATCGCTTTGACGTAATTGAGATTTTCGGCGTATTCGACACTTTCGAGCGAAGGAGGTGGTGGAGGCAGAAATGGTTCCAGTCCGGGCAGACAGAAGGGAGTCACAAAACGCCATTGGGGAGTGAGCGGTGGCCTGAAAAAAGGAGGTGTGCGACGCCATTGTCCGGGTTCGTCGCTGGGAATGTAGGGAACGTCGGTGCTCGATCCGTCCGCGGCACGATCCTGCAGGGTGAGCTGGGCGACTCTCCGTCCCAGCACAAGGCCGTTTGTCTTCGATGCGCTCGCTGGCGTACCGGCCAGCCACGTTTCGTACAACTCGTCCGCCCTCGCGCGGAACGGTTGGTAAAGTCCTTTCATAATTTCGTAGCCGGCGCCGCCGACTGCCGCCTCGGTAGATGTTTCCGCCGTGGCGTCGACCTGGAATTTGTATGGCTGATGTGTGCGCGCAATCGAATTCACGGCGTCATAGATTGCCGTGTGAAGAATCGCGAGATTGCGGGAGCTCAGTGTCGGGCCGCTGTTGTCCACGCGGATTGCGTCGATCATGAGCGCGTTCCATTCGAGCACGACGTCCGCGCGACCGGTGGTGACGCGGATCAGTAGCACGGCGAGAACCGTGATTGATCGAAAGGCGGAGAGTGTGTTCATAGTGATTGAGGCACCTCAGGCTAGCATCAGACGGTCAGCCCTTGCCAGACCGAGTTGAGAAAAGTGTTGTGACCGGAAGATTCGTTCCCGGTCGTGGTTCAAGCACACGGAAAGAATCCTGGCTTCCTGCCATCGTCGGCGCTGGTCCTGTTTCCTGGGATCCTGCCGAGGAGTCTTTGGGTGGAAGGTCCCCCCGCAAAAATACATTCCACCCCGGAAACGAAGTGTTTCACCCCAAGTCCGTGGACTTTTCACAGTTTTTCGCCGACAAAACGCGGCCAGAAATCAAAACGATTATGAAGAAGAACAACCGCGCCTCACTGTTCCTTGGGATTTTCACTTTGCTCGGCATCGTAGGATTTAAGACATCCGCTCTCGGTCAGGGCTGAGTGACCGCCCGCATTAGCTCGCCCAGTTTGGGCGCGGCATCGTATCAGGATAAGGGCGCTTGGACCGCAGCCGTCAGCCATCGCTGGCAGTATTCCGACAGACATTATGTTGGAGGCGAGGAACAGGTCCATCGCGAGAGGGAAGGGAGCCAGGTCATCAACGATGTCCACGTGGTGGACTTCTCAGTGAGCTATGCTTTGTCCAAACGGATCAACACGACGCTCTCAGTTCCGTTCCAGTTCGCCACAAGGTCACAGGCGGTTCGGGATACCCGCCGGGTTGGCGGGGCGAACAGTCCGCTGGTAAACCCCAGCGCCTTCGCAGCGCCCAATGGTACATTCGGCGGCGCGGTGATTGATCGCTACCAGACCGAAGCGAATGGTTTGAGCGACATCAAATTGCTCGCCACAGCCTGGATTCTGGATCCTGACAGCCACAAGAAGGGCAACATTTCGGTGGGTCTTGGCGCGCTGTTTCCAACGGGTGAGAAAGACGTCAAGGATGTGCCGAAGACCGCGCGAATAACGCCTGGTGTCGGGGGCGCGCTCCCCACCATCGCGGTTGTGGATGCTCCACTTCAAAACGTGGACAACTCGATCCAGCCTGGAGCCGGTGCATGGGGCATCATTTTTGACATCTATGGGTTCCAGGAAATTGTTACAAATCTCACAGCATTCGTGTCGGGCACCTATATCTCCACTCCGGAGGAGGACGCGGGGGTTCTCTCGGGCACCGGGCCGCGAGTCTGGTCTGTCGGCGACTCTTATCTCGCCCGCGCCGGGTTTGGTTATGCGATCCTTCCGAGGCATGGACTGTCGTTGACGCTCGGCGCTCGCGTGGAAGGCTCGCCGCCCAGAGACATCATCGGTGGTGACGGCGGCCGCCGAAGGCCTGGCTATGGCGTCTCGATCGAGCCGGGCGTGGTGTTTGCGAAGAACGGCTGGTTCGCTTCCTTCAGCGCCCCGGTGGCCATTTACCGCAACCGGCAGAATGACTCCATGGGACAGGAAGGTGACGCTGCGTTCGCGGACTTCATGACGCTGTTCAGCTTCGGCAAAAAGTTCTGACAGTTCTTTTGTGGTGGTTGAGCGTTGGTTCGGCTTGTTCCGGACCAACGCTATTTTTTCTCCGCCCGTAGAACGCGCTTGTCACCCTCACGGCGGGTGATTCCATCCCTGTCCAGTTTCTCGAGCAAGGGAACGACAACCCGCCGACTGCTGCCGATCGCCTGCCGGATTTCGCTGACGGTTGCGGCGCCGTTTTGAGCGATCAGCTTCCTGATCTGTTCCGTCACCCGGCGGTAGAATTCCGCAAGCAACACAACTTCCGCGCCAAGCTCGACCGCTTCGCCGGTCTGGAGAAGAAAGCGCAACGCTTGCTGCGTCGCCGAATCCGGCGCCAGTTCCTTCCGTGAAGGTGGTTCGAGCGGCTTTGCAGCCAGCGCAGCTCGAAGCCTGGCTGCCGCTGCTTCCAGATGCGGCGGCAATGTTGGCTGATGTTTCCTGCGGCGAATCAGCACGCCGGCCTGCTCGAAATCCGCCCGGCACAAGTCGGCGACGAGCGTCTCGAATAGCGCCGGATCGGGCAGATTCATTCCAGCAGCAGCGCGCAATTCGCCAAGGGCCAGGCCGGCGTGATTCGGATCGGTTCGATGCTTTGCGTCAATCGCGTCAGCCGCGGACCGGCGCAACTTGATCCACCAATCGCTTTCCATCAGCCATTCGCCTGCTAGAACCAGCTTGCCCTCACGAACCAACTGGCTTGCTGCCTCTGCAATCTCCGCCGCACTAAATCGCGATCGGAGCAACAACGATGTGCTCCGCGCGGCCTTGTCGCGGCCAAGTTGCAACAGGATCAAGTCGGCAGGCGCGCCGGTTGAGCATGCCAGTTTTTCGAGATACGCTCTTTGAGCCTGGCCTCGAAACCGTTTTGGATTTGCATCTGGATCGAGCACCCGCCCCCCCGCAAGCGTTCCTTGCTCCTGCCAGTCGCGCACAACAAATCGATCTCCGATCATGGCGAAGATGGGAGTCTCGGAGCGGATTTGCGCAATGGCCTTGGCGCCTGCTGTCAGCGACTCGCCGCTGATCAACTGAACGCGGGCCGGAAAATTTCCACTCCCGTGATGCACGCGAACCAGCGTCCCATTTTTGAGCGGCCGGGAACCGGAGAGTTTCGCCTCGGTGAGTCGCCCGGATTTTTCGAGCAGCACATTCCACACTTTTCCCGCGCTGCCCAGTTCAGGCAACGTGAGGACATCTCCCCGGCAAACACCCTCTGATCCCGACGCGGTGGCGATCTGGACATCCGGCAGGTTGATCGCCGTGCGGCTGCCCGGCGAGCTGGCTTCGACATTTGCATTGTGGTTCTGCAGGCTGCGAATCCGGGTGGTCCTACCCGATGGCTGGATCACAACAGTCTGTCCGCGCCGGAAAGTTCCACCGGCAAGAGTCCCTGTGACCACGGTTCCAATGCCGTGCAAGGTGAAGACACGGTCCACCGGCAGCCGTGGTTTGTTGATGTCCCGGTGAGGTCCCAGCCGGCCCAGTTCTTGAACGAGCGCAGCTTTCAGTTCGCCAAGCCCGGAGCCGTCCATGACCGATGTCCCGATGATGGGAGCACTGGCAAAAGGTGTGTCTTGAAGCTTCGCGCGGATATCAGCGACGACCTGATCACTGCCTGCTTCCAACAAATCTGTTTTCGTCAGAGCAACCACCGCGCGATCAACACCTAGATACGTGAGGATTTGCAGGTGTTCCTCCGTCTGCGGCATCCAGCCATCGTCCGCCGCCACGACAAACAGCGCGAGATCAATGGAACCTACGCCAGCAACCATGTTCTTCACGAAATCCTCATGACCGGGCACGTCCACTATGCCGAGGTCAAAGGAAACACCAGGTTCCTCGTTGGATGGGAGAGTGATGTGCGCAAACCCGAGGTCGATGGTTATCCCTCGCGCTTTCTCCTCGGGCAACCGATCCGGATCCGTGCCACTGAGAGCCTTGACCAGGGCGCTCTTGCCGTGATCGACGTGACCGGCCGTTGCAATGATGAAATGTTTCATCCCAGCACGGCGCGAATGGCGCGGACCACTTCCTCATCCTGTCGTTGAAAAATGGTTCGCAGGTCCAGTTTGAAGCGGTTGCCTGAGATGTAGCCGATGACAGGGATTTCACGCAGGCGCAATCTCGAGGCCAGATCCGACAGCGCGAGCGACCGCGGGAGTAGGTCCACTGTCACCGAGGCAATCTTCGACCGTGGCAGGGTGCCGCCTCCGATCTCGCCTTTGCCGGTGCCAATGGACGCTTTCAACGGAAGACCGTCCAGATCCGCAATCATCCTCTCCGCACGGGCGCGCAATTCATCTTGCGACGTTCCAAGCATCGTCAAAGCAGGCATTGTCGCGCCGCGTTTTTGATCTGCTTTGCCCTCCACCGCCGGCTCCGATTGCGCGAGGTACAGATCCACGGTTGTCTGGAGTGCCGAAAGAATCAGCTTGTCGCAGCGCAGTGCGCGAAAGAACGGCTCCCGCTTCAATCGCGCAATCCACTTTGCCTTGCCCGCGATGATGCCGGCTTGAGGTCCGCCAAGGAGTTTGTCACCGCTGAAGCAGACCAGATCGACACCGCGCTTCATGATCTCGGCCGGAGTCGGCTCGCGCTCGACATCCGCGATTTCATCCGTCTCCACGACGGCACCACTGCCGAGGTCTTCGACGAACGGAATTCGTTTCTTGCGCGACAGAGACGCGAGTTCCTCGGTCGTCGGCGATTCGACAAATCCGCCCATGAAGAAATTGCTGTGATGAACCTTCAAGATCATTGCCGTCTGTTTGGTGACGGCCTTGGCGTAATCAGCGAGTGAAGTCTTGTTGGTTGTCCCTACCTCGCGGAGGCGTGCGCCGCTGGCTTCGAGAATGTCGGGAATTCGAAAGCCACCGCCGATCTGAATGAGTTCGCTCCGCGAGATGATGACTTCCGGACGGCCCCCACTGATGTAGTGTTTGAGAATGAGCACCAGCGCGGCAGCGCAATTATTGACCACCGTGGCCGCTTCCGCCTGACACAGCAAAGCCAGGTTGTGCTCCAGATAGGCTGCCCGTGCTCCGCGCTCACCGCTCGAAACATCGTATTCCAGATTGCTGTAGTTCGTGCCCACGGAACAAAGCGTTTCGACAACTTCGGATGCCAGCGGCGAGCGTCCGAGATTGGTGTGAATGATGATGCCCGTTCCGTTGATGACCGGTCGAATCCGGGAGCGCGACAGAGACACGATTTCCGAACGGATCGCCGCGAGCGCGTCGTCGAAGCCGGGAATCGCCCTGCCTGACCTGTAGGAGGCCAGCTTGCTGCGCACCAGCGCAACGGCGGCGGGGCGGGGCAATCCCGTCTCACCCAGAGCGTCCAAAATCTTTCCCACCGAGGGAATGGCTCGCAGAGATTGTTTCATCTGAAATCGGTTTCAACTTTCCAGGTGGCGGGGGCGACAAGGAGAATCTGCGAATCCCAAAGGAACTCCATGAGCAGCTTCATCGTTGGACTCGGATTTTCCCTTTTGGCGAGCGAACGATTTGTCCGATGACCACGGCGCAGAGCGCACGGGCTTCCTTCAGGATCTTCAGCACCTTGTTCAAATGACGTGGCGCCACGCACAGCAACAAACCCCCGCTTGTCTGAGCATCGGCAAGCAGCACCTTTTGCCAGTCCATCGCATTGCTCCATTCCACGAACTCCGCGGCGGTCTTCAAATTCTCGCGGCTGCCGCCAGGGATGCAATCGTTGACAATCAGTTCCTTCACTTCGTTGCTGATGCACGGCAATTGGCCGGCCTGTATCTCAGCGCCGACGCTGCTGGCGCGGCACAAGGAGCCAAGATGGCCAAGCAGTCCGAAGCCCGTCACATCTGTGCCTGCGCAAACCAGTCCGCGTTCGGCCAGCGTCGCTCCAACGGCGTTCAGATGGCACATGCATCTGATGGCTTTCTTGATGGTGCCGGAAGACACCAGGCCCCGTTTGATTCCGGTGGTGATCACGCCGGTGCCGAGCGGCTTGGTGAGCACCAACAAGTCGCCGGGCTTCGCGTTCGCGTTGGTAATGAGACGCCGGGGAGAGACAAGACCGGTGACAGCCATTCCGTAAACCGGCTCCGGATTGCGAATGGTATGCCCGCCGACGAGCACGCACTTGGCTTCCTTGAGCTTCGAGGCGCCACCGCGGAAAATCGCGTTGATCATCTTCGGCGGCACGACGTCGGTTGGAATGCCCATCAGATTCATCGCAGTCAGAGGGCGGCCACCCATGGCATAGACATCCGACAGCGCGTTCGCGCCGGCGATTTGTCCATAGACAAAGGGGTCATCGACGATGGGTGTGAAAAAATCCACCGTTTGAACAAGCGCACGGTTCCGGTCGATGCGATAAACGCCTGCGTCATCACTGGTGGAAGCGCCCACCAGCAAGTTGGGATCTCGAATGATCGGTAGCTGACGCAAAACTTGCGACAGAGCCTTCTGGCTGATCTTCGCTGCTCAACCCGCGCAGGATGAAAGCGACGTTAATTTAAGAATCTGTTCGCGCGACATGGCCTACACCTCCTTTCCGATGGATTAAGAGCAAGATTACGATTACGACGCAGGAGCCCGGCGGCAGTGCAGTCGCTCTTGCTAGTAAGCTTGTTCCTCATCTTGCTCAGGATCACGATTTCAAATGGCGGAGAGGGTAAGAATCGAACTTACCTCGGCCCGCATAGCGAGCCGACGACGGTTTTGAAGACCGTGAGGACCACCAGGCACCCATCACTCTCCTTGATCTTTTACGGGCAGGACGTGAATCGCCTTGATGACGAGCTGAACGGTGTCGCCGACCTTGAGGCCGAGTTCTTCGAGCGACTCCGTGGTCAGCACGGACGCCATTTGCGCCGGCGAGGTCACGTCGAACTTCACCAGCGACATGATCTGATCGCTTTTGACCGAAGTAACCTTTGCCACGATCTTGTTTCTTGCTCCGTATTTCATAGGGATGATTAACGTCGGGAACGTTCTCAGACGAGAAGCGTGTTGGACAGTTTTTTCTTGTTTCCTTCGCCAGCGCTGAGACGCTTCACCCTCTCTCGAAACCAATCAATCGCACATGCGACATCGCTGGAACAAACCCTTTACCTGACTGAAGCCCTGGCGAAATGGCGTGACCATTTCCTCTCGCGGCTTCCGCGGAACCGGGTTGTTGTACTAGTCATCAGTTTTTCGGACAGCACGTCCTTCCGGTTCTTTTCTTAAAAGCCGCAGCACGTCTGAAGACGTGTCTTTTCGGGATGGTTCTCCTCCGTTTCGCCTCCGACGGGCTTGCGCCTGACGTGTGTCTGACGCTGGCAGTTTGCAAGCACGCCGAACGAACCAAAGAACCTCACAAATATGAAGAGAACCAAACTTGTATTAGCGGCTTTCGTTATCAGTTGGCCCATCCTGACTTCGTTATCGTTGGCCGGGACGCCGGGAAACGAACAGCAGACGATCGAGTCATCGTTTCTGTTGCCTGGGGCAGCTCAGAAATTCTCGATTAATTACACCGGAAAACTGCCTGAGATCCCGAGCGGCACGAAGAAGCTGCGTGTCTGGATCCCTGTACCCCAGAACACAAGCGTCCAGAAGATTGAGCAACTGGATTTTGCGCCAAAGGCAAGGGTTTCCACCGAGAACAAGTACGGCAACCAGATCGCATTTTGGGAGGTGGAAAATCCGCCGGCTTCACTGGAATTGAAAATGAAGTTCGTCTGCACGCGAGAGGAGATCCGCATGGACTTCGAGCGATTGAAGAACGACGGCAAGGACTCCGACAGCGCATTCACGGTTTACAAGCAGCCCGACAAGCTCGTTCTCGTGGATGACGGGATCAAGAAAATGGCGCGGGAGATCACTGTCGGAAAAATTACCACGCTGGAGAAAGCTCGCGCGATTTACGAATACGTCCTCAGCAAGATGACGTACGACAAGAACCATTCCGGTTGGGGCTTTGGCAGCACCCGCCACGCGTGCGATGTGGGCAAGGGCAACTGCACGGATTTCCACGCGTTGTTCAACTCGCTTTGTCGCGCCGAAGGCATCGCCAGCGGATTCGAGATCGGGCTGTACCTGCCCTATGAAAAGGGCAGGGTTGAACCATTGGGAGGCTATCACTGCTGGGCATTCTTCCGTGTGCCCGGCAAGACCTGGATGCCGGTGGATTGCTCGGAGGCAAACCGTTTCCCTGAAAGAAAAGAGTTCTTCTTTGGCGGCCATACGAGCAATCGCGTCACCCTCTCGACCGGGCGTGACATCGTGCTCGAACCGCGCCAGGACGGAGAACCATTGAATTATTTCCTGAACCCTTATGCCGAGGCCGACGGCAAACCAGTCAAGACGGAAAAAGCCTGGAGCTACCGCGACCTCGATTGAACAAGCTCTTTCCGCACGTCTCAACTCAACCAAATTCATCAGACCACCGCCGATATGCCACCGATCAAAGGCGGACTGGGCACAGGCTGCGGGCCTCACAAACCGGTGCATCCACAAGTCGGTGGAGCGCGACTGTGCTGAAAGCCAGTCGCAGCAGTATCGATGGCTCGCTCTCACGCCAAACCTGCTACGGCTGGTGCTGCGCACACAACCGCGCTCCTGTCCGAGAGCCAAGTTCACCGACAACTTGTGGATGCACCGCTCACGAACTTCTGGAAGCTTCGCTGGCGACATCGTGGATTTGGATGCAGGCCGACAAACTCGGGATTGAGCTGGCAACTGTGACCATCTCGCTCAAACTGGATCAATCTGAGCCAGGGCCGAAAACGCGCTTTGGTGTCTAAATTCCATACAAGTCGCGGCTTCACAGCCAGGGACTTTCCAGACGGAATTACGGTCTAAGATCCTGATAGAATATGGGTTGCGTTAAGCGCTTCGATCTGATTAATGATCTGGGGCAAGACTTGCTTTGGACGTCGAGCGACCAGTAGTACCAAAGGACAACTTAGAACAACTATGCGATCACCATTCGCTCTGTCGATATTCAGCCTGCTAGTACTCCGTCAGTCGTGAGTTGATGGGTCAAACAAATTGAGCTTGTACTTTGGATAAGCGTGTCTAATTGGAGTAGATGCCAATTAAGTATCGCATCCGTTTGTCACCGCCAGAACGCGAACAACTCATGAACATC
>SXGS01575394.1_pt1 | contig 101600 bp, 65 predicted proteins | sample 3174681 | NCBI WGS metagenome assembly SXGS01 (sample SAMN11356861, study PRJNA531348) | freshwater metagenome | isolation source: freshwater sample F1-80 | place: China: Fuxian Lake, Yuxi | collected 2017-12-25 | reverse complement strand
GGATCCCGTCCCTATCGGGATCGGCAGTGACGAAGTAGGGCGTTTTGACTCTCATTCGACCGAGAGCAGCCCAAATTCAGGTGTGGTGCTGATGGCCGATGCCCTCTACCACGACATCGACCAAACCAATCAGCGTTCTAGAAACTCAGGGTGGGCTGCGCCCTGTCAGTCGCAGGCCTGCGCGCGACCGATGTCGACACCAGGGGGCGTGAAAACCCCAATCCACAGGCCCACTTCGACGCGCTGATCCTCCCCGGCGATCCGCTGTCGTCCGCCCGCCGGCCTGCGCCCAAGGGGCGTAGCCCGCCCGCGCCTCCAAGCCCCACCCGACGAGCCCGTCCCCCCTTGTGGGGGGCGGTGCGAGGAGCGTGGGGCGATCAGCGAGCGCGGCAGGACTTCAGGCTTCACTGAGCAAACCTGCCCTGGGATCAAGGGGGCGTATCAGGCCTTGGCAGGCAGCTCCAGGGTGAGCGTGGTGCCCTGACCCGGGGTGCTCTCGATGCACACGTCGCCTCCGTGCGTGCGCAGGCAACCGTAGACGATCGCCAGCCCCAGCCCGCCGGCGACGCTGCCCTGGGGATGGGTGGTGAAGAAGGGTTCGAAGGCGTGCTCAAGGATCTCCGGCGGCATCCCGGGGCCGTCGTCGCTGATGCGGATCTGGACCTTCTGCGGCTCCTGCCCCGACCTGACAGCCTCAAGCACCACCCCGATTCGACCCTCGCCCTCGGCAGCGACCAGCGCGTTCCGACACACCTCCAGGATCGCGCGGCCCAGCTGGGCCGCGTCGGCCTCGACCCTCGGCAGCGGGCCGCGCACCTCAAAAGACACCTCGACGCCTCGGGGCGCCGTGGACCTGAACTCCTCGACCAACGCCTCGATCAGCGGGGCCAGATCGACCTCGACGAGCTCAGGCGAGGGGCGCCGGGCGAGGCTGGCCAGCTTGAGCGCCAGCCCTCGACCCTGCCGACAGGCGTCGAGAATCCCCTTGAGATCCATGTGGTTGGGGTCCAACGGGTCCAGGCGCTCCTTGGCCGCCGTGGCGTGGCCCAGAATGGCGCCGAAGAGCACGTTGGTGTCGTGCGCCACCCCTGCGGCCATGGTCCCGACCGTCTCCATCCGCCGAGCCAGCGCCTCGGCCGCCTCGGCGCGGATGGCCTCGGCGCGATCCTCGACGAGCGCCTGGGCGCCGATGACCTCTCCGGCCGCGTTGAGGATGGGCGTGAGGTAGTAGCGCACCAGGGTGCTCTTGCCCCACTTCGTCTGGTAGGGGTGCTCGCAGGTGATCGTCTGGCCTTCCTCGATGCACCGGCGGATGTTGGCCGAGGCCCCCGAGGCGATCAGCGGCGGAAAGGTCAACATGTTGATCGCCCGGGTGGCCTCCGCCGAAGGAGAGCCGAGGATCTTGAGCAGCGCCGGGTTCAAGTCGATGATCTGGCCCGTGAGGTCCATCGACAGGATGCCCAGCGGCGCGTTCTCGACCAGCAGGCGCCAGCGCTCCCCCTGAGCCTGAAGCTCCAGGTTGGTCGTCTCCAGCTCGATCCCGATCGACTCGACCTGCTGCTGGAGCCGCTCGATCTGCTCGGAGCGATTTTCTTCGTCCATCGATCCCATATTCTCAAGCTCGTTTGCCCGATGACCGTCGACAGACGATCATGCGGTGGAGGAGGTAGATGCTGTATGAACACGTTCTAGCACAGCGAACCTGACCAACCCAAGCACTTGCCCTTCCCGACGAGAGCAGCTCGACCCCGAGAAGCCCGCCATGCTCCGTCACCTTGCGCCGCTCCTGCTCCTGCTCGGCTGCTCGGGCCCGACGAGCGCTCCGGCGACGTGACCCGGCCGCCGTCGATCTCCCCCACCCAGGACCCTCGCCCTCCGGCTCGCCGTCGCGGGCGGCGTCGTCCGCTTCTTCGGCGCCGCTTTCGAAAACGACCAGCCCGGCGTCGTCGTCGACGGCCTCGGCGTCAGCGCCCTGAGCGTCTTTCGCCTCTCCCGGATGGACGAGGCCGTCTTCATCGACAGCATGCACAAGCGGGCCTGCGACCTGGTCATCTTCCACACCGGCAGCAACATGTGGTCGCCCCAGGGACACCCGGGCTGGATGCGCACCGCCATTGATCGCACCCGCCGCGCCCTCGGCCCCGACGTCCCCATCCTCATCCTCTCGCCGCCCGACTTTGCCACCCGCAAGCTCCACGGCTTCCTCGAAGGACACCCCCGCATGGAACAGCGCACCCAGGAGAAGCGCCAGGCCGCCCAGGAGCTCAAGCTGGCCTTCTGGGACTTCTACGCCGCCATGAGAGGCCGCGGCTCCGTCCTCCAGTGGAGCAAGAAGGGCGTCGCGCGCCCCGACTTCATCCACTTCAAGCCCCGCTTCCACGACATCATGTGGGGCAACCTCGCCCGCGCCATGATGAAAGCCCTCTCCGAGCGTCAACTCTCCCCCAAGGCCAAGCCCTCACCCGCCTCATTCATCAAGATTACCGATGAATAATGCCCAGTCTCCATCAAAAACCTCGACAGCCCCTCGCAACAGCGCATCGGCGCGGCCTTGGGCCGCGTAGACATAGCACCAGGCCAGGACAGGAGAGGGCGGATCGGTGAGGCTGCCTTGTCCCCCGACGGGGTCTTCTGGTTCCTCGACGGGGTCTGATTGTTCCTCGACGGGGTCTTCTGGTTCCCCAACGGGGTCTTCTGGTTCCTCGACGGGGTCTTCTGGTTCCTCGACGGGGTCTTCTGGTTCCTCGACGGGGTCAGTTGTTCCTCGATGGGGTCTCTCGACGGGATCGGATTGCTCCTCGACGGGGTCTCCTCCAACGAGGTCTTCTTTTTGTTCAACGGGGTGTACCGAAACGACGAAGCGCCGATAGAGGCTTGTCGGGTCGCCAGGGCGGCAGCCTTCGTAATCGTCGAAGCGGGCCAGGGCGCCGTCGAGGTCGTCGAAGGTGAGCAGCTCGCCGTGGATGGGGCGGTCGTGGTCGGCCTGGAAGAGGGCGGGGTAGCCTTCAGGCAGGTGGAGCATGTCGTAGCCCCGGAGGATGGCCGGTCGGGCGCTGATGAGGCCGAGGGCCAGCGCCCGGTGTGGGGCGAAGCCGCTGCGGAGGGTGCCGTAGACGAAGACGCCTGTGGGATTGAAGGATGTTGCTTGCCAGTGCGGCATAAGATCGCCAAGTTTGCGGGCAGCGTGGGATATGGCGCTGCTGGAGCGCAGATCGCAGTCAAAAGGAGCGCCGTGGGACGGTTCACTGTCAAGAGGATGTTGGCGATCGGCGGGGTTGTCATGGCCCTGTCGAGCTGCGGGGGTGAGCCGGAGGAGCTCCCGCAGGTGGGGTGTCGGCTCAACTCGGATTGCGCGGTGGGGCAGGTTTGCAATGACGCGGGGCAATGCGAGGCCGACGAGGGAGGGTGTCAGGGGCCTCAATGCCCTTGCACGTTGGACGCGGATTGTCCGACGGGGCAGGCGTGCGACGTGGACAGCGGGGCGTGCTTCGCGCTGGAGTGCCTCAAGACTGGGGACTGCGACCTGGGGCAGATCTGCCAGGGGGGGCGCTGCCTCACGGACCTGGAGGCCGATCGGGACAGGGACGGCGTCCCCGACGCCGAGGACCGATGCCCGGAGATCGAGGACGTCGATCAGGCGGACAACGACGGCGACGGCGACGGCGACGCGTGTGACGGCGACGACGACAACGACGCGATGCCAGACGCCCTGGACAACTGCCCGCTGATCGCCAACGCGGCCCAGGGTGACGCCAACGTCGACGGCCTCGGCAATGCCTGCGATCCGGAGGTTTCGGGCACGACCGTGATCGGCCGGGTGGACTTCTCGGCGGCGGGCGATCCCGACACTGGGCAGGCCCGCGTGTTCATCACGGGCCGACAGGAGCCCGTCTCGATCGACGAGCAAGGGGGCTTTGTTTTTGACAGCGCGCTGGCCGAGGGGGGCCGCTTCACGCTGCAGGTGCTGTGGCCAGGCTTCAAGCCCTTCACGGGCACCTTCGAGGCGCCGGTCAACGTCGAGGTCTTTGAGGTCGAGGTGGTGGCGCTGGAGCTGGCGCCGGCGACGATGGTGGGCTCTGCGCGCCTCCAGGGTCAGGGCGATCACGGCGACATCATCGTGCAGGCCTTCATCGGCGACGCTCTGGTGGCCGAGTCTCGCACCGACGAGGGCGGCGCCTGGGCGCTGGTCGCGGTCGAGACCGACATCCGCCTGCGCTTCTCCAGGCGCGCGTATCTGCCCGAGACGCTGGCGGCGAGCTGGGACGCGGACGAGGCCCGCTTCGAGGTGGATGGGGAGCCCTTGAGCGCCTTTGACGGGATCGAGCTGCGGCCCAACCTCAACGCCGCGCTGACCGGCCAGCTCTCCTCGCCGGTCGCGGATTTGAGCTGGGTGGGGGCGGTGAGGCTGAGCGGGGTCAGCGGCGTGGTCACCGCGTCGATCGACAGCCAGGGGGGCTTCCGCTTTGACGCGCTTCAGCCAGGCGCGTGGCAGATGGAGATCGCCGCAGCGGGGCACGCCCCATACTCGGCCGCCTTGTCCCTGAATGTGGGCGAGAACACGTTGGCGGAGATCGCGCTGGCGCTGGATCGATCGCGGATCCTGCGCGGGGTGGCCCGTCTGGAGGGGCGCGCCGACCACGGGGGCGTGGTGGTCCAGGCCAGCGTGGACGGCACGCCCGTCGGATCGGCGCTGACGGGGGCCGACGGGTCCTTCGCGTTGACGACGGCGGCGCTGGATCATGACCTGAGCTTCTCCAAGGAGGCCTTCGAGGCCGCCGCCGTCCGGGCGACCTGGGATGGCGCCGAGGGGCGCTTTGAGATCGGGGCGGCGCCGGCCGAGCAGACGCCGACGCTGCTGGAGGCCGATCGGAGCGCCTCGCTTCAAGGGTTGGTGCGCACGCCGACGGGCCTGCCGGGGATCGCCGTGGCGCGGCTGGTGGGCCAGCACGAGGTGCTGCTGGCCCTGGTGCGGCAGGACGGAGGGTTCATCTTCGACGCCGTCCAGCCCGGCCTCTACCTGTTGGAGGTCAGCGCTCAGGGGCACATCACGGTCACGACCCCGGTGGCGCTGGCCTCGGGCGAGGCCGCCGAGCTTGAGGGGCCCGTCGAGCTGAGGCTGGAGAACGGGCAGGAGGAGCCTCAGGGGGTGCCGCTGTCTGGAGGGGCGCGCCTTGCAGGGCGAGGTCGCCACGGGGGGATCGTGGTGGAGGCGAGGGTCGGGGGCGCGCTGGTGGGCTCGGCCATTACGAACGACGAGGGGGGCTTTGGCTTTCTGGCTGCGCGCCTGAGTTACACGCTGCGGTTTTCGGCCGAGCACTTCGTGTCGCCGCCGCCTGTGGAGGTGCTCTGGGACGAGGAGGAGGAGCGCTTCGAGGTCCAGGGCGCGCCCGTGGACCCGCTGGCGCCGCTGGCCACGCTCCAGCCAGACACCAGCGCGACCTTGAGCGGGTCGGTGACCAGCAGCATCGAGGGCCTGGACTTCTCGGCCATCGCCACGATCCGGCTCATCAGCGACGGCGGCCAGCGGCAGATCGGCGCGCAGGCCAGGGGGGGCTTCCAGTTTGTCCTCGTCCAGCCGGGGTTGCACATCCTTGAGATCGAGGTCGACGGCCACCTGCCCGTCTCGCGGGCGATCGTGCTGGAGTCGGGGGACAACGCCCTGGCGCCCATCGCGCTGGTGCCCGAGTTCGAGGCCCCTGAGCAGGCCGCGGTCATGCGGGGTCAGGCGCAGCTCCAGGGGCGGTCGAGCCACGCCGGGATCGTGGTGCAGGCCTTCGTCGGGCAGAGCCTCGTGGGGGCGTCGGTGACGGATCAGAGCGGCGACTTCGTGCTGTCGGCCGCTCGCCTGGACCACACGCTGCGCTTCGTGCGCGAGGATTACGGGGTCGAGTCGCTCGATGTGGTCTGGAGCGAGGCGCGCGAGCGCTTCGAGGCGGCGGGGCGGGCGCTGGAGGGCTTCGGCCCGGTGGCGCTCCGCCCGCTGCTCAACGCGGGGCTGCGCGGTCGCTTGACGAGCTCGGTCGAGAACCTCGACTTCGCCCAGGTGGGCGTGCGCATCGAGCTCGTCGGCGAGCAGGGGCCAGCGCCGCCGCCGACGCGCAATGTGGACGCCTTCGCCTTCGCCCAGCTCCAGCCGGGGCTCTATGGGATCCAGATCGCGGTCGACGGGCACGTCCCCCACGCCGCGGTGGTGCGCCTGGACGCCAACGAGACGCTGGACATGGGGGACATCGCGCTGTCGGAGCAATCCGAGCGGCCCGAGACGGCCGTGGTGCTCGTGGGCCGCGCTCGCCTGGACGACGGCGCGGAGCCCTCGGGGATCCTCGTGCGCCTGCTTCAGAACGGCGTCCCGGTGGCCACGGGGCTGACCGACGCGCAAGGGGGCTTTGGCTTTCTGGCCTCGCGGGTCAACTACCGCCTGGAGATGACGCGGGAGGGCTACGGGCCCCAGCCGGTGACCGTGGACGTGATCTGGAACCGCAACAGAGAGCGCTTCGAGGTCGGCGGACAGCCCCTCGAAGACTTTGACGGCGCCGTGCTGGCGCGGATCACGGGCCAACTGACGATCACGGTGAGCATCTCGCCGGACTGGATCCCCCAGGCCCAGCGCACCGCGCGGGTACGCGTCGTAGGACAGGGGCGCGAGGTCAGCGATGAGGGGGTCGGCCACGACGCCCCGGTGGCCTTCCAGGATCTGCCCTCGGGCTCCTACGTCGTCTTCGTCGAGCGCCAGGGCTTCTCCTCCGCTCAGGCCGTCGTGGCGCTCAACGCCGACGAGGACAACCCCAGCGTCGCGCTCCAGATCAACCTCGTGGAGCTGTCCGCCGCCGGCCTCGACCTGCGCGGCGTGGCGCTCTCGGCTCAGGATCTGAGCGGTATCTCCTTGATCGGCGCCAACTTCTCGGGCGTCGACCTGAGCGGCCAGGATCTGCGGGGCCTGGATCTGTCGGGGACCAACCTGACCAACGCCGACCTGACGGCCGCCAACCTGACCTGCGCGCGCATGGACGGCGCCAACCTCTTCGGCGCAAGCCTCGCCAGCGCCAGCCTTCTGGACACCAGCCTGCGCTTCGCAACCCTGGCCTCGGCCAACTTGACCCAGGCGCGCTTCTCGGACGCCGACGGCCCCGTCGTGTGCCAGGGCCCAGGCGCGCCCAACCCGCAGATCCAGCCCCTCTTCACCGGCGCGATCCTCACCCAGGCCATCCTCACCGGCGCCGACCTGCGCGGCGCCGACCTGCGCGGCGCCGACCTGAACTACACCTCGCTGGGCGGCGCCGACCTGTCGGGGGCCAACCTGTCGGGCGTGACGATGATCCTGGCCAACCTCAGCGCCGCCTCCCTGCGCGACGCCACCCTCGACGGCGCCGTGCTGCTCAACGCCATCATGCTCTCCACCGACGCCACCCGCGCCTCGATGCGGCGAGCCCTGCTCAACAGCGCCATCATCGAGCAGGCCAACTTCCGCGACGCCGTCCTGATCGAGGCCAACTTCAACGGCACCACCATCGTCCGCACCCAGATGCTCGGCGCCGACGCCACCGGCGCCCGCTTCGTCGGCGTGGCCTTCAGCGGCCAGCGCGACATCGACGGCGAGCTCCGCGGCGTCATCTTCGACGGCGCCGAGCTCGTCGGCGCCCTGTTCAACAACACCGACATGACCGCCGCCAGCTTCATCGGCGCCGACCTGCGCAGCGCCACCTTCGTCTCGGCAGACTTCGGCGATCCCAACAACGGCTTTGCCGACTTCCAAGGCGCCGATCTGACCACCGCCTCCCTCGTCGGTGCCGACCTGCGCGGCGTCAACTTCTCGGACGCCGACCTGAGCTTCGCCAACCTCTCGCGCTCCAAGACCGCCGGCTCGACCCTCGATCGCGCGCGCTGGGACGGCACCACCTGCCCAGACCGGAGCAACTCGGACGAGAGCGGCAACACCTGCCTCGGCCACCTCTACAGCGGCGCCGCCTGCCAGATCCGCCCCGGCGTCCAGTGCGCCGACGCCAACCTCGAAAACGCCGACCTGCGCATGGCCAACCTCCAGGGCGCAGACTTGAGCAACTCGAGCTTCTTCGGCGCCGATGTCCGCGGCGCCAACTTCGCTGGCGCGACCCTCGGAGGCGTCCTCGGATCAAACTTCAGCGGCGCGCTGATCGACAGCGCCAACTTCGCCAACGCCTCCATGATCCGCGTCAGCTTCTCCAACCTCGACGCCCGCGACGTCAACTTCATGGACACCCAATGGGGCGGCAACGGCGTCTTCAACGCCACCTGCGACCGCTGCAACCTCGCCGGCGCCCAGCTCCCCTTCATGGACACCGACGAGTTCGAGGCCTTCTTCGTCGAGCCGCTCTACGACAGCCAGTCCGCCTTGCCCGAGGTCAACCTGGAGGGCCTCGGCGCCATCCTCATCCCCGACGGCCTCACCGCCGTCCTGCCCGGCGTCTTCATCATGGGCTCGCCCGGCAGCGAGCTGGGCCGCCGCGACACCGAGAACCCCCAGCACACCGTCGTCATCTCCCGCGCCTTCCTCATGGGGCGCCGCGAGGTGACCCAGCGCCAATGGCTCGACGCCCTCGGCGTCAACCCCTCCGAGGGCGTCGGCGACAACCGCCCTGTCGAGTCCGTCAGCTTCCCCATGGCGCTGGCCTTCTGCAATGCCCAATCCGTCGCAGACGGCCTGACGCCCTGCTACGACCTGTCCCAATGCACCGGCGCCCCCTCCCAGACGACCTTCAACTGCCCCGACGAGGTCGCCGTCGACCTGGACTGCCAGGGCTGGCGGCTGCCCACCGAGGCCGAGTGGGAGTTTGCCTACCGCGCAGGGAGCCGCCTCGCCTTCCACAACGGCGACCTCACCGTCCCGCTCGGGGACGACCCCAACCTCAACCTCATCGGCTGGTACAACGAAAACGCCCAGGACACCCAAAACGTCGGCCTGCTGCTCCCGAACGCCTGGGGGCTCTTCGACATGAGCGGCAATGTCTTCGAATGGGTCTTCGACTGGGAGAACTTCGACTACTTCAACCGCCAGTTCGTCGTCGATCCCCTCATCCAGGACAAGCCCTCGCCCTTCACCACCAACCGCATCGTCCGCGGCGGCAGCTTCCTCAGCCTCGCCCAGAACTCCCGGGCTGCCTTCCGAGACGACTTGCTGACCACCTTCCGAAGCTCCGACACCGGCCTGCGGATCGTCCGCACCTTGCCATGATCATCGCCGACGGCCCTGACGATGGCCGACAGCGGCGCGGCGCCCCATCGGACCTTTGGATCTCACCGCAGCGACCCGCGCCCAAGACCGAGAGCGAGAGCCCATGACCTTCATCGATCCGCCAGCCTTGCCGGACTTCATCGCGCCGATGCTGCCCTTCGAGCGCCGCGCGTGGCGCTTCGAGGAGGGGATCGAGGCCGGGCGTATGATGCACCTGATCGACTGCGGGCCACGGGACGGTCGGGTCGTCTGGATGCAGCACGGCAACCCGACGTGGTCCTTCCTGTGGCGCAAGGTGATCGGGCCGCTCAGCGCGCGGGGCTACCGGTGTGTGGCGCCGGATCTGCTCGGCTTCGGGCTCTCGTCAAAGCTCCCGTCCATCGCGGATCACGGGCTGGCGCGGCACGTCGATTCGCTGGCGGTGCTGTTGGAGGCCCTTGAGGTCGACGCGATCACGCTGGCGGGGCAGGACTGGGGCGGGCCGATGATCACGGGGCTCGGGGCGCGCTTCCCCGATCGGATCTGCGGGGTCGTGCTGGGCAACACGTCGGTGCTGGCGCCCTCCAGGCCGCGGGGGACGGCCTTCCATCGCTTTGCCCGCGCGCCGCTGATCAGCGACCTCGTCTTTCGGGGGCTGGGGCTGCCGCAGGCCGCGCTGTGGAGCGCCCAGGGCGACAGGGGCTCGATCCGGGGCGAGGTGTCCAAAGCCTATCGGTGGCCGCTGCGGCGCCTCAAGGATCGGAGCGGCCCGCTGGCGCTGGCGCGCATGGTCCCGGACAGCCTCGATCACCCCAGCATGGGGCCTATCAGGGCCGGCGAGGGCTGGCTCAAGGGCTTTGCGGGGCCGATGGAGCTGGTCTGGGGCGAGCGCGATCCGATCCTGGGTCAGATCGCGGGGCGGCACGAGGCGGCCTTCCCGGAGGCGCCCATGACCCGCACCCAGGCGGGCCACTTCCTCCAGGAGGAGGTCCCCGACGACCTGGTGGCGGCCATCGAGCGCGTATGCGAGAGGGGGAGAGCGTGAAGAACTCCAAGGCCGCCGATCAGATCATCTTGTACGACGGGGTCTGCGGCGTCTGCCACAGGGTCGTCCAGATCCTGTTGAAGATCGACCGAAGCGGGGTCTTCATGTTCGCGCCCCTCCAGGGCGACACGGCGGCGGCGCTGCGGGCCGCGCACCCCGAGATCCCGGCGGACATCGACACGGCGGTCTTCATCGACGGCGGGCGCGTACACCTGCGCTCCAAGGCCGTCTTGATGGCCGCCGCGCACCTCCCCTGGCCCTGGCGGGCCGGCTACTGGCTGCGCTGGATCCCGGCCCCGATCGGGGATCTGCTCTACCGGGCCGTGGCCGCCGTCCGCTACCGGATCTTCGGTCAGGTCGACGCCTGCACCCTGCCCTCGCCTCAAGAACGCGCCCGCTTTCTGCCCTGATCCTGACCCCGAACAGGTCAAAGTCGACGGCCCGCGCTGGCCTCCCAGGCCAAAAGGCTTGCACTTCTGGCGTTCAGACGAGATCCTGCAGGAGATCCGTGGAGGGCGCCGCCAGACCCCACGCCTCTCGCGTGGCGTTGAAGCTTGAGAGGAGCCAGGGATGAGGAGAGACACAGCGGCGATCGCCGCGCTGTTGGGGGCCACCCTCCTGTCCTGCGGGACGCACAAGGAGGTCACCTACCCTCCAACCGCCTCGATCCGCGTCGAGGCGCGCACGCTGGCCCGCAACCCGATCCGGACGCCCTGCGTGCCAGGGCGTGCGTGCGGCCCCATCGAGATCGACGAGTTTCCATTTGAAGATCAACGAGATACGAGGCTCATCCGGGAGAGCGACCTGAACGCCTACGGGTGCACTCCAGGGAAGGACCACTCGGGCTCGGAGGTGATCTACAGCTTCGAGGTGCCCCAGCGCAGCATCCTGGTGGTGGATCTGGACGACTCGCCGGACGACGGGGTGGACATCGACCTTGTCCTGATGACGTCGTTGGACGAGCGGTCCTGCCAGGTTCGCGGCAACCGCTCGATCCGCTCGGTGATCGACCCAGGGCGCTACTTCCTGGCGGCAGACACCTTCGTGGACTCGGCTGGGACGGCCAAGGCGGGGCCTTACAAGCTGGCCGCGCGCCTGGACTTCATGCCCAGGGACGCCTGCGCGATGAGGACCGAGGCGCTGCCGATGCGCTGGAAGGAGTGCGCCGAGGGGATCGACTGCACTGAGGTCAAGGACAAGAACGGGGAGAGCGTCCGGCACCTCGGGTTGCCCGCGGTCGGCCCGGTGGTCAAGGAGGCCCACCTGGTCACGGTCGAGGACGCGTTCGATGACAGGGCGTGGCCCAGGAGCGGCGATCAGAACATCGAGGCGCACTACGCGCGCGCTCAGGAGGAGTTCGGGCTGGAGATGCTGCTCGAAGAGCCCTGGGCGCCCTCCGGGGAGGGCGGCTCGCGGTGGGGTCAGGGCTCGACGGGCAAGCCGGTGCCGGTGCTGGAGGAGATGTGGTACATCACGATGAACTGGAAGACGCGGCCGGCGCCGGGCACCCGGATGATCGTGATGAACCCGCTCAACGGCAGGGCGGTCGTGGCGGCGGCGGGCTATGAGACAGGTCCAGGCTCGCCGACGGCGATCGCGGGCGTCTCCGAGGAGATCCACATGATGCTGGGCACGACGCACCGGGACGCGCTGATGATCGGCTTCGCCGTCGAGCAGGGGCTGCCCTTCGGCCCCATCCTGTGCCAGTCCCCGTAAGGCCCCCTCCCTGATCGCGCCTTGAAGCCGCAGCGCCTCGCGTCGATCGGGTCCAGGGCGTCGCCGCCCTGCTGCCCGACGCGCCAGGAGCCGCCCGCAGGTCATGCCGCAGGCGATGGTCAGAGCGGCGTTGATGTCTCCGACGGGCTGCCCGGCGTCAGCACCTCAAGGCCGACGAAAACTCATGATTTCATGGATGATTCTCGCGGCGGCACGCCCTGCGGCGTGCCTGCGTCGAGCGGCCCATCAGGGGCGAAGGGCGTGCATCCTTGAGGGCGCGGCGTCATCATCGCAGGGTCGGGCTGATTCGGGCGGGCTTCAGGGTCCGGCGCGAGGCGAGAGCAAGCGGAGGTTGTCGTGGGTGAGATGGCGTACCTGATCGCGAACGTGTCGGTGGTGCCGGTGTGGCTGCTGCTGGTGTTCGCCCCCCGGGCCAGGATCACCGAGCGCATGGCGTCCACGCCGCTCATCCCGGCGCTCCACGCCGCGCTCTACGTCGCGCTGCTGGTGGGGTCGATGGCCATGGGCGGCGGCGGCGACCTCTCGTCGCTGGCGGGGCTGCGCCAGGCCTTCCAGAGCGACACGGTGCTGCTGCTGGCCTGGGTGCACTACCTGTGCTTCGACATGGTGGTGGGCATGTGGCTCTACCGCGACGCCCGCCGGCTTGGGATCACCTGGTGGGCGGCGGGCCCGTGCCTGGTGGGCACGCTGATGTTCGGGCCTGCTGGCTTTCTGGGCTACGCCGTCGCCCGGCGGATCATGGTCGGCGCTGTCGCCTGGGACAAGCCGGCGACCTGAGGGGCTTCGCGGAGAGGAGGATCGAAGGGGGGGTGGCGGGCTGGGGCGTCGAGCGCCAGGGAGGCTACTCGCTGATGAAGAGCAGGCCGAGGCACATCTCGTCGCCGGAGCCCTCGCCGAGGCCGATCTGCTCGTCGGAGCCGGAGTTGTCGTAGCGGCAGGTCAGGCGGACGACGCCGCTGGTGGGCAGCGCGACGGGCTCCTTGAACCAGTAGCCCCGCTGCCAGTTGAAGTCCCAGCGCGGCATGTCGATCAGGCAGGCGCCGCCCTCCTTGATGGTGGTCGTGGGGTTGGCGGGCGAGCCGGAGGTCTCGGTGGGCAGCACCTCGATGCTGATGTGCTGGCCGGTCAGGTGCATGTGAGGGGCGACCGACCAGATGCGCAGCGGGCCGTCGGTCTGGTAGTAGAAGTCCTGCTGGACGCAGCCGCTCTTGCCGACGTCCTCCAGATCCGCAGCGGAGCGGATGGTGTCCACGTTGGTGCCTCCCTCGGGGGGGGGGGCCATGCCGGGGCCGGTCAGCGCGTAGATGGTGTCGCAGGTCTCGGCCTCGATGCCGTTGACGCGCGGGGGGATGATGAAGGGCAGGTTGCCGATGAAGATGTTCTGCCCTTCGATCTCGGGCTCCTCGCCCTTGGGGAGCATCCACAGGTCGATGGCGGACTGATCGTCGCCCATGCCGCCTTCCGCGAGGTTGTAGTGCATCTGGACGACGAAGAGGGTGCCGGCGGGCAGGCGCATGGCGGTGCCCTCGGGCAGCGCGACGGTGTCGGCGCCGGGCGCCCAGGCGGCGGCGACGCCCTGGCCATCGAGGCGGATGCCGCCGAAGCACTTGTAGCCAGGCGCCTCGTCCTCGGCCTCCAGGTTCTCGATCATGGCGAGGTTGTCGGGCGTGCCGGGGGCGGTGAAGGCGATCAGGTGGTGGAGGACGGCGCGGTTGTCGGGCTTGACGTTCCAGCCAAAGAGGAAGCGGTCCTCTTCGAGCCCGGGGTCGACGACGAAGCATCGGAAGTCGTCGTCGACGGCCTGATCGGGGGTGTAGCGCGCGCCGGCCTTGATCTCCATGGTGGGGGGGGTGTCGGCAAGGCGCTCGATGCCCAGCTCGGAGCGGCGCGGCTCGGGGGCGACGAACTCGGTCGGATCGCCGAGCTGGGTGCCGCCGTCCATCCAGCCGCTGAAGGTGTCGATCTCGACCTGCGACAGGCTGATGTCGTCGCGAAAGTCGCCGCAGCCCTCGCTGGTGTCGGCCTGCCAGGGGGGCATGGTGCGGTTCTCGATGGAGGCGACGATCAGCGGGGCGAGCTGCTTGACCTTCTCGACGTCGGTGAAGTCCAGCGCGGCCGGCGCCACGCTCTTGCCGTCGTGGCAGGAGATGCAGTTGGCCTCCACCAGCGGCCGGACATCCTTGTGGTAGGTCAAGGCGTCGCTCGGGGCCTCCGGCTCATCCTCGACCACCGGCGCCGGCTTCGGCTCATCCGAGCAAGCCGTCAGCCCCACCAAAAGGCCCAACCCTACGCCCCAGACGCCCGCCTTGACTCCAGACAACCGCATACTCCCTCTCTTTCGCCCGAACATGTTCAAACCTCCAAAGACCCGAACAGCAGATTAGGCATGGCGGCACCCGGTGTCAAAGCAGCCTTTGCTCGGTCTTGGTCGATGAGGCGAGGTGAGCCAGACCATCCACCCAAGATGCGCCGAGGGGCCGATCGAGGCGGCGATTTTGCACCAGCGGTCTGTCTTCTTTCAGGATAAGGGCTTTGGCGGTTGCCGGGATCAGGGAGGGGCAGTACCTTGGGAGGTGGTGTTCGGGTGTGCTTGAGGTTTTTTACGTTGGCGGCAAGCCCGCCAGGCTATCCAAGCCCGCACTCAACCTGGAGTTTTCACAAATGACCCACCTTCATCGATCAGCCGTTTTCGTGGGCAGGCTCTCCATCATCGCGCTGCTCTGTGTGCAGGGGGTGGGCTGCGGAGAGACGGACGCGCCCGGTCAGTCGTCCGCCGATCAGGACCCGTGCAATGGCGACTGCCCGGACGCAGGCGAGGGGGACGCGGGAGAGGGGTCGCCGGAGGCCGAGCCGGAGTCGATCGATCGGGATCGGGACGGGGTGCTCAACGATGCGGACAACTGCCCTGACGCGGCCAACGCCGATCAGGCCGACGCGGACGCCGATACGGTCGGTGACGTGTGCGACAGCTGCCTCTTGGTCGCCAACCTCAACCAGCGCGACAGCGACGGCGACGGCGTCGGCGACGCCTGCCAGGATCAGCCCGTGGAGGGCGACGCGGACGCGGACGAGGTCGACGACGCGGCGGACAACTGCCCCGACGCGGCCAACGCCGATCAGGCCGATGCCGACGCCGATGGCGTCGGGGACGTGTGCGACAGCTGCCCGGACGTGGCCAACGTCAGCCAGCGCGACAGCGACGGCGACGGCATCGGCGACGCCTGTCAGGCGCCGCCGGACAGGGACGGGGACGGGATCGAGGACGACGCGGACAGCTGCCCCGACGTGGCCAACCCCGCCCAGGAGGACCCGGACAGGGATCGGCGCGGCTCGGCGTGCGACAACTGCCCGTCGGTGGCCAACTTTGATCAGGCCGACGCCGATGAGGACGGCGTCGGCGACGCCTGCCAGGACCTCGAAGGCTTCGACGATGAGGACGGCGACGGGGTGTCGGACCTGAGCGACAACTGCCTGGGCGTGGTCAACCCCAACCAGGCCGATCAGGACGCCGACAGGCTCGGGGACGCGTGCGACAACTGCCCGTCGGTGGCCAACTTTGACCAGACCGACGCGGACGAGGACGGGGTCGGCGACGCCTGCTCGGGCGGCGATCCGCGCCTGGATGCCGACGAGGACGGCGTCCCCGACGGCCTGGACAGCTGCCCCTCCGTCGCCAACGCCGATCAGGCCGACGTCGACCGGGATCGCGTCGGGGACGTGTGCGACAACTGCACCTCCATCGCCAACGCCGATCAGGCCGACGCCAACAACGACGGGCTCGGCGACGCCTGCGTCGAGGCCAACCCCGATCCCTTGCGCGACACCGACAGCGACGGCGTCCCCGATCTGATCGACGGCTGCCGGCTGATCCCCGATCCCGATCAAGCCGACGCCGACGGCGACAGGATCGGCGACGCGTGCGACAACTGCCCCACCATCGCCAACGCCGATCAGACCGACGCCGACGCCAACAGCATCGGCGACGCCTGCTCGGGCCTGGATGACGACACTGACACCGACGGGGATCTCATCGGCGACCTGAGCGACAACTGCCGCCTCGCCCCCAACGCCGATCAGCGCGACGGCGACGGCGACGGGCGCGGCGACGCCTGCGACAACTGCCCCGAGGCGGCCAACTTTGATCAGGTCGACCTCGACCAGGACGGGAGCGGCGACGCCTGCGAGGGGCTGCCGGGCTCCGGCGACCCGCCGCGCAGCCGCGACGCCCTGTGGGCCGACTTCGCCGACGACCCCAACGCCCAGGGCACCGAGTGCAACGACGGCATCGACAACGACGGCGACAGCCTCATCGATCAAAACGACCCCGGCTGCGCCAGCCCGTGCGACACCTCCGAGGCCGCCGACGTCTTTGGCAACCGCCCCACCTGCCTGCCCGGCGACAACGCCTGCCTCGGCTCCAACAACCCCCGCTGCCTGGTCGAGTGCTTCTTCGACGGCGACAGCGGCAGCGGCAATGACCACGAGTGCCAGCCCTCGCCCGGCTGCGACTGCTACGGCTGCTGCGGCGGCTTCAGCCTGGTGACCAACGCGCCCTGCGAGCCGGACTTCAACTGCTACAACTTCGGCTGCGGCATCTGCAACACGCTGCTCGACCCCGACTGCGCCGCCCTCTGCCCCGACTGCCCCGAGCAATGCGACGGGATCGACAACAACTGCGACGGCCAGATCGACGAGATCTGCCTGCCGGACTGCAACCCCTCCGCCGAGATCTGCGACGGGGTCGACAACGACTGCGACGCGCTCGTCGACGAGGGCTGCGACGACTGCGACCCCGAGATCTGCGACGGCATCGACAACGACTGCGACGACCTCATCGACGAAGGCTGCCCCATCTGCGACGGGGCCGAGATCTGCGGCGACGGCCTCGACAACGACTGCAACTCGTTGATCGACGAGGGTTGTGGCGACTGCGGCCTGGAGGTCTGCGACGGGATCGACAACGACTGCGACGACCTCATCGACGAGGGCTGCCCCGTCTGCACCCCGAACCCCGAGCTCTGCAATGGGATCGACGACGACTGCGACGGCCAGATCGACGAGGGCTGCGTCGAGTGCGGCGCCGAGACCTGCAACGGGATCGACGACGACTGCGACGGCCTCACCGACGAGGGCTGCCCCACCTGCTTCCCCGCCCCCGAGCTCTGCAACGGGGTCGACGACGACTGCGACGGCGTCATCGACGAGGACTGCGTCGAGTGCGCCCCGCGCCCCGAGGCTTGCACCGGGGTCGACGACGACTGCGACGGCCAGATCGACGAGGGCTGCCCCACCTGCTTCCCAGCCCCCGAGCGCTGCAATGGCCGCGACGACGACTGCGACGGCCTCGTCGATGAGGACTGCGAGGGCTGCACGCCCTCGCCCGAGATCTGCGACGGCCTGGACAACGACTGCGACGGCCTGCTGGACGAGGACTGCCCCACCTGCTTCCCCGCCCCCGAGCTCTGCAATGGTCGCGACGACGACTGCGACGGCGTCGTCGATGAAGGCTGCCGCGACTGCGAGCCCTCCTCCGAGATCTGCGACGGGCTCGACAACGACTGCGACGGCCTGACCGACGAGGGCTGCTACGACTGCGATCCTGGCGTCGACCCCGAGATCTGCGACGACGGCCTCGACAACGACTGCGACGGCCTCATCGACGAGGGCTGCGGCTGCATGCCCGAGCCGGAGATCTGCGGCGACGCCCTCGACAACGACTGCGACAGCCTCGTCGACGAGGGCTGCCCCGACGTCGGCTGTCAGGCCGAGCTTGAGATCTGCGACGGGCGCGACAACGACTGCGACGGCATCATCGACGAGGGCTTTGACCGCGACGGCGACGGCCACACGCCTTGCGGCGGCGACTGCAACGACCGCAACCCGGCCATCCACCCCGACGCGCCGGAGATCTGCAACGGGCTCGACGACGACTGCGACGGCCTCATCGACGAGGGCGCCAACTGCGGTTGATCGCCGCCCTCGCCGGAACTCTTCGGCGATCGACCGCCGAGGATCTCGTCGAACATGCCGTACTTGTTATGAATTTGACGATAGCGGCCTCGGCCCGCGCTCACCCGCCGGAGGGTGGGACGCAGGCCTTGCGGCCCTTGGCGTCGTCGATGAAGGTGATGCTGGAGGAGCAGTTGGCCTCGTCGGCGGCCTCGCGGTTGGTGTTGCAGTCGTCCTTGTTGCCGCAGACGAGGAAGCAGTAGTTCTGGCCGTCGTCGTGGGTGACGCAGGCCGAGCCGGCGGGGCAGCCCGCGTCGTCCTCGCAGCCCTGGACGCCGCAGTAGCCGCCCTTGAACTGGGTCAGGCAGCTCTGCCCCTCCTCGGTGCAGTCGTCGTTGGCGGCACAAGACGCGCCGACGCCGAGCCTGTCGGCCTCGCTGCCATTGTCGCTGCCCCCGCACCCGACCGCGAAGACCACCAGAACCAGGCACGACAATCCTTTGAACAGACCCATGCTCACACCTCCTTTTGAGATCGCCACCGGGTCCAGTAGAGCACGCCCGTTGTGTGGAGACAAACAAGAAGGCGCCTGGCCGCGCGCCTTGGCCCTGATGATGCCGACCGCGTTGGGGTTCGGAGACAAACCGGAGGGAGCCTTGCCCCGGGCCGCGCCTCGCGTCACCTTGAGGGCGAGATCGACACAAGGGGGTGGTGATGATGGGTTGGGCGGCGCTGGCCTTTGCGATCCTCGTCGGGGCGTTGACGGGTTGGGTGCTGTGGTCGCGGCGAGGGGTGCGGTGGTCGATGCCCTCGGGGGAGGAGCGGGTGTTGGCGTTGAGTGTGCGGGTCGTGGGGGGCTCGGGGCCGGCCGTGGTGCTGCTGCACGGCCTGGCGGGCTCGGGGCGCTACTTCGGGGCGCGCTTTGACGCGCTGGGTCAGGGAGGGCGGCTGCTGGTGCCGGATCTGCTGGGCTTCGGGCGATCGCCGAGGCCGGCGGGGGCGCAGTACAGCGTCGAGGAGCACGTCGGGGCGGTGGCCGAGGTGATCGAGGCGCTGGCCCCTGGCGGGCCGGCCTTGATCGCGGGGCACTCGACGGGGTGCGTGGTGGCGCTGGGTCTGGCGGTGATGCGGCCGGAGCTTGTCTCGGGCGTGGTGGCCTTCTGCCCGCCGGTCTACCGGGACGCGGCGCACGCGAAGGCGCGGATCGGGGCCATCGGCAAGAGGGTCGAGATGTTCGCGCTGGAGACGCCGATGGCCAGGGCGACCTGCCGCTGGATGTGCGAGCACCGGGAGGCGGCGGGGGTGCTGGCGCAGCTCTTGCGCCCCGATCTGCCTGCGCCGATCGCCCGCGACGGCGTCCAGCACACCTGGGCGTCCTACTCGGGCACGCTCAAGCGGGTGGTCCTGCAGGGGCACGCCAGCGCGTGGCTGTCGGAGATCTCCGTCCCTGTGCGCTTGATCGCGGGGGATCGCGATCCGGTCACGGACCTGGAGCTGCTGCGCTCTCTGGCGGCGTCCAACCCCTTGATCCAGCTGGAGATCTGGCCGGGCGACCACGACCAGCCGCTCAGAGATCCCGATCGCTGCGTCGCGGCGCTGCTGGCGGCCCGTTGACGCCCGGTCACCCACGCCAGCCCACGGGAATTCGATGGGCTTGAATCATCCCTCTGGTCCCCACCGACCTCCACCGATGGACAGCCATGAACGAACACACACACACCGAGCACATCGCCGAGGACGTCGTCCGACGCGATCGGTTGACCGCAGCGGTCACGACGACCGTGATGCATGTCGGCATGGTCGTCGGCGTCGTCTTCAACCGCTGGGACGCGGGGGCCAGCGTCGTCGGCGTGCTCCTCGACAGCCTGGTGGCCTGGGTCGTGTGGCTCGGGGTCTATCTGCACTTGCGGCCGACGAGCGGCACCAAGGAGGTGATGGCGAAGACCTTTGTGGGCTTGTCCCTCGGCGTGTGGGGCTTCATCGCCATGTTCAAGGCGGTGACGGTCGAAGATGTCTCCCTCCTGGCGGTGACGTGGGGGATCCTTGAGGGTGCATCGAACTTGGGTGGCATCGACGGTGAAGCGGGCGGCATCTTGTTGGTCATCCTCGCGGTGGTGCTGCTCATCGCCTCGTTGTTCTTCCTCGGGCAGATCCTCGTCGACATGTCCCCCGTCGACGTTGGCTTTCTCAGCGCCAGCGTGGTGGTGCTTCGGGGTATCCAGGTGGCCCGCTACCTCGCTCGCCACAAACACGGCACCGTCAGCGAGAAAATCATCGACGCCGAAGACCACCTCTCAGAGCTCTGTCTGCACGTCTTTACCAAAGGCTGGACGGGCGCACTGATCATGGGCCTCTTCGTCGAGCTCGAGGTCCCGCTCATCTGGGTCTACCTCGCCTGGAGTTGGGCCTACGACGTGTTCTTGCGCGAATGGCTGTGGAGCCGTCTGGGCGGTCGCGTGAAGTCGAAGCTGTTGGCGCGGGCAGCCAGCCGCCAAACCGAACGGCAGCAACGGCCTCGCGGCAGGGCACGCGGCCGGAGCAACAAGCCCGCAGGTTCCAATAAGTCTGACAGGCGCAGTTCCAGAAACTCTGACGGGTAGACCTCCGAGGCGGTGGCGACGGCGGAACGGGTGGGAGTTGGCCGGCAAGGTCGAGTCCGTGTCCAGTGACTTGTTGGCTGCAGACCACGTTCCACTACCCAGCCGGGCGCTTCTTCGACCCCGGCGAGATACGCACTCGCCTGTCCGGGAAGTTTGCCCAGATCTCCAACTCGCCTCCGAGTGCCTCGACGTAGTTGTCCAGCGTGGCGATATGCATGTTCGTGCGGCTCTCGAGCTTGGAGACCGCGGCTTGTCGGACCTGCATCTCTCGCGCGACGTCCTGTTGGGTCATCTTCATGAGCAGTCGCAAGGCGGGAAGATCCAGGGACTCCAGGGAGGTGGTCTGCCCACCGTGAGCCAGCAGATTACCGACGCGGCGGGCGACAGTCTCCAGGCTCGAGTAGACCTCGTGGCTACCTTCGCCCAGGCCTGGTTCCGGGGTAGCCGTCACCCCGAACCCCATGTCCGGCTTCCACTCAATGACGACGTGGGCGTGTCCGCGCCTTGCGTCCAGCCACCAGCTGCCCGTCGGTGAGGCAGCAGGATCCAGCTCACATGTGAGATCCGGGATAACGCGCTGAAGTTCGGTGTGGAGTTGCTCGATCGGGTTCATGTCCAAACGCCTCTTCCGTCAGCGCCGGGCTTGGATATCTCCAAAGCGCCACCGGTCCGCTGGATCTCGATCGCGCCGTTGCTTCTGACGAATGTGTTGTGGCCGACGCTTCGAAGCGCACGAGGTCATCTCGGCCCGGGACTGGGCGCCGAGAGTCGGCCTGAGGCGGGTACATCCGGCCGTCCGATGCCCAGTTCGACGGGTCATACGGGATCGTCGTCATCTCGTCCTCCACCGCGTTGAGCAGGCGCGCGATAAGTTCCATCGCTTCTGCGTCGCTGTGAACCGGGGCGGCCTCCTCAATACGCCGCAGGAACTCTCGGAGCCGGTCTGCCTTTGATGGTTGCTGCACCTTCGACTCTCCGCCACTCGTCCGCGAGCAGCATCAATATAACCTGAAGGGCATATCTAGCAAGAGGGCTCTCAGGACGTGGGCTCCGAGCGAGTGGTCGCCGACTGATGCTTCCTGTAGGTTCCGATTGGTCTGACGGGCGCAGTTCCAGAAACTCTGACGGGTGGAGGGTGACTCAGGTGTGGAGCAGGCCGTGAACAGAGAAGGAGATCGTGTTGGTGGGGGTTGAGTCAGGGAACCCGATCGAAAAAGGGGGATTGTTTTCACGAACGACCCTTGCCCCGGAGTCCCTGATGTCCAGCATGATCGACCTTCACAACCCCACTGACGCCCCTTGCTCTTTTCAACCCGCTGGTGCTGTGGTGGCACTGCCCCAGCGTCGCATGACCTTCGAGGCGGTCGCGGCGGCGGAGCGCCTTGGTGATCAGCGGCGGCCGCGCAGCGGTCGTCCGCCTGCGTCGCCTTGTGATGTGCCGTCGTCACGACGTCGAGTCACCCTCAAGCAGTCGCTTGAGGAGTTCCAGATCCTTGCGGTTGGCTCGTCGCATCATGACCGACATGAGCGGCGAAACCAGAGCCGAGAATCCTTGCGGAAGCCCACGATTTCGCAGCGTCATCCGCGTCGTCGACTCGTCGATGGCCTCCCACGTGTAACTCGTCTCCATCGGAAAGGGGCCTTCGGAGGTCCGCATGACAAGACGTTCCGTGGGAACGAGCTCGACGATTTCGTAGGTGTACTCCAGACGACGTCCAAGGAACTGGGCCACGAAGGCGATCTGTGACCCGACCGCTGCCGGCCGTGCCGTCTTCCATTCGACCGACTTGATGTTGACGTACCACGCGGGCACGTTGTCAGGATCGCTGGAGTAACTGGCCACCCGATCGCGAGGGCAGTCGATCACGATCTCCGAAGAAACATCGACACTTGCCATCTGCAGACTCCTGTCCGTGCATGCAACGTCCGCGCAGCCGCTCAGTGGGCCTCTATGAGGGGGTCGGCAGGAGCGAAGGGGTTTGGAGGCCGGGTGTGAGGAGGTCGCGCAAGAAGGCGAAACCATCTCGGCCCTGGGCTCTGAGCGACTGCACGACCGACATCATCGACGCGATCGAAGGAGGCTTGTGGCTGTTGGTGGAGTCCGTCGACAGTCGAGCCCTGGGCGCAGCGACCTCGGCCTCCAGCAGGTTGACCCTGGCCTCCAAGGTCGAGATCGTCTCAACAAGAAGGGTCACGTCGATACTCATGACCCCATCATGCTCTCCTTCGATCCCCTGCTCAAGGCCCACTGAACGGGTACGGCGCGGAAGGAGGGGCCGAAGACAAAGAGGGGCTGCGGATCATCCGCAGCCCCTCTTTGTGTCTCTCATCGATTCGAAGCCCCAAGTGGAGGTCCCAAGTGGAGGGTGTCCAAGCAGGACACCCCAGGACGGATCAGGAACCTTCGATCTCGATGGCTGTAGAGGGAACGGAGGGATTCGAACCCCCAGTGACCAGGTTCGTAGCCTGGCGCTCTATCCGTTGAGCTACGCTCCCATGTGGAGATCGCGGCGGCTTCGCGACGGATCTCCTTCGGCACTCGCACCATAGGGACAGCGGGAGTTGAACCCACACCGCCGGCTTGAGAGGCCAGCATCCTATCCGCTTGGACCATATCCCCGAGGGCGCCGATCCCACCTGGGGCGGTGGAAGCGGCGAGGTAAGAACGAGAGGGGTCGAACCTCTACTCTCCGGCTTCGGAGGCCGGCGCTTTGTCCGGTTAAGCTACGCTCTCACAAGCTCCGGCCTTGCCGTCGATCGTAACGACACCGGAGTTGAAGATCTGCCTGGCAGGATTCGAACCTGCGACCTCAAGCGCCCCATGCTCGCGCGCTGACCCAGGCTGCGCTACAGGCAGAAAATTGGGCGCCGGGCGAGGGTGCGGTGAAAAGAAGTTCTACCCCGACGAAGAGGCCCCCGCGACAAAACCTTAACTCCGTCAGGTGCTTGCCACACCCTCGCCCGTCCCGACGCCTGACCTCTTTCGCAGGGGTCGTGCCAGCGATCCAAGCCTCGACCTCGCCGCGCGCCCAGAGGGCGACCTCCAACCCACGGAGCCCGTGTTCATCGATGTCCGACAAAAAGTCAGCGGGGAGTTGGCGTGCGCCTGCCTGGAGGGGGCGGCGCACGAAGCGCCTTGAAAACGCTACGGATGGATAAAGCCATATCCAGGCAGATAGATCGTGTGCGGCGAGCGGCACGGATCGACGGGCATCAGGGGAGGTGCCGCCAGTCGGCGCGCGGGATCTGGCCGGAGGTCGGCGGTGACTGGCTGCCGAGGATGTAGAGGGCGCGGCGGTTGCGGGCCTCATCGACCTCGTCGGCGGTCTGGACGGCCAGGACGCCCTCCCCGAAGCCCTGGAAGTAGATCGGGATGTGGAGGCCCTTCTGGCGGAACCAGGCGCTGATGGCCCGGGCGCGGGCAAAGGAGAGCGCGACGTTGGCGTCGGCGCCGCCGACCGTGTCGGTGTAGCCGGCGACGTAGAGGTTGATCTCCAGATCCGAGCCGTACTTCTCGATCTCCGCCATCAGGAGCTTGAGGGTCGCGTCGAGCTTGCGGGCCTCGGCCTCGGCGAAGGTCGACTTGCCGCTGTCAAAGACGACCTCCTCGTGGGGGATGTCGACGCTGAAGGGGATCAACTCCAGCCCCACCCAGAAGCCCGCCGGATCGTGGACCTTGATGTTGATCCGGCTCGCGGCGCCCTCGCCCTCCCAGGTCACCTCGAAGGGCACCCCGGCGGCCACCGACGACAGATCGATCTTGCGGCTGGCGATCAGGCCGGCCTCGCCGGAGACCTCCAGCTCGGCGCTGGTCATCAGCCCGTCGGACTGGAGGGTGACCCTGCGCGCGTCGACGTCGGTCTTGTCCTTGAGCACCTTGACCGTGACGCGCCGCGCCACCACGGCGTCAAAGTCAAAGGTCGTCGCGCTCTGCCCGGCCTTCGTCCACATCTTGATCGCGGCGGTGTACTTGGAGGTCCCCTCGGCCTGGATGAAGCTGAACTCGATCTCCTGGCCCGCCTTGAGGTTCTTGCGCTCGAAGCGCTGCGACTGGCCGTCCTGGCGCGTGAGCACCAGCTCGATCTTCTGCATGTCCTCGCCGGCCTCCAGGATGATCGAGGGCTTGACGCCCACGGCCACCCGGTTCTGGAGCCTGTAGCCGACCCGCTGGGCCTGCGCCGGCCCGGCCAGCGCCATCACAAAACCCAGGCACGCCGCCGCCATCGTGATCCGCGCGAAGATCGCTCTGTCCATCATCTGCCCTCTCCCCTCCCCGCTCGATCGCACCTGATCGCGGCGCCATCCTATCCGACCGCACCCCCGAAGCGTCAATGATCCCTCGGCGTTGCCTCGGCGGGATCGTCGATTGTATAGTCAAGGCTGGAAGGACTTCCCGTATTCACCAGCCCCGAGATTGCCGTGGCACTGTTTCAGTTTGGCAAGAAGGAGCCCCTGGCTCGCCTCAAGGGACGGGACTGGGCTTCGGAGTCCGAGCGCGAGGCGCTGATCGAGGAAGGCGTCAGCGGCACGCGGGACTGTGAGGCGCTCATCGAGCTGCTCTACGTCGACGACCCGAGCGTGCGGCGGGCCTCGATCCGGCGGATCAAGGCGCTGGGGGCCTCGGGGGCGACGATCGACGCCTTCGTCAAGGTGTCGCGGGACAAGCCGGGCAACACGGTCGGGGCCATCGCGCTGGCGCTGACGCGGGTGCTGTCGGACGACGCGCTGGACAGGGCCATCCGCCACCTGGACAGCAAAGACATGAACAGCCGCAAGGCGGCCGAGGCCTTCGTGCTGGCCGCGCCGCTGGACCGGCGAGGGCTGGGGCTGGCCGAGCGCTGGCTTGAGGGCGGCGACGCCCATCGGGCGCTGAAGATCATGGAGAGCGTGGCGCGGGGGTCGCAGGAGGGCACGGCCGACCCCGCCGCGGTCAAGGCGCTCGTGGAGCGCGCGCTGGACCACCCCGACGAGCAGGTCCGGCAGGTGGCCTGGCAGGTGATGGCCGAGCGGGGCCAGCCCGAGGATCTGCCGATCTTCATCGACGCGGTCGGGCGAGAGACCTACAGCAACCAGAAGCTGCTGGCCGAGGCGATCGGCGAGCTGGCCCGGCGCGGATCGGCCGAGGTCACGGACACGATCCTGCCGCTGCTCGGCAGCACCAACGCGGTGTTGCGGACCACGGCGGTCAACGTGCTCAGGCGGCTGCGGGACCCGGACGCGGTGATCCGGCGCTTCGTGGCGGCCTCGCGGACGATGGCGCCGATGGTGCGCGAGCGGGCGCTGCAGACGCTCGGAGAGCTGGGCGAGCGGCTCATCGAGCCCCTGCTGGGGCTGATGGACGACGAGGACCCGGAGGTGGCGATGCTGGCCATCACGATGGCCTCGACGCTGGGCGAGGATCGCAGGATGGCCCGACCGCTGATCAAGGCGCTGGGGGCCAGGGAGTGGTGGGTGCAGGCGACGGCGGCCGAGACGCTCGGGACGCTCGGGGAGCCGGCGGCGGTCGAGCCGCTGGCGGCGCTGCTCAAGGACGCCGACACGGTGTGGACGGCCATCGGCGCGCTGGCGACGACGGCGATCACGATGCACGCGCGCGGCGACACCAGCCAGAGCCTGCAGGCCCTCGGTCCGCTGATGATCATGCTCAAGGCCGGCCAGCGCGGTTCGCAGGTCAAGCAGGACGAGGAGGCCGCGGATCTGCGCCTGGAGATCATCAACGGGCTGCGCCCGCTGGCCACCGAGCGCATCCTGGGGATCTTGCGCAAGGTCGCCCAGGACGACAGCGACCCGAGGGTGCGGGCCGAGGCGCTGTCGACGGCCAGCGCCATGGCCAAGGCGCTGGGGACCGGCCTGGAGGGCGAGCGCGAGCTGCGCGAGGGGCTGCGGGCCAGCGGGCCGGAGGTCGCGCTCCGGGGCATCAACGCGTGGCTGTCCAGAGCCCGCAAGGAGGGCGCCTCGGATCTGCACGTCGCCGCCGAGCAACAGGTCATGATCCGGCGCACGGGGCGCCTGTCGCCCCTGGACGGCGACAAGATCCTGCCCGCCGAGGCCGCCGCGCGGCTGATCCGCGACCTGCTGACCGACGAGCAGGCCGCGATCGTGGCCAGGACCGGCCAGCTCAACCTCTCCTACACCGTCGAGGGGGCCGGGCGCTTCCGCGCCAACATCTTCTCCGATTACCACGGCCTCAACGCCGTCTTCCGGGTCATCCCCGACGATCTGCCGACGATCCAGAGCATCGGCCTGCCCCCGCGCCTGGCCGACGTCCAGTACTGGCACCAGGGCCTGTTGCTGGTCTGCGGCGCCAGCGGCTCGGGCAAGACGACGACGCTGACGGCGCTGATCAACCTCATCAACGAGACCCGCGAGAGCCACATCGTCACGATCGAGGACCCCATCGAGTACGTCCACGCCTCGCGGCGCAGCCTCGTCAACCAGCGCGAGCTGTCCACCCACACCCGCTCCTACGCCCGCGCGCTGCGCGGGGCGCTGCGCCAGGACCCCGACGTCATCGTCGTCGGAGAGATGAACGACGCCGAGACGGTGGCGCTGGCCATGGAGGCCTCCGAGACCGGCCACCTCGTCATCGGCACGCTCAACTGCGTGCGCGCCGAGACGGCCATCGACCGCGTCGTGGGCTCCTTCAGCCAGGACGAGCAGAACCAGGTCCGCCTGGCGCTGTCCGAGTCGCTCAAGGCCGTCGTCGCCCAGCGCCTCGTGCCGACGGCCGACGGCGCCTCGATGGCGGCGGCCTTCGAGGTCATCATGGTCACCTCCCAGGTCTCCAGCCTCATCCGCGAAGGCAAGACGACCATGATCCAGAGCGCCATGCAGACCGGACAGGCCCACGGGATGCAGACCTTCGACGACGCCCTGGTGAACCTCGTGCGGGCCGGCCGGATCACCGCCGACGCCGCCATGGCGAGGGCGAGCGACAAGAAGCTCTTTGAAGACGTGGCGGGGAACCCCGCCGAAGCCTGAGACGGGGCACGACGATGACCAACAACGACTCCAACCCGCCCGCCGGGCTCGGCCGCTCCCGCCAGGCCGACAACCAGGCCTGGCGATCGAGCAACAATGCCTGGAAGAAGGCCATGACCGGCGACCATCCCGCCGCCAGGCCCCCCGAGGACCGCACGCGCCGATCCCAGGCCATTGAGCTGACCGAGCTGGACGCCTCAGCGGACCCCAACAACCCCAACCGGCAAGTCCAGTTTCAAGAAGCCTCCGGCCTCGACTTCTTCGACGACTTCTCTCCGGACCCCGGCGCTCCCGCCGCCGCGCGCTCTTCGCAGCCCGACGAGGACTTCGCGATCGATCTGGATGAGATCGGCGAGGATCTGCCGATGGATCTGAGCGATCCGCTCGGCATCGAGATGACCCATTACCCCACGCTGGACCTGGAGGCCGACGCCCGCCAGAGCCGCCAGCGGGAAGCCCGCCGCAAGGAGAAGGAGGCCAAAGACGCCGAGCGGCGCGCCCTGGAGGTCAAGGTGAACGCGCGGCAGGCCCGCGAGCAGCAGGTCGCCCCTCGACGCCCCCCCTCCGGCGAGCAGGCTCGCCGCGAGGACCACGGGCGAGAGCGCCGCGAGGAGGCCCGACGCGAGCGGCCCGCCGATCCTCCTGAGCGGCAGCAGAGGGCCCCGACTGGCGAGCAGCGCGACGAGCGCCGCGACAGACCCGAGCGCCGCCGATCGGGAGACGAGGCCGCGGCGCAGCAGGGCGAGGGCGTCCCGCTCAGGGTCGTCGCGGCGCTCCAGAAGAAGATCGAGGAGATGGAGCGCCAGATCGCGCGGCTCTCCGCCGCGGTCGCGCCCGACGCCTCTGCCGAGGAGGAGTCGAGGCCGCTGCTGCCGGCGCAATGGGGGCGCGCGGCCGTGGACGCCCAGGAGATCGTCGGCGGCCGCAACCGGGTCGACTTCTTCCTGCGCCTGATGATCGACAAGGGCGCCAGCGACTTCCACCTGCACGTCGGCAACAGCCCGCTGTACCGACAGGGCGGCAACATGTCGCCGATGCGCTACCGCCCCATGCGACAGCTCGACTGGGAGCGGCTGATGCGCCCCATCACGCCGGGCCCGCTGTGGGAGGCCTTCGAGCGCACCGGGGACGTCGACTTCGCCTACGAGATCCCGGGCCTGGCCCGCTTCCGGGTCAACATGATGCAGCAGCACCGCGGCGGCGGCGCGGTCTTTCGGCTGATCCCGAGCAATATCATGACCTTGGAGCAGCTCGGCATCCCGCCGCAGGTCTCCCAGCTCGCCGGCCTGGACAGCGGCCTGGTCTTGATCACCGGGCCGACGGGCTCGGGCAAGTCCACGACCCTGGCCGCGCTCATCGACCTGATCAACCGCCGCAAGGCCGATCACCTCATCACGATCGAGGACCCGATCGAGTTCGTCCACCCACGCCGGCGCTGCCTCGTCCACCAGCGGGAGGTCGGCACCCACACCAGCGAGTTCAACGAGGCGCTCAAGGCCGCCATCCGCGAGGACCCGGATCTGATCCTCGTCGGCGAGATGCGCGACAGGGAGACGATGTTGCTGGCGCTGCAGGCCGCCGAGAAGGGCATGCTCGTCTACGGGACCTTGCACACCAACTCGGCGGCCAAGACCGTCGACCGCATCATCAACGCCTTCCCGGTCGAGGAGCAGGATCAGGTCCGGGGCGTCCTGGCCGGCACGCTGCGCGGCGTCGTCAGCCAGCAGCTCCTGCGCCGGGTCGGCGGCGGTCGTGTCGCCGCCCTGGAGATCCTCTTCTCCTCGCGCGCCATGGCCAACCTCATCCGCGAGGGCAAGACGCACCACATCCCCAGCCTGATGCAGACCGGCCGCAAGGTCGGCATGATCCAGATGGACGAGTCGCTCATGACGCTGATCAAGCGCGGGATCATCACCCGCGAGGCCGCCCTGGAGAAGGCCATCGACAAGGAGCCCTTCAAGGACACGCGCCTGGATCGCTTCGTCGACCACCCCGAGCAGGAGCCCTGATCGCGGCGCGATCGAGGCTCACGGGGCGCGGGGCGGTCGGGGTTTGAGCGGGGCGATCAGGTGTCGAGCAGGCGAGCGGCGACGGCGCGGGGGTCAAAAAGGCCCTCTCGATCCGCCTCGTCGAGCCGGACGCGGCTGCCCGGTCGAGTCATGAGGATGTTGGGCGGGCTCAAGGTGCTGGCCGTGAAGCGGCCTTCGGGGGTGAAGGCGATCCAGTCGTGCCGATCGATGGTGTCCTCGGCCTCCCCGACGCTCTGCTTGCCGCAGTAGGCAAAGCGCGCCAGGAGCTCCGCGTCGCTGACCCGCCAGACCGACAGGTAGGGGCCGGAGGTGGTCATCAAGAAGCGCATCCTGGGATCGAGGGTGGCGGCGGTGACGGGGCCGGGGTGGTCGTCCAGGACGCGCAGCACCCGCTGCTGGGCCACGTCCCACAGGCGGGCGGTGCCGTCGTTGGAGGCCGAGAGCAGGATGCGGCCGCCGAGGCCGTGGACGAGGGTGCGGATCGGCCCGTCGTGGCCGACCAGGCGGGCGACGCGGCGGCGCGTCTGGAGGTTCCAGATCTCGATGTTGTTGCCGCGCGGGATCGACAGCAGCCGCCCGGAGGGGGCGAAGGCCACCATCCGGATCGGCAGGCGCCCGGAGTGCTCCTCCCACTCGACCTGCCCGGCCACGACGTCCCACAGGCGCACGCAGCCGCCCTCGTCGGCCACGGCCAGGACCTGGTTGTCGGGCGCGAAGGCCAGCGTCGTGATCGCCCCGGCGGCGCTCTCGATGATCGCCGGCTCGCTGGGCTCCTTGTAGCCGTAGATCCGCGCCTCGCCGGAGGTGTAGCCCAGCGCCACGAGCCGCGCGTCGGGGCTGATGGTGTAGGTCACCATGCGCTCGTCGGGGTCGGGGTCGGGGATGGGCAGCTCGACCTGGTGGAGCGGCGCGTTGGAGTTGGTCGCCACGCCCTCGAAGGCCAGCAGCCCCTCGCGGGGTCCGCACATCAGCACGCGGTCGATCTCGGGGGCCTTGTGCAGCTCCTTGACGGTGTGGGCCGGCACGCGCTGGCGGCCGAGGTGGCGGCCCGTGCACAGATCCCAGCGGTCGATCTGGCCGCCGGCGGCCAGCGTCAGGCAGGTGTCGCCGAAGGGCGCGATCGTCACGTCGAGCAGCCGGGTCGGGTAGGGCCCCAGGGTGCGCACCCGGCCCAGGCGCATCAGGTCCCAGACCTGGACCGTCGAGCCGCTGCCGATGCTGGCCATGGGCACGTCGTCGCGGGTGAAGCTCAGGTTGGTCGCCGTGCCGCGGGGGATGCGGATGGTCTCGAGCACCTCTCCGCCCTCGACGTCGACCAGCACGATCGCGCCGGAGTCGAAGGTGACCAGGAGCTGGGTGCCGTCGGGGCTGAAGGTCATCCGGCGCGGGACGCCCTGCTCCGAGAGCTGCAGGCTCTTGATGATCGTCCGCTCGACGGGGTCCCAGATCTCGATCTCGCCGGTGTCCCGCAGCGCCGCGACGCGGGCGTCGTCGGGAGAGAAGCACAAGTAGGCGCAGGCCGCGGGCTCGACGGGGGGCTGTCCGGGGACAGGGGGGCGGGGCGCCATGGGGCCGGTGCGGGTGCGGTCCTTGAAGTTCCAGACGTAGACCACGCCGGTGTCGGTGCCGGCGGCCAGGAAGTGCCTGTGGGGGCTCAGCGCCAGGCTCTTGAGCCGCCAGTGGGGCGCGTCGCCCTCCTTTCCCTCGTCGGACTTGCCCCTGGGCAGGTCGACGATCAGGACGGCGAGCTGCTTGCGGTTGGGCACGTCCCAGAGCTCCAGGGTGCCGGCGGTGGTGGCCACGACCATCAGGGTGGTGGCGCGGTCAAAGGCCAGCGCCAGGGGGCCGCCGCGCGAGAGCTGGATGCGGTCGCGGGTGTGCAGATCCACGTCGACGAGCCAGAGCTGGCCGATCCGGTCGCCGATGGCCAGCAGGCTGCCGTCGGGCGAGAAGGCCAGCCGGGTCAGCGCCGCGGTGGTCGGCTCGCGGCCGTCCGGCGAGGGGATGTAGTGGATCTCGGTGCCGCTCTTGTAGTCCCAGATCCGGACCTCGCCGCTGAGGTCGGCCGCCGCCACGAGGTCCTGCAGGCCGCAGATGGCGGTGGCGACGACGGGGAAGCCGACGTCCTCGGAGGGGACCATGCGGATGTCGGCCATCGAGGTGTCGTCGATCTCGTCGGCGACGGTGTCGGCGTCCTCGCGGCTCATGATGCGCTGCTGGCCCGTGCCAAAGCGCGGGCGCGGGCGGGCGATGAGGTCCAGCGCGCGGCGCAGCTCGCTGGCGTCCGAGAAGCGGTCCTCGGGCTTCTTGGCCAGGCAGCGCAGGATGAGCCCTTCGAAGCCCACGGGCAGCTCGCCGACGCCGGAGCGGGGGACGATCGGGCCGGGGGGGCTGTCGACGTGGTGGCGCATGATCACCTCGACGTCGTCGTCCGCGTCGGTGAGGTGATCGAAGGGCCCCTGGCCGGTGACCAGCTCGAAGAGGACGACGCCGATGGCGTAGATGTCGGTGCGCGCGTCCTGGACGCCGTCCAGCAGCAGCTCGGGGGCCATGAAGAGGACCGTCCCGAGGATCTCGCGCTCCTCGCCCTCTTCCTCGCCCTGCTCGACCTTGACGGGCGAGCGTGCGATCCCGAAGTCGATCAGCTTGAGCTGCTCGTCGCCCAGCAGGCTGCGGGTGATGATGAGGTTCTCGGGCTTGAGATCCCGGTGGACGATGCCGCTGGCGTGGACGTCGACCAGGGCGTCGGCCAGCTGGCGGGTGGTCGAGACGATCCTGTCGGCGCTCAGGCCCCGGCGCATCACCTCCGTGAGGCTCTCGCCGCGAACCAGCTCCATCGCCATGTAGGGCGTGCCCTGCTCCTGGCCGTACTGGTAGAGGACGACCCGGTTGGGGTGCGGCGGCAGGGAGCCGAGCGCCTGGGCCTCGTGGCGGAAGCGCTCGAAGTAGGCCTCGCGCTCGACCTGGGGCAAGTTGGCGTCGACCATGATGAATTTGAGCGCCACCTCGCGCTCGATCTCGTCCTCGATCGCGCGGTAGACCAGCCCCATGCCGCCGCTGCCGATCAGCGCCTGGATGACGTACCTGTCCCCGACCCGCTGACCTACGGCGACCGGCTCTGGGAGTCCACTGGGCGCTGGAGGCTCGTGGGTGGGATCTGACGACTCGCTGCTCATACTTCCGCTGCCCCTGGTCGGGCGAGAGAGCGGGCGGCGCTACTTCTTCTGCTCTTCGGCGGCCTTTCGTCGCCTTGCCTCTTCGTCGAGCAGATATTTGATGACCGCATCCATCTCTTCTTTTTCTTCATTGATGAGATCCTGCACGGTCTGCTCCAGAGCGTCGCGGTTGTCAAGTATCCATTGTGTCCGCTCAAGGCTCAGGGTGCGCCATGAGGTGATGCGCCAGATCCCGTCCTCCTCCTTGCGCAGCAAGAACTGCTGGCCGGCGTAGACCACGATCGCGGCCTCGTCGCCGGTCTCGTTGATCTCCACGGAGCTGACCTCGGTGCCGACCTCGATCTCGGGGGTGACCTTCATCGCCTCGGGCTTGAAGAGCACCTTGAAGAGCCCCCGGCCGTCCTCGATCCCCTTCTCCTTGAGCAACACCGCGCCGGTCTGCTGCCGGGCGAGCCGCTGATCGGTCCGCGGCAGGTAGCGCAGGATGTCCTCGGACATGACGTTGAGCACCTCGACCCGCTCCTCGAAGACCGCGCGGGTCTGCTCGTCGAGGTGGTCGTAGGCCACGTCGGCGTTCCCTTCGAGCAGCGCCTGCCTCCAGATCAGGTAGGCCCCCTCCGGCTCGGTCGGCAAGAGCTCCTCGGCGCAGGAGATCGCAGACAGCGCGATAAGCGACGCGAGCAAAAAGACAGATGGGCGCCACACTTCCATATCTCGTCTCACCGGGTGCGACCTGAAATCATGAACCTCGGGTTGGACATCCCCCGCTCGGGTGGAGGATAACGAATCGCGCACCCCTTGGGCAAGGGCGCCGCCAGGAATGCGCGACCCCCGGCTCCGGGTTCACGCCCGCTGGCAGCCCCTCGATACCGAGGCGACAGGGAGAGCCCATGACCCCACCAGCACGCCCGCTCTGGACGATCATCGCCGCCGCAGCCTCGCTCGCCGCGCTGACCGCCTGCCGGGGCCTCTCGCCCGACATGTCCCTGGCCGAGCGCGTCGGCGACCCCATCGACGGGGGCTGGAGCGCCGAGCTGCCCGAGGGCTACGACGGCTGGAGCGTCCAGGTCACCGAGGGCTGCGTGCTGCTCTTCGCCTGGTCCACGGGCATGGACGCCGAGCAAGCCTCCCGAGCCCTGCGCTGCCACGACCCCGAGGGCGGCGCCCTCCGGTGGGAGCGGATCATCCCCGTGCCCTCGGGCTTCGTCTACGACAAGGTCCACCTCGACGGCGACCGGATCGTCTACCAGAACAACCAGCAGATGATCGGCCTGGAGGCCGACACCGGCCAGATCGCCTGGACCTTCGACCCCGGCGGCCGCAGCATCAACGAGACCTTCATCGGCCACGGCGCCGTCCTGACCAGCCTCAACCGCGACACCCTCGTCACCCTCGACGCCCACGACGGCCAATGGCAACGCGGCCTCAGCGTCCCCGACCACCGCCTCGTCGGCCTGACCCGCGCCCCAGGGCTCGGCGCGCTGGCCCTCGTCGTCCTGGACACCGCCGCCAGCGGCGCCGTCGGCCAGATAGACGCCGTCGGCACGATAGACGCCGTCGGCACGATAGACGCCGTCGGCCAGATAGACGCCGTCGGCCAGATCAACGCCATCCAGCTCGCCGCCGTCAAGCTCGACGTCGAAGGCGGCGACCAGCCCCGACCGCCCTTCGCCGCCATGGAGGCCATCTGGCGCCTGCCCATCAAGACCCAGACCTACAACATCCACGTCATCGGCGGCGCCGTCGTCGGCCACCTCGAACGCGGCGCCCTCTGGGGCGTCGACCCCGCCACCGGACAGATCCTCTTCAAGGCCCTCGACGGCAAGCCCGAGCCCAGCGACGAGGCCCTCGAAGCCGACCTCCAGGGCATCGAAGAGCTGGCCTCCGTCCGCCCCGGCGACCTGCGCGCCGCCCACGGCGTCCGACCCAACCACATCTCCAACCTCTCGCCCGGCTCCATCGTCATCTCCCAGGGCCACCGCGACGGCGTCGCCATGCAGATGCTCGAAATCCAGGCCCGCGACCCCCGAGACTTCTCACCCGCCTGGTCCCTGCAAACCCCCTCCCGCGAGTTCTTTCGCCTCCAGCACGAGCTCACCGACCTCGGCGCAACCTTCTTCGCCGGCACCCGCTTCGCCATGATCGTCGACACCCGCACCGGCGCACGGCTCTGGTCCAGATCCTTCGACAAGGCCCTCCTGAGCTGGACCAGCATCGCCACCGAAGGCCGCGGCCTCTACGTCGTCACCCGCGGCGAGCCCGCCCCCCACCTCGAAGCACACCCGATCCGGTGACCCAGGAGCCCCGCGCACGCCCATGCCCACCCACACCTCCCAGAAGCTCGCACGCGCCCTGATCGGCCTCGCGCTCGTCGCGCTGGCCGCGCTCCAGGGCCTGATGATCCTCAAGTACGTCCGCGCCGCCAACACCGACCAGCCCCTCGGCGCCCTCCACCCCGATCGTCACCCCGTCACACCTCCCCGCGCTCGCCCCGCCGACCGCCCGGACCGCGTCGTCCTCGTCGTCCTCGACGGCCTGCGCGACGACACCGCCCGGCAGATGCCCGCTCTGGCCGACCTCGGCCTGCGATGGCCCTTCCTGAGCGCGCAGGCCCCCATCCCCAGCCTCTCGCGCCCCTCCTACGCCTCCATGGCCTCCGGCGCCGAACCCTGGCGCACCGGCATCCGCACCAACGGCTTCGCCAGCCCCGTCCGCGTCGACACCTTCATGCGCCGCGCCCGCGACGCCGGCCTCAAGGTCCGCGGCGCCGGCAACCTCGACTTCTGGGGCCAGAACTACGCCGACGACTTCAACCCCTGGCGCACCACCCACGCCTGGGACCAACCCCAGGAGGTCGACGCCCTCATCCACCAGATGCTCGCCCTGCCCTCCGACCTCCTCGTCATCCACCTCATCGAGATGGATCGCGTCGGCCACGACCACGGCGGCGCCTCCCCACAGTACGCCCAGGTCGCCCAGGCCCTCGACGCCCGCTTGAAGAAACTCTTCAAGGAGATCGACCTCCAGCGCCAGACCCTCATCATCACCGCCGACCACGGACACATGGACGACGGCGGCCACGGCGGCGGCGAGCCCGTCGTCCGGCTCGTCCCGCTGCTGATGGCCGGCAAGGGGATCAAGCCCGGACCCGCCTCCGGCGACGTCGGCGACCTCGGCCAGATCGCCCCCACCATCGCCCTCCTGCTCGGGATCGAGCTGCCCCGCGACCTCTCCCTCCCACCCGTCGAGGCCGCCCTCGACCCGACCCTCTTCGACGCCGCACACCTCGACGCCCGCCGCGCCGAGTGGCGCGACCACCGCGCCGCCTACGAGCGCCGCTGGCTTGAGGACGTCCACGCCGCCTGGACCAGCGTGCGCTGGAGCGGCGAGGTCGTCGGCAACGACGTCTCCGCCGCGACCGTCGTCGACCAGAGCGCCTCCCTGGAAACCCTGATCGAGGCCCGCGAGCGCACCCTGGGCGAGATCCACCGCGACCACCGCGTCGCGCGCACGCCCCTCGTCGCCCTGATCGTCGTCCCCCTGCTCGTCCTCCTCGTCATCGGCGGCCTGCGCGGCTTCAAGATGGCCCCCATCGCCGTCGCCCCCGTCGCCGGCCTCACCACCGCGGCCCTCTACCTCGGCGCCCTCGGCAGGCCCTTCTCCTTCTCCGCCATCGCCTCCTACGGGCAGATCGCCGTCGAGATCGGCCTCTGCTTCGCCCTCGGCCTGGCCGCCTCCTTCGCCCTCCAGGCCTCCCTCCTGCGCAAGGTCGACCCCGAGATCAAGACCCCCGCACGCCTCTTCCACGCCACCTACGCCGCCCTGCTCCACGCCGCCGTCGCGCCCCTCTTCTGGCTCCTGTGGGGCTTCGCCATCGACGCGCCCCTGCCCGGCCCCGCCCTCATGTTCCTGCCCCTCTTCGCCGGCTACACCGGCGGCCTCTTCTGCGCCGCCGCTGGCCTCGCCTGCATCCTGACCGCCCCCTTCATGCCCCCCAGCACCGCCGCCTCGACGCCCTCGACGCCTTCCTCTATGGTTCACGATGGGGCCACCGGCCATTGAGCCCGCCAGGGGCTCCCGCAGCCCCGACCCCAGGACGCCCATCTGCGCAGAACACCTCCAGAAACGCCCCGATCTGGCCAGGGGGCGCTCGGCACGGAGTCGGCGATCTTGCCTCAAGGGACCGCGCGGTGAAAAATCGGGCGTGGGCGGCTCGCCGCCTTAACATTGACGCCTGGAGGCTCGTCCCTCTCTCAAGGACAAGGCGGCGCCTGGCGCCGCAGCGCAACGCGGGTGACAACCATGAAAGAAACAGGACAGCGGGCCTACGCGGCGTCCTCGGGGCGCAGGATGGCCCTGACGGCGCTCCTGGTGACCTTCGGAGCGGGGTGCGCGCAAGAAGAACAGGCGCCAGCGCCTGTCGTCGAGGACGAGCCCGAGGTGCGCGAGCAGGCGATCTGCGAGCAGCTTGACTTCGACAACGTCGCCGACGCTGCCCTGTGCGAGCGAGTCCAGGGGCAGGGCCTGGAGCCGCGCTTCGCCACCTCGGCGGCGATCTGTCGGCGGCTGTCCATCGATCTCAGGGGCCGGACCCCGAGCTGGTCGGAGGTGCAGGCGCACTGCCTGGGCAAGACGCCCGCGCAGATGGTCGATTACTTCATGGACCAGCCGGCCTACATCGATCTGGCCCAACGCCGCTGGGCGGACCATTTCGAGTACAACGACTTCTTCACCCACTACCGCCACATCGAGAAGCTCGACGCGCTCGTGGGGCAGCTCTACCAGGGCGACATCGATTACGAGAGCTTCGGGATCGAGGCGGTCAGCGGGCCGGCCTGGAGCGGGCGCTTCTTCGGCGAGTCGAGGGTGGCCAAGGCCTTCCAGGTCTTCCTGGGGCGCGACGCGCACCGGGTCGAGCGCGAGGACATGGTGGGCCTGTGGATGATGTGGATACCGCTGCAGGAGTTCGACACGGACTATTACTTTGAGTACCTCGAGACGCGGGTCTACCCGGTCTTCTGCCAGGCGCCGCTGGACGAGCTTTTGTGCCACAGCGGGCTCTACGGCGACCACACGGTGACGCTGCCGCTGCGCAACCCCGCGAACCAGAACGACTTTGTGAACTTTATCCGCGCCGAGGATCTGACGGAGGAGGAGTGGGAGGTGCTGCGCACGCCGGGCTATGTGATCACGAGCCTGCCCTTCTATCGCGAGCACGCGGTGGTCGAGGCGATGAACCGGCTGCTGGGCTGGGAGGCCTCGCGGGCGCTGCCGGAGGTGCGATCGGCGCTGCTGGACTTCTTCGAGGGCGAGGGGCAGCTGAGCGTGCGGGCGCTGGAGCGGGAGATCCTGACCAGCAGCCTGTATCTGCAGCGGACGGAGGCTCCTGAGGGTGAGGTGGACGAGGCGACGGGGCAGGCGGCGCCCTGGCGCTTCAGCCGGGTCAAGCTGATGGAGGTGGAGCCCTGGCTCGACTCGATCATGCAGACGGTCCAGCGGGACTTCGGGCGCTGCGATCACCGCTTCCCCTACGTTCGCGGTGGCTTCAACCCGACGCTCAACCGGGAGACCTTCGCGCCGCACGCCTACCCGATCGGCAACGTCGAGACGGGAGAGCCGGACATGACCTACACGGCGGTGGCGCGGGCGCTGGGCGGCTGCCCGGATCGACTGGAGGCCTACCGCTTTACGGGCACGGGCGTGATCCACGCGCTGGATCAGGAGGCGGTGCTCCAGTTCCTGTGCAACCTGCCTGAGTCGACCGGGATCGTGCCGGGCGGGGCCTTCGGCGAGGACTTCAACTCGGACGGCTCGGAGGCCAGCCGGCGGGCGCTCTACACGCACCAGGTGCGCGCCTTCTACAGCAGGGAGCCCGATGAAGACGAGATCGATGAGTTCATCGCGCTGACGCAGCCCTGCCTGGACGCGGGCCAGTGCGATCCCCGCACGATCCCCGCGCAGCTCTGCACGACGCTGGTGGCCGGGGCCGAGTTCCTCCATTACTGACGCACCGCGGCCCGGATCGCGCCGACGCGCGGGGGCCTCAGACGGAGATTGAAAATCATGAGCAATAACAAAGACATGGGCCGCAAAGGCTTGAACCGGCGAGGGTTCATCAAGGCGGCGGCGGCGGGCATCGGCGTGGCGGCGGCGGGCACGGCGGCGCCGTGGATCTGGACCCCGCGCGCGAGCTGGGCGGCGATCTCGGAGCACCACGCTTCAGCGAAGCACATGCTGATCCTGTACGCGGACGGGGGCATGCGGAGCCCCGCGATCTTCAACGCCAACCTGTCCTTGCAGTGGAACCCGCACGTGGACGGCGAGGGCCGCCCGACGCAGCCGGGGGCGCGGGGCACGGAGTGGGACGTGGGCGCGGTGCTGGACAACGCGCCGATCGCGCTGCCGAGCTGGGGGCAAGGGGAGGTGCTCAGGCCGCTGCCGGCGGTCTCGGACAAGGTGACGGTGCTCGGGACGGTCGACCACCAGCCCTTCGAGGAGACCAGCGACGCGAACCACCAGACGGCCAGGCAGCGCATGACGACGGGGCGCTTTGACGGCCGGATGGGCTTTCTGGCCCAGATCTCCAAGTTCCACCCGATGTACGAAGGGCAGAAGCGCTTCGAGGCCTTCCCGCCGGTGGTCATCGGGGGCGGCGCGCGGCTCTACGGGGAGGCCACGGGCCAGGACGGCCTCTTCCGTGCGCTCTTCTTCAACGGCCCGCAGGACTTCCAGCGCCGGGGGATCAGGTCCTTCCAGATCCCTCAGGCGGACTGGAGCCAGCAGCTCGGCCAGAAGCTCGACCAGCGCTTCAGCCAGAGGCTCGCGCTGGACAACGCCGCGCGGGTGTCGCTCTACCTCGACAGCAAGGCGAACAAGGGTCGCTTCCGGGACATCCTGGGGCTGCCGATGCTCAACCTCCTGGAGGACGGCGCGGTGGATCGGGAGCTGGGGACGAACCAGATGATGCGGGAGGCCTTCGGGGCGGGGCCGTGGGGGGCGCAGGTGGCGCTGGCGGTGCGCATGCTCCAGCTCGGCAGCCCGGCGGTGGCCGTCGGGGTTGGCGGCTACGACACGCACAGCAACGAGATGGTGGACTTCCCGCCCCTGGCCCAGGATCTGGGCCGACAGCTCGCGGCGCTCATCCACGTGCTGCCGAGGCTGCCGCACCCGGAGGGGGGGACCTTCTGGGACCACACGATCGTGACGGTGCTCAGCGAGTTCTCGCGGGACAACACCGAGCGGCTGACGGGCTACAACAGCGCCCAGGGCTCCGATCACCAGGGGCTCAACGGCAGCCGACACCAGGCGATCCCCTTCCTCGGCGGGGCCATCCCGGGCGGCAAGATGTTCGGGCGCACCGACCCGACGACGATGGCCGCCCTGAACCGCGAGGAGGTCTTCCACTCCCAGGGGATCCTGTCCACGCTGGCTGACGCCGTCGGCGTCGATCCGGGCCGCTTCTTCGATGAGGCCCCCGTCACCACCATGTACAAGGGGTAGCGCCATGCGAAGGATGACGATCGCGTCCATGACCGCTCTGGCGCTGCTGGCCGGCGCGGGCTGCGGGGACGAGGCCGCGAAGCCCGCGCCAGAGCCGACCCCGGAGGTCGAGCAGACCCTGGTCGACGAGGCCCGCGCGCAGATGCCGACGATGACCGCGATGCACACGCAGATCTTCAAGCGCACGTGCAGCCCGGACTCGGGCGTGTGCCACAACACCAAGGAGTTCCCGGACTTGCACACGCCGGGCAACCTGCTCGACGCCATCGGCAAGCCCTGCAACCTGGCCGAGGAGCCCGAGAACGTCGACGACATGTGCGAGCCGCCCGGCGACCTCCTCACCATCGACTCCGGCCCCGCGCGCGGCTTCTCCGCGCGGATCGCCACCCACGCGATCGTCGACGGCGACTGGATCATCCAGCTCGCCGCCCCCATCGAGGGCTGCGAGGCGCACCGGGCCGCCTTCACCATCACCGACGGGGGCGGCACCGGGGAGGTGATCATCGAGGCCCCCAACCAGGCCCTCTTCGTCGCCTGCGGCTCGCCCGAGGTCAGGGTCGGCAACATCGCCGTGCTCGGCCCCGAGGTCGTCGCCGGGATCGGCAACCGCATCCGGAGGGGCGACCCGAACGGCAACGGCGTCCTGGGCGCCGACGAGGCCCCGGGCGTCCAGATCTGGCCCAGCGAGCCCGAGCGCAGCTACCTGCTCTCTCGCACGCTCGGGATCGTCTCCGGCACCCGGATGCCGCTGGCCAACCAGCCCTTGAGCGACGCCGAGCACCTGGCCTTCATCTGCTGGATCGAGACGCTCGACGACGACCCCTCCGAGGACGACCCGATCCGCTACGACGCGTGCGAGGCCGCCCGCGCCGTCATCGAGACTGGCTCGCTGGACCTGCCCGAAGCCACGGAGGACGGACAATGAGACGGCACGCCCCAAAGGCTCTCTGGCCGCCCGCGCTGGCGGGGAGCCCACCACGACCGGCGCTCGCGCCGCTCTCTTGCGCGCTGCCGCCCGACGCGACCGTGACGCAAACACCGGAGGCCCGCGCGCCTCGACGCCGCGCGCTGCCGCCCGGCGCGCTGGTTGCGCTGGCTGCGCTGGCGCTGGCGCCGCTGGCCGCCTGCGGCGACGACCCAGCGCCCGAGGTCGCCCCGGCGGAAGAAGACAACAACGATATCAACAACGATATCAACAACTTGCCATCGACCAACAACGATCAGTTCCCCACCGAGGAGCCCGTCGATGTCAACGAGGCCTTCCTGCAGCAGACCTGCGAGGGCTACTGCGGCCAGCTGACCCTCTGCGGCCAGGGCGACGGCGGCTGCATCGCCGAGTGCCTTGAGGCGATCGAAGACCCCGAGGTGCAGGCCGAGGCCCATTGCGCGATGGCCTCGGAGTGCGACGCGCTGGAGCGCTGCCAGGGCGGCGGCTTCGCCGACGACCGCGACTGCCGGGAGCTGTGCGCCCGCGTCGACGGCTGCGACGCCTTCCCCAGCGAGTTCTTCGGCCCCGACGAGGCCACCTGCACCAGCACCTGCAGCGGCTACGTCCACGCGCGCCCCGACAGCCGCCAGTCCGAGCTGGGCTGCTACTACAGCCTGGCGCGCAACGACTGCCAGCTCGACAACGTCGGCCAGTGTCAGGTCGATCTCGGCCCCGACGACATCTGCGCCGGGATGTGCGGCAAGCTCATCAGCGAGTGCAGGGGCATCCCCGGCCCCGTCTTCACCACCGCCAGCGAGTGCCTTGAGGGCTGCCGGGCCTTGGACCTCCAGAAGCAGGTCATCGCCAACACCTGCGTCGACACGGCCGGGTGCGACCTCTTCGAGCGCTGCTTCCCGCCCGTCGAGGTCATCAACCCGGACTGCGCGCCCTTCTGCCGCGCGCTGCTGGACAAGTGCCCCGGCGCCCTGCCCCCCGAGGCCTGCCCGGCCGTCTGCGCCGGCATCTTCCAGGCCCTGCCCGGCAGCGACCTGCCCGGCGGCGCCGAGTGCATCAGCCAGTCCTCGGAGTGCGTCGGCGACGGGGTCTTCTTGTGCATCCTGCCCGACTACGAGGGGTGCGGCGAGATCTGCGGCGCCCTGGAGGCCTGCGGCGCCGAGGTCCAGGACTGCCCGCAGGGCTGCTCCTACCTGGCCGCCGTCGACCCCGGACGCATGGACGGCCTGCGCGACTGCGCGGTCAACTCCGGCTGCGCCGCCCTCGGCCAGTGCTTCCAATGACCTGCGCGGTCAACTCCGGCTGCGCTGCCCTCGGCCAGTGTTTCCGATGAGATCCGGGCCGCTCAGAGCGCCTTGACCTCTCGCACGGTCTCCTCCAGCACGTCCATCTCCTGGTCGATCTCCTGGATGATCTCGTCGAGGCTCGAAGCCCCGCCGCTGGCCCCCATCGTCGCGGCCAGCGCCCTGGCCCTGAAGGCCTCGACCGTCGAGGTCAGGTGGACGAGCTGCGCCTTGAGCCTGGCCGCGTCGCGCTCGAGCGCGTCAACGGCCTGGAGCTGGGTCCGCACCTGATCGACGACCTTCTGCTGGCGCTCGCGCTGCGCCGCGTCGCCCTCGACCTGCGCCTGGCCGCGCGCCACCGTCGCCTCAAGCCGCGCGCGATCCACCGTCGTCGTGTAGCGCTCCAGCGCCAGGAAGCGCTGCCCCGCCGCCGCCCACTGCTCGATCAGCCGCCGCAACATCTCCTGCGACTCGCCCATCAGCCCGCCCACCGACGGCGCCACGTCCCGCAGGTGATCGCTCAGCGCCCGGTACTCCAGGATGCAGACCGTCAGGCAGTCGCGCAGCTCCTCGTCGCGGAGGTCGCTCAAGAGCCCGCGCAGCGACGCGACCAGCGCCGCGTCGAGCCCCGCGATGCTGTCGAGCAGGAAGTCGGGCGACAGCCCCGAGCGCCGCCCCATCTGCCGCAGCGCCACCCCCAGCGCCACGACCAGCGCGAAGACCCCCCCGAGCAGGAAGAGCGGCCCGAGCGCGAAGAAGACCAGGATGATCGCGCCCGCGACCCCGATGCCCACGAAGCGCGCCAAGGGGCTCGACCACCACGGCCACAGCGCCTCGCGCAACCACGCCGCGGGGATCTGGCCCGGCTCCAGCACCTGCGCGTCGATCCCCAGCGACCGAAGCCCCTGCTCCAGCGCATGCCCTTGATCCGCGCTGACCCGGATCGGGTACAGGGCCGGCTCCCGCGTCGACGCCGCGATGACCTCGGCCCGATCCAGGTGCGGGTGCGCCTGAACCACCCAGCGGACGAAGCGCCCGCGCCTGGCCTCGTCGCCAAAGCGCGCGATCAACAGGCCGCGCTGCTGCGCCTGGGTCGCCCACCGCGCGGCGCCCCCGCAAGAAGGGCAGAAGGTCATCCCCGGCGGGATCGCCGCGCCGCACCCGCCGCACCCGACCCCGCCGATGGCCACGGCGCGCGGCGCCGCGCCGGACCTCGCCGCGGTCAGCGCGCGCGACCCCGACGCCTCGGCGGGCCTGGCCGCGGACAGCGCCCTTGAGCGCGCCTGCCCCTCAGGGGTCCACATCGCATCGCTGGGCAGCGCCACGCCCAGATCCTCGGCCGAAAGCGTCGGCGTGAGCGCCGCGCCCAAGGCCGCCGGGCGCTCCTCGGGGCTCAGAGACAACCCCTCGGCCTCCGGATCGCCCTGCATTGAAGATTTCAAGCCCTCTGATTCAGACATCGCGGCCTCAGGCAATCACCCCGCTCAAGATCCGACCAACCCGCGCCACATGCAAGCCCGAGGCGCCCCGCGATCACGATCCGAGCCGATGGCCCAGCCAGACCAGCGCCACGCCGCCCACGACGCTGACGGCCACATAGAGCCCGCTGGAGGCCGCCGAGCCGCGCGAGAGCGCCGTGGCCTCCAGGCAGAAGGTCGAGAAGGTCGTAAAGGCGCCCAGGAAGCCGACCATCAGGGCCGCGCGCGTCGACGCCGAGATCTCCCCCTGCGCCGCCATCCCGGTCATCAGGCCCAGCATCAGGCAGCCCAGCAGGTTCGCGATCAGCGTCCCGAAGGGCCAGCCTTCGCCCAGCCAGCGCTTCGCGGCCACGCCCACATAGAAGCGCGCCAGCGCCCCGAGGCTGCCGCCGACGCCGACCAGCAAGGAGGCCCTCAAGGGGTGAAGATCGCCCATGCCTCGCTCCGCGGCCCGACGCCGCTCCACCTGAGTTTCGAAGGATCCTGAAGAGGCCGGCCTCCCCATCGGCCTGTGTCCTACGCACGACAGCCCGCTGTCAAGGCGCCGCGCCCGCGCCCCACGCACCGCGCCACGCGAGGTTCGCACCACGAGCGCTCCACGCTCGACGATCGCCCCACGCTCGACGATCGCCCCACGCTCCTCGCACCGCCCCCGTTGGGGACGGGCTCGTCGGGTGGGGCTAGAAGCTCAGGGTGGGCTGCGCCCTGTCGGTCGCAGGCCAGCGCACGACCCAGGTCGACACCAGGGGGCATGAAAACCCCAATCCACAGGCCCACTTCGACGCGCTGAGCCGCCCCTGCGATCCGCTCCCGTCCGCCCGCCGGCCTGCGACCGACAGGGCGCAGCCCACCCCGCGCATCCAAGCCCCACCCGACGAGCCCGCCCCCAACGGGGGCGGTGCGAGGAGCGTGGGGCGGTGCGAGGAGCGTGGGGCGCTCGTCCAGCCGCGAGAGTTTACTTTTGGCGCGCGCCTGCTCTACCCTGGCGCAGGCCGCCTGGCGCGGCCCGAAGGAGAAAAAGGCGCCGTGGATCATGATCTTGGCCTTCAACGCGTCAACGCGAGGTGGCTCGGCCTGCTCGGCCTGATCGCGCTCGTATGGCCGGCGCCCTCCTGCCTCGTCGAGATCACCGAGTGCGACGAGAACGTCCCCTGCACCTCGGGCCACTGCTTCCGCGGCTTCTGCAAGGCCGATTGCCTGCCCGACGACCCCGGCTGCCAGGGCGACCGCCTGTGCCGGCCCTGCAAGAAGAACACGGACAACCAGTGCACCTCCGACTCGGGACGGACCGCCGAGGCCACCCAGGTCTGCGTCGAGTGCCTCTGCAACCCGGTCTGCAACGCCGAAGACAAGCAGATCTGCGTCGACGGCGAGTGCCTCGTCGCCGAAGCCTGCGCCGACGACATCAACCGCCTCTGCCTCGGCAATGTCCGCCTGGAGCCGCTGGACAACAAGCGCGTCTGCCGCGACACCTTCTTCGTCGACCCCTGTGTCAACGTCACCGACGAGTGCGCCTGCCCCGCCCGCTGCCCCGCCGATCAAATCTGCGCCGATGGCCTCTGCCAGACGCCCACGCCCTGCCCCGACGACGCCTCGATCTCCTGCGTCGGCCTGGTCGTGCTCGACGCGCTGGCCAACCGACGGATCTGCAAGGGGAAGCTCTACACCGAGCGCTGCGACTGAGGCCATGAACACCGACCCCTTCCCCCGCGACCCCCAGCTCTTCGCCGACGACGCCGGCTACGGCTGCAACCTCCCCGCCCTCTTCTGCGCCGGCTGGCCCCCCAACCGCGAGCTGGCCTTCAAGGAGTACCGCTCCCAGGACGACCCCGCCCTCCTCCACCGCGCCGGCGTCCGCTGGAGGTCGCCCGTCCAGGTCGCCGCCCTGCGCCTGCGCTGGCCCTCCGGCTACGAGCCCCTCGCCTTCCGCGTCCTCGTCGTGATCGACGGCGCCGAGGTCGCCCTGACCGAGCTGGCCCGCGCCTCCTCGGCCCTCGTCGAGCTGCCCGTCGACGCCGCCATCCAGGCCCTCATCGTCGAACAGGCCCCCGGCTCAGGCGCCCCAGGCCACCCCGGCGTCATGCGCATCGCCGCGCTCTCGATCCTCTCGAGCGCCTCGCCTGACCTCGAAATCCTGGCCGTCGACGCCGAAGGCCGCGCCCACTCGCCCGCCATGCCCCTGGCCACGGACGGCGACCCCTGGACCTGCCTCGACCTGAGCGACCTGCCCGAGATCGAGCTGCGGCTTCCCCACGACACCCCCGCGCGCGGCCTCGCGCTCGATCTCGTCCGCCTCGGGAGCTTCGGGCGCCCCGCGGACCTGAGCGCCTGGATCGCCGCCGCCACCGCCCGCGCGCCAGACGGCCTGGGCGGCTGGCGCCCCGTCGAGATCGACGCCCGCGCCATCAACACCGACGACGCCGGCGTCGTCGCCGGGGTCGTGCGCGCCGCCCTCATGATGCCCGCGGCCGACACCCTCGACGGCCTCCGACTCTCCATGCCCCTGCCCCGAAGCGCCCTCCTGGCGATCTCCAGCGCCGCCCTCATCGACCGCCTCCCCGACGCACCCGGCTGGCGCACCCTCCCCCCCGCCGCGACCCCCAAGCGCCCCGAGCGCCGTGACGACCCCTCGCCCGAATTCATCGCAAGGGGTATATTTTCTCTTGATACGGCGGCCAGTTACTGCACGCCGCTGAGGATGGCGGCGTCGCTGGGCGTCCCACACACGGCGCCCCGCGTCGGCGTGGACGCCGACGGGCACGTCCAGCTCCAGCCGGGCGGCAGCGCGCCCCACGGCGTAGGCCACGCGCAATGCCTGACGCTCGGCGCGCGCCTGTCGACGCCCCCCACCGGGCCGACGCGCCGGAGCCTCGCGCCCGACGCCCCCGCGCTGACCTTCGAGCGCGACCACGGCCCGGTGAGGGCCCGCCAGACCCTCTTCGTCGATCCCGCCGACGGGGCGCCGACGCTCCAGTGGTGGATCGAGGTCGAGAACCGCTCGGGGGACGAGGCAAAGGTCGCGATCGAGGTCGGCGCTGCGCTGCGGGATTACCTCTGGGCGCTCCCTCTGCGGCTGCTGGCCACCTCGGGGGGCGGCACGCTGACGCTCCGTTGGGAGGATGGGGCGGCGGCGCTGGCCGCCGAAGGCCCCTGGGGCCTGACGATCCCGCCCGATCCGCGCTCGGAGTGGGTGTTGACGACCCGCGAGGTGCTGGCGCCGGGGGCGCGCGTCCGGCGCGGCCTGCGCTTCCCGCTGACGAGCGGCGCGGCGCTGCCGGCCCCCGAGGCGCTGCCGGCCCCAGAAGAGAGCATGGAGGCCGGCCTGGATCGCCTCCGAGGGGCTGTGAGGGCCGCGCTCGACGGCGCGATCGAGGTCGACCTGCCCGACCCGGCGTGGGGCGCGCTCGTCAAGCGCCTCCTGGTGCAGTCGTCGCTCTTCATCCTTGAGGACGAGCGGGTGCCCTACGGGATCGCCCCCTCGGTCTACGACCGGGACTTCTTCGGGCTGGAGGAGGACTGGCTCTTCTGCGCCTGGGCGCAGTGGGGCCTGGGGAGGCAGGCGCTGACGTCCTTCAAGGCCACCTACCTCCAGGCCGAGCACCTGTCCAAGGATCACTACCTGCACGACCTTCGCAATGGGCTGACGCCCTGGCAGGCCGAGCGGCTCTGCGCGCTGGTCGGGGTGGGCTGGGCCGAGGCCTTCGATGCGGAGCAGCGGGCGCTGCTGCGATCCCTGGGCGCCTGGGTGGTCGAGCAGCGGGCGCGGACCGCCGAGGCCACCGGAGCGATCGAGGCCGGCGGCTGGCGGACCTTCCCGGGGCTGCTGCCGGCCTTTCGCTACGGCGGCGACCTGAGCTTCCCGACCCAGAGCCTCTTCGGCAACGTCGCCAACTGGGTCGGCCTGCGGGCGCTGGCGAGGGCCGAGGGCCCAGGCTCGCCCTGGCGCGAGGAGGTCGACGACTTCCGGCGCGCGATCCTGGGCGCCCTCGACGCGGTCAAGATCACCAACGATTACGGGGACTTCTACCCTCTGGACACGGGGGGCGGCGACGCGGGCAGCTACTACCAGCTCATGGCCGCGGGCATCCTCGACCCGATGGACTTCTTCTCCCCCGGCGACCCCCGCGCTGACGCCATCGACGCCTTCATGGAGCGCGACGACCGGCTCTACTTCGGGCTGCCGCGCTTTGACGACTGGGGCAACCCGGGCCATGGCGTCGACGCCCATTACTGCGTCGGCTACCTGATCCGCGCGCTGCGGGCGGGGCGAAGGGAGGTCTTCTGGACGGGGCTCTGCGGGCTGATCGCCAGCGCGATGGACCCGGAGGTCTGCACCTTCCGGGAGGTCAGCCCGATCCAGCGCGAGGCGGCCGCCTGGGGCCACGACGCCCACCTGCCGGGGCGCCGGCTGGGCCGCAGCGAGCCTTGCGTGGGCGGGATCGGGGTCGCGCTCCAGCTCATCCGGCACGCGCTCGTCACGGAGCTGCCCGAGGCCGACGGCCAGCCGGGGCGACGCCTGCGCTTCCTGGCCGCCCCCCTGCCCGGCTGGCTCGCAGGCCCGCTGCGGTTGATCGCGGCGCCCACCCTCGGCGGCCTCGCCTCGATCGAGGTCACACCGCGCGGCGGGGGCTTCGAGGTCTTGATCGACGCGGTCGACGCCGAGGCCATCGAGCTCCAGCTGCCGGCCGCCGCCGGCCGCGCGAGCAAGTCCGGCGAGGTGCTGAGGCCCGACGCGCGCGGCCTCGTCGCGCTGCCCCCTGGCCGCCACCGCCTCTGGATCGACGCGCCATGATCACCTGCGCCGTCATCCCCGCCGCTGGCCTGGGCACGCGGCTGCGCCCGCTGACGGCGACGACCCCGAAGGAGCTGCTCCCGCTGGGCGCGAGCCACGCCCAGGGCGACGCGGGGGCGCTGCCCGCGATCGCCGGCGCGCTGCTGGAGGCGCAAGCGGCGGGGATCGAGCGCGTGGCCGTCGTCATCAGCCCGCGGAAGGAGGCGCTGCGCGCGTGGCTGGAGTCTGGCCCCTTCGGGGCGCTGGAGATCCACATCGCGCTCCAGCCCGAGCCGCTCGGCGTCCTCGACGCGGTGGCGCGCGGGCTCGCATTGCTCAATGATCCCGAGGCTTTCGCTGTCCTCTACCCCGACTACCTGCACCTGCCCGATCAGCGCGCCCTGAGCCAGCTCGCCCTCCACGCCCCCGAGGGCGACGCCGTGGTCTTCGGGCTCACCGAGGTCACCGAGGCCAGCGCCGCCCGCTCTGGCCTGACCGCCCGCGCCATCACGGCGCCCCTGGCCGGGCCGCTGCGGCGGATCGTGGCGCTGGAGGCGACCGGGGCGCTCGAACCCGGCGCGGTGCACACGACCTTCGCCGAGCTGCGCGGCCCCTGCTACGCCGCCGCGCTGGACCGGACCCTCCACGGCGCCTCGCCGCGCGACGGGGTGCACCTGGAGGTGCTGGGGGAGCTGGCGCGGCGCGGGCTGCTCTTTGGCGTCATGCTCGACGGTGATATCCTCGATCTGGGCGTCATGGCCGGCTACGAGGACGCCGCGCGCCGCTTCGAGGCCGGGGCCGCGCGCTGGAGGGCCGATCCGAGGGAGAGCTCATGACCGCGCGCGACGCCCCACACAACGTCATCTTCATCACGGTCGACGCCTGGAGGGCGGACTTCACGGGGTCCTTCGAAGGGGTGCCGCTCGTCCCGGCGCTCGACCGCCTCGCGCCGATGACCGCGCGCTTCGATCGCGTCTGGAGCAATGCGCCCTGGACCACCCCGGCGATCGTCTCGATGCTCACCGGCCAGCGCCCCGAGCGCCACGGCGCCCACTACGCCTGGTCGACCCCGCCGCAGGGCGGCCCCTCCGTGGCCCAGGCGCTCGGCGCGGCGGGCTGGCGGTGCCCGAACCTGGTCTACCTCAATCGCCTGGACAACTACGCCAACCTCGGCTACCGCGCAGAAGACGCCCCGGACTACCCCAAGAACCCCGAGGACCCCTCGCTGATCGAGGCAATCCGACACCACGGATCAAGCAAACACCCGTATTTCCTGTGGTTTCATTACAAGTGGGTCCACCTGCCCTACTGGGCCGACGCGGAGAGCCAAGCGGCGCTCGGGGTCGACGAGGGGGCGCTCCCGGAGCGGGTGCGGGCCTCGGTGGGCTCGCAGTTCGTGGTGCCGCGCGGGCAGTTCTCGCTGGAGCCGGGGGATCGGCCGGACGTGGTGAGGATGTACGCGGCGTGCGTGCGCCGGATGGGCGTCTGGCTCGACGGCGTGCTGGAGGCCGTGCAGGCCAGCCCGTCGCGGGAGCGGACCTGCGTGGTGTTGAGCGCCGATCACGGCGACGAGCTGCTGGAGCACGGGCACGTCGGCCACGCCTCGACGGCGCACCACGGGACGCTCTTCGAGGAGGTGCTGCGCATCCCGCTGATCGTCATCGATCCTCGCGTCGAGGGCTTCCGGCGCGTCGACACCCCGGCGCAGGGGCTCGACCTCCACGCCACGCTGCTGTCTCTGGCGGGCTGCCCGGCCGAGGCGCCGGGCGAGAGCCTGGACCTGAGCCCGGCGATCTTCGGGGATCCGAAGGCGCTGGAGGGGCGCGGGGCGCGGATCTTCAGCTTCCACAGCGCGCGGGCGGGTTATCTGACGCCGAGGGAGCAGGAGGGGCAGGTGATCCGCGGGCTCACGGACGGCCGCCACAAGATCATCGAGGAGCGCTACGAGGAGCGGCGGCTGGCGCTCTACGACCTGGCCCTGGACCCCCAGGAGCAGCGGCCTGTCGAGCGCGGCGCGCTGCTGGATCTCTGGGCGGCGCGGCTCGACGATGAGCCATAGAGCCCGTCAGGGTCGAGATTGACGCCTCGGGGCATCTTCGCTAGGCTGACCGGAGAGATCCGGCGCCCGGCGCCCGTGGCGAGCAGAGGGTGGATGCGATGAGAAGCGGTTGGCGGTGGTGTGTGCTGGTCCTCGCGTGTCTGGCGTCGTCGGGGTGCGGCGACGAGGTGCCGGTCCCGCCCGGAGCGCCCGCCGAGCAGATCCTGGACATTCAGTTGACCCTGGTGGACGAGACGATCGTCCTGGGTGGCTCTCTGCTGTGCAAGGTGGAGGGGGCCGGGGCGATCGTGCCTGCGGCGGCGCGGGTGGTGCTGAACGGGGCGATAGACGGTCGGCCCGTGGAGGCGTCGATCGGGGCGGACTTCGTCGAGACGAGCCAGGGGCTGGACGTCAGCGTGGGCTGGGACAAGCTCGTCAACATCCTGGCGATCTCGGGCGAGGCGGAGTTTCAGGGGTCTTTGAGGGTGGAGATCGACGATCTGGGCGGAGGGCTCAAGGGGATCGACGAGCTGCCCACGGCCATCATCTTCTTCAGGGAGTCGCTCAGGCCGGGGCTGGATCTGCCCTCGCAGCTGGAGATCTTCGCCGACGATCAGCTCCGCTTCCCGGCCGAGGGCCTCTTGAGGCCAGGCGAGGGGACGACGGACCTGCTGGTGGACGGGACCTTCTCGCCGACGGACGGCAGCGCGGCGACGCTCGTCTCGGCCGTGTTGCCGGTGGCCGTCGGGGCAAGCCGCCAGGACGCGGTGGTGCACTGGTCGGTGGTGGTCTTCGGGATCAAGCCGGGCTCGTTCTCGGGGACGCTCAGGCCGGTCAACAACCACGAGCTGGGCGGCCGGTTGGAGGGCGACACGCTCAACGCGACCATCGCGCTCCTGCCCTCGGAGATCGACGGCTTCGACCCGCCCGCGGCCAGCCGGGGGCAGATCATGCGCGCGCTGGGGCGCGGCTTCATCAGCGCCGACGCGAACCTGGGCCAGTCGATGTTCTTCACGCTCGACGGCAGCTTCCGCACCCGGGGCGGGACGGTGATCGACTTCTCGGGGCCAAAGGCGATCCAGGTGGCGCCCGAGGCCGTGCCCTCGCACACCGAGGCCCAGCTCGTGCTGCGCTCGACGGTCGAGGATCGCGGCGGGGTGTTGACCCTCGTGGGGCTGACGGCGGCCCCGGGCAGCTTCCAGGGCACCATCACCCCCGTGCTGGTCCAGGGCAACAACACCGTCTTCGGGCGCCCCTTCCAGGGGACGCTGGAGGTCGCCCCGACCCTCCAGCGCGTCTTCGTGCGCTTCTTGCCCAACTTCAGCGAGGCGCTGGACTCCTTCGGGATGCGCAACGTCGAGCCCGAGATCCGGGCCCGGATCTTCGCGGTCCTTGAGCGCGACTACGCCGGGGTCAACATCGAGTTCTCGGACATCCGCCCGGACGACTTCGTGGAGTACACCATCATCGAGGTCGGCGGCCCCGACCCCAACGGCGCGGGCCTCTTCGGGCTGGACAACTCCGCGGGCAAGGACACCGGCAACATCCGCCTCAACGACATCGTCGGCAGCCAGAACGCCGAGAGCGGCGATCTGGGCTTCTACGTCTTCGGCGGCGTCTTCATCGAGTCCTTTCGCACCTTCAGCCCCTCGCTCGACCCCGGCAGCACGATCGCCTCGGGCAACTTCGACCAGATCTTCCGACCCTTCATGCCCGCGCTCGGCGGCATCCCCATCGACGCCGCCGAGTGGCCCGACGGCCCCCGCGTCGCCGACATCGAGCTGGCCATCTTCTCCATGGGCAACCTGATCGGCGGCACCATCACCCACGAGATCGGCCACTCCCTCGGCATGAGCTTCTTCCAGGAGGACCTCTTCACCGACTCGATGCGCTTCCACAACGACTTCGACGAGGAGGGCTCCATCATGGACGCCGGCCAGAACCGCCCCTTCGAGGAGCGCGTCGAGTTCGGCGACGCCCCCAAGCCCCACTTCAACGAGCGCAACTCCGCGTATCTCCAGATGATCCTGCCCTTGCCCTGATCTCATACGGAACCACGTTTGAAGCACTTTCATCTTGGGCTTCCTGGTGGCCCAGATTGTAAGTGGCTTGAGCGTGGTTCCGTATCACCCCCTCGGCCCGGCCCCCTCGACCGCCACCCCGCCGACAAGAACGGCGAAGGGGCCAGACCCTCCACGGATCTGACCCCCCTCGGCCCCTGATCGGCCCCTCGAACCTCGGCCCGCTCGACGATCAGCGCTCGACGATCAGCGCTCGACGATCGGCGCTCGACGATCAGCGCTCGAAGCAGAGCTTGTCCAGATCGGCGTTCAGGACCACCGCGTTGAGCTTGCCGAAGAGGCTGGCGCTGCGCGGATCGGCGTAGGTCAGCACCGCCCCGACCCCCTCAAGCTCCGAGAAGTTCAAGAGCCTGTCCGTGAAGATCCGACCATTGCTGGCCTCCTCGATCACGTCCACCGGCTGCCCAACCGGGAGCCCGTCAGACAGGACGGGCTGAACCCGCACGAAATTGCGGAAGCCCTTGTCGAGCCACGCCACCGCGAACCCTTGCCCCATCGCACCGATCACCACCGACTCCCGCGGCGAGTTCGTCTCGGCGAAGACCCGGTTGCCGAAGCGACTCCCGTTGGCGTTGAGCCCCATGACGCGCACCGCGAGCTGGGTGTTGCTGCCCTCCGTCAAGGACGCGATATGGAAGGACCTGTCCGAAGCCACCATCGAGGGCCGCACGTTCGTCGCGATCCGGCTGAAGAGCCGCTGCTCCAGCACGTCGCCGACCGGAAAACCCTCCACCGTCAACGACTTCCACTGCAAGGTCCCCACGTCGCCCTTCTTCTTGAACCACGTCACCATCCCGCCGGCCTGGTTGAGCGCCACGGCCGAGCGGCTGGCCTCGAAGCGCAGCTCAGGCTGCACCGAAACCTCATCGATCGTGCTGGCGCCGAGCTGCGCGTTGACCCGCGTCGCCTTGACGCACGAGGTCGCCGTCTCGTTGATGCAAGGAATCACCACGTCGCCCGCGCTCTGCGTCCAGGTCACCACGCCGGTGCCGTTGGCGCGCATCGCGATGGCAGGGTCGGCGAAGTTGAACCCGCGCCGCGCGTCCGTCACCAGGATCCGGCTCTCCTGAGCCGCCCCCTGCGGGCTCACCCGCACGATGGCGATCCGCTCCTCCTGGCTGCGGTGCACGGCCACCATCACGAAGCCGCTGCCATCCCAGGCCGCCGCCGGGTCGATCGTCTCGGCCCCAGTCGCGAAGAGCCGCCCGATCGACCCCACCGCCCGCAAGCTCCGATCCACCACCACCCAGCGCACCTCGCCGGTCTCAGGCGTCACGCCGGTCGCGTCCTGGGTGTGCTGCCACGCGAAGAAGGTCAAGGACCCATCGGCGCTCGTCGCCGTCGTCGGCCGCACCTGCCGCTGCGTAAAGGGCAGGTCCAGCGCCACCTCCACGACCCCCTCGCCACCGCCGCAGCAATTCTCGTCCTCGGCGCCGTCGCAGTTGTTGTCCAGCCCGTCGCAGGTCAGCTCGGCGTCATCCCGCAGGCCGTCAAAGCGCACGCCCTCGATCGAAGCCAGCGCCTCATAGGTCTCCAGCGGGCACTCCAGCACGACGCCGGCCTCGCACTCGGCCTCCGAACCCTCGCACACGCCCTCCTGCTCGCTGCAGAGCGTCGGCAGGTAGTCGGAATCGTTGTTGTCCAGGAAGCCGTCGCAGTCGTTGTCTGCCCCGTCGCAGATCTCCTGACCGCTGTTGCTGATCCCGCACTCGCACCCGTTGACCGCCAGACGATCGACGTTCACGAAGCCCCTGATGCAGTTGAACTGGCACGCCCCCGCCACGCAGCTCACCGTGGCCCCGGCCAGCGCCGCGCAAGGCTCGATCGCGTTGTCCACGATCCCATCGCAGTCGTTGTCGACGCCGTCGCACAGGTCCCGGCCGCCGTTGGTGATCTGGCACTCGCAGCCGTTGAAATCCTCCCCGTCGATGTCCACGAAGCTCCCGACGCAGTCGAACTCGCACGCGCCGTCCACGCAGCTCACGTCGGCGCCAGGCAGCCGCTCGCAGACGTCGCCGCCCTCATCGATCTGGCCGTCACAGTCGTTGTCCCGACCGTCGCACACCTCCCGACCGCCGTTGGTGATGTGACACTCGCAGCCGTTGGCCGCCTGCCCGTCGACGTCGACGAAGCTTGGCGCGCACCGCAGATCGCAGGCCCCCTGCACGCACGTCGAGAAGCCACCGTAGGGCGAGTCGCAGGCGGTCTCGGGGTTGTCCACGATCCCGTCGCAGTCGTTGTCGATGCCGTCACAGACGTCCTGGCGGCCGTTGGTGATCTGGCACTCACAGCCGTTGGCCGCGTCCTGATCCAGATTCACGAAGCCGGCAGTGCAGCTGAATTCGCACGCCCCCCGGAAGCAGTAGGTCAAGGCCCCTTCGACCGCCTCACACCCGTGGAAGCCGTTGTCCACGCCCCCATCGCAGTTGTTGTCGATGCCATCGCAGGTGTCCTGGCCGCCGTTGGTGATCTGGCACTCACAGCCGTTGATCGCCGCGCGGTCGAGATCGCGGAAGCCCACCTCGCATTCGAAGCGGCACACCCCCTCGACGCAGATCGACGCCGCCCCGTCGACCGGCGCGCAGGGCGCGCAGCCGCCGCAGTGCTCGGCGTCGCTCTGGGGATCGAAGCACCCGTCATCACACAGGATTTCGCCCTCGGGACAGGTCAGCTCGGGCTCCGGTTGGGGCTCCGGCTGGCCCTCAGGCTCGGGCTCGACCACGGGCTCGGGCTCCGGTTGGGGCTCGGGCTCGACCACGGGCTCGGGCTCCGGTTGGGGCTCGGGCTCGGCTTCGGGCTCGGCCTCGGGCTCGTCCTCGACGATCGGGGCGGGCTCGGGCTCGGAGGGCTCCTCCGGTTCGGGGTCGGGCTCAGGCTCAAGGGCGGGGGTCGGCTCAGGGGCGGGCTCGGGCTGGGCCTCCAGGTCGTCGTCGCCCTGGGCGTTCCGCCCGCCGACCTCGTCGTCGCCGCCGCAGCCCGTGAGGCCGGCGCCGGCCAGCGCGATGAGCATCATGGTCAGAAGGGTCTTCTTCGTCGTCGCGTGCGTCATGGTTCCTCTCCCGTCTTGTGTGTCGCGTGGCACAAGGCGCCTGAAGCGGCGCTGTCGGGAGGGTTCTCGGGCGAGGGAGCGGAGGTGTTGCGTCGAAAACTGGAGGGCGGGCAAATTTTCTGGAGGGGAGATCAGCGAGGGCCAGATGAACCCCCACCAAGGCGCTCCAGTCAGCATGATGAGCGGGATAGGGAAGACAGGAAGGGGCGATCAGGGAGATGGAAGAAGAACGCGGGAGTCGGGGAGGGGTTGATCTTCGAAGGAGACGCTCTGGCCATTGTCGAGGATGAAGGTGTGCTGCAGGGCCTCCTCGATGTTCACTTCGGCGTCCTGAAGGACCACCCCGATTTCGTGACCCATGATCGCTCCACATGACGCCGAAACATCCCCATTGACCGCGATGAACAAACCCACCTCTGCGTTGTTGGTCAGCAAGAACCGCTCGAGCTGGGCGCGACCCTCGTCAAGGACCGCGAGCCCGACTCCGAGCGGCGCATTCCCGACGCACCCCTCGGGTTCGGTGTGGCACCTGGCCTTCATGGTTCCATGAACCAAGAGGTCCCTGGCCTCCAGGATGGCCCCGAACGAAGAAAAGACCCCCGTGTCATAGTTATCAACGACCTCCACCCGCTCCAGCTTCACCAGGGCGAGCTCCTGGGCTTGAAGCCCTCGACCGAGGGCGCCCACGCCGGATTCTGGGTGAGTGTCTCGAACGCGAAAGTCCCGAAGGTCGAGCCTCGTTCCAGGGCCCGCCGCGACCACGCCGAACGTGTCGGCGTCTTTCAAAAGGCCCCGTGATATGGACAGCGTGCCGACCTCAAACACCAACACACCCGAGTTGAAGAACTCAGGCGCGGGTCGGCCCGTCACCCCGATCAACGCCAGATCTTCAGCCTCCATGACGCCGCCAGCGTTGACGCGGACGCCAATGTCCTTCAAGTCCCTCAACAAGATCCGACGCGCCTGGAGCTGCGCGTCGCTCTCCACCACGATCCCCGCCGCGCCCCGCTCCTCACGAACCCTCCGGCGGTCGGTACGCTCGATCACGACGTCCTGCATGTCGAGCGCGCTGCCCTCCTCAAGCACGATCACGCCGACCTCCAAAGCGCCAGAGATGACCGCTCGGCGCACTTGGCCGCGCGAGTCCAGGTTGACGTTGGGGGAGGACGACGAGGAGAACTCAAGGCCTCGACCTCCAGTCTCGGTGATGAGGACGTCCTCGGCGTCAAAGGAGCTCAGGCCCGCCGCATGGATCCCCACGAACTGACTGTTGTTCACCGCGACGCGCTTGAGTTGGACGCTGGCCCAGGAGTTGGCGTTGATCCCCCACCCGAGCTTCCAGTGCGGCTGCAGGGGCCGCTCGGTATCCAGAATCCAGACGTCCTCAAGCTCCACCACCGAGCCCGCAGCCTGAACGTAGATCCCGTTGGTGTTGTGGCGCAGCGTGGCGCGCTTGAGCCGCGCGTGTCCCTCCTGGACGATGAGCCCGTAACCCATGAAGGAGTCGGCGTTCGAGGGCCTGGTGCCCGAGATTTCCAGATCCTCGGCCTCCAGAATCGACCCACCACCGAACACGAACACGGCCATGTCCAGGGTGTCCTCGACGAGGACACGCGCCACAGCCGCTCGGGCGCCGGATTGTGCGACGAGCCCTGAATCGGCGGCGGTGCGGACGAGGCTGTCGCTCAAGTCCAGCGTCGACCCCTGGCCCGTCACAAGAACACCCACGCCCGCCGTCCCGACCACGAGACAGTCTCTCGCCTGGACCAGCGCGCCTTCTCTCACGAGCAGCCCGTGGCCGGCCCCACCACCCGGCTCGACACGCTGGATGTCGACGCGCTCCATCGACACGAGCTCCCCCGCGCCGTTGATCCGTATCCCCACTGTGGACACCTCGCGAACGCTGACGTCCACGATGGAGACTGGCTGCACGGGGGAATGAACCCGAAGGCCGCTCAGCGGACCCTGAAGCGTCAAGGCGGTCAGCCGGACCCCGGCCTCACCCTGGATGTTGACGATGGCGTCCTCGCCCTGCGGCGCCTCCGCCCTCAGCGTGGTCCCCGCCACGCATGCGCCGACGAGGGCCACGGGCTTGTCCAGCCAGATGAGCGCGTCGTGGCTGCCGACGCCCACCGCCACGATGTCCCCGGCCTCGGCCACCGACACGGCCTCGGCCAGCGCCCACGGCGACCGCCTCGACCCCTCACCGCCCGGTGCCGCGCTGGCCGCCGCATAGAGCACCCGGCCCTCAAAGCCAGGCGCCAGCGCCCGGATCGCCGCCTCGTCGTGCCAGCCCTCTCCCTCAGGGCAGCGCGGCCCCTGCTGGACACACTGGCCTCGGCCGGGCAGCGCCAGAGTGCCCGGCTCACACTGCGGCAAGGCCGGCGCGCGGCAGGCCTCAAGGTGCCTCGGCTCCTCAATCAAATCCTCAGCAACTTCAACTGGATAGGCGACAGAATCCCACCCCGGCGCGCACGCCCATGCCTCGAAGCGGAGCCGTTGGGGGGCGCACACCAGCCCATCGAGCCAACGGCCGCTCGGGCACTCGGCGGCCGTCGCGGGCCTGGGCGCCTCCACCGCGATGAACCCATCCTCCTCGGACAAGAGCGGGCAGCCGTCTGCCGCCTCGGGCTCAGGATCGACCCCACCTACGAAGCCGTCCGCGCCGAACTCCGACGCCGGGGCTCGCGGCTCTGGCGCCTCGCCGCACCCCACCATGAGCCCCAGAACCCATAAGCTCGACCGCATCCTCGGCGCTCGACCAGCCGTGCGCGCTCCTGACATCTCCCCTCCTCAAAGGCCCGACCTCGCTGACGCGCCCCGGTGATGGGGCGGCAGAGCAGGGCCGGACGCCTCACCGCTCGACCTCCAGTTGCCCCTCGCCGTCGACGACGACCCCGGTGTTGAGCTGCCCGCCCTGGACCACGATCCCCGCGCTCCCGACCAGGCCGCCCTCGGCCACCGCACCAACCCCCGCGAAGGACGAAAACCGCCTCGTCAGATCCAGCGTCACCCCGTCGAGCGCCGCCTGCGCGTCGCGCTCGGCCAACAACGCCGGCTCCACCGAGATCCCCTCGGCATCGAAGGCCTCGAGGTTCTGGGCGATCAGGCCGAAGGAGCTCTCTGGATCGCCGCTGATGGTCACGGCCTCAAAGTCGAACAGGGCCTCCGACCCCTCGTCTCCAGGCGAGCCGTCCACCACCAGCCCCACCCGGCCGTTGTCCCTGAGCGCCACTCGCCTCAAGGCCACGGCCCTGGACACGCCCGAGAGCTGGATGCCATCGCCGACGTCGATGAAGTCGAAGGTCTGGCTCGGCTGGAGCCTCAACTGCGTGCCCTCGATCACCGCGTCGACCAGCGCGACCCCCGTGGCGTTCTGCACCAGGAGGCCCGCGCCGCGCGAACCTGTGATCGTCGCCCCGGCGAGGCTCAGGGCGGGCGTCGCGGCGTCGACCTGGCCTGGGATCTCGACCCCGCCTGGACCCGTGAGCACGTTCTGAACCCACACGCCAGGGTCCGTCGTCCCGCTGATCCTCAAGCCCGCGTGCGCGCTGACGGCGCCGTCCTGCAAGATCCCAAGTCCGTCCATGCCTTCGATCGAGAGATCCTCGCTGCGCACCAGCGCGCCCGATGAGATAAGCAACCCGCTGGAGACAATGGAGAAGTTGGCCTGAACACCTCTGAGGCCCTCCGAGATCTGCACAGATCCCAGCGAGACCTGGCTGCCCTCGACCAGCACCGAGGTGCCCACGACTCCGCGCACCTGCCCGCCCTGCCAGTCCACGGCGCTGTCGAAGAACACCGCCCCGAAGCCCGCGAAGCCCTCGACCTCGACCGATCCCAGCGATGCCCCGCTGCGCGCCATCAACAGGCCCGCGATGGCCGTCTCCTGCGGATCGAGCGTCGAACCCAGCACCAAGAGGTTCTCCCGGTTCACGGGCCCGCGGATCACGACCGAGCCCATCTCCATGCTCTCGACCCCGTCAACGACGACGCCCACCCCCCTTGAGACCTCGACCTGGACGTCGCGCATCACCACGCGACCGCCCGCGGCCAGCACCCCCACGCCCTCGTTGACCACCGTCACGCCCTCGATCACCGTCGGCGCGACGGGCTCCTCTCCGCCAACACCGCCCTCCAGACAGATCGTCGCCAGCGCCGGGCGTCGGGTCAGCTCCCCGACCAGCGTCGCCCCCTGCCCCCGGAGCGTCACCCCGGCGCGCAGCACGAAGGTCCCCTCGTAGCGCTCCCCGGTCAAGACGACCTCGTCGCCCGCACACGCCGCCGCCAGCGCCCTGACCAGCGCCTCCGAGTCCGACGCCTCGACCCGATCCGACGACGCGCACGGCGGGCTCGGGTCGATCGCCCCATAGACCCACAGGCAGTGCAGCGGCGGCGGCCCGCCCTGCGTCCCCCCTGGCCCTTCATCTTCGCCGCGCTGGCCACACGCTGCACACGACGCCGCGCACGCCGCGACGGCCAGGACCAACCTCATCAAGCTCATGCGCCTTCCTTATCGTGGATCTTCGTCAAGGGGAAGAGCAACACGTCGAGCCTGTACACCTCGCCATTGTTCGGCTTGCCCTTGTCATAATCGCTGGCAATGATGTCGTTGACTTCCTCGATCAGCCCGTTGATCAGGGGCTTGACCGCCTCAAACTGCTCGGCCGACATCCGGATCGTCAGGCTGTTGCTGTGGCGCTCCTCCACCGGCACGATGTCCAGCGCCTCGGCGGCCCGATGGAGCATCTCCTTGTACCAGCCCCTGTAGACCAGCTTGGACGCCTCAGCCACGCCCGAAGCCTTGTGCCCCACCGCCAGCAACCCGCTGGTCATCGCGTCAACCAGCCGCCCCGACTCTCGCTTGAGCACCCCAAGCTCGACGAGCCGCTCCACGGCACCCTCAACCTGACCCACATCCACCCGGAAGCGGATGTGCCTTGATATCCATTTGGAATCATTGACAAAATCAGGATGCATGGCCATCTCGCGGATCACGGTATAGAACCACCGTGAAAAATACAACAACCGTAAATCCTGGACCTTGACGGCGTCCCTGAATCTACGAAATGCCTGCATCCTGTCAATGATCTTCTGTTTTTGTCCGTCGGTCTTTGCCCTGGCCAGCCCGATCATGGCGTTGAAGTGGCGCCGCTCCTCCTCGCCCAGCTCCATCCAGTCGGCCAGCCGCCGCGCCGCGGCCTCCGAGATGTGCCTGTCGTCCCGCCCAGTGCAGATCATGTGCATGGCCGCAGGCGTCTTGTAGCCGGCCCTCGTGGCGAACCGAGCGTACGAGAAGGACGGGTCCGCCTCCTTGCGCGCCTCATAGACCGCCAGCAAGAAGCCCCTGTAATCCGTAAAGCCGAAGATGTCTGGGCCTGATCTAGTGTTCATCCCCACCCCTTCACTACACCTGAAACTGTAAACGATAACTCATGCCACATCAACGCCGTATCAACGGTCATCTACGGATGGATAACCCGTTTACAAGACCGTGTAAATGATGATTTCAAAACCGTGTTGACCGTGAACGCTCCCTCATGCCACTGTCCCCTTGCTGAAGGACTTGGAAGCCTGCTCAGAAGATGAAAGATGGTACGACAATAAGTCTATTATTTACTAATCATGAAAAATTCTTCCATGAATTCAATCACATAACGAAACCCTAAACAAAGGGGCTTTGCGCCATGGGACGGTGGTGGGAGAGAGGGAGATGCAGCAGGGCGGGGGGGCCATTGGGTTTGCTGGCCCTGGCCTTGGTGTGGCTGGTTGGCGCGGAGACCATGGCACAGGATGTCCAAGGGGTGTCGGTGGCGGTGGTTCCGGTGGAATCCATCGAGGCCAGCCAGATACGCTCGCCCACCACCGAGCGGGAGATCCAGGAGGAGTTGGGCAAGGCCATCATCGAGGCAGTGAATGCGTTCGTTCCGACGCGGCCTTCCTTTCGGTTCGATGCGCTGGATGGGCCGACCTTCAGGGAGCGGGTGGTGAGGCTGGACCAGCAGGACGAGCCTTCGAACCAGGCCACGCCAGACGAGCGATTCTATCGAGGAATAATTGACTTATGTGTTAACCGAAACGCAGGGACGAGATTCGATGGGAGGTTGGGGGTGGACTTCATCGTCTGCCCTCGGCTGGTGCACCTGGGCCACGTCAGGGGGTTCTGGCTCCAAGTCGAAATATATGGGCCGCAGTTGGCTTCGGGGGCCTCACTGCTGGAAGGCAAGGAGATTCCCTCGATCAAGACGCCCCAGTCGCTGCGCGAGCACGTCTCGGATGTGGTGGAGCGGTTGTTGCTGCGCATCGACGATCCGATCCCCGTGTTCCAGTGGACCTACGACAGCGCCCAGAGGGCGCTCGCAGGGGATGTGCTGCTCCACTCCTACCCCCCCGGAGCGGAGGTCAGGGTCGATGGGGAGTTGGTGGGGACGACGCCGTTGCGCCAGAGCCTGGGGCACGGGCGCCATGAGGTGTTGCTCTCGATGCAGGGCTACAAGACCGAGGTGCGGACGTTCGAGTTGGGGGATGGAGCCCCGCCGGATGTCTGGACGCCGCACTTGGTGCCGCTAGGCATCACGCTCTCGATGACCTCAGAGCCGACCGGGGCCGAGGTGCGGTGCAATGAGCGCCTGGTGGGTGTGACGCCCTTCGAGAAGGTGTTCGTGCCGCACGACGGGCGGTCGTTGGCGCGGTTGCAGATCACGCGCCAGGGCTACAGCAGCCGGGTCGTCGATGTGCAGATCGCGCCTGGGGAGGTGTTGGAGGAGCACATCAAGCTGCAGTCGGCCCCGGCTACGATCCTCGTGCGAACTGATCTTCCCAACATGACGGTGGAGATCGATGGGAAGCGCCAGGTGGTGCTGGAGGCCCCTGGGCTTCACGCCGTCGACGGGTTCCATCATGGTCTGCATGTGCTGAGGGTGGTGCCCGGCTCCGAGTATGGCGAGTTCATCCGCTACATCACGACGCCCAGCACGCTGGTCGTGGACTTCTCGGCCAGACACCTGGGACTGGGAGGGTTCGAGGCACTGACTCCGCCACGCGGTCGCGCCGTGGCCATGGCCCATTTGGAACGGTTCGAAGAAGAGGGGGTGATCCTGCGTTTCGAGGCCGGGATCCACCACGCCATCAACGCCGATCACCTGGGAGGGGCCTTCGAGGTCGAGGCCCTGGTGCTGCCCTGGGACCAGGAGGGGGTGGGGCAGGTGGTGTCGGTGGGGCTGGGGCTGGGACTCTATGGGGGGGACCGCTTCTACAGGCTGACCGACTCAGTGGTCGATGACCTGGTGTCCAGGTTGCGTCTCCAGGGCAGCTGGGGCTTGGAGGGGGGACATCTGCGTTTCGGTGCTCTGCTGGGGGTAGGGGTCCTGGCACCGCTCAACGCCCTTTCGGGGCTGGCGGGGGTCAGACTCTCGTTCAAACTCCCGGCCCGCTTCGATCTGAGTAGCACGGCGATGATTGAGCCGACCGCCTGGAGAGATGTCGTCGAGGGGGATGTCTGGACCTTCCACCTGGGCCTGGGGCGGCGTTTCTGAGCGATGGCAGCAGTGTTCACGATTATCTCGATTATTTCGTTCAACCCTCACAAGGAGGACCAGACCATGGTGATCCCTTCGCACAGACGTCCTTGGCTGGCCATGCTGGCCGCAGCGTCGCTGTCGTGCGCTGCTTGCAACAACCTCGCCGACTTCAAGGACAGCGACCTCGATGGCGTGGCCTTCGACGAGGGAGACTGCGATGACCGCAACGCTGGGGTCTTCCCCGGCGCTCAGGAGGTGTCCAACGGCATCGACGACGACTGCGACGGGCTCATTGATGAGGTCGATGAGCCTGTCGGGGGGATCTGCACCCCCAAGGAGCGCCTGTGCGACGGGCGCACCCTCGTCCTGATCTGCAACGAGGCCGGCACCGGGACCGAGTTCTACGACCAGTGCGAGCCGGGGTCGATCTGCGAGGCTGGTTTCTGTGTCCCGGAGGCACGACCCGAGCTTCCCGACGCAGGCCCCAACGCCACCGAGGATGTCCAGGAGGACACTGGCGAACTCCCCCAGAAAGAGTGCTGGTACGAGGTCGCCCCCGAGGCGGTGGTCATCGCCGAGGGGGACGCTGAGACGGTAATGGTAGTAGAGGGCAGCCTCCGCTTCGATGCTGGGATCTGGGGACGCTACGACATCAGCCCTGGCTCCGTGGTGGTGGGGGACTCCACCACGAATCCCTTTGCGCGCTACGTCCAGTCCGTGACCCCGGACGGGGAGGCGTGGGTGGTCCAGACGCGGGACGCGTCGCTGAGCGAGGTGTTCCAGACCCTGCGGATGAACTCTGCTGACTGCTTCGCGAGGGACAACAAGGATGGCAGGGAGTATGCCCTTGAGGCGGAGAGTTCGGTTGACTTGAGCGCCTCAGAGGGCCGCTGGTCCGTCCGTGGACAGGCCGGGGTCACGCTCCGAGGGTCTGTGTCTCCAGATATCGACATCCGAAGGGGAGCCCCCCTCACGTTCATCTTCGTTCCAGAGCTTTACCTGGACACGCACCTGAACGTCGATGTCGTCATGGAGTTGGAAGGTCGGCTCGAGCGCACGCTCCCCGGACACCTGAAAGTGCACCTGACGCCGATCCCGCTCCCTATCGGCTACATCGACGTCGTCATCACCGCCGACGCGAAGTTGAAGGCCAACGCATCGGCGACGATCAGGTCCCGCCTGATCGATCAAAGGCTCTTTGTCTTCGAAGGGTCCCTCGGTATCCGACACGAAAACGGGGAGACGACGTTCCCCCGTTCCGGCGACCCGCAACTGTTGCCGGATTGGGAGCGGATGGGAGGTGTGGATGTCCAGGCTTCGGGCCAAGTTGAATTCAAGATCGAGTTCCCGATGGCGCTCTCGCTGAAGTATATAAGCCTGGCAGGTCCGAGCATTAAGTTGAGCCCCTATGTGGGGACATCTGCCGAAGTGACCATTCCAATCAGTGATCCCGACGCCTGTTCGGCGGCTTCCGTGGAGTTCTTCGCGGGTGTCCAGATTGACGGGGTTGCGGAGTTGGATATCCCCTTCCTGGACGGCCTGCGCTACTCTGCCGAGATTCTGGATGTCTCGGCGAGAGTGGGACAACGGGACTTCCTGTGCTACGAGGATTGCGGTCGGTGTTACCCTCGGTGCGATGATGGACAGTGTGATGAAGGGGCCGGGGAGACCTGCGAGACCTGCCCCGAGGACTGCGGGGCCTGCTCGCCCACATGCGGGGATGGGTCTTGCGATCAAGGGGAGACCTGCGAGACTTGCCCCCAGGACTGTCGTCCATGCGATAACCCGGTGGATTGCCAGCAGGTCTGCACCGGAGATAACTGTGGAGTCATCGAGGGGTGCCAGTGCGAGTGCTCCAACCCACAACTTGCCTGCTCAGCCAACGAGTGCGTCGTGGTCGAGGAGGATCCGTGCATGGGAGTGGACTGCAACCAGCACGGATCCTGTCAGGGGGGGCTCTGTCAGTGTAATCGGGGCTATGAAGGCCCGTCATGTAATCAGTGTGCGGAGGGCTATGAGGGGTATCCCACGTGTCAGCCTGTCGCCCCTCCCCAGAACTGTCGCACCGAGTTGGTCTCGCCCACCTCGCTTCAGACGTGGACCTCGGACTTCGTGCCCCAGACCGACTGTGAGTGTTCCGATAACCTGCCTCTGTGTCACTCGCTCTACAGGGGTATGGTCACCGGGATCAACGGACACACCGCAAGTGTGGCCTTCTCCAAGGCGGGGGGGCCCCTCCAAGGCCCCTCCGCCGACATTAGCGCCTGGGTGACGGTCGTCGACGAGGATGTGGAGCCCGTCTGCACCGGCGCCAGGGCCTTCTACCGGGTCAGACACGGTCCTTTGACCTGGCGCCAGGGTCAGAGCGTGCTCTCCGCGAACTTCCACGTGTGGGGTCCGAACGACATCGAGGGCCAGCGCGGGTTCGATCAGGCCCAAGCGGGGGAAACCAAGAAGTTCCTCTTGGTTACAGGAAGCAACATTGCCCCTGACGAGCCCAGCTTCTTCCAGCCTGAGGGGATCATCTTCCGAAAGGTCTGCGACTGATGCTCCATCGCCGTGTTTCTGACGGGGCGGCAGGCCTTTTTTGATCCTTCACCTCGCCGCCCTTCCTCAATCTTGAGCCAGGAGGTCTCCGTGATCTCCTCAACCACCCACATCGAGGTTTAAGAAATGTTCACCAACTCATCGGATTTATTGATCTACCGGTGGGGCCGCTGGAAGCGGGGGCTCGTGCTGGCGGGGGTGCTGTGGTCGGCGGGGGTGCTGGTCGGGTGCGGCGATGACTCTCCAGGAGACGGGGTGGGGGTCTGCGTGCCTGGGGAGACGCAAGGCTGCCTGTGCAGCAGCGCCCTGGAGGGCGTGCAGGTGTGCGTCGATGGGGGCGCGGCCTGGGGGGAGTGCCGGTGCGAGGATGATGGCGCGCCCAACAATGATGATCTCAACAATGAAGTCAACAACGATGATATCCGTGTCTGTGAGCCTGCTGTCGAGGATCACTGTGTGGAGGTTTGCCAGGACTGCGACCATGAGGGCGATCAGTCCTCGGACAGCCCCTTTGACCAGGACCCGAACTTTGAGTCCGTGCGCGAGGTTGGTGGAAGCGACCCTTCCCGCAAGCCCTATGGGGCGGTCGTGGGTGAGTATCGGGGAGTGAAGGCCTACTCGAACTATGTGTCCTGCGAGCCTGCGCCCGAGTGCTGGTATGGGGTGGACAACGGGCGCAGCATCGGAACCTATGGCTTTCACTTTCAGTGCGTGGAGTACGTCGTGCGTTTCTATGCCGAGGCGCTGGGCTATGACTCGCTCAACGGCAATGGGAGCGCCAAGTACTATTGGCTCGACCCCGCGTTACCTGCTGGGCGGACGCTGGAGCGCTACCCCAACGGCAGCTCGACGCCGCCTCAGCCCGGCGACATCATCGTCTTCGACAGCCCAGGGGTGGGCCATGTGGCGATCGTGCGGGCCGTGTCGGAGGATCATATCCAGATCATCCAGCAGAACTATTTCCACAACGACGCGGACGGCAACCACCGAATCAACATGAGCCAGACAGGGGGGGGCTACCGGGTGAACCCGCTGGCGAGCAATGGGGCTTATCCGGTGCTGGGCTGGTTGCGGGTCCCCAACTCGACGCTGGAGTGCGTCCTGGACTCCCAGTGTGATGATGAGGAGTCCTGCGACGCTGGCATCTGCATCACGGGCCAGCCGTGTGATCCCCAAGTCACCAGCATCTCTCCCGGCAGCCTCTGTCCGGGGGAGACGAGCCAGATGACCATCCGGGGTACCTGCCTCAAGGAGGACCCCGTCCAAGGCGTCAGGGTGCATATGGACGACATCGAGTTGACCAACCGCCTCGTCATCAGCGACTCCGAGGTGTCCGTGTTGGCGCGGGTTCTGGACGGCGCCTCGCCTGGCCCCCGGGCGGTGACCTACGCCAACTCCGACTCGCGCCGAGGGACGGCCCCTGGCCTCTTCGAAGTCTCGGACGACTGCGCGCCTGCGATGTGCGAAGGGCCTTCCAGCCAGGCGTGCGGGTCCTGTAACTCGGGGACCCGCACGCGCAGCTGCAACGACGGGGTCTGGTCGGACTGGTCAACCTGCTCGGGGGAGTCAGGCTGCCAGCCGGGGAGTTCTGAGGCCTGCGGCGAGGGTGGGACGCGCAATTGCAACGACCGCTGCCAGTGGGGGATCTGTGACGTGCCCATGTCAGTGTCGGTCACCAGCGTCTCGCCCACCCGCGTCGAACTGGGGCGGGAGACGATCTTCACCGTGCGCGGCACCGAGCTGCCCAGCACCCTGGCCTTCTTCATCGATCAGTGCGCCGACCTCGTCTCCCTCGACGGCGACAGCACGCAACGGCAGTTCCAGTGCACGCCTCGGTTCGAGGTGGGGCGCAAGGCTGGGGTCGTCAAGGATCGCCCCAACGGCACGACGCTCTTCACCTTCGAGGTCGATGTCCACTGCAATGGGGTCAATGTCCATAGCGTCTTGCCACTGAGCGCCTCGTTGAACCAGAGCACAACCTTCACAGTTATCGGCTGCAACCTGCCGAATTCGCTAGCCTTCTTCATTGAACAGTGCGCTGATCTGGTGGACATCGATGGGGACGACACGACCCACCATCGTTTCCAATGCACACCTCGGTTCGAGGTGGGGCGCAAGGCTGGGGTCGTCAAGGATCGCCCCAACGGCACGACGCTCCACACCTTCACAGTGGACGTTCGGTAATCCCACCCCACCTCAGCCTCTCCACCAGAACAGCCGCCGCTACCCAGCTTCAGATTTACCGATGAATTGAAAGCATCAGGGTTAAAAATCATAACAGATACAGAGGGAGAACGCGCCACATCGCTGAAGCCTCTTGCCAGGTCAAGAGCAACGACAGCTCCGGCAATGATCTTCGCTCCAGCCCCGCCGCCTGATGGCGATCTCCGGCAGGAGGGGGCGAGGGGGAGGATCAGAGGCTGATGGCTTCGAGGTCGTAGATGAAGCCGCTGCTGCCGGTGTTGGTGATGCGCAGGAAGTGGGGGCCGCCGCTGGGGACGCGGAACTCAAGCTCGGAGGTGCTGCCGGAGAGCTGGCCGGTGGCCAGGACCGAGTCGCTGTTGTTGACCAGTTCGAAGCGGACGTCGGCGAGGTTGCCGCCGTTCAACGGGACGATGGTCAGGGTGCCCAGGACGGTGTCGTTGGCGCTGGGGAAGATGACGAACCAGTCGGTGTCGGCGCCGCACAGGCCGACGTTGGTGGTCTGGGCCTCGTCGACGGGCTGGGCCAGGGCGCGGGCGCCGTTCTCCTCGTTGGTGTCGGCCTCGCAGTCGGTGGGGCGGTTGTTGCCGCCCTCCTCGCCGACGCGGACGGTCAGGTTGTAGTCCTGATCGCCCATCGGGCTGTAGCGGTAGACGTGGACGTAGTGGTTGCCAGCGGTCGAAGCCGTCAACTCGATCTGCTCCTGGTCCTCGACGCCCTCCGAGGCGGCCAGGCGCTCGCGGTTGGGACCGAGGATCTCCATGTCGAGGTCCGAGGTGGCGTGTTCGAAGCGGATCGTGGCGCTGAGCGGGTCGCCAGCCTGGAGGGCGATGGCGTAGAAGTCCTCGTCGCTGCACATCGAGACGTTCGAGTTGTTGATGCCCCCGTCGATGGGGACGTCGTCGGCCTCGTCGGCGGTGTTGTTGGGCTCGAAGAAGTCGGGCTGGCAGGCGCCCTCCTCCTGCTCGACCAGCTCGATCTCCAACACGTAGGGGGCGGCCGCGCCGTTGACGGGGCGCACCTCCAGGGTGAAGCTCGACCCGAGGCCGCTCATGCCGTCGTTGTGGAAGACGACCTGCTCGTTGTCCGAGCTGCTGCCCGAGGAGGCCACGGGGCGCTCGTCGCGATCTCGCAGGAAGAAGTCGAGGTCGCCGTCGGCGTGTCGGAAGAGGATGCGGGCCGTCAGCGTGTGGCTCGGGGGGATCGTGACGCCGAAGTAGTCCTTGTCGCCGGGGCAGATCTGGAGGTCGTCGTAGGTGCCCGGCGGCAGGACGGGCGCGGAGGTGGCGAACTCGTTGGGCTCGAACTGGTTGTCGATGCAGTTCGGGTCGACGCCCTCGCGCAGGCTCAGGTAGAGGCGATAGCCCTGGGGGTCGCCGCTGACCTCGATGAAGTAGCGCCCCGCGGTGGCCGCGGGCAGCAGGATCGAGGACTCGTTGGCGAACATGTCCGTGGACTCCAGCAGCACCGTCTGGCCGTCCTTGTCGAAGCCCCGCAGGTGCATGTTCCCGACCTCCGAGTTGTAGGTGATCAGGACGCTTGCCCCCTGGTTGGGCTCCAGATCGACGGCGAAGAGGTCCTTGTCGCCCTCGCAGATGGCCAGCCCGTAAGCCTCAAGCTGACCGCTGGCCAGGCTGACGCCCTGGGTGTCGGAGGTCAGCACGGCGGCCGCGCCCGAGCTGTCGTTGGGCTCGAAGGCGTCCGAGCGGCAGGACTCGTCGCCGGCCGCGAAGGCCGCGAAGCTGTTGAGGCCCTGGGCCGGCGCCCTGGCCAGACACCCGAGGTTGCGATCCGAGTCGCTGTGGGCCACGACGAAGTAGTAGATGTCCTTGGGCTGGCCGGCCACGGCGCCCGGGTTGCGGATGATCGCCCGCCAGGTGTCGCCGCCCGTGTTCTCCATCGGCGTGCCGTCGAAGCCGCCCGAGTCGTTCGGGTCGCCGCCCAGCCTTGAGAAGAGCGTCGCTCTGGCCGGCGAGCCGTCCGGGGTGACGATCTGGGCCTCGATGGCGTAATCCCCCGCGCCGCGCTGATCCCCCATCGGCGTGTGCTGGACCTGCGTGGCGCCCTCGCCGCAGTTCTTGGCCACGAGCGTCAAGGTCATGTTTTGCAAGGCTTTTATGCCATCGCCCGCCGCGGCCGTGATCGTCGCGCCCCAGATCAGCTTGCTGGCGATCTGGTCCTGCTCCGGCGTCCAGCGCAGCTCGGCAGACTTGCCGCCGGCCTGCGTCAAGGTCATCCCCGCCGGCATGTTCTCCAGGCCGAAGTTGACCTCCGTGACGTCCTCGCGCTGCACCGAGACGCGCGCCACCAGCGTGTCATTGCGCGTCAGGTCCAGCACCCGGCTGTTGCTCGTCGTGAAGCGGATCTCGCCCTCGCTGGGCGACACCAGGATCGTCGCCCGGAAGGTCCCGCGCGCGCCCTTGGCGTCCACCGCCGAGAAGACCACGTCGAAGGGCTTGCCGCCCGACTCGCCGTCCTGGGCCTGCGGCGTCCACACGAAGCGCCCGAAGCCGCTGACGACGAAGTCCGAGCCCGGCGGGCCGCTCTCCATCGCCAGCGTGAAGTTGTCCCCCTCGGCGTCCTTGGCCGAGACGTTGATCGTCAGCGTCTCACCGACGCTGATCCGATACTCCGGCTCGATCCCGATGAACTGCGGCGCCGTGTTGACCGCCTCGTCCCCGCACGCGGCCCAGAAGGCCCCGACCAGCGCCAGCGCGCACCACAAGCCCGCCGGCCTCACGCCCCATCCCACCTTGACCGCTCGCATTCTCTTCACCCTCGATACTGTCCATGGCCCCTTGAGGCCACCCCATCTTCGCCCTTGGAGATCGTCGGCTGTCCGCTGGCACCCCGCGCCCAGGCGCGGCGCCGCCCGTGCTGGCGCTCATACACCCCCATAACAGAAGAGCGCCGCGCTCCTGTCAAGACCCGCCGCTCCATGCGGCCAGTTGTGCTGTAATTACGCGATCATGGCCCCCTCCGGCGCGCCCTCAATAGCTCAGGGACAAGCCACCGATCCAGCCGTCCGCAGCCACGAGGCCGCTGTTGAGCTGGAAGAAGGGCCCCGCCATCCACCCGCGATCGCGCGAGAGGAGCAGATCGAGGCTGGCGCGCAGCTCAAGCTCGAAGAGCGGCCCGGCGAGGTTGAGCGAGGGCGTCGCCCGACCCCAGAGGCGCAGCGGGTGGAGGCCCTCGGCCGAGAGCGGCAGCGCCAGCTCCGCCCACGCGCCGACCCCCGCCCTGATGGCGTCGACTTGCCCGACGGGGCCTTGGGCGCCGCGCGGGCCTGCGCCCTGGTGGGCAAAGGAGGCCAGGGCGAGGTCCAGGCCGACCGCGAGCACCGCCGTGTCGTCGTCGCTGTGGGCCAGCGTCAGGCTCTCGCCGACGCGCAGCCAGAGCCCGAAGGGGACGCCCTGGCTCGGGAGGGACTGGACGCTGAGATCCAGGGCGAAGCCCGTCCTGCTGGAGAGCCAGCCCTCGGTCGTCCGCACGTGGGTGCCGTAGTTGGCCGTGGACAGCAGCGTCAGGCGAGCCTCGTCGAGCCTGGCCTCGGCGCCGTCCCAGCGGATCGCCGTCTCCGAGCTCAAGAACTCGAAGCGCGAGCTGCGCCTGAGATCGACCTGCCGAGGCTCGCCGGGCTGCTCGTCCACCACGCTCAGGCGCAGCCGCGCGACGGGCTGGAGATCCTGGTTGACGCCAGCGCGCGCCCTGGCCCGACGGGAGCCGCTGACCTTGATCGCGCCCTCGGGGAAGGGGTCCTCGCGCCGCGCGAGCTGGATCGGGAGCTGCGCCCGCAGCTCGAGCGCGGCGTCGAGCGCGCCGCTGGTGAGCGCGTCGTTGAAGACCCCCAGATCGGCGTCGAGCGCGTGGTTCTCGATGTCGATGAGCGCGTCGAGGTACTCGGTCAGCGCCGCGCGGCGGGCGGGCGTCAGGGCGTCGAGCCGCGCCACGGACGCAAAGCGCCTCAGGGCCGCCTCGCGGACCTCGACGGGCTCCCAGCGCGCCTCGTAGAGCGCGGCGAAGCCCACAACCGGGATCAGGGCCTCGGCCAGCCGCTCGCGGGCGCCCTCGGCGATCAGCGCCTTGCTGCGGCGCGATCGGTGGACGCCGCGCGGGGTGAGGCGCCCGGCGGCCATCAGCGCGCTGATGACCTCATGGGGGTGGGCGAACCACGCCGGACGCCGCCTCAACTCGGGGAGCACGGCGCGCAGCGCGTCGTAGGTCATCCTGGCGCAGTTGATGGAGAAAAAGTAATAGGGGATGCGGCTCTCGGCCTCGCGCTGGACCCAGAGCTGCGCCATCAGATCGCGCAGCTCGCGCCTGGAGAGCCTCAGGTCGTAGATGAGGGTGTCGCGCTGCTCAAGGGTGTTGTAGCGGTGGGCGACCTCCCAGCCCTCGTTGAAGAGGAGCTGGCCCTTGTGGATCCCGACGAGGCCCTTGAAGAGGCGCCACTCGTTGTTCTCGGGGAGGCTCAGGTCGACGGCGTAGCTCAGCACGCGCTCGGTCGTCGGGCTGACGACGCCGAGATCCTGGCGGGCGCGCAGGCGCAGGAGGACGTGGCCTGCGGTGGCCGCCGGATCGCTCCAGCTCGGGGTGGTGAAGATGAGCTCGACGCCCTCGATGGCGTCCAGCGCGGCCCAGGCTTCGAAGCTCGGGCAGCCGCCCGTGTCCAGAGGCAGCGGGGCGGGGATGAGGCCGCGCTCGGACAGGAAGCGGGCGCGCAGCGGGAAGCGGCAGCTGAAGTCCGGCGCGCTCCACGCCAGCGCGACCGAGGCGGCGAAGTCCGCCCTGGGATCGGCCTTCCCGCCGGACGTCGGGTAGCGCCCGGCGGCCTCCTCAAGCGCGGCGCTCGACCACGTCAGGCCCGTCTCCCCCGGACTCCCCCACCCCATGATCGCCAGCCACGCAGGGTCGCGGCTGTAACCTTCGATGGCGTCGAGGCGCTGGGCCAGCACCACCAGGAAGCCCTGGGCTCGCCTGGGATCATCGGCCTCGAAGCGGGAAAGGTCTGGCGGCGGCTGGGCCATGGCGCGCAGCGACCTGGGCAGGCGCGCCTCCATCTCGGCCAGCGGATCGGCGGCGCGGGCCTCCGAGGCGATCAGAGCGGCCAGCGGGAGCAACCACGCGCACAGACGCATCGGCGGTCTCAGAGGGACTCGACCAGCTTGTCGCTCAAGGCGACCACGTAGGGCGACAGCACCGGATCGGCGTCGATGGCCTTCACCAGCGCCGCGCAGAAGCCCTCGGCCTCCTCGATCGTCACCACGCCGTCGCTCAAGTACGCGCTCAGCCCGGGCCGCTGGCGCTGGACCGCCGCCCCGAGGCGCGGCAGGTGCTCGGCGGGCAGCGACAGGCTCATGGCGATGTCGTCGATCATCGGCCCCGACCCCTGGCTGAGCGCCATCTGGACCGTGCGGCGGTGCTCCTGGAGGTACTGCTGCGCCCTTTGGCGCGTGCTCTGCTGGCTCGTGTCGCTGATCGCAAGCACGCCGACGACGATCAGCGCCCCGAGGGCCAGCACCGACACGACGACGGTCGTGCTCAGGATGTTCTCGCTCTGGCCGCTGTCGCTCTTGCTGCTGTCGCTCTTGCTGCTGTCGTCGCTCTGCTGGCCGCTGCCCGAGTCGCCGCTGTCGCTCTTGCTGGCCCCGGACTCGCCCGCGCTGGGGCCTCCCGGGAAGACCAGGCTGTTGCGACCTGGGTGGACGCAGCCGACCGCGACCATCGAGAGACAAACCCAGGAAATAAGAAGCGCCCGCCGTGAGCTCATCCAGCCCCCCCATGATGATGATATTACGCAAACAATACGCCGAGTTACTGACAAGAACCCTCTCGCGGCCGACACGACCAGAGCGCGAGGCCACGGCGCACCCTCAAGTCCCCCCCCCCTTTTCAAGCAACCCGGCGATCCAGTCAAGGTGACGCGAGCCCGCGCCACGCTCAGGGCGCCTGTGAGAAGACCTCGACGCGATCGAGGGCCACCTTCGGCCATCGCCGCGTCGCCCCGTTCGGCCAGCGCACCTCCACCGACGCCGAGGTCGCCGACCCAAGGCCGACGATCACCGGCCACGACTGCTGGCCGAGGTAGTCGCCGCCGCAGGAGATCTGACGGCGGAGCTTGCGGCCGCCGGCCTCGATCGTGATCTCGGCGCCGACGGCCTGCGTGTTGGGGGGCTCGCCGACCAGCCGCAGGCCGAGCCAGCGGTTCTTGCCCGGCTGGAGGTTGCGCAGCACCACGGGCGGCTGCCGGAAGTTGTTGACGACCAGATCGAGGTCGCCGTCCAGATCGATGTCTGCGGCCACGACGCTGCGGCTGTTGCCCGGGAAGGACTCCGGGCGGCCCGGCGCGCCAGGGATCTCCGAGGCCGGCGGCCGCAAGTAGAAGGTCCCGGCGTCGTGGATGAAGAGCTGATTCTGCTGGCCGTGCGCGTAGCTGCCCTCGATCCAGCCGTTGGAGAGGTAGAGGTCCTCGTCGCCGTCGTTCTCCAGATCGAAGAAGATCCCGGCCCAGGACCACCCCCTGTCGCCGGGCTCAAAGCGCGCCTGCTCCTCGGAGGCGTAGCGGCCCCCGCTCTGGCGCACGTAGAGCTTGTTGCCCGAGATGTAGCGGAAGGAGCGCAGCGTCGCGTCGTCGATGTTGATCGTCTTCTCGTCGGTGGGGAAGACGACCTTGATGTTCTTGGAGAACATATCGATGTTCGTGATGTAGAAGTCCCACTGGCCGTCCGTGTTGACGTCCGTGACGCTCACGTTCATGCCGCTGCCTCGATCGCCGGTGCCCGTCAGCGCGCTGATGTCCTCGAAGCGCCCCCCGCCCTTGTTCTCGTAGAAGAAGTTGGCGCCGAAGTCGTTGGCGATGTGCAGGTCCAGATCCCCGTCCCCGTCGTGGTCAAAGGCCAGCGAGGCCAGCGTCCAGCCCCGGCTGTCGACCCCGGCCACACCGCCGACCTCCTCGAAGCCCGCCCCGCCGGGCTTCTGGCGCCAGAGCTGGTTGGGCGTCCCGTTGAGCCCGTCCAGGCTCGGCAGGTTGTGCCCCGCGCAGCTCCCCCGGTTGCACTCCGCGCTGCCGTAGAAGCCCACATAGATGTCCAGCCACCCGTCGCCGTCAAAGTCGAAGATCGACGCCGCGTGCGCCCCCCGCCCCGGGACGAAGCCCAGCCCCGCGGCCACGTCCACGAAGCGCCCCTCGCGCTGCTCCAGCAAGAGCGAGGGCTCCCGGCTGCGCAGGATCAGCAGATCGAGATCCCCGTCGCCCTCGCGGTCGAAGAAGAGCGCCGCCCTCGCGTCCTTCAGCCCCGGCGGGACCCCCCAGGCCGCCGTCGCGTCCTCGAACTGCCCCGGCGCCGCCGCCCCCCGGTTGACATAGAGCCTGCCGAGCCCCTCGCCGCCGATGAAGAGATCCGGATGGCCGTCCCCGTTCAGATCCCCCGCCGCGATCCCCGCGCCCATCACGGTCTGGATATCCCCGAGGCCGGCCTTCGCGCCCTCGAGATCGAGCTTGACGGGCAGCCCCGCGGCCGCCGTGACGTCCTCGAAGAGCGCCTCGGGCAGCCGGCCCATCACCTCGGCCTTCTTCTTGACCTTCGCCGCATCCCAGGTCGGCGGCGCGGCCTCGACCGGCGGCACCATGACGTAGGAGCGCGCCTGCACGCGCGACACCACGTCCTGATCGATCGCCGCCTTGCCAAGCTGCCGCGCCAGCGTCTGCGCCCGCCTGAAGTGGAGCGTCATCGCCATCGACAGGACCTCGGAGAGGATCTCGGCGGCGAAGGGGTCCATGGCGAAGGGCCGCTCCTGGAAGAGCTCGCGCATCACGAGCCAGTGGATCGCGGTGTCGCGCACGGCGTTCATCTGGTGATCCAGCAGCCGGACTTCTTGCGGCTTCAGGTCCGCCGAGGTGACCATCCCGGGGTTGGGCTCAAAGCGCAGCAAGATGTCGCCGTTGGCCATCATCAGGTGAGGGAAGAGCTGCCCCGTGATGTTCTCGACCGTTACCGGGTCGATGTAATCGAGGCCCTCGCGCGCGGGGTCCGCGCCGCCTGCGCCCCCACCTGCGCCGCCTTTGCGATCGACGAGGCCGCCCTTGGGGCCCTCGTCCGCGACGGCGCCGGCCAGGTAGTTGTCCGCGCGCATGGGCTCAATCCCGCGCGCGACGACGCGGCCCAGGTCGCGCACCATCGCGACGAGCGGCTCGACGGCGGCCTCGTCGATCGGGATCTGGCTGATGCGCTGGAGATCGCCGCGCACGGAGCCCTCGGACTTGTTGTAATGCAGCAGCGCGGCGATCTTGGCCTCGATCAGCGCGCCCGTCACCGGCTCGATGGCCGCAAGGCCCTCCTTGGAGGTCGGCGCGGGCGTCGCGGGCGCGGGGGAGCGCAGCTTGTACTTGTCGGCGAGCTGCTCGTAGCTCTGGCGCACGTGCTCGGCCTCGATGAAGGGGCTCTTGCCGATCGTGGCCCGCTCTCCGGCGACCACGAGCAGCTCCAGCGACAAGGCCGTGACCATGTCGGCCAGCGCCTCCTCGGCCTCGGCCCCCAGCGGCTTGAGCCCGCCAGGCTGGCGCAGCTCGTCCTGCACCAGCGCCAGGACCACCCGCCAGTGCTCGCTCGTCTTGCGGTAGTCCGAAAAGGCCTTCAACCCCAGCTCGCCGGCCAGCGACCCCAGCGCAGCGCGGCGCTCCTCGGGCAGCGCCACGGCCTCCAGCGACGCGACGGCCTGCACGGACTTCGCGTCGATCAGCGCGCCGGGCGCCGCCTCGGAGGCTCTGGTCCACAGCGCGCGAGCGAGGGACTTGATCGCGGCGATCTTGGTCAAGGTGGCGTAATCACTGACCTCTTTCGTCGCCACGAAGGCGTCCAGCTGCCGGAAGCTCGTCCAGCAGGTCACGTCGCGGGTCGTCTCCAGCGCCTTGATCGCGGCCACGATCCGCCGCGCGCTGGCCGCGTGCCCGGTCGGCTCCCCGACGTCCCCTTGCGCGGCCCCCACATCTGCCGCCTTGCCAACCTCACCCTGCGGCGCGCCGCCCGCGTCACCCGCGACACCCGACCTCGCCGTGCCCTCAGCCACACCGGCGTCGGCCTTCGCGGCACCGGGCGAGGGCTGCTCGGCGCGACACGCGCACAGGATGACCATGAAGATGAGGATGATCCAAGGGGATGAGTGCTCAGGGTGCATGGGTGTCTCACCGAGCGTTGTGGGTGATCGGAGCGGGTCCAGCGCCGCGCCGACGCTGACCACGAGGCGCGCTGGAGGGCCTGCCTTGACTTCAGCAGCCTGCGCAGACGCAACCGACGCACACGAACCACCACCTTATTGCACCCCGCGGACCTCCACAAGACAAACCCTGGACAGCCGCAGGTGGACAGGTTTGCTCAGTGAAGCCTGAAGTCCTGCCGCGCCCGCCGATCGCCCCACGCTCCTCGCACCGCCCCCGTTGGGGACGGGCTCGTCGGGTGGGGCTTGGATGCCCGGGCGGGCCAGGGCGGATCGCAGGGGCGGATCAGCACGTCGAAGTGGGCCTGTGGATTGGGGTTTTCACGCCCCCTGGTGTCGACCTGGGTCGTGCGCGGGCCTGCGACCGAGAGGGCGCAGCCCACCCTGAGATTCTAGCCCCACCCGACGAGCCCGTCCCCGACAGGGGCGGTGCGAGGAGCGTGGGGCGATACGCCGTCGGCACGATCGTGGCGTGGGATGCAGTGGCGTCGCGGGCCTTGGAACCTTCACTGAGCAAACCTGGCAGGTGGATTGACCCCATGACATCGAGAGGCCAGGATGAAGGCGGTTGAAAGACAGTCGAGGTGTGTCGCTTGATACGCGGAGGGGCGTCGATGTTCTCCGAGTCCGCCCAGCACTACGACGCCATCTATGGCGCCTTCAAGGACTACGCGGCGGAGTCGGCGCGCGTCGCCGCCCTGGTGCGAGAGATCGACGAGCGCGAGGGCCTGAGCGGCCTCGACGTGGCCTGCGGCACCGGAGAGCACGCCAGACACCTGAGGGTGTCCCACGGCCTCGCGGTCGACGGCCTTGATCTCGACCCTGGCCTGCTCGCCGTCGCTCGACAAAAACTGCCGACGGCGCAATTTTTCGAGGCCGACATGAGCGACTTCGCCTTGGGGCGCCGCTACGACGTCGTGATGTGCCTGTTCAGCTCGATCGGCTACCTCAAGACCCTCGATCGTGTCGCCGCCGCGCTGCGTTGCTTTCGAGCGCACTTGAAGGGGGGCGGCGCGGTCATCGTCGAGCCGTGGTTCGAGCCGGGCGTGCTTCAGGCGGGGCGCCTGTCCGTAAAACACGGCGAGTCCGACGGAGTGCGGATCGAGCGCACGAGCCGTGTGGCCGTGGAGGGCCGACTGTCGACGCTGACCTTTGACTATCTGATCGAGGACGCCGCTGGCGTGCGGGCGGCGCGAGAGGTTCACACGCTCGGGTTGTTGACGAGCGCCGAGATGCTGAGTTGCTTTCGAGAGGCCGGCCTGGAAGCCGCTTACGACCCCGTGGGCTTGAGCGGGCGCGGCCTCTATCTGGCGAGGGCCTCGACGGGAGCGAAGGGTGGAGGGCGGTGATGTACAAAGTCGATAAAGATCGCGTGGTTGAGCTTGATACAGCGCCCAGGCCGGACATAGGGGCGCCGATCCCGGTGCTCGTCGCGGACGAGGGCACGGTGCTGCTGGCCTACATCACCTCGGAGCCCGATCCGAGCTGGGATGGCACCTGGGCCAAGGTCGTGTCGCCGGACTCGGCAGACGAGCCGATCGCGATCGTCCGCTTCTCGCGCGTCTGCGCCCACATGCTCGGGAGGCCCAACGACGAGGCCTTCGAGGGCCACCCGCTGGCGTCTCGCGGCCTGCGCCCCTACGCGGTCAGCGAGATCGCCGACTCCTCGTGGATCCACGCGCTAGAGCGCATGAACGCCGTCCATCCTTTCCATCGCCCGGAGCACTTCGCGAGGTACAAGCACTTCATCTTCGCCTTCCACGACTCCACCTTCGAGTGCGTCGCCGAGAGCTTCACCGTGGAGCGCTGCCGAGGTTCGATCCGATCGGCGCTCCAGCGCATGGTCGAGATGTTGAACGACGAAAGGGTCTGAGGCTTCCGCTCGGGCCAGGACGTGGACGCCTGGGCTGACGCACGCGCAAGCGACCGTCCTCGATCCGGCGCCGCCGCAAGAATTTCGGCACCCGACGAAACCGCGCAGGAGATGCGTGAGATCGCCCCGAGTTCAGGACGGGCTGCGCTCGGAGCATCGAACGGATCCCGTCAGCATCGACCTCCAAAGTCACTCAGGGCGCTGGCATGTGCATTGCTCAAGCCGCCGTCGTGGCTCGGCCATCCCAACGCCTCACGAGCACATGAACGCGACGGAGTCTCCCATGCAAAGATCCACCCTGGCTGCGAGCGTCACCCTGATCTTCACCCTCCTCGGTTGCAACAACCCGCCGCCACCGACCGCGCCCTCCGCCCCCCCTCCCGAGGCCAGGCCAGCTGAGGTCAAGCCGGCCGAAGAGGCCCCGAAGGAGGCGCCATCGTGGCCAAAGACCCTCGCGCCCATCGATCCTGCGACGCTCTCTGTCGAGAACGCCGCCCTGCTGGCGCCGCCAGCCGCCCCACCGCCCATCAACCGCGATACGCCCGCCAAGGTGGTGGTGAAGATGGAGGTGCTTGAGAAGGAGATGACTCTGGCCGACGGCGTCACCTACACCTTCTGGACCTTCGGTGGCACCGTCCCTGGGCCGATGGTCCGCGTGCGAGAGGGGGACTTCGTCGAATTTCACCTGATGAACCACCCCAACAACACCATGCCCCACAACATCGACCTGCACGCCGTGACGGGGCCTGGCGGCGGCGCCACGAGCACCTTCACCGCGCCGGGGCACCAGACCCAGTTCTCCTTCCGCGCCCTGAACCCGGGCGTCTACGTCTACCACTGCGCCACGGCGCCGGTCGGCATGCACTTCGCCAACGGGATGTACGGGCTGATCGTGGTCGAGCCCGAGGGCGGCTTCCCGAAGGTCGACCGCGAGTACTACGTCGTCCAGAGCGAGTTCTACACCCAGGGCGACTTCCGCGAGCCTGGCCTCCAACCCTTCGCCATGGATCGGGCGATCAAGGAAGACCCCGCCTACGTCGTGTTCAACGGCCGCGACGAGGCGCTGACCGGCGACCGGGCGCTCAAGGCCAAGGTCGGCGAGACCGTCCGCCTCTTCGTCGGCAATGGAGGCCCGAACCTCGTCAGCTCGTTCCACGTCATCGGCGAGATCTTCGACCGCGTCTACAAGGAGGGCGCCACCGAAGCCTCGGCCAACGTCCAGACCACGCTGATACCCGCTGGCGGCGCGACCATCGTGGACTTCAAGATGGACGTGCCCGGGACCTTCATCCTCGTGGACCACGCCATCTTCCGCGCCTTCAACAAGGGCGCCCTGGGCATGCTCAAGGCCGATGGCCCCGAAGACAAGATCATCTACTCGGGTCAGGAGGTCGACGAGGTCTACCTCGGGGAGAAGACCGACGAGGGGGTCGCCCTGCGCGAGCAACCCTCGGCCCAGGGTGACTCGATCGAGGCCCGCATGTTGCGCGGACAGGCCACCTTCCTCGGGACCTGCTCGGCCTGCCACCAGAAAGACGCCACGGGGCTGGCCGGCATCTTCCCGCCGCTGGCCAGCTCGGACTACCTGATGGCCGACAAGGAGCGCTCGATCCGGGTGGTGCTCGAGGGGCTCGCAGGTCCCATCGAGGTCAACGGCGTCAAGTACAACGGGACCATGCCTGGCCTCGCCAACATGACAGACCACGAGATCGCCGACGCGCTGACCTTCGTGAGGAACAGCTTCGGAAACAAGGGCGATCCCATCGCGGCGACCGAAGTCGGCGCGGTGCGCGCCTCCATCCAGAAGCCCGCCAACCTCGGACACCCTTGAGATGAAGCCCAACCCCCTCGCGCTGCTCTCTTCGATCCTCCTGGCCGCCTCCGCCTCGGCCCAGGAGCCCTCACCCCAGATCCTCATCTCGGGGGGTGAGTACCGCGCCTTCTACCCGCAGCAGGAGGCGGACCTCACCCTTGAGCCGCTGACGCGCGTGGAGCCCTTCAAGCTCGACGACCGCCCGGTCACCAACGCCCAGTTCCTCGCCTTCGTCAACGCCGCGCCGCGGTGGCGTCGCGGGACCGCCACGCCGCTGCTGGCCGACGCCGGATACCTTCGCCACTGGGCCGGCCCCCTGACCCTCGGCCCCGGCGTGGAACCCCACCAGCCCGTGATCAACGTGTCCTGGTTTGCCGCCAGGGCCTACTGCGGCGCTCATGGCCGGCGACTTCCCGGCGAGCACGAATGGGAGTTCGTCGCACGCGCCGACGAGGCCCACCTGGACGCCAGCGATGACCCCGACTTCTTGCGCCGCATCCTGGACTTCTACTCCAGGCCGCGCACGGGCCCGCTGGCTCCGGTCGCCTCCAGCGCCCCCAACGCCTGGGGCGCGTACGACATGCACGGCCTGGTCTGGGAGTGGGTCGAGGACTTCAACGCCTCATTCTTGAGCGGCGACAACCGCCAGGAGGGCGACAAACAGCTCCAGCGCTTCTGCGGTGGGGCGGCGCTGGGCGCCGAGAACGTCCGCGACTACGCCACCTTCATGCGCTTCGCCTTCCGATCCAGCCTCCAGGCCGCCTACACGGTGCGGAGCCTCGGCTTTCGATGCGCCGACGACGCGGAATCACCATGAGCAACGCCTTGAAATCCCTCGCCTTCTGCGCCCTGCTGGTGGCCGCCTCGGGCTGCACCGACGCCCCGACCCCCTCGGCGCAGCCCGACCTCGCGCCCACCTCGTCCCCGGGCTCCTCGCCCGCCTCGACCGCTGACTTGGGCCCCGCCTCCGCCCCGGGCTCCGCGCCCGCCTCGGCCCCTGACGAGATGGCCGCCAGCCCGGCGGCCCAGGGGCTCTCGCTCTACCAACTCGACAGCCCGTGGACCACACAGGACGGCGCCGCCTTCCGACTCGACGCGCTTCGCGGCCACCCCGCCGTGCTGCTGATGTTCTACGGCACCTGCCAGCACGCCTGCCCCATCCTCATCAACGACCTCAAGCGCGTCGACGCCGCGCTCGACCCTGAGGTCCGCGCCCGCACCCGGATGGTGCTGATCACCATCGATCCCGAGCGGGACACCCCGGCGGCGCTCCTTGAGCTGGCTCGAAGCCACGAGATCGACACGAGCCGCTGGACCTTCCTCCACGGCGAGGACGGGCAGATCCGCGAGCTGGCCGCGGCCCTCGGCGTCCGATACCGCCAAACCTCCGACGGCGAGTTCAAGCACAGCAATGTGCTCACGGTGCTCGATCCGGCCGGCGCCGTCTCCCACCAGACCGAAGGGCTGGGCCAGCCCGTCGACGGGGTCGTCAAGGCGCTCCAGTGAAGCCCGCCTGCAAGGTCGGCGACCCAGCGAGGGATCACGGGCTCGACAAGCGCTCAAGACATCGGCAACACGTCGTCGAGCGCCGCCAGACGCCAGGCGCTCCCGCCCGCCTCAAGGCGGCTCAGCGGCAGTCGTCGGCGCCGGGGATGCGCGGTGAGGCGGGGTGCAGGAGGCGAGCGACGCATCCTCGGGCGATCCGCTCGGCGTCGAGCAGGGGGCGCTGGCCGGGCTCCTGGAGCGACTGGAAGTGGGCCTCCAGCGCGTCGCCGAAGGCGTCGACGCTCACCTCGTAATCCTTGAAGTCGCCCGACGAGAGCGCGTAGGCGGCCTCGGCCTCCTGCGCGTCGGCCACCGCGATCAACGCCGCCCCCTCGGTCGTCGGCGCCAGCGGGATCGTCCGGGGCTGCCCCGAGACGGGATCGGTCGTGTGCAAGGTCATGATCTCGTTGTACAAATAAGGGATCAGGTCGATGTTGCGCTTGAAGGCGGACAGGTCCGGGGGGCTGGTCAGCAGGCGCGCCTCGGCGTCCTTGAAGAGGCCGCAGCGGAACTGGCTCATGACGGGCCGCTGCCAGTCCAGGGCGCGCACGCGCAGGGCCTGGTTGGCGCTCAAGACGCGGCGCTTGACCAGCGCCACCTCGACCTGGACCGTCGACTCGCCGCGCACGGGCATCACCGCCAGCGGCTCCTCGCCGGGGCCGGGGATGCTCAGGCGCAGCCGCCCGTCGTTGAGCCAGTCCCAGGGCCAGTTGTCGGGCCGGATCGTGAGGAAGAGGCGGCGGATGGCGTCGTCGATGGCCACGCTGGCGTGCGTCTCGCCGGTGAAGTGGTTCTCCGAGACATAGTTGAGCGTCTCGTCGCAGAACATCGGCCGCAGCAGCGCCATGGACTCGGGGACGCTGGCCGGATCGCGGCGCTTGAGCATCCGGGCGTTGGTGACGCGATCCATGGCGGCGCGGATGTGCTTTTCGAAGTTGGAGGCCGAGTCCATGATCCCGGCCTCGGTCATCTCCTTGTAGACGGGGGCCTCGGCGATGGCGTCGTTGATCGTGTCCTCGAACTGGTGGGAGCGGAAGTCCGGCTCGGCGTTCCACAGCGTCCAGGGGTTGACCAGCTCGTTCATGATCGGCGTGAAGGGCATCAGGGCGTTGTTCATGTCCGCCGGCCCGGTGTGGCACGTGCGGCACTCGCCCGGCTCGATCGACAGCTTCATCCCCTCTTGCTGGCCGTCAATTCCCTTGAGCTCGTAGAGCCGGTAGGTCCGCGCCTTGTTGTCCCAGGCGTACATCTTGATGTCGCGCGGGTCGATGTCGACCAGATCCCCGAAGTCCGACTGGGTCGAGATGAAGAACTGGCTGGCCTTGAGCGGGTCGTCCGAGCACAGCGTCATGATGTTGCGCGGGAAGTAGTCCGCCCGCGTCAGCAGGATCACGAAGGTGCGCTGCGTGATCAGATCGCACCCCATCTGCTCGGCCACCCCCGTGAGCAGCTCGCGGTAGGTCCCCGGCACCTCCCCCTTGTCGTTGCCCACCTCGCGCAGCCACCGGGCGACGACGTCGTCGCGGCCCTCCAGCGCGGCCCGCAGGCCGCTGTTGCCCACCGCGTCGGCCTTGCCGCCGGGGCCATCGCCGCCCGCTTCAGCGGCAGGCCCGGCCGCGTCGCCGCAGCCGGCCAGCGCCAGCAGGGTCGCGGTCATGATCAGAGTCGTGGTGCGTGCTTTCATCGTCCGATCCGCCTTCTGATCCCGCCCGACGAGGGCCGGGTGGACTCGACACTAAATAGAAAAACCCATGAAACAAGCGACCTTGCAAAACATAAGGTCAGTTGTCGATCACCCAGGGGGTCGCCCCGCAGTCGTTGGCGTAGGCGCGCCCCTCGGGGGGCGTGCAGGTCAACAGCTCGGCGGGGATGGGGACGTGGACGACGACGTTGTCGCCGTACTTCTCGACGCAACGGCGCTTGAGGTCGCTGGAGTGGTCGATCAGGTCGATGGCCGACAGGTCGCAGGTGACCACGGTGCGGCTGTCCTCGCCGAGATCGGCGTACTGGCAGCCGGCAGGGAGCTGATCGGCGCCGACCCAGGTGCCCAGCGGGAAGCCTCGGAAGGTGACGACCTCATTGCCGCTCTCGTCGATCTGGGGTTGAGGGGGGATGAGGCTCGTGGGGATGTCGGCGCCGCCGGGCAGCGCGCAGCCGCACTCGCGCAGGCGCATGGCGGCGGCGCAGACGGCGGGGTCGGAGCGGCGCCACTCGGTGCCGTACATGTCGGCGGCGATGAAGCAGCCTCGGAAGAAGTCGCTGTGGTAGGGGTCGGCGGGGTTGGCCGGGTCGCCGACCTTGGGGTCGGCCAGCATGCAGTCCTCGACGAGGGCGGAGGCGGCCTCGTTGGCGTTGGTGGGCTGCTTCATGCCGAAGTACTCCTCGGTCAGCGGGATCCCGAGGACGTCGGCGCAGTCGCCGTCGGGGTCCTCGCAGCTCGGCACTGGCCCGGGCACGCCGAGGTGCCAGGAGGTGAAGACGCACTGGCCGACGACCTCATCGGGGTTGTCCTCCAGATGGAAGAGCTGATCGTCGGTCAGCTCGATCTCCAGCGGGGTCGTCTCGATGAGCAGGCGCCCGAGGTTGTCCTGCTCGGCGACGGTGATCCGGCCCACGGTGGCGGGCTCGGGGGCCTCGGCGCCCTCGGCCTCGGGCGGGAGCTGGACGACGGCGAAGTACTCGCAGTACTCCTGGCCCCGGTCGTCCTGGTTGTTGTTGTTGACCCCCTCGACGTCGGAGCAGGCCCAGCGGATGGCTTCGGGCGAGAAGACCTTCTGGTTGCCGGCCAGGGCGTCGGCCTTGCGCTTCGTGCAGGAGTCCTCGGAGGCGTCGTCGGGGGTGTCGGTCTTGCCGCCGGGGTTGTCGGGGTTGTCGGCGCCGGGGGTCGGCTGCGCGGCGTCCTCGCCGCAGCCCGCCTGCGCGATGAGGATCGCCAGGAGCCCTGCGGCCATCGACCTCGACACAAAGAATCCGTGTGTTGGTGTCCTGATGTGGGGTGCGATCATCGTCGGTCTCTCTTCAAAAAGGCGCGGCCCGTCCTTGAGGGCAAGGAGACGGGCCGCGCGCTGTCCGGCCGCCGGCCCCGACGACCTCAAGTCGGCGGGGGGTGGCGGCTGCCCCCTGCGGTCGCGGCCCTGAAAGGCGAGGGTGACCGCGAGGGGGCGGGGGTGGGCCGAGGCCCGAGGGCTACTTCTCGACAACCCAGGGCGTGTTGGAGCAGGTGTCGGCGTAGGCGCCGCCCGTGGGGGGGCTGCAGGAGATCACGCCCTGAGGGACGGGGACGTGGACGACGACGTTGTCGCCGTACTTCTCGCGGCACTTGCCCTTGGGGTCGTCCGCGGAGACGAGCAGGTCGGCGGCGGTCAGGTCGCAGGCCACGAGGTTCTGGCCCGCCTCGCCCGTCTCGACGTAGCGGCAGCCCAGGGGCAGCTCGGCGGCGCCGGACCAGGTGCCCAGCGGGAAGCCGCGCAGGGTCAGGATGTCATTGCCGTCGGCGTCCTTCTGGGGCTGCGGCGGGACGAGGCCGGTGGGGACGTCGGCGTTGTCGGGCAGCGAGCAGCCGCACTCGACCAGGCGGATGGCCGCGGCGCACACCTGGGGATCGGAGCGGCGCCACTGGGTGCCGTAGAGCTGGGCGGTGACCATGCAGCCGCGGTAGAAGTCGCTGTGCAGGTCATCGGCGGGGTTGGCCTTGTCGCCGGCGGGGATGGTGGCCTTCATGCAGTCGCGCACCAGCGCCGAGGCGGCGCTGTTGGAGTTGAAGCTGACCTTCATGCGGAAGTTGTCCCCGTTGAGGGGGAAGCCGAGCAGCTTGGAGTTGGCGCAGGTGTCGTCCTCGCAGATCCCGAAGCGATCCTCGATGTCGGCGTGCCAGGTGGTGAAGACGCACTGGCCGACGACCTCGTTGGGGTGATCCTCCAGGTAGAAGAGCTGGTCCTCGTTCAGGTCGACCTTCAGGGCGCTGACGCCGCCGCCGTTCTGGTTCTGGCCCGTGGCCACGGGGGGGGGCAGCTCGCCGCCCTCCTGGCCGTTGAGCGGCGGGGGCTGGATGATGGAGAAGTACTCGCAGTACTCCTGGCCGCGATCGTCGCGGCCGACGGTGTTGACGCCGGCCACGTCCGCGCAGGCCCAGCGGATCGCGGTGGGGGTGAAGTGCTTCTGGGCGCTGTTGAGGACGTCCTGCTTGCGATCCAGGCACTGCTCCTCGGCGGGGGCGTCACCCTCGGGGGTGTCGGTCTTGCCGCCGGGGCCGTTGTTGTCGTCGTCGTCGTCGTCCGGGACCGGGGCCGTGGGAGCGTCGCCGCAGGCGGCCGCGCCGAGCAGGCCGAAGGCGCAGAGGATCAGGAGGTGCTTTCGGTTCATGGCTTTTCCCTTTCTTGATTTCTGGGCTGGCCGCCTCCCTGGGCGGCCGGCCGTCAAATCCGATGCGTCGTGTTCGCGATGTACATCATGGCGCCTGGGGCGCGGCTACTCAACCAGCTCGCAGGTGACGGGATCGAGGCCCGCCGAGGCGCCCACCTCCATGCCGGCCACGGGCATGGTCTCGGGGAACTCGAAGACCCGCTCGTGGTGCTCGCGGGCCTGGGCGCGGCGCTGGAAGGCGAGCATCAGCGCGTCCTCCATGAAGGCCTTCTTGTCGCGGGCGTTGCAGGCGTTGACGAAGGTGTCGACCTTGGCGGTGTGGGCGGCGTCGTCCTCGGCGTTCTTGAGGTTGGCCAGCAGCTCGGCCTCGACCGTGCCCTCGGCGGCGCCTTCGAGCTTGGCGATGATGGCGTTGCGGATGTTCTCGACCGTCATGTCGCCCTCGATCGTCTCGGGCAGGCTCTCGATCAGGCCGCAGCGGGCCTCGGAGTAGATCGGGCGGGCGAAGTCGATGATGAGGAAATCCTTGATGAAGTTGTCGTCGATGGCGCCGGCCTTCTTGAGCTCTTCGACGTAGTTCATGTCGCCGAAGGCGCGCTCGGGGAAGATGTAGCGGAAGATCGTGTCGCGGATCAGCTTGTCCTGGGCGTCCTTGATGTCGTTGCCGCGGCCGTCGACCATGCGCTGGTCGAGCGCCTCGAGGTGGGCCTGGTAGTCCTCCTCGCTGACGTTGACGCCGCCGAAGCCCTTGAAGACCGGGTCGAGCAGGAAGTCAAAGGGCACCCGGCTCATCGTGCTGGAGCGGAAGTCGGCGCCGTTGTCGAGGTTGACCTCGACCGTGCACGCCAGCGGGCGCAGGAGCTGGTGCAGATCCCGACCGGCCACCAGCGCCTTGACGCGCGTCGGGTTCCAGGCCCTGTTGCCGGACTTGGCCAGGCTCTCCATCGTCGAGCCGCTGCTCTTGGAGCCCAGATCCTCGTTCTTGTCGACCAGCTCGCTGGCGCCGGGCACGTCCTCGTGGCCCTCCCAGTGGTTCCAGGGCGTGTCGAGCTCCTTCATGATCGGCCCGCCGCCGGTGTGGCAGCCGGCGCAGCGCTTCCTGTCCGCGGCGCCGGGCTGGATCAGATCCAGGCTCGTGCCGAACCAGGTCCACTGGCCGCCTTCGAGCGCGTAGTAGTTGTAGACCCCCGCCGCCTTGTCGAAGGACATCACCTCGACGTCGCCAGGCAGGTCGCGCCCGTTGCTGACCCCGAAGAGCGAGAAGAAGAGGTCGTGGCGGTCGCGGCCGTTGCACTGGCGGGTGACCACGACGCGCATGCCCTCGCTCTTCTGCAGCAGCTGGGCCCGCTCGGAGACGATCATCGAGGAGATGCCGCCCTCGACGTTGTCCACCTTGCAAGAGGAGTCGTCCGCGTCCGTCTTGCGCAGCTTGTCCATGATCTCGGCGAAGGTCGTCGGGCAGCCCTCCCCGCTCTTGAGCACGGTGTTGGCGATGACGTCGTTGCGCTGGGACAGATCCAGCTGGGCCCCCTCCTCGCTGACGACCGTGCAGGGCGCCGGCCCGTCGTTCTCGTCGGCCTTGCCGCCGGGGCCGTTGTTGGCCGCGTTCTCGCCGGGCTCCTCAGTGGCGTCCCCGCAGCCCACGGCCGCCGCGGCCGTCAGCCCCAGCGCAAGCAACATCGTCAGGTTCTTCTTCATCATCTCTCAAGTCCTCGCTTTTCGATCAGCGCCGCGCCAAAGGCGGCACACCATTGAAGTTTCTCTCTCAACCTCTACTCTCTGGAGCCCTCGGCGCCCTCGCATGCCCCGACCTCGGGGATGTCGGGCGAGTTCTTGTAGAACTCCTTCGCAATGCAGGCCCGCGCGTTGCGGATCTGCGCCATCTTGTCGCGCGCCCCGGGATCGGCCTCGATGACCTTGATGTGGGCCTCGATCAGATCACCGAAGCCCTGAAGGCCCACGGCGCAGAAGCCCGCGCCCGTCTGCGCGTCGCACGCGCTCTGGGCCACCGCCCCCCCCTTGATCGACTCGGCCAGGAGGTTGATGGTGACCTCGTCTGCCAGATCCACTGCGATCACCGCCGAGCCCACGGGGGGCGCCAGCGACACGCGGGTGCCGTCCGCGCTGGCCACCGTCATGATCTCCTCGAAGAGCGTCGCCATCAGGTTCAGGTTGCGCGCCTCGGAGCTGACCTCCGGGGGCTGGATGCGCAGGCGCTCGTTGGCGTCGACCCACAGGCCGCAGCGGAAGGTCGAGAAGACCGGCCTCTTCCAGTCCAGCGCCTTGACCCGCATGACCTGACCGGCCTCCAGGCCCCGCACCGACACCAGCCGCTGCTCGTAATCGACGTCCGCCGCGCCGCGGATCGCGACCATGTTCAGCAGCTTGCCGTCGATCGGCTCGCCCAGCCGCACCTTCTTGTCGTTGTACCACGCCCAGGGCCACACGCCGCCGTCGAGCGTCTTGAGCATGTTCGTGATCCCCTCGTCGAGGTAGACCGCCGTCGTTACCGTCCCGGAGTCCTCGGTCACGAAGTTGATCCGCTCATTGCAGAAGAGCGGCCGCAGCAGCGCCATGGACTCGGCCACGCTGGCCGGCTTGTTCCGCCGCGCCTTGAGCCGCTCGCCGTTGACCCGCTCGAAGCCCTTGCGGATGATCGCCTCCAGGTTCGGCGCCGAACCCAGCCAGGGGGCCACGGACCGGTTGTAGCCCTCCTTGCCCTGGACCTCCTCGCTCAGTTCGAAGTCCACGCTCTCGAAGTCCGGCGCCGCGTTCCAGTGCTGCCAGGGCAGCGTCAGCTCGTTCATCACCGGCGCCATCGGGATGAAGGTCGGGTCCATCTGCGTCGACCCCAGGTGGCAGTTGCGGCACTCGCTCGGATCGGCGTCCACCTGGACCCGGAACTGCTGGCCCTCGACCGGATCGACCCGGTAGAACCGGTAGCTGCCCAGCTTCGGATCCCAGGCGAACATCTCGATCACCCGCTCCTCGATGTCGCCGTCCTCCGTCGCCTCCGGCGCGCTCAAGAAGACGTCCGCAGCCCGCGCCGGATCGCTGGCGCACACCGACGTCACCGTCCTCGGGAAGGGATCGGCGCCCGTCAGGAGGCTGTCCGAGATCAGGAAGGTCTTGACGCCATCCACGGCGCACCCCTCCTGCTCCGCGATCCCCAGCACCACCTGGACGTAATCCGTCTCCAGCTGGCCCTTCTCGTCCACGTTCGACTTGTCCCTGAGCCACTTGCCGATCGGATCCTCACGACCCGCCAGCGCCGCCGTAAACGCGTTCTCGTCCGCCTTGCCGCCCGGACCGTCGCCATCCACGGGCTCCGCCACCGGCTCATCTCCGCAGGCTTGCAGCGCCAACAGCGCCATCACCAAGAGCACGACCACTTTGCGCATCTCCACCACCTCACCACCCCGACAAGGGAATCCCCCTCAAAACACGCCGCGCAAGGACTTGAGAAAGAGGCTTTACCCCTCGCGACACTAGCAGGTTCACGGCTGCGCTTCCATCATCATCGCGCCGCCGCAGCCTCCCAACCTTCACATCCACCCCGAACCATTCAAGAATTCAAAGCCGCATCCCCGCGCATGCAAGCACGATGCCATGACGGCGCACCCCATCAAGGCGAGATCCATCCCCACTTCAAGGCCCCAATGGGGACCAGCGACCCCTCTGATGGTCTGGCCACTGGAAGATCCAGTTGCCACCCTCGCCCTCGGCCGAAGCGCCCTGGCCCGCCCCCTCGCCGCCCCCCTCGTCGCGCGCACCCGCAGCCGCGATCGCCGCCCTCCGCGCCCGTCGATCGCGCCTTGCCTTCGACCGCAGACAGGATAACCTGAGGCGCACTGCAACAAGGCGCCTCGGGGCGCCCGCGTCACCCTTCGGAGATCCACGCCATGACACCGATCCAGACGGCCCGACTCCTGGGCGCGGCGCTCCTCGCGCTGGCCTTGTCGGCCTGCTCGACCTCGCTGACCGCGATGCACTCGGCCCGAGTCCTGGACGCCGGCCAGACCCAGTTCACCGGCGCGCTCGCCGTCCCCATCGCCACCTCCGCGATCGAGGGCGCCATCGATCTCGGCGACGCCGCCGTCGACGAAGCCCAGGCGGCCGCCGCCGCCGACACCCCGCTGGCCGAGGACGATCAGCGCGACCTGACCACCGCCGCCCTCGCGCTGGCGCTCTTCCAGCCCGCCCTCGTGCCCGAGCTCGTCGCCCGCGTGGGCGTCGGCTACGACCTCGACCTCGGCCTTCGCCTGAGCGGGCAGCTCGTCAAGGCCGACGCCCAGTGGCAACTCTGGGCCGGCGAGGATCGCTCGGCGGCCAGCCTCACCCTCGGCCTCGCGCACCACTTCGGACCCGGCGCCTCAGCCCTTGAGCCCCTCTTCAAGGTCCTCGAGTTCGTCAAGCTCGACGACTTCTCTCGCCTCGACCTCGACCTCGCCCTGATGACCAGCGCCGAGTTCGACGACTGGCTCATCTTCTACGGCGGCGCCCGCTACCTGGCCTCCTTCATCACGCTGGACGCCAACATCCCCGACATCGAGACCGCCGCCGACGTCGAGATCATCAAGATCGACAACACCATCCACCACGTCGGCCTGACCGGCGGCCTGATGCTCGGCTACAAGTTCATCTTCCTCAACCTGGAGTTGACCGCCGTCCAAGCCCTCTTCAAGCCCGATGTCCTCGGAGAGCCCCGCGACCTCGACGGCCTCATCCTCGTCCCCAGCCTCGGCCTCACCCTGCGCCTCTGACCGCGCTCAGCCCCCTCTCCAGACCCTTGAACGCCCGGGAGGTTGTGCTACCCTCAACCGACCTGACTGGACCTGAACACGGAAGCAAGAAAGACCATGAGAACCCTCCTCCTCATCCTGGCGCTGGCCGCGGTCGGCTGCGGCGAAACCGCCGACTCCCCCGCCGACGACCCCAACAACGACCCGAACAACACGCCCAACAACGATCCGAACAACGCGCCCAACAACGACCCCAACAACGAGCCCGGCTGCGAATGCGGCGATCTGCAGATCTGCGTCGCGGGGGCCTGCCAGGCCATCGCGCTGCCGACGCCCGGCCCGGAGGTCAACACCGCCCCCGACCCCGGCTGCGCGTCCAACACGATCGGCTTCGTGGCTGGCTACGTCGTCGATGAGGGCGGCCGCCCCGTCGCGGGCGCCAAGGCCCAGACCTGCTTGCGGCTCAACCCCGCCGGCAACCTCTTGTGCCTGGCCCCCTCGGACACCGCCACAGACGGCACCTTCAGCATCGTGATCCCGGACAACGCCCGCTGCGCGGATCTGATCACGGCCCGCGTGCTGGTCCCGCTGGCCGACCAGAGCACCCAGTATTGCCACGTCGGCCTCCCTCCCGACGACAGCGCCGTCCTGACGATCTCCGAGCCCATCGTCCTCTACCCCACGGTGCGCGCCACGACCCTCCCCCCGCTGGGCGACGCCGACGCCGCCCGCGCCGTCGTCTTCGAGGACGGCCTCTCGATCGACGTGACCCCCTCGAAGTACTTCGCCGCCGGCGAGGGCTACGCGGGGCTCGCTGCCGGCGAGATCGACCCGAACGGCAAGGGGCTGTGCTTCCTGGAGGGCCAGAGCGTCGACGCGCTCTACGCCTTCTCCCCCGAGGGCGACGTCCTCAACGGCGCCTTCCCCATCCGCGTCCCCAACAAGACCGCGCTGGCGCCCGGCGCCAAGGTCTCGATGTTCGTCCTCGGCGGCCTCGACTGCCACCTGGCCGACGGCACCCTCGTCGAGGAGGCCGAGTGGCACGAGTACGGCACCGGCACCGTCGATCAGGCCGGCCAGTTCATCGTCTCCGACCCCAGCGGCCACCTGCCCTGCCTGACCTGGTTCGGCTACAAGGCCCAGTAGCGTCGCTCCGCCCCGCCCCGCCCTCAAGGCGCCACGAAACCCCCAACAACCCAACAAGATCAAACACATACGCGGGTCAACCTGTCGGGCGCCGACCCTCGCCAGGGCGCCCGTGGGGCGACATGTGGCGCGTAAGCCACGATGTGCGCGCGGTGTCACGCGGATCTGTGACAAGGTGGCACAACGAAGCCCTTCAGCGACCACGGAGGCCGACCGTCAGGGGCACCGCGGCCCTTGTGAGGATCTGGTCTGCTTGTTGCTCTTTGTCGGCCTGGTTGAACCCAGGGCGAGAAGCCAAGAGGCGGTGAATGCAATGAAGTCGACTGGAACAAGGGCGGTGCGGTCCTTCCTGATGGCAACGGCGGCCTTGTCGATCGGGGCGCTGGTGGGCTGCGCGGCGCCCATCGGCGACGCCGATCCCAACGGCGACTCCGGCAGGCTCTCGGGCATCGGCGGCCCCTGCGTGAGCACGAGCGGGTGCGACTTTGGCCTGCGCTGCCTCCAGAGCACCAGCAGCCGGGTCTGCGTCCAGACCTGCCAGTCCTCCAGCGAGTGCGGCTCGAACCTGTGCAACCCGGTGCCGGGCAGCTCGACGGGGTGGTGCTCCTTCGACGATGGCGGCTTCGTCGCCGACGATCACAGGCCCCCCGCCGACGACGAGCGCGCCCCCAGCCCCGGCGATGACGGCGCCCCCCCGGTCGAGGACGACCCCGCGGACGATCCTGGGGACGGCTGGCAGGACGACGACCCGATCAGCAACCCCGAGCCTGATCCCCAGCCGGAGCCGGAGCCCGAGCCGGAGCCCGAGCCCCAGCAGCCCTGCACCTTCAGCCCCGGCGGCAGCCTGTCGCGCAACCAGACCGTGCCCGCGCTGCGCTGGCAGGGGATCTACGACAAGTCCGGCGCCACGCGCGACTTCTCCTTCGAGGAGTTCGCCTGCTCGCCCGAGTTCGACGACAGCTCCATCTTGATCATGGTCGTCGGCGCCGGCTGGTGCAGCGCCTGCCCCGACTACTACCGCAGCGTCAACAGCCAGGCCTCCCAGATCGAGGCCGCCGGCGGCGTCATCGCCTACGTCGAGGTCGAGGACTCCAGCTACGTGCCGGCCAACCACCGCACCGCCGACCAGATCATCAGCAACTACATCTCGCGCGGCTCCGGCTTCCGCATCGGCGACGGCGCCACGCTGCCCAACAGCCGCGCCATCTACAACTCCAGCCTCATCCAGGCCTACCCCCAGGCCATCGTCATCCGCCGCAGCGACATGAAGGTCGTCGCCGATCAGAACAGCAGCAACTTCATGCTCGACTTCCCTGCTCTGGCCCGCGCCAACGGCGGCGGCGGCGGCTCCACCCCGCCCGGCGGCAACAACGGCGGCGCTTGCACCGAGGAGACCAGCGAGCCGAACAACGCCCCGACCTCCCCGGCCTCCATCCAGCCCGGCAGCTTCGACGCCGGCATCTGCGGCTCCGACAGCGACTACTATCAGGTCAACGTCCAGGGCTTCTGGCGCATGGACCTGACCTTCAGCCACGCCGAGGGCGACATCGACGTCTTCGTCTGGGACGTCAACAACAACGGCCCCGTCAACGACTTCAACAACCGCCCGGTCGGCAGCGACTCCGGCGACGACAACGAGTCCTTCACCCACTTCGGCCCCTCCGTCGTCCGCGTCTACGGCTACGAAGGCGCCCGCGCCGCCTACACCCTCACTCTGACCCAGCAGTAGCCCCTTGCGCCTTGATGCGGCGCCCCGATCCGGCTATTGCTGAAGGGCCTGGCCCACGCACCCTCGCCAGGAGGTGAGCCCCATGCCCTTGACGACCGCCAACACCCGCGCCCGATTCGCCCCGCTGGCGACGCTGGCCTCTCTGCTCGCGCTGACGCTGCTGCTGTGCGGCTGCGTCGTCCAGGGCACCACCCCCGACCTCGACACTGGCCCGCGCGGCGACTACCCCCCCGGCCCCTACGGCACCGGCGAGGGCGCCGTCCTTGCCCCCTTGAGCTTCGTGAACCCCGACGGGAGCACGCTGGACCTGGCCCAGATCCAGGCCGACGACCGCAACCGCCTGCTGCTCGTGAGCACCTCGGCGGGCTGGTGCACCGCCTGCATCGAGGAGCAGCCGGCGCTGGCCGACCTCCACGACCGCTACTCGCCCCGCGGGCTCGTCGTGATGGTCTCGCTCTTCGAGGACGCCAACTTCCTGCCCGCCGACGCCCGGCTCGCCGAAGGCTGGCAGCAGAAGTACGACCTGCCCTTCCTCGTCGTGGCCGACCCCACCTTCCAGTTCAAGGACTATTACGACTCGCGCCAGACCCCGATGAACATGATCGTCGACCTCTCGTCCATGAAGATCGTGAAGATCATCCTCGGCGCGGACTCCAGCGCGGTGGAGAACATCGTCGGGGCGCTCCTGTAGCGCCCCAGCACCCGCTCAACCCAGAGGCTCCCATGACACGAAACAGGCTGCTCACCTTCATCGCCGCCGCGCTCCTGGCCCTGGCGCTCGGCGCCGCCTTCTCCCCCGCCTTCTCCAGGGCCGACGAGGCCCAGGCCGCCCGCGCCGACATGGCCGACTTCACCCTCAAGACCCTCGACGGCAAGAAGGCCCAGCTCTCCGACTACAAGGGCAAGGTCGTCGTGGTCAGCTTCTGGGCCACGTGGTGCGCGCCCTGCAAGCAGGAGCTCGACCACCTGCAGAAGTTCCGCGACGCTCACGGCGGCGAGGGCTTCGAGGTCCTGGCCATCACCACCGACGACGCCTCGACCCTCTCGGAGGTCCGCAGCCTCGTCAAGCGCAAGCGCTGGAACATGCCCGTCCTGCTCGACCCCGAGGGCGCCGTGCTGGCGCTGCACAACCCCCGCGGCTCGCAGCCCTTCTCCCTCTTCATCGATCGGGCCGGTCGGCTGGCCGACAAGCACGAGGGCTTCGCCGTCGGCGATGAGGCGAAGTATCTGACGACCATCAAGAAACTCCTGGCCGAGAAGCCCTGAGGCCTCGGAGGTGATGTGCGAAGACCCCTCTCCCTTGCCGCGCTGATCGGGATCGTCGGCGCCTGCGGGGCCGCCCTGGCCCAGGATCAGGCCACCGTCACCGTCACCAACACGACGACGGCCGAGTTCAGGATCGACAACAAGAACGGGCGAGCCGAGGACGACAACTTCGGCCTGCTGCTCAACCGCCTGAACCTGAGCGGCACCTCGGGCCAGATCGCCACCCAGCTGCGCCTGGACACGGTCTACTTCCCCGACGAGACCCTCTTCTTCCCCAACCCCCCCAGCCCCACCTTCCGCGACGACGCGCGCCTGGAGCGCCTGACGGTGCGCTACAGCCTCGGGGACTGGACGCTGACCGCGGGCGACTTCTACCGGCAGGTCGGCCGGGGCATCGCGCTGTCGATCCGCAAGGTCGACGAGGCTGGCCTCGACGTGACGCTGCGCGGCGGCGACCTCCAGTGGGAGAGCGACGATCATCGGCTGGGCGTCTTCGCCGGGCTGACCAACCCGGTCAACATCGACACCATCAGCCAGAGCTTCATCGAGGACACCGACGACATCGTCGTCGGATCGGACTGGGAGTACCTCGGGCTCGACATCGTCAACGTCGGCCTCTACGCCGTCTTCGTCCACCCCAGCGAGCGCCTGCTGCCCGGCCAGCGCGACTTCACCTTCAGCGAGGGGATCACGCTCTCGTCGCCGGGGCTGACCGACTGGCTGTCGATCTACGCCGAGCTTGGTGCCCAGCGCACCCAGCTGGCCGGCGCCGTGACGACCGGTCGAGGCGTCGGGGACACGATCCTGGCCAACGCCTTTGCGGCCTATATGGCCGTCGACATGAACTTTTCAGAGATCGGCCCCGGCGACGTGATCCTCCTGCTTGAGGCGCTGGCGCTGGACGACTACGAGGTCAAGGGCAGCCGCAACTCCTCGCTCGGCAGCCGCTTCGATTACAACTTCGCCCCGACGCTGGAGCGGATCGACCAGGAGGTCTTTGACAACACCGACGTGCGCGGGGCGCGCGCGCGGCTGGAGTACGCGATCCCGGACCCGGAGCTGGTCTTCTTCGCCAACAGCATGGTGCGCATCAACCACCTCGACGAGCCGGGCCAGGTGGAGATGTTCCACAACTACGGCGGCTTTGATCTGGGCTGGCAGGAGGGCATCTCGCGCGTCGTGATCAGCGCCGGGGCCCGGCGCGAGGTCAGCGACGAGGTCACCTTCAAGGCCATCAACCACGTCGAGGTCGACCTGACGCAGCACATCGGCGCGGGCTTCTCGCTGCACATCGCCAGCAATGTCGAGGATCGGCTGCTGGACGAGACGAAGTTCCTGCGCGGCAGCACCTTCCTCGGCGGCGACATTCAGGACCTCGGCGGCTTGACCTTCGAGTTTGGCTACGACACCCAGGACCCCAGCCCCGAGGTCCGCAACCTCTTCTTCGCGGGCATCCTGGCGCTGGACCTCGGCGCGCTGATCGGCGACGAGGTCGTCGAGGGCGTGGACCTGCGCGCGACCGTGGGCACCCAGCGCGGCGGGATCAAGTGCATCTCCGGGGTCTGCCGCGAGTTCCCCGCCTTCGCCGGAGGCCGGCTGGAGATCGTCGGCCGCTTCTGAGCAGTTGCCTTGTGTGCCCTATAGTGGTTCACTGCCCTGGACTGGAAGACGCTGAGACAAGGTGACATGCGGCTCTACTCCTGGAACGTCAACGGTATTCGCGCTGTGACCCGCAAGGGCTTCCTTGACTGGCTCAAGCGCGCCAATCCCGACGTCCTCTGCGTTCAGGAGGTGCGATCGCCGCTGGATGACTTTGATCGGGCCGGGGTCGAGGCGCTGGGCTACCACGTCGCCTGGGTCGAGGCCGACAAGAAGGGCTACAGCGGCGTAATGACGCTCTCCAGGCGCCCTCCAGAGGCCGTCGAGGTCGGCCTGGGCGACCCTCGCCTGGACGGCGAGGGCCGGGTGGTGATGACCGCGCATGGGGGGGTGAGGCTCTTCAACGGCTACTTCCCCAACGGCGGGCGGGATTGCGAGCGGGTCCCCTTCAAGATGGACTTCTACGACCGCCTCATCGCGGTGCTCAAGCCGCTCGTCGAGGCGGGGGAGCGGGTCATCGTCGCAGGGGACTTCAACACCGCCCACATGCCCGCCGATCTGGCCCGGCCCGGGGCCAACGCGAAGACCTCGGGCTTCACCCCCGAGGAGCGGCGCAAGTTCGACGAGCTGCTGGCCCTCGGCCTCGTCGACGTCTTCAGGGCGCTCAACCCCGACGCCGAGGGGCAGTACACCTGGTGGTCCAACCGCAGCGGCGCCAGAGCGCGCAACATCGGCTGGCGCATCGACTATCACCTGATCTCCGCCAACCTGCTGCCCGCCGTCCGCGCCGTGAACCTCTACGCCGAGGTCGAGGGCTCCGATCACTGCCCGATCGAGCTTGAGCTGGCCGACGACGCCCTGGGGGGCCCATGAAGCAGGTGCGCGAGCGCTTCGGCCCCGAGCGGGTGCTGACCGGGCTGGGCCGCCGCGCCTGCGACGGCGCCGTGGTCGAGCTGACGGTGGACGAGGACGGCCGCGTCGCCCAGGCCCGCGTGCTGGAGCTGCACGACATCAACACCTCCGAGCGGCGCCCCGAGCACGAGGTGGCCTGGTTCCTGCGGCGCTGCGCCGCCCTGATCGCCGCCGAGGGGCTGACCCTCATCGGCGAGCAGGATGTCGTCTACTATATCCCGGCGGATCGAGTCGTCATCGACAAGCTCCGCTTCCAGCAGTTCTGCACACCCGCGACGGAGCGGGGCCCCTTTCTTCACGGTCGCTGACCGAGGAGCGTGCACCATCGCCGAGGCCATCGCCTACTTCGCGGCCCACCTCAAGGACGTCGAGGCCGCTCTCCGAGGGCGAGACATCGCCTACTCGCCGGCCATGCACGTCCTGGTCGAGGAGCGCATCCAGCCCGAGGCCCGCGAGCGGGTCCGGCACCTGCTCAGCGGCCGCGCGCTGGCCTGGGATCGGCCGCCGATGGCCCTGGAGCCCTGGCGCGTCTTCGGCGGGGTCAGCTCCGCCGTCGCGCAGGTCGTGCGGCTCTTCGGCAAGGAGGTCGAGTTCGATCAGTGGGGCGGGATGCAGCGCCTGACCCTGGCGACGCTCTCCTGGGAGCCGCTGCCCTACGAGTTCGGCTGGTGGCTGGCCTGCCGGCCCTTCGGGGGGATCACCTTCACCGACGATCCGATGGCGATGCCCGCCGAGCGCGCGCTGCGCTACCTGACGAGCTGGCCCCACGGCTACCTGACCCTCGACGAGCTTGGGCGCTTCGTCGCCCCCTTGCGAGAGCGGGTCATCGACGACCTCCTGCGCTGCCAGAGCGCGCTCGAAGAGCCGCCCGGCCTGACCCGGGACGGCCTGGAGATCCTCCTGCGCAGCCCCCACACCCTCTCCGATCCCCAGCTCGTCGACCTCTTCGGGAGCTGGGACGACGAGGAGCTGGACGGCTGGCAGCTGCGCCGCGCGCTGATGCTGCTGCGCGCGTCCTCCGGCGCCCTGGCCCAGAACAAGGACCTCGTCGCGGTGGGCTACTGAGCGCCCGACGCCCGCGAGGATCGTCAATAATTTCAAACACTTGATAAGATCTGGTGCGCATGAGTCGGCGCGCCGCAGCCGGGACCAGCACTACCGAGCATGACGCGTTCTGCGACGATTTAGGTGGTGCAGGGACGACGACCAAAGGGGTCTGGGCCAGCCATTGATCATTGATCGAGTGGCTTGTAACGAGGCTCAAAAGGCTCAAGACTCGACCAGCAGATTGGCTCCTGGGTTCTCCGTCTGGCGCTGGGCTCCTCGCAACAAGCCCTGTGCTCAATGATGACTGATCCAACTCAGCCTTGACACCGAGAGTTGCAAGACTTACCGCTCTGAGACGGACTATAGAGAGGAGTGAGCAATGATAAATCGCATCGCAACAAGACTCTCTAAGCCCTACTTTCAGATTGCCCTTACCAACCCCCCCTGCTTAATTATCACATCACCCTTAGACCGTCGTGGTCAGCAACGTGTGTCAAAAACTGACCACCGAGCCCGATGCAGACGGAATCTGCTTCAACAAGATGGCACTCGTGACGGTCTAACGCCAACCCTCCTCTGCACCCCCTCAAAAGCAAAGACTAAACCCATTTTCAACCAAACTGTTTGTGCCACACCTGTGAACTCCGGCTGGGATGACAACCCAGGCGATTCGATCTATGTCTGCATAGAAAGCGATATGGGCGATGAGATTTTCAGTTGTCTTCCACCCCCAAGCAACATCGATGGCATTTCCAACGAGCAAGTTGGAAAAGTTGTCCAAGCCGGCAAACAATGAAGTCCCGAGTACTTTCAACAATACTTCTCTTCACAGCAAGCCTCTGCTGCGGATGCGACCAAGAGACCAGCACACCCTCCCCCACCCTCATCGCCTCTGGAACGAGCATCAGAGACCTTGGCTTCGTTCACTATCTCAACACTCCAGGACCTGACGTCACCTCCCACGAGATCGGCGATGCGCTCCCCGTGATCACCCTTTGCGACTTCATTCGGAATGTTGGCTCAATCGCAATCGTCGAAATTGCTGACGAACCGCGAATTATTCATTCGAAAGATGATTGTTCTGGCTCTTACAGTACTTCTGCCGGTATCTTCCCCGTCAACGTGTGGGCCGTCGTCGCGGGCGCAGACTTGATGAGTCGCATGGACATCGTGGTCCTTACATATGGAAGCGGGTTGGAGGATCGCCTTCCTGTTCCCGGTGAGATTTGGATGTTCACTTTGCGTCAATCAGAAGGACAATGGTTCCCCGTAGGTTCTGCCCCTATAGAACTCATAACAGATAGAATCGCCCCTTCCCAGCAAGGCTTGGCAGAATTTCCCGACACCTTTGAAGAACTCTCTGCTCGGGCCAACTATTTACTGGAAAACGAATCCATTGAATGCCCTACTAATTCCAGAGATCGTTTTTCAGAAGAGGAGTGGCATAACAGACATTATGACCCCAGGTATTATGGATGTGTTCCTCCTGAAGAGAGAGTCCCTCCTTCCCAAGAAGGACCCTCGGAGGAATGCACCGACACGTTTCCCTGTGAGTAGAGCAGCACGAGCCAACGGCTCCCCTCCACCGAGGCCGATGAAGGTCGATGCCAACGACCGAAAGGCCTCGTGGGTCGGGGCGCGTTCGGCATCTTCCCATCGGGATCATCTCGATCTGCCCGGCAACGGCGGCTTTGGAGCAGTCTAAAGGCCATCCACACCGCCATCGACGCCCCCGTCGCCCTCAATCTCCTCCACAGCGACGACAACCCGGAGGGTCGCGAGCGCTTCTTGCGAGAGGCCCGCACCGCCCTCATCCTCCGCTCGCGCAGCGAGATCCTCAAAGGCCTGGACTTCGACATCGCGCACCTCTGGATGTCCAGGATAGTGAACCCCGGATGCCTATCCTGATCCCGAGAAGGTCCTGTTCTACCCAGGTCGCACCCTCCAGCGCCGATGAGCGCTGCAATGGCGGCTGTCGCGGGGTCGGTCAGGCCTGCGACCCGCGCGGCAAGCGCCGGTCGTCAAGCATCGCGCTCTGAGCCTGGTACAAAATGGGCACAGACCCACGTCAGAGCGCTGAGCTTGGGTTTCGCCATTGTAGGTTCCAATAAGTCTGACGGGCTCAGTTCCGGAAACTCTGACGGGTAGAGGGTGACTCAGCAGGGTCCAGCAGTGCAAGCTCCGTGAACGCAACAATCACGGAGGATCAAGGATGCTCTCGATGTCAAAACGCTTT
>SXGS01701982.1_pt1 | contig 101667 bp, 87 predicted proteins | sample 3174681 | NCBI WGS metagenome assembly SXGS01 (sample SAMN11356861, study PRJNA531348) | freshwater metagenome | isolation source: freshwater sample F1-80 | place: China: Fuxian Lake, Yuxi | collected 2017-12-25 | reverse complement strand
CACCGACACCGACACCGACACCGCCTCCGATACCGCCGACGACTCCGGCCAGGCCGACGACGCCGGCGGTTGTGGCTGCAACGGAGCCTCGCCCGCCGCCACGTTTCTTCCCGCGCTCGGTGCCCTGCTCGCCGCTCGACGGCGCCGCTAGCGCGCGGCGATCGCGCCCAAGAAGTCTTCCGACTTCCCCAGCATGAGCTCGGCGCCGACGTCGCGCAGCACCGCTACTTTCCGGCGCGCACCCTCGCTCTCGACGAGCACCACGGTGGGGTACACCTTCACCCCAAACTCATCGGCCAGTCGCGACTCCGTGTCGCCCGCCTCGGGGTTCACCCGCACGCGCACGTGGTCGCGCAGCGCGGCCCGCACCGCAGGATCGGCGAGCACATCGCGCTCGAAGGCCTTGGCGTATTTGCACCAGGGCACGCCAAAGTAGACGACCATCGGCGCGCCGGCGTCGCGATCGGGCGCGGTGGCGCGGGTCCAACCAGCGGCATCGTTGAGCCAGTCGGCCGGCAAAGGATCGCCTGCCGCCTTCTCGGCGATGGTCTCCGGGGCCTTGATCCGCCGGGGACAACCAAGCTCTGCCGCTTCTTTCTCAAGCGCCTGCAGGTCGGCCGGCGTCGTATCCGCCACGGCGGAAGGCGTGGCCTCCTCGGGGCGAAGCAGCAGGTACGCGCCCGCCGCCAGCGCCACGACGAGCACCATGCCGCCGAGCGCCAGCGCACCGACACTCGAGGGTGCGCCTGGGCGCCTGGGAGCCAGTTCCAGCGGAGGCTGCACCGGAGCGCGCGGGCGGTGGGCGTGGTCGGGGTTCCACTTCGCGATCACCAGCCCGCAGCGCCCGCATTCCTGCGCGTCGGGCTGGTGGTGATGGTAACGGGGGCAGAGCACCGGCAGATTCTAGCACCGCCCTGTGGCTACAATACGCGCCGTGCTGCCGCGCCGCGTTGCCGACCCCGATCCCGCCGCGCGCGCGGCCGAGCACGTGGCCCGCGCGATCCTTGGCGCCGCCGCCGAGATCCACGTGGCTTTCCCGGGCGGCCCCGCCACCTCACGCCTGATCGCGCGGCTGTCGCGCTACAAGCTGCCCTGGGAGAAGCTCGTGGCCTGGCAGGTCGACGAGCGCGTGGCGCCGGACTTCGACGAGGCGCGCCACTACACCCGCCTCTACGCGGGCCTCGCGGTACCCGCGCGTTTCGTGCCTATCCCGGTTGATCCTGCCCGCGATCCAGGCGGGGAGCACGCGGCGCGACGCTACGCCGAGCTGCTCGCGCTCCCCCCCACCCGCGGCGTGCTCGACCTCGTGATCCTCGAGGTGGGCCCCGTGGGCGAGAGCGGCGCGCTCTTTCCCGGCGACCCGGCCCTGCGGAACCCCAAGGGCGACACGCTCGCCTCGGGCCCCTGGGCCGGACACCGCCACGTGGGGCTCAACCTGCCCGCGCTCGCCCGGGCGCGCGAGCTGGTTTTCATCGCGGAGGGCGAGGCGGGACACGCGGTCGCGGCGCGCGTGACGAGCGGCGACGTGAGCATCCCCGCCGGGCGCCTACGACATCCCCGCGCCACCGTCTTCGCCCCGGCCTAGGGCGAAGGGACCGTGGGCCGTGTACTCGGCGACGGCCTCGTGCACCTGCTCGGCCTCCTCGGCGCAGAATCGTGCCACCGCGTCGTGCAGGCCCGGGTGCGCGAGCCGGTGCGCCGAGTAGGTGAGCCTGGGCAAGAAACCACGCTGCAACTTGTGCTCGCCCTGGGCACCAGCCTCCACGAGCGACACTCCGTTCCCGAGCGCCCATTCCACCAGCGCGTGGTAGCAAACTTCGAAGTGCAGGCCCTTGAAGTCCTGCGTGCAACCCCAGTAGCGCCCGTAGAGCGCGCCGCCGCGCACGAAGTTGAGCGCGCCCGCCACCCGCTCGCCGTGGCGGTAGGCAATCGCCACCAGGAGTCGGTCGCCCAGCGTGGGCAAGACCTCGCGCCACCACCGCTCCGCCAGATACGAGTGTTGCCCATGTTTGGCGATTGTATCACGATAATAGCCATATAAGGCAGATATATCGTCAGGTGATACATCGTCACCGCGTCGGATTTGTATCAGAATCCCCGCCTCGCGAACCTGCCTCCGCTCGCGGAGCAGCTCCTTGCGCCGCTTGTGGTTGAACCGTCCCAGGAACCCGTCGAAGTCACCAAAACCGTCGTCTCGCCACTGGAACTGGAAGCCGAGCCGGGTGGCATAGCCGTGGGCGGCGAGCGACTGGGCCTCGGCCTCCGTGCAGAAGAGCACGTGATGTCCCGAGGCGCCCAGTTGCCGCCGCAGCGCCTCGGTCGCGGCCGGGAGCTGACCCGGATCGCCCAGGACCCGCCCCGTGGACGAGGGCGTGAAGGGCACGGCGGTGGTGAGCTTCGGGTAGTAGCGGAGCCCGGCACGCGCGGCGGCGCTGGCCCAGCCCCAGTCAAACACGTACTCCCCGTAGCTGTCGGCACGGGCGTAGAGCGGGAGCGCCCCGACCAGCCGCCCGTCCGCCTCGACGGCAAGGTGGCAAGGTTGCCAGGCGGTCCCCTTCCCCACGGAGTTGCTCGTCTCCAGGCCATGCAGGAATCGGTGTTCGAGGAAGGGGTTGTCGGCGGGCACGAGCGCGTCCCACGCTGCCGGGTCGACCTGCCCGAGGCCGGCGAGCACCCGGACCTCCACTACCGGTCCCGCCGGGTCCAGTCGTAGGCGAAGACGCCGTTGTCGTGGGCGGGGAGGCGCTCCTCGTCGGGGCTCGCCGGGTTGTAGGGCGCGGTGACGAGGTTGAGGATCATCGCCTCCCGAGTGCCAAGCGCGGTCCAGCCGTGCCACAAGCCCCGGGGGACGACGACCCGCCGCAGGCAATGCTCACCGAAGACGACCTCCTGGGTATGGCCGCGCGTGGGTGAGCCGGGCCGATTGTCGTGAATCACCAGCTTGATCATCCCCACCAGGCAACAGAACACGTCGTCCTGCGCGTGGTGCCGGTGCCAGGCCTTCACCACCCCGGGGTAAGTGGTCGTGACATAGGCCTGTCCAAAGTGCAGGAAGTCCACGTCGTCTTCACGCAGGATCTCGAAGAGCCGCCCTCGGTCGTCGGGGTGGACAGCAAGTTCGCGAACCACGACGTCGTGAACTTTCATTCGATGTACCCCAGGGCGCGAAGGCGCTCGGTGTCCTCGTCGTCGAGCGACTGTTGTTTACGCTCGGCCGCCACCGGCTTGCCCTTGAGCCAAGCCTTGAACCCCTTGAGCATCGCCTTGATCTTCTTGCGCGTGTCGCCCGTCGCCTCCTCCTGCTCCCGCGGGTCGGCGGCCACGTCGAAGGCCGAGATGAGCGAACCGTTGCGATCGACGATCGCCTTGAGGCCACCCTCGCCCACCACCGCGTAGCTCAGGCGCTCGGCGCGCCCGACGGTCGACACCACGAAGGGCACCGGGTCGAGCCCCTTGCCCTCCATCGCAGTACGGAGACTACGTCCCGCGAAGCCAGGGAGTTGCCCGACGCCGGCGTAGTCGAGCACCGTGGGCAACACATCCACATGCTGAGTGTTCACATTCACCCGCGTGCCCGGGGCCACGCCCTTGCCCCAGGTGACCATCGGCACGTGAATGTCGTGCTCGTAGAGCGATCCGTGGCAGAAGTAGCGGTCGTGGTCGGTCATCGACTCGCCGTGGTCGGCGGTGACAATCAAGAGCGTGTCGTCTCGCGACGTGAGTCGCAAGTGATCCGCCAGGCGCCCGAGCTCGAAGTCGAGCCAGGCGATGTCGGCATCGTAGGCGGCCACGTAGTGGCGGCGATCCGTCTTGCCGCCGTCCCAGATGTACTTGGGCACCATCGGCAATCCCTCCGCGTGGTCGCCCTTCTGCACCTGCATGCCGTCGCCGCCCCAGAGCTGGTCGCCGCTGAACAGGTCGCGAAACCGCGCGGGGGGCCGGTAGGGACCGTGGGGATCGAAGTAGTGCACCCAGGTGAAGACGTTGTCGCTCGAGTGTTGCGACAGCCAGGGGATCAACTCGTCGTTGAGCACGTTGGCGGCGGTGTCGTTGGGGTGGTTGCGGTAGTAGTGGAATCCGCGGTTGAGCCCGTAGCGGTTGGACAACACGTACTGCACGTTGAACGCGGCCGTCACGTAGCCGGCCTGCGCCATCAGCTCGGCGATCGTGGGCGCGCTGGCGCCGATGGTGGGGATGTTGTCGACAAAGCCCAGCGTGGTGGGGAACTGGCCGGTCACCAGCGAAGCGAGTGAAGGGTGAGTGTACGGCGCCTGCGCATAGTGGTTGTCGAAGCTCGCGCCCTCGGCGATGAGCGCGTCGAGGTTGGGCGTGGTGGCCCGGGGGTAGCCGTAGGCGTGCACGTGGTCGCGACGGAAAGTCTCGATGGTGACGAGCACCACGCGCTTGTAGGGCAAGCTGGCGGTGCTGGAGGAGGCCACGATCTGCTCGAAGCGGAGGGGCTCGACCTGGAATCCCGCGGCGGCCTCCTCGTGCACCATCTGCACCTCGAAACAGGCGAAGGCGGTGGTGGCGCCTGCGGGTACCGTGGCGAGGATCTCGACGTCCTGCCAGGGGAAATCACCGGTGTCGAAGCGGCGCTTGGCGGTGTGGAGGGTCCCGGTGCTGCCGCCGATGTGCAGGTGGAGCGCCGTCACGTCGTCCAGCGCCGGCTCGCCGCGCACCCGTGTGCTGAGCCGCAGCGTGGTGCCCGGTGTCACCGCCACGGCGGCGGAGCACAAGCTCGCCTTGGTGCCCCGCGTCCACACCAGCCGCGCGATTGCGTTGGCGTCGCGGTCGCGCGATGTCTCCACCTTGAGGCTGCCCTTGGCCTCCTGCTCGATCCAGCCATCGGGCACGCCGTCGGCCGGGGCACTATCCGCGAGCAAGCTGGCGTTGGGCAAGTCGAGCGGGACTCGCTCCACGCGGAGGGGCGACTGGGCGAGGGCGAGCGATATCCAGAGCACGGGCTGACTCTAGCCCGGTGGGGCGGGGATAGTCCCCCGCGTGCGAAAGCGCACCCCCGCCCTTCTCCTGGCCGTCGTCGCCGCGCTCGCCGCCCCGGGCTGCCTGCGCGCCTACGTGTTCTCGCGACTGCCCCAGCCGGTGATGCCGCCGCTCGAGGCCCCCGCGGGGGTGGGCTCGCTCTCTGCCGAGGCCTGCGGCGCCTGTCATGTGGAAACCTACGCCGAGTGGAAATCCTCGCAGATGGCGCGCAGTTGGACCGACCCGGTGTTCCAGCTCGACTTCACCCACCAGGGCTCGGTCTACGCCTGCCGGTACTGCCACGCGCCCATCCCCCAGCAGCAGCCGGAAGTCGTCACCGGGCTCAGTTCCTTGCGCCCGGTGCGCGGCGAGGGGGAGCCAAACCCCGCTTACGATGAACGCCTCCGCGACGAGGGCGTCACCTGCGCCGCCTGCCACGTGCGCGAGGGCGCCGTGCAGGGTCGTTTCGAGGGTCACCAGGCGCCCCACCCGGTGACGGTCCGCGCCGACTTCGGCAGCGCCGAGGACTGCGGGACTTGTCACCAGTCCCCGGCCCCGCCCTTCACCCCCCTCGAACGCCCCCTGCTCGACGCGGTGGCCGAGTGGGAAAGTTGGAAGGCCGTCACTGGGCGAACCGACGACTGCGTGGACTGCCACATGGCGGTCGTCGAGCGCGCGCTCACCGCTTGGACGCCCGCCCGCGAGGCCCACCGCCACGATTTCCCCGGCGCCTGGAACGACGACCTCGCTCGCCAGGCGATCCGGGTCGGCCCCGTCGAGCGTACCGCCAACGGTGTTTCAGTGACCGTCACCAACCTCGCTGGCCATCGTTTCCCTTCCTCCGACCCAGCGCGGGCGCTCCGGCTCCGCGTGCGACTGGCGACGAGTGATGGTCACGACGCCAAGCAGGAAGTGGTGCTGGATCGAAGGGTGGAGTTCCCCAGCTACACCGAGCGCTGGGATACGACCTTGGCCCCCGGGGAAAGCCGCGTCGTCGACTTCCCCTTCCCCGCCGCGAGCCTGTCCCTGGCCACTGGCGCGACCGTCGACATCGAGTGGTCGCGACTTACCAACGCGATCCCATCGGTCCGCGCGCTCGAAAGCGCGCCGGCCCTGCTGCACAGCACCACGACGGCGTGGTAGTACCCCCCGCCTTTTGACCGACCGGAGCAACCGATGCGCATTCTCCTCGTGCAGCCCGCGCCCTTCGAAGAGCGCCGCCTCGGCCTCGAGAACACCGTGTGGCGCTCCGAGCCAGTGTCGCTCACGTCGATCGCCGCGATGGTGCCCGAGCACGAGGTGCGCATCCTCGACATGCGCTGCGAGAAGCCGGCCGTGCTCCCCGAGGTGCTCAGCAGCTGGAAGCCCGACGTCGTCGGCACCACCGCGATGACGACGGACGCCTACCAGGCGCAGGCCGTCTTGCGGCTGGCCAAGCAGATCGTCCCCGAGGCGCTCACCCTCATCGGCGGCCACCACTGCACGCTCAACACCGCGAGCTACTACGTCGATTGGGTCGACGTCGTCGTGCTCGGCGAGGGGGAGCTGGTGTTCAAGGAGCTGGTGGAACGCTGGGGCGCCGAGCGTTCCACCCGCGTTTTCGAGGGACTTCAAGGCACCGACGTGCGCGCCCCCGACGGCAGCCGCATGAAGCACGGCAAGGCCAAGAACGCGCCCAACCTCGATCACTTGCCCGCGCCTGCCAGGCACCTGGTGGCGCAGTACCACGGCCAGTACTTCTTCCTCGCCGCCAAGCCGATGGCGAGCATCTTCACCAGCCGCGGCTGCTCCTTCGACTGCAACTTCTGCGCGATCTGGGAGTTCTACGATCGACGCACGCGCTTCCTCAGCGCCGAGGTGATCGCCGACCGCATGGCCGCCTGCGAGGAGCCGTTCATCTTCCTGCTCGACGACAACTTCATGACCCGGGCGGATCGCCTGGAGAAGCTGGCCAGCGAGCTCGAACGCCGCAAGATCAAGAAGTTCTTCATGACACAGGGGCGGAGCGACTTCATCGCCGAGCATCCCGAGCTCATCGCGCGCCTCGCCAAGGTGGGCCTGATGGGCGTGCTCAGCGGCTACGAGACCAACGACGAGAAGGCGCTCGAGGGCCTCCGCAAGCGCAACACGCTCGACAACAACATCAAGGCCGCGAAGATCCTCAAGGACAACGGGATCATCTCCACCGGCATCTTCATGGTCCGTCCCGAGTTCGACCGGGCCGACTTCGCCGGGCTCTTCGAGTACATCGAGTCGCTCGGCGTGGCCATCCCTCTGGTCACCATCCTGACACCGCTGCCCGGCACGGAGATGTGGAAGAAGTACCGAGAAGACTTGCTCACGGAAGACTTCCGTCTCTTCGACCTGCTCCACGCGGTGACGCCCACGAAGCTGCCCCGCGAGGAGTTCTACAAGGAGTACGTGGGCTGGAAGCGCGTGGGTCGCACCAGCATGAAGGCCTGGTTCAACCGGAAGACCATGCTGAAGCGCTGGGATTTCTACCTCCGCGCTGCGCCCAACTTCCCCGAGATGGTGTGGCAGCGCGTCCGCTACCAGCGCATCCAGTTCGACCCGCAGAGCTACCTGCGCGACGAGGTGGGCATCATCCGCTCCAACCACTCCCCGCGCCGCCCGGTCGACGAGGTGTCTCTTGCAAGCAAGTGAGTTCCTGAAAGACCTGCGCCGGGAGATCGAGCATCACCCGGCGGTGAATCACGTCTTCTTGATGCGCGTGGGCACCACGCCCTTCACGCGCGAAGACTACCGGGTTTTCGGGCTCAACCACTACCCACTGGTGGGCACCTTCTGCCGCTACATGGAGCACTTGTTGCTCAACGCGCCCGATTCTGACAGCAAGTCCTGGATCGCGAAGGTGCTGGTCGACGAGTACGGCGAGGGTAGCGACGGCGAAGACCACGCGCAGCTCTACCGGAAGTTCCTCACCGCCTGCGGCGTGGGCCCCGGGGAAGAAGACAAGGAGCCGCTCGACCCGCGCGTGGTGGAGTTCATCCGCGAGCACCTCCGCCTCGTCACCGAGGAGCCCTTCCTCGTGGGCCTCGGGGCCTTGGGCCCCGGGCACGAGTGGGCCATCCCCAGGATGTTCGTGCCGATCATCGACGGCTTGCGTCGCGCGGGCTTCGAGGAGCGCGAGATCATGTACTTCACGCTTCATACCTTGCAAGATCAGGACCACGGTCGCTGGCTGGAGGAGGCCTTGTCGATCATGGTTCGCACCCCGGAAGACGCGGCCCAGGTGCGCCGCGGCGCGCTCCTCTCGATGCAAGCCCGGCAACGTTTCTGGGACGGCGTCCAGGCCCGGGTGGTGCGCTGGCGCCAGCCGGTTCACATGTGGGACATCCCCGAGCGAGCGCGGCTCTGGGCGGCGCGACACCAGCCCACGCTCGCGCAGGTGGCGCCCTCTCTCGGCGTGAAGCTTGCGGTCTACCGGCCGCAGGTGCGAAAGTACGCGGGACTCGAGGCCTGAGTGTTCCTGCTCGTGGCGGCCGCGCTCGCGGCGCCGACCCTGCTCACCGAGGCGCTCGGCGCCGATCTCGGTGATTCCCCTTCCCTCGTGCACGCCCAGGGCCAGTGGTGGCTCTACGCCTGCGAGGGGGGCTCCGTCACCCTGCACACCTCGGCCGACGCGCGCACCTGGACCGACGCGGGGGTGGCGTACGCACCGAGCACAGTGAACGACAGCGAGGGTGCCTGTCCCGCGAGCGTGCTCGCCGACGCCGGCATCGATGGCCACGACTGGGGCATGTGGTACGCCGCGACGGCCGACGACGGCACGCAGACGATCATGCTCGCCACCAGTGACGATGGTCGCGCCTGGTCGCCCTGGGGCGTGGCCTGGGCCTGTGGCAAGAACCCATGCGGCGCCCCCGTCGCGATGCGCGTGGGCAAGTACCACCTCTGGGTACACACCGAGGCCGACGACAACGGCGGCACGCGCCTACGCGTGCACAAGAGCGAGGACGGAACGACCTGGTCGAGCGGACTTCCGTTTGTCCTCCCGGGCGGCGAGACCGAGATCGACATCGCCTACATGGGCGGCGGTTACCGCGTGCTCGCCAGCAACGGCGCCGGGGCCGTTCTCTACGAGGGCGTGGAGATCGAGGGCGAGATGACCGAGGTGGCCCGCCTCGACAACTGCCAGCCAGGGGGCGTAGCCCTGGCCCGCGATCCCGACGGCATCGTCGACAACACGGCCGACTTCCTTGGGCTTGTCACCGGTCCCTCGCCCGTCCTCTTGACCGGTGTGTCAGAAACCGAGAGCCTTCCCTGCGCGGTCGACACCTGGGACTCGGGCATCGGTGGCGGCGAGGAGGGGTGTGGAGGCTGTGGTGGGTCGGCGCTGCTCTGGCCGCTGGTGCTCATCGGTCGCCGAGAGCGGGCACGATGATCACGCTCGTTCCCGGATCCCCGAGGCGGTAGAGCACGTCCATCTCGTCGTTCATCACCGCCACGCAGCCGAGCGTCCAGTCGAACGGCGAGCCCCAGGGGTTGCCGTGGATGAAGATGTCGCCGCCCATGGCGGTGCCCTGGCTCGGTCGCTGTCCCTTCGCGATGGCCGCCCGCACCGACGATGCCGTCGTGTCGGAGATGACCCCCGCGGCGAGCGAGCGGGTCACGTCGTCGGCGTTGGGGTAGTTCACCCCCAGCGACCGGTAGTACGAGCTGTTCGGGTTGCGATGGGTGAGCCGGTACCAGCCCTCCGGAGTCTTGAGGTCGCCCTGTTTGACCTTCGGACCCTCGTCGCCCGCGGGGCCGAGCTGCGCGCTGAAGCAGGTTCCCGGAAGGAGCTGGTCGGCCTCGTACACGCCGATGGCCCGGTCGGCCTTGGCCACGAAGAAGGTGCGCCCCGACGAGCGCGCGTCGCTCGCGTAGGGCTCGGGCAAGATGGCGGGGCAATCAGCGGCCGCCGCGAGCAGGGTGGACAGGATCATCGAGGGGTAGAGCGCCGGTAGCGCGAGATCGGACACCCGGCCCCCGGGGAAGTTCCCGGCCGACCGGGTTAGCTCCGGTCCGCCCGGAGATTTGCACCGATGCTGCACCGCTTCGCCCTCGTCTATGGCGTGCTCGCCAAGACCTTCCACGTGCGGGTGGTGCCGCTTCTGGTCGTGTGGTTCTACCTCGCGCTTCGCGTGAAGGTGTGGTTCTGGATGCTCATGGACCGGGTGATCTTCCCGAGCCTCGGCCGCACCGAGGTACGCCGGCCGATCATCATCGTGGGCAACCCGCGCACCGGCACCACCTTCCTCCACCGCTGGCTGGTCGACCACGGCTTCGGCGTGGGCCTACAGCTCTTCCGTTCCCTCTACCCCTCCATCATCATGCAGAAGGTGCTTCGTCCCTTCCTGCCTCTGTTGGAGAAGGTGAGTCCCGCACGCTTCCACAACTCGGCCGCCCACAAGACCAACCTCACCAGCATCGAGACCGACGACGTGACCGGCTTTTTCCGCTACTTCGACGGCTTCTTCCTCTATGGTTTCTTCCTGACATGGTCCGACGAGGATTGTGTACCCCTGATCGATCCCGACGTGCGTGACACCACCGCGCGCGACTTCGATTGGCTCGAAGCGGTGTGGAAACGAAGCCTCGTGGCCCAGGGCGGTGATCGCGTGGTGGCCAAGCTGTTCACCACCGGCCCGCGCGTGCCTGCCTTCCTCCAGCGTTTCCCCGACGCGCACATCCTCTACATGGTGCGCGACCCGGTGGAGGTGATCCCGTCCACCTACTCGCTGGTCACCGGCGTGCTCGACAAGGCCTTCGGCTACTGGTCCTTGCCCGAGGCCACGCGCGCGCGATTCAACGAGCGTTTCTACAAGGCGCTGGTGATGCTCTTCGAGCGGTTCCACCGCGACTGGGCGAGTGGCAAGATTGACCGCAAGCGCGTGATGGTCGTGTCCTACGACCGCATGATGAACGACTTCGAGGGGCTCATGGCCGAGATGGTGCCCTTCTTCGACATGAACCCCACGCCCGAGCAGATGGACGCGATCAAGCAGACGGCCGAGAAGCAGCGGGCCTACAGCTCGGGCCACAAGTACAACCTGGAGAAGTACGGGTTGTCAGCGGAGCGCATCCGCAAGGACTGCGCGTTCGTCTATGAAACGTGGCTCACCCCCGCCTCGGCTAGCCCCGGCTCCCACTGACATAGGCTGCCGCCACCTCGGTGCGCGGCGAGCCAAACACCTGGGCCGTCCTCCCGTGCTCGGCGAGGTAGCCCACCCCCTCGCGCACCCAGAAGACAGCGGTGTGATCGGCGATGCGCCGCGCCTGGGCGAGGTTGTGGGTCACGACGATGACCGTGTACTTGCCGCGCAGCGACGCCACGTGGTCCTCCACGACGCCGCTGGCGATGGGATCGAGGGCGGAGCAGGGCTCGTCGAGCAGGATGACGCTCGGTTCGAGGGAGAGGGCGCGCGCGATGCACAGGCGCTGTTGTTGCCCCCCCGAGAGAGCGAGCGCGGGACGGTCGAGCCGGTCCCGTACCTCCGTCCACAGGCCCACGGCCCGGAGCGCCGTCTCGACGCGTGCCTCCACGTCGCCGAAGCCGTGGGCCCGCAGCGGGAAGGCCAAGTTCTCCCTCGTCGACAGGGGAAAAGGGTTGGGCTTCTGGAAGATCATCCCCACCCGTCGGCGGTGGGCGGTGAGGTCGAGCCCTGGATCGAAAACATCGACGCCACCGACGCGGGCGCGCCCGGTTGCCCGCGCACCGGGGACCAGATCAACGAGGCGATTGAGGCACGACAAGAAGCTCGACTTGCCACATCCGGACGGCCCGACCAGCGCGAGGACCGTCCCGGACGGCACCGTGACGTTCACGTCGGCGAAGGCGGGGACGGACCGATAGGACAGGCCCAGCTGCTCAACTTCGACGCCGAGGGTCATGGCCGGGCCCACCGGCCGAAGAGCGACACCACCGCGTTGATCGCCAGCACCGCCACGATCAGCACACTCGCGCTGGCGTGGGCGCTGGGCTCGCCGCCGGGCACGTTGCTGGCGAGGTCGTACACGTGGATCGAGAGAGCCCGTCCCGAGTCCATGAGGCTCTCGGGCCACCGATCGACGTAGCCACTGGTGAAGATGAGGGCCGCGGTCTCGGCCAGGGCGCGTCCGACCCCCAGCACGAGTCCCACGCCGATCGACGGGGCCGCCACCCGGAAGGCCACGCGGCCAAGGTAGTCCGCCTGCCCAACACCCAGCGCGGCCGCGCCGAGGCGGTAACTCTCGGGCACCGCGCGCAGGCCCTCCTCGGTGCTCTTCACGAGGATGGGCACCACCATGCAGGCGAGTGTCAGGCCGCCCGACAGGATGGAGAAGCCGAGCCCCAGCGCCTTGCAGAAGAAGGCGTTGCCGAAGAGGCCAAACACGATGGACGGCACACCAGCGAGCACCTCCAGCGACAGGCGGACGGGCCGCGCCCAGGCGCCGCGCTGCTCGGCGAGGAAGGCGCCGGTGCCCACCCCGAGGGGTACTGCCGCAGCGAGGCACACGCCGAGGATCGCCAGCGTCGAGACCACGACCGGCCCCACGCCGCCCTCTCGCCCCGCGTCGGACACGGGCTCGACGAGGAAGCACAGCGAAAGTCGCGACCAGCCGCCGAGGAGCGTGTCCCCGAGCACGCTGCCGAGGGCCAGCGCGCAGGCCACGACCGCCGTCCAGGCCAGGCCCGAGAGCACGCGGTCACGCATGGCGCGGCCCCAATCGCGAGGCCCCGAGCGACAACACGGCGACCATCGCGAGCAGCACCGCGCCACTGACGAAGAGGGCGCCGCGGTGCGTGCCCTCGGCGTAGGACATTTCGAGCGCGATGTTCGCGGCGAGAGTGCGCACCGGGGCGAAGAGGCTCCCCGGCACCTGCACCACGTTGCCCGCCACCCTGAGCACCGCCATCGTCTCGCCGAGGGCCCGCGCCGTGGCGAGCACCACCGCGGCCCAGAGCCCGGCACTGGCCCCGGGGAGCACCACCGCGCGCAGGGTGTCGGCCCGGCCGAGACCCAGGGCCACCGCAGCCTGCACCTGCGACGCGGGCACCGCCGCCATCGCCGCCTCGGCGAGGAGCGCAATCGTGGGCAGGATCATCAGCGCCAGCACCAGCCCCGCTGCGAGCAAGCTGGCACCGGGCGGGGCGTGCGCCGCGATGCGCGGCACCAGCACCGACAGCCCCCACAAGCCGTAGACGACACTCGGGATCCCGGCCAGCAGGCCCACGGCGGCACGGTAGGGCCCGCGCGCCCAGCTCGGCGCGTAGAAGAGGCTCCACGTCGCGACGAGCAGACCGAGCGGCGCCGCGAGGCACACCGCCAGCGCCGTGCTCAGCGCCGTCCCCGCGAGCATGGGCACGAGGTTGAAGCGCCCGCTGGTGGGGTGCCAGGACGGGTCGCCCACCCACGCCGTGACGCCCACGGTCGCGACCGCGGTCCACGCTTCCCTCGCCACGAAGGCGCCGATGGAGACCAGGATGAGCGCCGACAGCGCCCCCGCCGAACAGAGCAGCGCCGACAGGGCCCGGTCGCGCCTACTCGACCGGGACGAAGAACTGCCCATCCACCAGGTCGTGCTGGGCCTCGGCGCGCGCGAAGGCGATGAACTCGGCGGCGAGGCCCTCGGGCTCGCCCCGGGTGACGAGGTTGAGCGGCCGGGACAAGGCGAAGCTGCCGTTCTTGACATTCGCCACCGAGGCCTCCACGCCGTCGAGGGGCAGGAGCTTGATCGGCGCGCCCTGGTCGCGCTCGAACTCAGCCGCGCCCACGGAAACGTAGCCAATCGCGCCCGGGTTGGCGGCCACGGTCTTGATGCCCTGGGCGTTGTCGCCGATCACCACGCTCGCCTTGATCGCGGTGGTCTCGAGGGCGAAGAACTGGCAGAAGAGCTCCAGCGTGGAGCGTCCCTCGGCCTTGTTGATCACGCTGATCGGCAGGTCGGATCCGCCCAGGGACGACCAGTTGACGGTGCCGCCCGTGTAGACCGAGACCACCTGGTCGCGAGAGAGCGAAGCGACTGGGTTCTCGGCGTGCACGATCAGCGCGATGCCATCGAGCGCGATCGTGGTGAACACCAGGCCCTCGGGGTCGGCATCCTTGCGCGCGCGCGAGGCCATGCCGATGTCGGCCGTGCCGCTCGCCGCGTCGCTCACGCCGCGCGAAGACCCGCCGGTCTGCACGTCGATGCGGGCGCCCGGGCGACGGTCTTCGAATCGACGTGCCAGCTCGCTCGCCAGAGGGGCTACGGTGCTCGATCCAGTGAGCGTGAGTCGCGACGCCGCCGAGTCATCGTCGGCGCAGGCGAAGAAAAGGAGGGCGAGGCTCATATGCGTCCCCGTGCATAACTAGACGCCCCCCGAGTGTGCCAGTCCCCACATCCACCGGCCGACCGATTCTTATTCTACGGCCACCCGGCAGCAACCCAGCTCCACGGTAGGCACGTCGCCGAGGTCGCGACGCACCTGCTCGGAGAGGCCGTAGATCACGCGTTTCCCGGCCCGCTGCCGGGTGAGCACGCCAAGCTCGTGCAAGGCCATGAGGTGCCTCGAGGCCTGGTACTGCTTCACGTCGAGCCGCGCCGTGACCTCATTGACCGACATCGGTCCCTCGCGCAGCGTGGAGATGATCTTCAGGCGGATCGGCTCGGCCAGGGCCCGGAGCACGGGCGCGCACTGGTCGACGGTGAGGACCGGGAGCTTCACGGGGTCGGGTGTATCACCGAGGGCGGTGGCGTAGCGCCAACGCGGCCCCGGCCGCGATCACCAGGGACAAGGGCGGCACCGCGCCGCCCGTGACGGCGCAACAGGGATACGACGCAGCGTATGGCGCCATGATCATCGCGTCCCGGAACTCCACGGTGTGCACCTCGCGGTAGAGGCTGCCATCGTCACCGAGGTACTCGAACTGGAGCTCGTCAGCCGTCTCCGCGACGAGCGACTCGCGGTCGAGCACGTAGAAGCTGGCCTCAGGGTCGACCTGGTAGAGCGCGGTTCCGAGGCCGCTATACACGTCTGAGGGGCCCCGCGTGACCACGTGATCGGAGCCGCAGGTCTCGAGTTCGGAATCGTACTCGACCGTGAAGACGACGGTGGCGTCGGGATCATAGCGCCCTTCCACCACCTCCACGGTGCCGCTCTCGCGGTAGAACTGGTGGGGGTAGCAGCGGCAGGGGGTACCGACCATTGGCTCGGCGCAGGGGGTCTCGCCCGGGGCCTCGCAGGTGAACTCCGCCCGCACCCGCATGCCGATGACGGGGACACCGCAGGCGAGGAGGTGGGCGGCGAGGAACACGCGGAATCATACCTCCCGAACGACCGGAGGATATCCGCCAGGAGTGCATTGTCATCGCGACGAGACAAGTCAGGCCGCCCAGGCGAGCCGCGCGTTCCCAGCAACATCCTCGCGGATCGGCTCGCCCAGGAAGCCGCACGTGACCAGGTCGACGGGACGCCCCCGGAACAACCGCTCCAACTCGGCCTCGAGGGCGAAGAACCGCAAGCCCACGCGGGCCCCGGGCTCGAACTCCACGAGGACATCGACGTCGCTCTCGGGGCGGAAGTCGTCCCGCAGGACCGAGCCGAAGAAGCTCAGGCGCTGCACGCGGTAGCGTCGGCAAATCGCCGCGAGGGCCTCGGCGTCGTAGCCGAGTCGAGCAGCGGGATCGGGGTCCATCGCGTGATTGTAGCCTGACCGACCGCCGCTGGTCGAGCCGCGGCCGCCGCGGCGCCTCCCCGATTCAGCGACGTGATGCTCCACGACGCCGCACGCCGATCAACCCGGCCACGACGCCCAGCAACCCCGGCGCCACGTGCCCGCCGTTGCAGGCGCCGCACTCCTCGGGGAGCGTCCCCGGCTCGTCGACGTCCTGTCCCTCGTCGGTATCGGGGTCGGCCGGGGTGCCGGAGTCCACGAGGCCCGAATCGACTGGATCCTCGTCGCCCACCTCGCCCTCGTCGCCCCCGGACCCGTCGTCGCCATCGGCAAGCCAACTCTCCACCAGCCCGATGGTGTCTTCCGCCGCGTAGCGCTCGCCGAAGCTGATCATCCATGCGTCGTCGTCGTCGGCCGCGCCGGCCTCGATGAGCAGCTCGCCGGTGATGGGCGAGGCGTAGAGCAAGTCCAGGTGCGACAGGTTCGCGATGTGGCTCTCGATCACGACCGCGCCGCGCGAGGTGAGCATGTTCTCGTCGTTGGCGCTGTCGAGGAACACCAGGCCGTCGGACTGCCCCGAGATCTCCCCGATCACGAGGTCGCCCGAGAGCACGCCCTGGAGCTCCTCCTCGGTGAGCTCCTCGGACATGATCCCCTCGCCGACCGCACTGGCGATGACATCGGCCCAGGTTTCCCGTTCTGCCTTGCCGAACTCGGCCCAGCTCTCGCCAAACTGCGTGGCCGCCCAGTCCTCGTAGCCGTTCGGCATCAACGGGTTCTCCCCGGCGAGCAGGAACAGCTCCACGGCGGGATCGACCCCGTTTTGCTGCAACGCGGCAAGCACACCACCCCCGGCGTCGACGACACCGTCGATACCGTCGGAGTAGGTGTAGTAGCCGTAGCCCCCCTCGTAGGTGCTGTACCAGTCCTGCTGGTAGGCGTAAGGTCCGAGCCAAGTCAGTGAGCCCGGGAGCGGGTGATCCTGGCGCGCGTAGATCTGCCGGTGACCGGGGAAGAGGTCGCCCTCCTCGGCGTAGAAGTCCTGGGCGCGCAGATCCTCGGAAACCCAGCTCGTGCCCGTGCCGTAGGGGTAGTACTCTTCCCACGCCGAGGGAGAGAAGGTGCTCTCGGCGTCGAGCGAGAGGAAGTTGCCTGTCGACCAGCGAAAGGCCGTGTCGATGCCCTTCAGCGGGGTGGCAATCAAGACCAGCCGTCGGATGTCGCCCTGGTAGTGGGTGCCGACGCGCTCGTAGGCGGCGCCGGTGCTGCCCTCGCCCCAGCCCGCGACGCCACCGTTCGAGGCGTAGATCGCGGCGGAGATGCCGCCCTTGCTGTGCGCCACGACGTCGACCTGGGCGGCGCCGGTGCGTTCCTTGATGCGCGCGATGGCGTCGGCGACCTGCTCCGCCTGCTGGAAGGCGTCGCCGTGCGGGTGCGCGAAGGTCATCGCGTAGACCGGCTTGCCGAGTAGATCCTCGTGCCATGCCATGGTGATGAAGCCGCGCGAGCCATTGTCGGCCGCGCCCGGGACGAAGAGCACCGGCGTTCCGCTCGCGATCGCGGCGCTCGGCCCCACGTGGAGGAGGAACTTCGAGGTGTGGGGCGTCTCCGACTGGAAACAGTCAGCGATGTAGGGTGCCCAGCTCGCGTCGCGGGGCCAGGCGGTCACGTCGTTGAACTCGCCCTCGCCGAACAGCGTCCGGTCGGGGTCTTCGTGCAGCTCGATGGCGCTCCACAGCCGGACGCTGCCCTCGAGGTCTTCCACCTCGGTGCCGGTGTACACCTCCGCCGGGGATGCTGGATCGAAGCCGGTGGTAGCCATCGCGAGGGGGATGAGGATCATGGCAGGAACTCCTCGAGCGCCGCGTTGAAGGCGCGAGGTGCGTCGTGGTGAACGGTGTGGCCCGCGCCCTCGATGAGGAGGAGTCGCGAGTGGGGGACGAGCTGGTGGGCGCGCTCGGCGATGGCCCGGGTGCGGCCGCCAGTGAAGATGGGGTTGGGGATCATGCGGTCGTCGCTGCCATACACGATCAACGTGGGAACCGCGATGTCTCGTGCGCGGGCACCGACGGGGTGGTCGAGCATCCCGGCGATGGAGCGCGACACGGCCACGCTCGTGCCGCCGAAGCGTGGGTTGAGCCCGAGCCGCACGCGCTCCTGGATCAGCCGCTCCACGCCGTCGTCGACCTCGTTGAACACCATGGTGACGAAGTTGGCGCGCACCTGCTCCTCGCTCGACTCCATGGCCCGAGACTCGGTCCAGAAGGCCTTCATGAAACTCGCGGCGCCCAGGTCGAAGGACTCGAAGCCGGCCGGCGCGGAGAGCGCGAGGCGCTCCACGCGCTCCGGGTGACGCAGCGCCAGCTCCATCGCCACCTGCCCACCCATCGAGTGACCCACGACCGTGGCCCGCTCCACGCCCACCGCAAACATCCAGTCCGCCACGACATCGGCGTACCAGGGCGGCGTGCAGGGCGCGTCGGGCCGACCGCTGGCGCCGTAGCCAGGCAAATCGAGCGCGAGCACGCGGTGGTCCTTTGCGAAATGCTCGAGTTGGTACTCCCAGAAGCCAGTGTAAGACGACAGGCCATGGATGAACACGACGGGATCACCCTCGCCGCCGCTATCGACAAAGGCGATGTCGATGTCGTTGACCACCGTGTGTTGAACCGGGAGGGGCGCCCAGAGGTCGCCCGGCTCGATGGGGCCGAGGCCGGCGTAACGGGGCGCGCAGCCGAAGAGCGCGAGCATCGCAGGGATCATCCGAACACCAGCCAGTCCAGGGAGAGGAGCATCGTCCACGGCGTTTGGGACAGGTCGGTACCCGCGACGCCGGCGCCAATGGCCGACACGTTGAGGAGCGGCAGCGGGCGACCGGACACGCGCCCATTGAACTCGGTGCCGAGCACGTTGGCCGAGGCGTCGCGGGCGTGGGCCACGCCCAGGGTCAGGCCGAGCCGGTTGGGCACCGCGTCGAAGCCGACACTCGACGACACCGCGAGGAGCCCGGCGCCTTTGCCCGACACGTCGGGGACCACCGAGATCGCGCGGTTGATGGCACCGGGATCGGGGAAGAGCAGGTAGCTGCCATGCGTGGCGTGGACCGCGCCGACGATGCCCCAGCTGTTGGCCGTGAGGACGCCGGTGTAGGTGTCGTCGCCGTCCTTGTCGCCCGTGGCGTAGAGCGCCTCGATACGGGCCACGGATCCGTCGCCCGGCGCGTAGCGCCAGCGTCCCTCGACGTCGGCGAGGACACCGGACACGCTGATGTCGCCATGGTCCGCCACGTAGATCTTGCCCACGTTGCCCACAATCACCCCGTGCACGCCCACCGGCCCCGCGTCGAGCGCGGCGTTGTAGCCCATGTCCGCCGCGATCCAGCCGATGTCGACGTCGACCTCGGGCGACAGCTCGTCGGGCGCCGTGCGGAAGTCGAGTCGCGGCCCTCCCTGCATCTCCGAGAGCGCAGAGGAGGGCCCAGAACCGAGCAGACCCGCGCTGCCACCGGCGCGATCACGCAGGAACCAGCCGTGAAGCCCCAGGCGCGTGGCGTGGGCGGGCGCCAACTGCAGGTCGGCGACCGCGAGCGACACGTCGTCGCCATCGGCGAAGGCTTGCTCGTAGAGGGTGAAGCCACCCACCCGGTAACGCAGGGTTTCCGCCGAGGGCGATCCCACCTTGCCGTACATCGCCACGCCGGCCGCCTCGGTGCCCCAGAACATGAGCCGCCCGCCGCTGCGCAGCAAGTCATCGAGGCGCGAGCGGGACGGGTCGTTCACCCCATCGCCCACGAACTGCAGGCCGACCACTAGGGTTTGGCCCTTCAAAAGCTCGAAGCGCCCCGCCAGCCGCCGCGTCTGCAAGTTCACCGAGTCCGCGCCAATCGCGGCGCCCGTGTTGCCGCCGGTCCCGTAGCTGCTGTCGCCGAAGGCGAAGTCCACCTCGAAGGCGGCGTCGAGTGCAGCGCGGCCATCGAGCAGGCTGGGCGCGTAGGTGAAGAAGGCACCGACCCGCTCCTCGGTGTAGGCCCCCGTGTCCTCGCCGGTGGTGGTGGAGTTAGTGCCGCCCAGCTCGCCAATCACCTGGCCGTTGACCAGTGGGTTGGTGGTGATCACGTCGGTGGTGACCGCCCGAGCCGAGAACGTGCCGAGGAAGCTCAATCCTCCCTTGGCCTCCGGGGACGGTCGCACCTCGTCGGCGCGCGCCTCTGCGGGAAGGGCGGCGTCTTGGGCGAGCGCCAGAGCGGCGATAGAAACCAACATTACTGCCGCCGATAGGTCTGGACGTTGGCGCCGGGCTCAAGCTGCGGCCCGGAGCTCGAACCGAAGCCCTCTTCTGGTGTTGGCGCCACGTAGCCGTAGTCTGGTTCGGTGATCACCACCTCGTAGCTTAGTTTATCGCCTTCGACCTCATAGATCCCGTGTGAGACCGCGCTCGACGGGCTGGTTTGCACCAGCTCGATGTTCGCGGGGCGGGTGGAGGTGTCGGTGGTGTAGCTGCCCTTGAAGGTGGTGGACTGGCCGTCTGTGTCGGTGGCCACCACGATGTAGGTGCCGCCCGATGTGAAGCCCGCGGTGATCCGGTCGAAGTAGGGCGCGAAGAGCTCGCTCAGGTCGTCGCCCTCGCTGAGCCAATCGCCCACCAGGGTGTCAGCGTCGGTGTCGCTATCGGAGTCCGCGTCGGTGTCCGTGTCGCTGTCGGCATCCGCGTCGGTATCGGTATCGGTATCGGTATCCGTGTCAGCTTCGTCCTGCAGCGCCGCGTTGACGTAGGTGCCGGGCGACTCCACGTCGTCGGGCAGGCAAGCAAGCAGGGCGATGAGGCTCACCCGCTCTCGTTATGCTGCGATGCAACATCCCGCAAGGCGATTTCTTTCAGCGCGACCTTGTCCACCTTGCCCGAGGCCGTGGTCGGCAGCGTGGAGAGCACGGTGATATACCTTGGAACCTTGTACTTCGCGAGTCGCTCCGAGAGGTGTGCCCGCAGACTCGCGACGCTGATGCTTGCCCCGGGCAGCGGGGCGACGAAGGCGGCCCCCACCTCGCCCCAGCGGGGGTCGGGCACCCCGATCACCGCGCAGGCACTGATACATCCCGAGCCATGTATCACCGACTCGACCTCAGGTGGATACACGTTTTCTCCGCCTGAAATGTACATCTCCTTGATACGTCCGCACACGTAGAAGTAGCCGTCGACGTCGCGCTCCAGCACATCGCCGGTGCGGAACCACCCGTCGCCCATCGCATTCTGCGTTGCAGCATCGTCGTCGAGATAACCGCCGCACACCGCCGGGCCCGAGAGCCACAACTCGCCCGGCTCGCCGGGCGCACACTCGGCGCCATCCGGCCGTACCAGTCGGGCGGCCACGTGCGCTGCCGGCATGCCCACGCTGCCCCACTTCGCCTCCACCATGCTCGGCGGCAGGGAGAAACAATTGGGGCCCACCTCGGTGAGGCCAAAGCCCTGTCGCAGCGGAATGTCGCGCTCGCGGTAGCGCAGCAAGAGCGGCATCGGCAAAGCCGCACCACCGACCAGCGCGTCGCGCACCGAGCCGAGGTCGGTGCTCTCGAAGGCGGGATGATCGGCCATCATCTGGAAGATGGTTGGCACGCCCATCAGGAGGGTCACCCGTTCCTCGGCGATGAGCGCGAGCGATTCGGCGGGCTCGAAGCCCCGGGCGAGCACCACCCGGCCACCGCGCCAGAAAAGGGGTGTGCTCAGGCAGTTCAGCCCCCCGGTGTGGAAGAGCGGCGTGAAGGTGAGCGTGCTGTCGCTCGCGACGAGGTCGCAGGCCAGCTGCGTGTTGACTGCGTTCCAGTGGAGCTGCTGGTGCGTGAGCAGCGCACCCTTGGGCCGACCGGTGCTGCCCGAGGTGTACATCAGCACCCAGGGTGCATCGAGCGCCGATCCGGGACCGGTGACCGGGTCGGAATCGGGGTCGTCGACCAGACCGACACCGGGAAGCCGCCCGGCCATCGAGGGGTCCACGAGCAAGAGCCGGGGACGCGAGTGCTCTACCTGCCAGCGAAGCTCGGGATCGGCCAGCCGCCAGTTCATCGGGAACAAGGTGGCGCCCAGCTCGGCGCAGGCAAAGAGTAGGAGGAAGGTCTCGGCCCGGTTCGGTGCGAGCACGGCCACGCGGTCGCCAGGGCCCACGCCCTCCGCGCGGAGTCGTCCCGCCCAGCGCAGGGCGTCACGCTGCATCGCAGCATATGTCCAGCGACGGTCGCTTGCTACGTCGTACAGGGCCTCCGCCTCGGGACGGAAACGGGCATGCACCTCGAGCCAGTTGCTGGTTGCCCTCATGCCTCGACACCGCTCCAGAACTGGTCGAGCAGGGGGTAGAACTGCCGCGGCCCCTCCGTGCCCACGACCACGCCGATGTGACCCACGTCGAGGGTCGCGGCCCGCGCGCCGGGGATGGCCTCGGCCAGGGGCAGGGCCGCCGCCGGGGGCGTGATGAAGTCCTTCTTGCAGGCGACCACCAGCGCGGGTGCCCGGATGTCTTGCACCACCGCCACGCGCCCGTGCACGATCCAGCGGCGGTGCAAGAGCGCGTCGCGCTGGTAGCCGTCGCGGATGAAGTCGCGCGCGAAGGCGCCTGGCAGCGGCACGTTCTCCTCGAGCCAGCGCTCGCGCACCAGCACCCGCGCGAGCTTCGCCGGCTCGTGGCTCGCTGCCTCGATGCCCAGGTATTTCGACACGTTTCCCACCGGGTCGAGCATCTGGAAGGCAGGCTTCATCGTCTCGACGGGCACAAGGCCCTCCGCGTCGAAGGCGGCGTCGACATCGAGCTGCCGGACGAAGTCCGCGAAGCGCCCCCCCGCCGAGAATCGCGCCGGCGCGGTGAGCGCCACCAGCGAGGCCACGCGCTCGGGGAAACGTGCCGCGAGCAAGGTCGCGATCGTGCCCCCCATGCAATAGCCCAGCAGGTGGGCACGCGGCGCGCGTGCATGCCGGGACGCCCGGTCGATACTGCGTCGCAGCATACCGACCACCTCGTCGAGCCCCTGGCCGCAGTCGGCGATCGTGGGGACACCCCAGTCCACCAGGTAGGTCGGGTAGCCCGCTGCCGACAGGGCCTCCACCAACGAACGACCTGGTTCGAGGTCGAGGATGAAGGCACGATTGATGAGCGAGGGCACCAGCACCACCGGCGCGTGTCGCACACGGCGCGGGGCGTAGTACCGGAGATCGACTCGCCCCTGGGAAAACACCACCTCCGACGCCGTGAGAGCCACCGGGGGGCGCGGCGCGGTGGCGAGGATCTGCATCCCCCGTCGGATCTTCGCCGCCGGACCGAGCCCGAGGGCGGCCAGGGCGGGGTCGAGCGGCCAGGCGGGGAGCGGGCTCGAGGCGCCGGTCACCGGGCGGCCGCCGAGTCGCGCGCCGCCACCACCGGCAGCGCGTGCCACTCCATGATGCGTCGCGGCAAGGCCGCTCCGGCGCACACACCCACGTGGCCCCCCTTCAGCGTGCCCGTGGTCACCGCGCCGCCCCAGCGGCGGGACAGGGCGTGCGCCGCCTCGGGGGGCACGATGTGGTCGTCGCCCGCCGCCACGGCGGTGGCGGGAACGGTGGCGCACGCGAGATCCACCGCCCGCCCGTCCATCAGCCATCCGCCCTCGATCAGCGCGTTATCGAAGTAACAACGCCGCACGTATTCGCGGTAGGCCTCGCCGGGGAAGTCGACGCCGTCGTTGTTCCAGGCCTCGAGCGCCGTCCAGAGCTCCCGGAAGCCCTCGTCAGGGAAGCGGTCGACGAGGCCCTTGTACTTGGCCGCGAGGCCCATCGGGCGCAGCCAGCGGAAGCTGTCCTGCATCAGCTCGCGGGGGAAGTTGCCGAAGCCATCGACGATCGCGTCGAGGGGGAAAGACTCCGGACGCGCCCAGCGTGACAGCCGCCCAGAGGCGTGGAAGTCGATCGGCGTGGCGAGGAAGAAGGCGGAGCGGGCTTGCGCACGGTCGGTGCGGGCGAGGTGCGCCGCGAGGAACGTGCCGCCCACGCAGTAGCCGAGCACATTCATGGCGGGCACGCCAGCGTGCCGACAGGCGCGATCGAGGCAGCGCCCGATCACCCGGTCGACGTAGTGACACAGCGGCGTGTCGCGATCCTCGGGGCCGGCGCGTCCCCAGTCGAGGATGTACACCGGCACGCCCTGGGCGTTGAGCGTCTCGACAACGCTGCGCCCCGGGGCGAGGTCGAAGACGGTCCAGGTGTTGATGAGCGGCATGACACAGAAGAGCGGCGCCTGTGCCGATGTGCCCTCGCGGGGCCGGAAGTAGCGCACTTTCGCCTTGCCGTCGCGATGGATCACCTCGTTCGGGCTCTGCCCGGTGCGCGCGCGAGACACCGGGTCCGTGCCGAGCCACAGCGCGGCCTGGGCGAGGTTGGCCACCATCTACTTGCCCTTCCTGCGGGCGGCTGGTACGTTTGAAAACGCGCTCTCGACCTGGGCGCTCGAGGCAACCTCCGTGGCGCTGGGCGACGCCGGGACTGCCGAAGGCGAACCGCTGGTCGCCCGTGCCGCCGCCAAATCCCCACGGATCGCGGCGAGGGTGTCGCGGAGCTCCAGCCGGGCCTCGGCGGCCTCGATCCGCGCTTCCACGACCTCTTTCTCCATGCGGCCGAGGCGGTCTTTGAGCTCGAGCACGTGGTCCTCTTGCTGCAGGAGCCGCTCTTCAAGCAGGGCCGCCACGCGAGCAACGCGGACGAGATCGCCCCGCGTGGGCAGGTGCATCTTCTCCAGCGACTGGTCGACCGACTTCTCGTACTGGCCGCGGGCGCGGGCAGCACCCTCGAGGTTCTTGCCCATCGCGCCGAGGAACGCGGGCGAGTCGAGCGTGGCATCCCACCACTGGGTCATCGCCTTCTCCCAGTGCTTGTACATCTCGTCGCCGAGCTTGGAGAAATCGGGTGCGGGTGCGCTGGCCATGGTCGTCCTCTGCTGCGGGGTGGAACTATCTTGCTGCGATGCAATGTGGCGGTGGTCCCAGGCTGGGGACGTGCAGCGGGCGGCGCCTCCTGCCGGTCGGGCAGGGACGCCGCTCGCCGGGCGGCCTACTTGGCCTCGGCTTCGACCGGCTTCCAGGCCTCGACCATCGACTTGCCCACGCCCTGCGCGTAGCTCACCGAGGTGTCGTAGCTCGACTGGTAGAAACCCATCGCCGCCTCGAACTGGGTGCGCGCGAGCTTGGCCTGCGCCTTCTGGAAGTCGAGCCACTGGGTCTGCGACTCGACCGCCTGCTGGCCGAGGGTGTGCACGTTCTTGCGGTAGCTGTTGACGAAGCTGTTGTTGAAGAGGCTGTCCATCTTGGTCTCCCTGGTGGTTGTTGCCGGCGAAGGGGCTCGTCCCGGGCACGGCATCATGTATGAACCATGCTGCGGTGCGTCAAGCGCAAATTGTGCATCGCAGCATGAGCCGGGCGGATAGCGGGGCGCATGCCGCACATCCGAAAGTACGAGAACCGCCGCCTCTACGACACCGGCGCCTCGAAGTACGTCAACCTCGAGGAGATCGCCGAGATGGTGCGGCGCGGCGAGGAGGTGACCGTCGAGGACAGCAAGACGGGTCGCGATCTTACCCAGGAGGTGCTCCTGCAGGTGGTCCTCACCTCGCCCACGGGGGCTGCGCTCGTGCCGGTCGGCTTGCTGCGTCGCCTCATCCGCGCCGCGGCGAACCCCGTGCTGTCACGCGGCATCGAGCCGGCGCTCGCGCAGGGCCTCGACCTTTTCCATCGCCAACTCGAGGCGCTGGAACGCGGGTTGCCGACCTTCCCGGGGTGGCCCCCCAACGCCGCGGGCCGCACCGGCTACCGCCACCCCGAGCCGGGTGCCGACCTGCAAGAGCCCCCTCCCTCACCGCCCCCGCCGTACGACCCGGGACCGGGCCCCGACGACGCGGCCGACCCCGAGCTCGACGCGCTTCGCGCTCGCCTCGACGCGCTCGAGAAGCGCTTGCGGCGCGGTTGATCCTCGGGCTCGCCACCGCCGCTGCCGCCGGTTGTTTCGAGCAGCACCTGCTCGAGGCCATGGCGCTCAACAGCGAACGGCGGGCCTTGTACGCTGAGTTTTCAGGTGGCCGTTCGGAAGCGGTGTCCGACCGGCTGGTGGAGACGGAACGCTTGACCCTCCCGGTGGCTCGCGCCTTCGATCGCCGCGCCGAGACCTTCCAACGTGCGGGTATCGCGGTGATGTGCGCGGAGTTCGAACCGATGTCGCGGGCGCCCGGGGCGCCCACCCAGACCGCTCCGATGCAAACCCCGCCGGGGCTGGTCGAATGGGTGCAGGAGGCCCGACTGGCGGTGCGCTTCGAGGCTGCCTACACCGAGGGCGGCTTCGCTGCGGCCGAGCGTCTCGCCGGCGAGGTGCTCTCACGGCTGGCGGAGGCTGAGCCTCGCGGCAAGAACGGCGGCCTGTGCATGACGCGGCATCTCGTGGAGTCCATCCGTCGCGTCGCCCGGCTCGCTCCCCACCACGCCGGCGAGGCCGACCTGCTCGGTTTCCGCTGGCGGAGCCCGGAGCGACTCTCACGGGCGTTCTACTGGCTCCAGGTGGCGGCGCTGCCCGCCGGGCTCGACCTTGATGTGCTCGCCGAACCCGCGCACCTCGCTGGCGCGCCGATCATCTGTAGCGATGTGCCGCCCATCCCTTGAGTGTCCTGCGGCATAGCAGTCGCCATGCTGCTCGCCCTCGTCGCGCTTGCGACTGCCGAGGACCTCGATCTCTCCATCGCGTACCGCGGGCGGTCGCTCGACGCGACGCTCCACGACGTGGCCGCCGGTCCCCTCCCCTCGCTCGTGCTCGACGATGGCGACCACGAGCTCCGCCTCGACCTGCGCTTGACCCGCTTCTCCGCTACCGAGATCGGGCTCGACTTCGTGGCCACCCGCGTGCCGGATGGCGGAGGCAAGGGCGAGGTGCTTTGGCAGGGCAGCGTCTCGGGCGTCGGCACGAACTTGCCGTCGTTCGCGGCCGGGACGCTCACCGAGACCGGGCCCGAGTTTGCACTCCTGGCGGCGGGGCGTCACCCGGCCGCGATGGTCAGCTCCGGCGCTCTCGCGGGCTGCCAGTACACCCGCATGGCGGGAATGACCGACGTGGCCTGCGACAGCGCGTCGATCCGCCACCACCGCGTGGAGCGGCACGCCATCGATGAGATCGAGGCCGGCGTGGCCCGCGCGCGAGCGAATCCCGCGCTGGCCGTCGACGCGGGGCCGACGAAGGTGACACTCAGCGGGAAGAGCTTCGATGGCTACCGGGTGACGGTCGCCATGCCGGGCTCGCCCCCCTCGTACAACCTCGTGGCCTGGACCGGCGCCGACGGGCTCGACGAGGTGCGCTGCCAGGGGGGAAGCGAGGCGGCCTGCACCGCGCTGATGACCGCGTTCATCGGCGGATTACCGACCGAGTTGCAGTAGCGCATCGCGGGAGAACGTTACCCTCCCCCCATGGAAACCCCCGTCTCCGCTAACTTCGACCCGAAGCTCAAGATCTACCTGGTGCTCCAGGTCGCAGCGGTCCTCTGCGTCACCATGGTGGGCCTGTTCGTGCTCCCCGCGTGGGTGGTGCTCGGCCCGATCTGGGCGCACTTCTACTTCCCCACGATCACCGCCACGCTCACCGACCGCGCCCTGCTCTACAGCCACGGCGTGCTCTTCCGGCAGGAGATGAGCATCCCGCTCGACAAGATCCAGGACGTGTCGCTCATGCACGGGCCGTTGCTCGACGCCTTCGGCCTGTGCACGCTGAGGGTGGAGACCGCCGGTGGTGGACAGGCCGGCTCCGCCGCCGTGCTCGTGGGCGTGCGCGACGCGGCGAACTTCCGCACCGCCGTCATCGCCCGTCGCGACGCCGCCGCCAGCCAGGGGCGCTCCACCGCCGAGACCGAGATCGGCTTGCTCCGAGAGATCCGCGACACGCTGCTGCGCATCGAGGCACGGATGGCGACACGCGTGGATGACGGCCCCTCGTCGTAAGCGATTGTCGCGCGAAACGGATCCGTCGTGAGCACAAGCTGCATGAACGGGCACGCGCTCCCCCGCCCGTGCGGGGTTCCCAACCCGGCGGCGTCACCACCGACCAGCCAACCTACATTTTCGACCGGCGCCTCCATCCCGCCTCGGCGTCGCTAGCGTTCGCGTCCCGTTCGAGTAGCCTGTGCTCGCGACGTTTCCGGTCCAGCTATCATCCGCTCACGACGGCCCTCCCCGAGGGGGGCATTCCCGACGGGCGCCCAGCAGCGGGCAGGCCAGGCGTCGGCCCTTCGAACCCGACAGACGCGCCGAACACGGCCGTCGCGGCTGGCCCCCTCAGGCGCGCTCCGCCCCGAGAGCCTCCACCTGCGCCAACCACTTCGCCCGGCGTTCCGGCGTGGAGAGGCGCACGATGCCGAGGGCGGTCCCCCGAATCGGGCGGACCCCGCAGTACCCGAGCGTGATCCACTTCAGCGCGTTGTAGGCGGGACGTCCCGAGAGCCACCAGAGGTACCAGGGAGTGTCGAGGGTGTAGATGATCCGCGCCGAGCGACCGGTGAGCAGGCGGTCCCAGGTGGTGGCCTTGCCGGGGTGTTTGCGGAAGAAGAAGCCCGGCAGGAACACGCGATCCAGGAAGCCCTTGAACAGCCCGGGTACCGACCCCCACCACACCGGGTGGATCACCACCAGGTGCTCGGCCCACCGGATCGCCTCCTGCGCCGCGAGAAGGTCGGGCTCCAACTCCGTGCGTTGACGGTAGCCGTACTGGAGGTTGGGATTGAAGGAAAGATCGCGTACCACCACCTCGCGCACCTCGGCGCCAGTGGCCTCGGCGCCACGCTTGTAGGCGGCGTGCAGCGCGAAGCAGAAGCTCTGGGCGTCGGGGTGACCGTTCAAGATCAGGATGCGAGCAGGCTTTGCCATGGAGCCCGCCCCTATCCGGGATCCTACCCCGCGCCGGCGGGTGCCCCGTGACACAGCCGTGAAAGCCCCGCGATAGCCGCCGCCGCCATGGACTTCGTCCCACTGCGCTTCCCGACCGTCGACGAACAACGCGACTTGTTTTACCCCACCGCCTACGTCGACCATGCGGGCGACGATTGGAACTGCGGCAGCATCACCTACGATGGGCACCAGGGCAGCGACTTCGGCGTGGGCAGCTGGAGCGGCATGGAGGAGGGTCGCGAGGTGGTGGCGGCCGCGAATGGCATCGTGGTCGACGTGCACGACGGCGAGTACGACCGCTGCACCGGCGAGTCCGCCGACTGCTCCGGCTACGGCAACTACGTCTTCTTGCGGCACGCCGACGGGCGGTACAGCTTCTACGGGCACATGTCCACCGACAGCGTCTCGGTGTCACTGGGCGACTTCGTGGCTTGCGGGGAGCCGCTCGGCATGGCCGGTTCCTCCGGACACTCCACCGGACCGCACCTGCACTTCGAGGTGCGCGAACCGGACTGGTCAGTGGTCGAGCCCTTCGCCGGTCGGTGCGGCGCAGACCAGACCAGTTGGAACGAGCAGGGCGAGTACGACAGCACGCCCGCCACCACATGCCCGAGCTACCCCGGCTGCGAGGCCGTCACGACGCTCAGCTGCGGCGACACGTGGACCGGACGCAGCGACGACCCCGGCTCCACCGACAACATCGCCTGGTACGGCTGCACCGAGGGCACCGAGGAAGGCAATGAGATGAGCTTTGCCTTCGCGACGGATCGCGACGAGCCGGTGCGCGTGAGTGTCACCGGTCTCGGCGACGACCTCGACCTCTTCCTCATGCCCGGGACCGCCTGCGACGGGCAGGCCTGCCTGGCGTCGAGCGTGGAGTCGAACGCCGCGCCCGAGCACATGGAGTTCGACGCCACCGCCGGGGAGATCTACACCCTGATGGTGGATGGCTACGGCGGCGGCGCGAGCGCGTTCACGCTGGCCGTCGAGTGCGAGGGAGCGCTGCCACAAGCCGACGACACCGGCGAGAGCGACAGCAGCAAGCCACGGCCCTCGCCGCGGGCGCAGGCCGAGGCGACGACCCCGGGAGCCGATTGCGGCTGTGCCTCGACGCCGCGACGGGCCTGGACGAGCTGTCTCGTGCTCGCCATCCTCCGCCGTGCCCGCCCTTGCCGGATATCTACTATACGTTAGATAACCGACGAGGCCCAGCATGCTCGTCGCTCACTTTGCCACCCTCGTTGCCTGCGGCGCCGCGGGCGACACCGAGCCGACCGCGTCGAAAGACGCCGCCGCCGACACCTCCCCGGCCACCGACACCGGCGAAGGCGACACCGCCGCCGCGGGCGGCGCCGGCCACGACGACACCGGCCCCGTCGAGCCCGACAGCGGCGACGAGGACAGTGCCCCCGTGGAGGAGATCCCCGACCCCTTCGCCCCGCAGCCCGATGACGACGAGGGTCTCACCAACGTGGCGGAAGACCTCAAGGACGTGCTGGAGCACGGCGACATGGAGGGGGCCTGCGAGGCCTACGAGGCCGACCCGGCCGACCGTCGCAAGAAGTTGCTGTGTGGAAAGTCGATGTACTTCGACGAGGGCTTCGGCACCATCGGCATCCCCGCGCCGCTCTTCGACTTCGTCAACGAGAGCTTCCCCGACCACACCGGGACCGCCTTCTCCGAGTACGGGCTCTTCCCGAACCCCTACAGCGACGAGGGCCGCCCCATCGGCTTCGCGCCCGGCGCCGAACTCCCCGACGCCCCCGGGGTGGAGACTGTCGCGCTCACCTGCGCCGCCTGCCACTTCGGCCGCCTTCCCGACGGCCGCTACGCCGTGGGCGCCGCCAACCACGACTACGAGTACGGCACCCACATGCTCTCGCTGGTGCTGGTACCACAGGTGGCCAACCCCTTCTTCGACGAGAGCGCCCACAGCGCCGAGGCGATGGCCAGGGTGCAGCCGATCATCGACGACCTGAAGGCCGACTGGATGCTGCAGCTCACGCTGTTGTGGGACCTGCTCCCTCTCCTTTCCGCGATGGACTCGATGGCGGCGCTCGACGCCACTGCCGAGGGCTACTACGCGAGCTGGGCCCCGGGGACGATGGACTTCACCATCGCGCCGCTGCCCGTCGACGACGGCGTGCACACCGTCAGCAAGATCATTCCCCTGTGGGGCATCCCCACCGCCTCCGAGGAGGCCGCCGCCGGGATGCCGCACGCGATGCTCGCCTGGTCCGGCGGCGCCACCAGCCTCGAGCAGTTCCTCACCGGTTTCGTCGTCATCGGCGGCGGCCCGCTCGACGAGTGGCCCGAGGAGCGCCTCGAGCCGCTCGCCGAGTACATCCGCTCGCTGCGCGCGCCGGAAAACGCCTCGCTACCCGGCACGGCCGAGAGCCGGGCCCTCGGCGAGTCCGTCTTCTACGACGAGGGCTGCATCGAGTGCCACGGCGCGCCTCGCGGCGGCGGTGACCGCGTGTACACCTACGCCGAGATCGGCACCGACGACGCGATGATGTACTGGGGCGACCCCGACCTCGACGGTGAACTCTGCTGCGGACTCGGCTTCGACGAGGCGAGCGAGGCCACCCACGGCATCAAGTCGCCGCGCATCGCCGGCGCGTGGACGATGGGGCGCTTCCTCCACAACGGCAGCGTGGAAACCCTCGACGCGCTCTTCTGCCTCGAGGGCAGCCGCCCAACCGGACTCGACGCGCCCTTTGGCGACGACGGGCACCTCTACGGCTGCGAGCTACCCGAGAACGAGCGACAGGCGCTGGTCGACTGGCTCCAGGGCATCTAGGCGGCGCGATAATCGCGGGCATGCTCCCCACTGTTGCCCTCGCGCTCGCCGCCGCCCCCACCGGCTGGCTCGACGTGGCCGACGGCACCCACGTGGCGGGCTGGGCCAGCGACCCCGACTACGCGGGGCCGATCGCCGTCCACGTGTATGTCGACGGCACCATCGTCCGAGGGCTCAGCGCCGACCAGTACCGCGCCGACGTGGGGAGCCACGCGTTCGACTGGTACCACGAGCCCTTCGGCGCGGGCGAGCACGAGGTGGTCGTCTACGCGATCGGCGTCGACAGCACCGGCGCGCCCGATGGCAACAACCCCTCGCTCTCGGGCACGCCCGCCAGCTTCGACGTGGGCTGTGCGGGGCTTGCCGGCGACCCCCTCGCCTGGTGCGACGGGAACCCCGCCTACTGGCAAGACCGCCAGTCCGACACGGAATACCTCGGTGAAACCTACGTCCGCGCCGGCGTCAACAACAGCTACGGCGGTGTCATCTTCCAGCTTTACGACGAGGACTGGACCGAGAACCTCGTGATGGAGCACGGCGGCGCTGCGGTCCAGCTCTCCATCTGGGGCTACGACCCCGTGGGCGGCGTGGCCTACTTCAGCCTCGACAGCTGCGACGCCACCCCCTACGCCTCCGAGGCGGACTGCCTCGCCGCCGGGCACTCGAGCTGCGTGGCGCGCGCCTACCCCGAGGGCGATCACGTGGCAGACTGTCGCACCGTGCAGCCCTGCGTGGGATGGGACGCGGGGGCCCCCTGGAACCCCATCCAGGCGCAGGGCACCGACTGCGCCTGGAACAGCGGCAGCAACGACGTGGCCTCGGGCGCCTGGGTCGGCGCCAGCTACGTCACCGCGCACGACACGCCCCGGCACTTCACGAAGTCGGGCGAGGGGGTGTCGGGGATGAGCTTCGACCAGATGGTCACCCCCGGGGAGAGTTGGCTCGAGGTCGAATACCGCGTCACCTACAGCGGCACGCAGACGTGGTCGGACCACGACCAGGAGGTGCCCGCCCTCTTCACCGCGCACGGGGTCGACGCGAAATTCTATTGGTACGAGGGTGATAGTCCCTTCGCGTCGAGCAGCAGCAGCGTAGCGGCTACGAGCTCCCCGGTCAACGGCGTGCTCGCCTTCCCCGGCACCGACCCGGTCACGAGCCTTCCCACGGTGGGCACCACCGCCGAGCGCTGGTGGACCGCGTGTGACAGCGACGACGACCGCTGCGTGACCGTCGCCAGCTTCGACCGCACGCTCACCCACGCCTCGTTGTCGGCCGACCCGGGCGAGGGCGCCTACCTCACCGCCATGGGGAACTTCAATATCTACCCCGGCTTCGACCAGACATGGTCGTACGTCATCTTCCCCTACAGGCACGACGCGGTGGTGAACGGTCGCCTCGTGCGCGAGGTGATCTACGAGTTCGCCGCCGCGGCCGGCTGCACGGCCGAGGTGGCCTGCAACGGCGTCGACGAAGACTGCACCGGGGCAGACCGCTGCGACGAGAGCCCCGTCGATACCGGGGAACCCGCGCCGGACAGCGGCGAGCCGCCCTCGGACACGGCACGCGACTCCGGGCCATCGGACACCCACGACTCGAGCACCGAGGGCGGTGACGACGAGGCGACGGAGTCCGCGCCCGGCGAGGCCCACGCCTTCGGCGACGAGCCCTGCGGCTGTCACTCGGCCGCGCCCCACTCCCTCCTGGCCGGTCTCGCCGCGTTGTTGTATACGCGACGGCGCCCCTCATGATCCTCCTCGTCGCCACCGTCCTCGCCACCACGCTCACCGAGACGTCATCGTCCACGGTGGAGGCCGGTGTCACCCTCACGCAATACCGGGCCTCGTCGCCATCGACCGACGTGTGGGTGCTGAGCGTCGATCTCTGTGCCGACGACGTCTACGTCGATGCCACCCGCGAGACCGCGAGCTACCAGTCCACTGGGGGCTGGGCGAGCGACCACGACCTCTCCGCCGCCAGCAACGGCGATTTCTACAAGACCGACCCGGTGCGGGTGTACGGCGACGCCTACGGCGGGGGTGTCCGGTGGCCCTCGGGCAACACCGGCTGGGACAGCGACTACAGCGACGAGTGGTACTGGGAGCACTACGGCTGGATCGCCTTCGGTCACGACGAGGTGTGGTTCAGCCACACCGGCTGGGTGAAGGGCAACGTGTCCGGTCTCGCGTTTGGCATCGACAACACCGACCCCACGCCATCTCCCCCGGACGGTGTACTGGCGATGGTGAGCGGCTTCCCGGAGCTGGTGGTCGAGGGCCTTCCGATGGTGTGTGCCGACCCGACCGACAGCGACTGTTTCCCCGATCGGAGCGACATGCGAGAGCGGCACCCTCGCACGGCAATGGGGATCTCCGAGGACATGAGTACCTTCCTGATCGTCGTCGCCGACGGCCGGACGGATGACAACGACGGGCTCTACGGCAGCGAGCTCGCCGACATCATGGGACAGCTTGGCGCCTGGGAGGCCTTCAACCTCGACGGCGGCGGCAGTTCACAGTTGTGGACCGACGGAGAGAGCTACATCAACGACTACGATGGCAACAACTACGGCGACGGCGCCCGCACCGTGGCCAACCACTGGGGCATCTTCGCCGGGGGACGGAGCTACCTCGCGGCGCGCCCCGGGCACTGCGCCACCGCGCCACCCTGCGAGGCACTGCCACCCGGCGGCGGCGTGCTCGACGACACCGGCGCCTGCTTCCGCGGCTTCGGCGACCAGGCCTACTGGCGCGACGAGTCCTCGGGCCACGGGGGCAGCCTGCGCTGGACCAACGCCTTCGAGGCGGACCGGGCCGACAACTGGGCCTGGTGGCGCATGGAGCTCGAAGAGGCCGGCGACTACGAGGTTTTCGTCTACGCCAGCGCCGAGTTCTCCGTGTTCGACGACGTGGAGTACGAGGTGCGCGCGGACGGCACGAGCACGACGCTTCGCATCGACCCGTCCGGCCACGAGGGCTGGGTGTCGATCGGCACCTACAGCTTCGCCGCGGGCGGCGACCAGTGGGTGGCGCTTTTCGACCATCAGGGCGACGATCCCGGCAGCAACCAGCACATCGTGGCCGACGCGGTGCAGCTGCTGCGCGTGGGGGAGTACTGCGGCGACGGCGCCTGCGCCGAGAGCGAGCGTTGCACCTGTGACGACTGCCCCGCGACCGACGAGGTCGAGAGCAACGGGCTCGACGACGACTGCGACGGCGAGGTGGACGAGGCGCTGCCCGACACCGGTGCCGAGCCGGACTCGGGGGACGAGCCCACGGACACCAGCGATCCGGACGCGCGCGCCGACTCCGAACCGCCCCCGAGCGGCGCGGCCTCGTCGATGTCGCCGCGCGAGGGATGCGCCTGCGAGAGCGGCGGCACCGCGCTCCTCTGGACGCCCCTTGCGCTGGCACCACTCCGCCGCGCGAGGAGGCGCTGAGTGCCGCCCGCAAAGCCGCCCCCCCACTTCACTGCCTTCCGGCTCGAACGCCCCGGGGGCTGCGCGGTCCGCGTGCCCCGCGCGGGCCTGCTCCTCGGCCGGAGCCCCGAGTCGGACGTCATCCTCACAGACCCGGCAGCGTCGCAAAGGCAGGCCATCCTCCTCGGCTCCAGCGCCGGCCTCCAGCTCTTCCCACTGGGACGCAACCCCACGCTCCACAACGGACGTGCCGCCGTGGCGGGGGCGATGCTGGCCGATGGCGACAACATCGAGGTGCCCGGCGGTCGCTACGTCCTCCGGGCGGGCGCCGGCACCTCGACCGAGCTGGTGTCGCCGCGCTGGCTCGCCTTCTCAACCGGCGAGCGGTACGGCGTGCCCACGCCGCGCTGCTCATTGGGCGGCGGGGACGACGACGACATCGCCGTCCCCGGCTGGCCCCCAGGCGCGCTGCGTTTTCTCGTGGCCCAGCACGCCCTGTCCGTCGTGCTCGGCATCGCGTGCATCGTCAACGGCGAGCCCCACGAGCCCGGGGAGGTCCTCGCGGCGGCGCCCAGCGACAGCTTCGCGCTCGGTGGCCGACAGTTCAGGTTGCTCGCCGCCGACGACGACCAAGGCGGGGCCACGCTCCTCGGCCGAGTTCCAGAGAGCTCCGCCGTCGCGGCCCGTTTCGAGTTCCTCCCGAGCGGCGGACGCCTGGAACTGGAGTTCGGCGACGCCGCCGCGGCCCGGGCGGTCGAGCTCCCCGAGCTGCGCGCGCGCCTCTTCGCCGTGCTGCTCGCGCCAGGGGGCGGTTTCGAGCCCGGCGACGAGGTGCCCGACGAGCTGGTGATCGCGGGCGTCTGGCCGCGCGCCGGCGGTCGCGACCGCGGCGACCTCAACCAGCTCGTTCACCGCGCGCGCCGGGATCTCCTCGCGGCGGGCGTCGACCCGGAGCGCGTCCTGCACCGGCCGCGGCGCGGGGGCTCGGTGCGCCTGTTGCTCGCCGCCGGCGCCGCCGTGCGCATCGCGTAGCGGACTTGCGGTAGCATGGGCCAGATGTCCGAGGTCGACCTCCGGGCCGCCACACGCCCCTTCACCCCGCCCGTGCCCACGACGGCGACACCTCCGCCCCGGCGAGGTCCCGAGTTCCTCGTCGGGGAGGAGGCCGCGCGGGCACGCAGCTTCGGGCTCATCATCGCGCAACTCTGCCTGCTCGTTCTCGGCTGCGTGCCCTGCCTCGGCCAGACCTGGCCGCTCGACCTCGCCGTCGCCGTCGCGCTCCTCGGGCTGGGGGGCATGTCGATCGCCTGCGCGATCTACGCCTGGCGCCTCGGCCGCTACCCACTCTCGCTCTTTCGCCTCCACGGCCTCGTCGCCGTGCTCGCAGCGGCAGTCATCCAGTACTATCTGGGCGTATTCTCGCCCACCGCCGTGGCAGTGGCGCTGGGGCTCGCCTTCTTCGGGCAGGGCAACGACGGACCCACCGCCTGGGGCATCGGGATCGGCGCCGCCGGCAGCTACTCGCTACTCGCGGTCTTGCTCACCGCGGGCGTGCTCGATGACCGCGGTGTCTTCGCGGCGGTCGGCGCGCCACTCGCGGGGAAAGTGTTCATGGCGGCGGTCGTGCCGGTGGTCATGCTGCTCACCGTGGCCCAGGCCCGCGCCAACCGCCGCGCCACACGGGCGCTGGTGGCCCAGGTGGCGGAGGCCACCCGTCAGGCCGAGGGCGAGGCCGCTCGGCACCGCGAGGTGGCCAAGGAGCTCGACGCCGTGCGGCTCGCGGGCGCCCGCCAACCGGGGCGCTGGACCGGCCTGAGCCTCGGCGCCGTCACCCTCGGCGGCGTGATCGGCCGCGGCGCGACCGGCGAGGTGTATGCGGGCTTCGACGAGCACGGCAACGCGAACGTGGCGGTGAAGGTGCTGCGTCCCGGCCTCGCCAGCGACCAGGTCACCCTGGCGCGCTTCGAGCGCGAGGGAAAGATTGCAGAAGGTCTCACCTCGCCCCACGTCGTGCGGGTGCACGCCTGGGGGCGCGCCGACGATGGTACGCCCTACATCGTCATGGAGCGCGCGATGGGCGATGACCTCGCCGCCGTGCTCCGCGACTCGCCACGCCTCCCCGAGGGCGAGGTGCTCCGGATGCTCTCCGAGTCCGCCCACGCGCTCGCGGAGGCCCACCAGTGGGGCGTGGTGCACCGCGACATCAAGCCCTCGAACCTGATGCTCGCCCAGGAGGGGGGACGCACCCGCTGGAAACTGCTCGACTTCGGGGTGGCCACCATCACCGGGGCCGACAGCACCGTCACCTCCGCCGGCGACGTGGTGGGCACGCCCAACTACATGTCCCCCGAGCAGGCCCGGGGCGACGACATCGACGAGCGCTCCGACCTTTACTCCCTCGGCGCCGTGGCCTACCGCGCGCTGACCGGGCGCGTTCCCCACGACGCCCCCACCCCGGTCGCGACGCTCCTTCGCATCGCCGAGGGGCGGCCGCGCTCGCCGCGCAGCCTCGCGCCGGGTCTTTCCCCGGCGATGGGCGACCTGCTCGCCCTGATGCTCGCCCCGGAGCGAGAGCTGCGGGTACAATCGGCGGGGGAGCTACGCGCGCTGATCGACGAGATCCGCGCGGGCCAGACGATGGACGTGCGACGCAGGGCGGCCCGGGCGCTGGCCCAGTCGGCGTGGGCCGCCTGAGGGCGGCGTTCACTTCGGGTGGACGATCCACCACATCGTCGCGCTGTCGTGCTTCACGGGGCCGTCGGCCACGTAGGTGGCCCCGCGAGCCCCGACCTCGGTGACCACCGAGATGTCGCCCACGCCCTTCCCCCACTTCGCGCCGTAGTGCGCCGCCGCGTTCCACTCCTGCGACGCCGTTCCCTCCTGGCCGAAAGGCACGACCACGATCGACCCGCGCAGCTCTGGGCGGGCCGCGAGGAAGTCGCCGAGACGGGTTTTGCCGTCGGACTCGAGGATAGTAAAACCAAGCTCGGCCGCGGCTCGGCGCCCGTGGGCCGTTTCCTGGAGCCAGTGGGCGAAGCTCACCGCCCACATCGCGTGGTCGGTGGGGATGCGGTCGGCCAGCGCCTTCCAGCGGCCCCCGGCACGGTTCATGTAGGCGCTCGAATCGTAGCCTGCGACCGCTCGATAACACTTGCCTCGTGGCGAGCCATACCAGGGGCGACTCGCGGCGTCGGCTAGCCGATCCAGATCGGCGGCGCCCCGCTCCGAGACGTGGCCGGCCGCGGGCGGCTCGCCGCCACCGCCGGATGGTGTGGGGGGCGGCCGCGCCGGGGTCTTCTCGGCCTGCTCGGCCATCGGGCGCAGGTCTTCGATCGTCATGCCCGCCGCCGCGAGCCTCGCCGCCACCGCGTCGGCCTGGATTCCGGGCCACACGCGCAGCTTCCCGCTCGCATCGGCGATGACGCGTACCCCTGCGGGCAGCTCGAAGGCGCTCGGCGCGGCCTGTCCCTCCCCGGCGCGCTCCCGGATCTGCCCGATGACGCCTGCCCACTGGCCACCGCCGTTGGCGGGAATGGGCGCGCTCTGCAAGAGCTCCGCCACCCAGTCCTCCTCGGCGCCCGCGGTCGTCGGCGCCGACTCCCGGAGCTCCGCCGACCCGGCGAGGAGGTTCTCCTGCATGAAGGCGTTTCCTCGCGCGGACGCTGCCCCGCGGCTGGGCGCCTGCGCCTGCGCCTGCTGCTGGGTTTGCGGGGTCGTCGCGGTGGGAGGAAGCCGGGACTGGGCGAGCATGGGGTGATCGTAGTCGGCGTCCCTGCGCGGAGTCAGCCAGCTGTCATCGGCGCGTCATCGACCTGCACGGGGTTCAGCTCCTGTTCGACCGCCGTCCAGTGGCGCTCGAGGTCGACCCCGGCGGGATCGAGCACCCGCCGCGCGAGCACGCCGAGCACCATGGTGATCACCACCTCGGCGTCGATCCCGAGGAGCGCGCCCAGGGCGTCGCGGTAGGCACGGAGCACCGTCGCCGCCGCTCCGGCGCCTTCCACTCGCTGGTGGTCGAGGGCGAGCAGCAGCGTGGCGGCGAGACGATCCTGCCGATCCTCGAGGAAGCGCAGGAAGGCCGCTCGTCGCTTCGCTCCGGTCCGCGCGCCGGCGAGGGCCGCCCCCAGCGCCTCCACGTCGCTGGCCAGCTCGCGCTCGAGGAGGGCCACGGCGATGCTTCGTTTGTCGGGGAAGTAGTGGTAGAGCTTTCCCGTGCTCACCCCGGCCGCCTGCGCCACGTCTCGCATGCGCACCAGCCCGTAGCCCTCGCGCGCGAAGGGCAAGAGGCAGCGCTCGAGGATCGCGTCGCGCTCGGCGTCGGCATCGACGATCCTAGGCACGGGCGGCCTCCCACTGGGCCAGCTGCGGGTGCATCACGGCGAAGAAGGCCGGAGGCACGAGCGCGAGGAGGACCATTCCCGGGTAGCCCGTGGGGAACTGGGGCGCCTCGGGGAAGGTGCGCAAGAGCTGGTAGGGGCGGCCCGGGTTCGCGTGGTGGTCGCTGTGTCGCGAGAGGTCGAGGAGCAGGATCCGGCCCAGCGGGTGGTCGCTGTTCCAACTGTGAATCGGCTGGACGCGCTCGTACTTGCCGTTGTCGAGCTTTCGTCGCGACAGGCCGTAGTGCTCGACGTAGTTCACCGTCTCGAGGAGCAAGAGGCCGAGCACCGCCGCGGCCATCCAGGCGAGCGCAGCGCCCGCTCCACCGAGGAAGAACAGGGCGACCACCACAAGCGCCTGGATCGCCTGCAGGCGAAGGTGCTCGTTCTGCCAGCTCCACGGGGAGAGCCCCTTCTTCTCGAGCCGGACGGCCTCGAGGCGCCAGGCCTCCTGCCAGGTGCCGGGGACGGCGCGGAGCCAGTGGCCATACACCGTGCAGCCTCGCGGCGAGAAGACCGGGTCTTCCGGGGTGGACACCTTGGCGTGGTGGCCACGGTTGTGCTCGATGAAGAAGTGGACGTAGAGGCTGCTCACCAGCGCCGCCTTGGCGAGGAGCTGGTCGAAGCGGCCGGTGCGGTGCCCGAGCTCGTGGCCCACGTTGATCCCGAAGGTGCCACAGGCGATGCCGAGCGTGGCGATCGCGCCGACGCGATCGGCGAGCCCCGCGTAGGCATCCCAGCGAAGCAAGAAGAGAAAGACTAGGCACCACTGGGCGACCGCCAGCACGCGAGGGATCTGGTCGTACACCGTCTCGGCGCGGGCCTCTGCCTCGTCGGCCCGGTTGTCGGTCGTGGGCTTGAGCCACAGCTCCGCGAGGGGGACGAGGCCGAAGGCGACGGCAGGCTGGAGCCAGGCGGCGGGGCCGCCGAGCACGAGCCCCAGGGCGGCGATGAACGGGAAGATGAGCGCGGCGGCGTAGGCGGCGGGTGGCATCGGGGAGACGGCTCCGTTGTTTTATATCGAACACTCGTTCTATAACGCATCGGTCGTGCGACCGTCCACCGCTTCGTCTCGCTACTCGCCGCGAAACTCGACGCCGGCCGGGGGGAAGGTGTTCCCCATGTGCACCCAGCGCAGGTTCACCGGCGCGGTCTTGCCCGGGGCCACAGGGATCGAGCCGAGCAGGACCCCCGTTCCCCGGCTATTGACGCGCACCTCGATGCGCTTGCCGTTCATCTCCACCGGCATGGTGATGACGCCCCCCGCCGGGGTGAGGATGTCCTTGTCGCCCTGCTTCGGCGCGGTAAGGACAACCTTCACGTTCACCTTGTCGGCCGACGAGTTCTTGAGCGTGTAGGCGAGCTGGTACTCCATGCCGTAGTTGCCGTCGTCCTGCGTGGCCGCGCTGCCGTGACCCTTCGGGTTCGGCAACGCCTTGTCGATCTTGGCGATCTCGCCCTTGTTTCCACCGCTGTTCCGCGTGTCGGTGGCCATCACGAGGTCGCCACCGCGCGAGCCCTTGCTCACCTCCACCACGCGGCCGCCGGTGACGATGCTGCCGCCGGTGATCACGCCGTTGGGCCGGCCCATCTTGGAGCCATCCGCGCTGGCGAAGTCCTTGTCGCCCTTGGTATCGCCCGCCGCCGGGTAGGTACCGTTGGCCACCGAGTTGATCCCCTTCTCGTCGAGGGTCTTGTCGGAGGAGACATGTCCGAGGGTGAAGGTGCCCTTGGCGTCGCTGGCGTTGATCTCGAGCAGCGTGAACACCTCGGAGCCCATCTCATGATACTGGTTGTTGACGATCTCGGTGTCACCAGCCTTGATCGTCACCTTTTTCTCGAAGTAGCCGTTCTTGCCGGGCTCGGCGTCGAGGAAGCTCGTGGCGGCGATCGCCTGCGGTCCCTGGAAGCCACCGTTCTTCTGGTAGCCCTGCTTGATCCGCCCATCGGTGGGCGTCACGCCCTTGTTGACGAAGACCGTGCCCTTGATGGTGAAGGTGAGGTCCTTTTGGAAGGTGTTCTTGATGAGCACCTGGTTGCGCTGGGCCTTCCCCGTGCCGTTCTGCGCGAGCGCGAAGAAGCGGGCCTGTCCCACGAAGGTGTGGCTGGTGTCGCCGCGGCCGGGGACGGGCCCCATCGTCGAGCCGAGCACGCCCGGCTTGCGGAAGGTCTCGGGGTTGTCGTTGATGAACAGGTCGGGTCCCTTGAGCTTGGCATCGAGCGGCTTGAGCTGGTCTTCCTTCAAGATGTTCGACGTCTCGGGACCGCCTCGTCCCGTGGGGCCCCCGGCGGGTCCGCTCGCACGCACGGGCATGTCCTGTGTCCGGTTGCGGTTACCGTTGTTCTTGTCCCAGAAACTTCCCCAGTAGTCGTAGTAGTTCTGCCCGGTGTTGCTCGTCCGGTAGCGCGTCCGGTACTGGTCCTCCGAGTACTTCCCAGCCTTGTCCTTGATGGCGTCCCAGCCCTGCCCGGTGCGGGCAGCAGCGCCGATGGCGCCCGGCGACTGGGCCTCCGTCGACCGCCGGAAATCGTTGGAGCGCGCCTCGCCCTTGCCTCCGGTGGCCTGCAAGCCCACGACGGTGCCCGATGCCTCGGACTCGATCTCGTCGGCCATCATCTGGTTGACGTAGTCCTCGCGGCTGAGCTTGCGCGGATCGGGCTTCTTACCGGCGAGGTAGTTCTTGAGGTGCACGAGCTCGTGCGCCAGAGTGACAAGCGCTTCCATGTCGCGAGCGCGGATATCGATGAACACCGAACCGGCGGACATGTAGGTGCCCCGGGCCGACCACTTCATCGGGAAGTCCAGCCCGCCGGCCAGCTCCCGGATGGTGGCGAGCGTGCGGGCCGACTCGGGCAGGCCCTGGAGGCGACTCATGAGCGACTGGCGCGTGCCCGCGTCGATGTCCTCGCCGGGGCGTCGCCCCTGCGTGGCGCCCGCGCCGCCGCCGTCCGGCCCTGGGCGCGCGTGTTCGTGATCGTGCGCGTCCTCGTGGTGCCCGTCGGCGAGGTCGTGGTCGAGCTGCTCGCGGGCGAAGCCCATGCCTCTACCCTCGCGCCGGGAGCGCTCGGGGCTCTCCTGCTCGGGCGCCGGCGACGCGCCCAGCGGCGAGCGTGCCAGGGGTTCGTGCGCCTTCACGCCGACCCCCAGGCATCCACGCGCGCGCGGCCCGGTTCCAGGAGGACGGTCCAGGTCTCGAGACCGTTCCACGCGTCGTCGATGTCGAAGAGCACGTGCCAGCCAGCGACGTCTCGCCAGGCCTGCCCGGTGCCGGGCACCTGCGCCATCGCGCGTCCGCGGGGCCGCCAGAGCTCGAAGACGAGCTGGGCGAGCGACTCGTCGTCCATCACCGGCGTCGACGCGGCCACACGCGCCACGGCCTCCGCGTTGCCCGACGTGACCAGTACCTCGTCGCCCGAGACGGCCAGGAGCACGCTGACCGGCCGCGAGGCGCCCGACGGCAAGAGCTCGAAGAAGCACCAGCCGCCGACTCCGGCGATGCTCGCCGGGAGGAGCACGTAGTCCTCGGGGTCGTTGGTCCACTCGTCGAGCTCGGCGTCACCGGTCGCGAGCACTGCGCTACGCAGCTCCTCGTGCCGGGGCTCATGGTCGGAAGGCGGCGTCATGGGGCGATCTGTGTGGCTGGAGTCTACCCCTCGACGCTGCATCCGGGGCCCCGCGAGGCTCCCGGCGTCATCGCGGCGTCATCAAGGGCCGCGGCTCTCGTGGGCCCGGCAGCGCGTCGCGTAGTCCTCGGGGCAGGCCTCGGTCCGCAGCCAGTCCTGCACTGCGGAATCGATGGCCGCGCGATCAGCCGCCTCGGACCTCGCCTCGATGAGGTCGATCATGTCTTGCATGCGCGCGGCGGTGCCCACGCGCTCGGCGTAGAACTCCGCGAGGACCGCGTCGAGCTGCTCGGCGCCGATGACGTCGGCCACCTCCTCGTAGAAGCACGCCCCCTTCATGTAGGTGGCGAGCGACCAGAGGTCGTGCTGCAGGAAGTCGATCTCGTTGCAGCTCTGGTCGGGGAGCACGATGGTATTGACGTCGCGACCGGTACAGCTCGGTGTGAGGAAGTCATCCACGTAATAATCCCACTGCGACGGCCCGCCCACCTGCTCCAGCGCCCGGGCGGTGATGTAGGTCGTGGTGCCCTCCGCGAGCACGAAGTCTTCCCAGCAGGCGATGCGCACGCCGTCGCCGTACCAGGCGTGGGCCATCTCGTGGTTCTGGGCTTCCTCGTCGCCGAAGTCCCACTGGCCCACGTGCACGTAGGGGTGATGCTCCATGCCGCCCCAGGACCCGATCCCCCAGTCCACCTGCACGGTGCCGGCCTCGGGTCCGAAGCTGTACGGACCATAGGTACGCTCGTAGTAGCCGAAGACATCCACCATGTGGGCCGTCCCGGCGCTGGTCGCCGTCTCCTGCCCGGGGAAGTGCCAGGCGTACAGCTGCGTGCCGCCGGTGCTCGTCCCGAGGTCGACGCGGCGGTAGTCGCCCACGGCGAGGGCGAGCATGTAGTCGGGGGCGTCGGCGGGAATCGCGCGGGGGTACACCGCCGAGGTGCCCTCGGGAAGACCGGTGACGTCGAGCTCGAAACGCACGCCATCGTCGAGGGCCGGGTCGCACGGGAAGAGGTTGCCGCAAAAGTGCGGCCAGACGAAGCTCACGCCGAGCTCGGGCATCCACCCGTCGAAGGCGGTCTTGTCGCGCGCCGGGAAGCTGTAGCCCACGGCGAAGTCCGCGCGCTCGCCCTCGACCGCGGCAACGTGGAGCCATCCGCCTTCCTGGCGACTCTCGACCACCTCGCCGTCACGACGGACCTCGCCGATGTCGAGCCCGGACACGTCGAGCTTCACCTCGCGCTCACCGGGGGCGGGGCAGGCCGAGATCCGCGCGTTCCCCTGGAGCGACGCGAGGTCGAGCGACACGCGCGTGTCGATGACGTCCTGGACCTCGCCCGGCTCGCAGGCCGGGGTGCTCGGCGGTGTGGCCGGGGCGGCGCAAGCGGCGAGGACGACGAGGGCGAGGCGGCGCATCGGCCGGGTGCTACCTCCCGCTCCCGCCGACTGCCAGCCCGCGCTAGCGTTGGGCGTGCTCTTCTTCCTCGCCTGCACCGAGCCCCCCGCCGCCGAGGCGGCTGCCCACGTCCAGCCCTACGCCCAGGGCACCACGCTCCATGACGCGACAGGTCGCGAACTCCGGCTGCACGGCATCAACGCCCGCGTCGAGGGCCTCTTCGACGTGAGCTTCGACGACGGCCGCGCGCCACTCGAGACCATCCCGCCCTTCGGCGAGGCCGACTGCGCCTTCATCGCCGAGGCGCTCGGCATGAACCTCTTGCGGCTCCCGCTGAACTGGTCGGCGATGGAGCCGGTCGACGACGCCTTCGACGATGCCTACTTCGAGCGCGTCGCGACGGTGGTCGACGCCTGCTGGGCGCAGGGGCTGTACACCCAGCTCGACATCCACCAGGACGCTTACTCCAAGGAGATCGGCGAGGACGGCGCGCCGCTGTGGGCGATCGTGCCCGAGCCCGAGGCGTTGCTCGAGGGCCCGCTCGACGACCTCGACTCGCGCCGCACGAGCGCCCAGGTGCTGGCCGCCTTCCGCTCCCTCTACGCTGGCGACTCGGGACTGCACGCCGCGTACGGCGACATGGCCGGGGAACTCGCCAGCCGCTTTGCCGACCGCCCGGGCGTGGTGGGCCTGGAGCTTCACAACGAGCCCGTGCCGCTCGGCGACCAGGCCGCGCTCGACACCTTCCACGAGGCGGTGGCCACGGCGGTGCGCGAGCGAGCGCCCTCGATGGCGATCCACTTCGAGCCCGACTCCTTCCGTAACCTCACCGACAGCGCCCCGGTGACGACGCCCTTCCCGCTCGGCAACGTGGTGTACGCGCCCCACGTATACACCGATGTCTTCGAGGACGGCTGGGCGAGCATGGACACCGCCGCCATCGAGGCGAGCGTGGCCGCCGCCCGCGAGGAGGCCACCGCGCACGACGCGCCCCTGCTCGTGGGCGAGTTTGGCCACGACCCCGAGAGCGAGACCGGACGCGCCTACATCGCGGCCGCGCTCGATGCCTTCGACGAGCACGGCGCCAGCTGGGCCTTCTGGGTGTACGAGGAGTGGAGCCAGGGACGATGGGGGCTCTACGGGGGCGAAGCCGAGGCCCGCGGCCCCTTGCGGGACGAAGTGGCCGACCTGCTCGCGCGGCCGTTCCCCGCCGCGATCGACGGCACCGTCGTGGCCGCGACCTGGGACGGGACCACCCTGACGATCGAGATCGACGGTGCGGGCGACGGCGAGCACCTGGTGTCGGCGCCCGATCGGGCCTGGCCCGGGGAGGTGACGGCCCGTTGCGACGGCGCCGAGGTGGCCAGCGCACGGGAGGGGGGACGGCTGTCGCTCCGATGCGAAGGCCGCCAGCTGGAGCTCAGCGGCGAGTAGGACGGCGCCGGGCCACGGCGAGTCCCAACAGCGCGGCGGCAGGTGCCGACATGCCGCTCGCGCCCGAGCAGCCGCAGCCGCTGTCGATGCTGTCGAGCGCGACTGTCTCGCCCGGGGCGCCGACGACGCGGCCGCTGTCTCCCTCCGGCCGTTGTGCGCCGGTACCGCCGGTGCCGCTGTCGCCGCCGTTCACCACGGGGTCGCCGACCGTCACCCGGACCTCAGACTCGCCATCGGGCGGCCCGCCGTCGTCGGCGAACCAGGTGACCCACTCCTCCACGAGGCCCACGTCGAGCTCGTACTCGCCGGCCGCCGACGCGTACACGTCGAAGACGAAGTAGCCGGTGCCCCCGGGCGCCGTGCTCTCAGAGACGGTGGCCATCCGCGTGGCGTCGAGCCAGGTCGTGGCGGCCAGGGGCGAGGCCGTGTCGCGCGGGATGGGGGCGAGCTTGGTGTTCCCCGGCGTCCACGTGGCCGTGCCGACATTGGTGAATCCCATCACGCAGCTGGAGGTCTCGCCGGTGGTGAGCGAGACGTTCTCACCGTCACCCGGCGTGCAGGAGATCGACGAGATCACGGCCGCGTAGGCCGGCGCCAGCGGTTGCCGCAGGTCGTCGAGCCGGTCGTAGAGCCAGTCGCCGGGGCAGGCGGTAGCGTTGTCGGGCCAGTCGCGATGGCCGCGGATGCTGTCGTCGTCGCTCGGGATCGAGTGGAGGCTGGCGAGCGTCTGGACCAGGAGCTGCCCCCCGTCGATCATCGCCTCGGTCACGCTGTGCGAGGTGGAGCAGCCGGAGGGGTGGTAGCAGCCGAGGAAACACACGGCGATGTTGCCGTCGTTGTTCCCACCGCCGGTGGCGCCGCTGTAGTAGTCGTAGGGGCGACCCTCCCAGAGCGAGCCGTCGTAGCCGACGAGGAACTGGTAGGGGATGTCGCAGTACTCGCCGGTGGAGAACGAGTAGGCCTGGAGGGCCTGCACCGCGCCCTGCACCGTCCCGCCGTAGGTCTGGCTGCCGGCGGTGTGGTGGATCGCCATCCGGTACCAGTCGTCCTCGGTCGAAGAGCAGGTGGTCGAATCGGCGCCCCAGTCGGCGCGGGAAACGACGCCGATGGCGACGAGCTCGGCGGGCAAGACCCCCGGGGCGGGCGGTGGCGCGCTTGCCTCGCGACGAGGCTCGCCGCCACTGGGCAAGAAACAGTCCCACTCGAGGCGGCTCACCTTGCCGCCCAGAGACCGGAAGGCGAGCGACGCGCGGGGCGCGGTCAAGTCGAGCGCGTGCACCGACACCCCGGGCCCCGTCCACGTGGTGGGGGCCGTCCGCCACGTGTCGCCGTCGAGCACGTCGACCTGCGCGGGCGCCGTCGACTCCACGATCATCGTCACCCGCGTGCACGCCCGCGGCACGGCGACGGGACGGCCCCAGGTGGAGAGCACGTTGGGCGGCGGCACGGAGGGGGCGGCCCCGGCGAGGGCGAGCGCGAGCAAACTCATCAGGCCTTCACTCTATTCGAAGTCGACGCGCCCGTCGTCGCGATCGGCCTCGGCCTGGGCTCCGCCCACCCAGGCCTCGGCGCCACCGAGGAGCTGGTGGACGAGCCAGGCCGTGGCGTACTCCCCGACCACGGCCTGTCGCGCGGCGTCTTCCGCGCCGCACACCATGGTGCACAGGGAATCGGTGGGGTTCTCGAAGTCGCAGTGCGAGGCGCCCGGCACCTCCACCAGCCAGTCGGTGCCCCCCATAGTCCAGCCGCGACCGTTGCCCGAGGCGTTGCAGGTGCTGGGCTCGCCGACGAGCCGCAGCGTGGGCGCGGAAACCTCGCGCGCGGCGTCGCGACCGAGGTCGTCGTAGTCCACGGCGTCGAGCCCCACCACCGCCCCGGCGCCCACCTCGGCGGCGGCCAGCACCGAGGCCAGGCCCCCGGCGCTGTGGCCCACGAAGGCCCACTGCCCGCCTGCCTCCGCGCGATGGAGCGCAGCCGCGAGCATGTCGTCTGCGAGGAACTGGCCGTTCTCCTCGTGCCCGCCGAAGGGGCTGGGGAGGTCGACGGTGACCACGAGCAGGCCCCAGGAGGCCGAGTGCCGAGCAGCCTCTGCGTGGTAGCTCCGCGAGCGAGCGAAACCGTGCGACCAGATCACGACGGGCAGCTCCGACTGGCCCCGGGGAACGAACCACGTCACCGCCTGCCCGCTCACCTCGCCCTCTTCGCTGTCGACGGCGAAGGGGCCGTCGCCCTCGTCGTAGGCGATCCCCGTCCCGCCACTGTCCTCTGTCCCGCCACTGTCCTCTGTCCCGCCGCTATCGTCGGTCCCACCGCTGTCGCGGGCGGTCGCTGCGGTGTCGAGCCGCGAGGTACAGGCGAAGAGGAAGGCCAAGAGGAACATCAGGTCTCTCACTTGCCGCCAAACCTACCTCATGGTAGATACTTCGGCAAGAGAGCCCCGTGGACGACTTCCCCCGCCGCCCTGGTCGACCGAGCAGCCCGCTGAGCCGCCGCGCGCTGGTGGCCGCCGCGCGCGAGGTGTTTGCCACCGAGGGCTTCGCCGGGGCCACCCTCGACGCGATCGCCCGTCGCCTCGACATCCGCAAGCCCTCCTTGCTCCACCACTTCCCCTCCAAGGATGCCCTCTACGCCGAGGCTGTGGCCACGCTGATCGAGGAGCTGTCGGTCGTCTTCGCCACGGCACTTGGCCCTGCGCCCTTCCCCGAGCGGCTCGACGCGCTGAGCGAGGCCCTGACGCGCTACCTGGCCGAGCGCCCCGAGGCCGCCGCGCTCCTCCTGCGCGAGCTGGGCGGCCCGCGCGTGGGACCGCCCGGGGCGCAGGCTGCCGTCAACCTGCTGCGCGCGGCCGTGGCCTTCCTGGAAACCGCCATGGACGCGGGCGAGATCCCGGCCCAGGATCCCAACCAGCTGGCGCTGTCGGTCGTGGGCCTGCACCTGGTATGGTTCGCGGTGCCCGCCGTCACCGGCGAGCTCAATGGCACCAGTCCCTTCGCGCCAGAGAGCTTGGATCGGCGCGTCGCGACGGTGTGCGCGCAGGTCCGCGCTCTCTGCGGTCTCCCCTCCCACTCGTAGCGTTCGGAGTCTCGGATGTGGTTTGTCCTCCTCGTCGCCTGTGAAGCACCCACCGAGGGCTCGGATGTCAAGGCCGGCCCCGGGACACACGACACCGCCCCCGCCGACGACACCGCGGCCCAGACCGACACGGCGGGCAGCGACGACGGCGCGACCGGCCACGACAGCGGCGGCGGCGGCGACTCGGGCAGCGCTGAGGAGATCTCGCCGAACGTGGACATCCGTTCGCCCACCGACGGCGCGCTCCTCGAGAACCCCATCACCTTCGAGGTCCTCCTCAACGACGTGGAGTACGCGGTGCTCGACGCCGACGGCTACGAACTGGCCCGCGTCGAGGACATGGGCTTGAGCGAGGTGGAGTACGCCTTCTCCGGCACCGGCTACGCCCGTGCGATCACGCTCACCGGCTACAACACGCTCGGCCACGCGGTGGCGTCCGACAGCATCACCATCGAGATCGACCCCGGCGAGGTAAACCTCGACGTCCCCTACTTCTACCAGTACGACAACGCCAACGAGCCCGGTTCTACCTGTGGGGTCACCTCGGCGGCCATGCTGGTGGACCACTGGAACCCCGGCAGTGTCACGCCCGACTCGCTCTACCGCAGCTACGGCAAGGCGCAGGGCCAGTCGCCCGACGCGCTCGCCGCGCTCTACCGGTCAGAGGGGCTACACGCCGACTACACCTACGATGGCACCCGCGCCGAGGTCCGCGCCCACCTCGATGCCGGCCGCCCGGTGGTGGTGCACGGCTACTGGACCAGCGCCGGCCACGTGGCGGTGATCGTCGGCTACAGCGACACGGACTGGATCGTGAACGACCCGGCTGGCGACTGGTATACCTGCTATGGCTGCGGAGAGGCCGATCATGTGCGCTACCCGATCGGCGGCGCCTGGGACGATGAGATGAGCTGGGACGGCGACGTGTGGTACTCCACAGCGGACAGCGCCGCGTTCTGACCCGTCGCACCGGCTAGACTCGCCGCGAGATGTTGCTCCTCCTCGCCTGCACCCCGTCGCCTGGCCACACTGGCGACAGCGCCGTCGATGCTGGCCCCGTCGAGCCGCTCTTCAGCTTCGTCGTCTTCGCCGACCCGCACGTGACGGCGGACGACGAGCACGCCGAGCGCCTCCGGACCGCCGTGAAGTGGGTGAATGACAACGCCGAGGCCGAGGGCATCGAGCTCTTGTTCATCGTGGGCGACATCGGCTGGGGCGACGTGGGGGTCGACCTCGCCAACGAGCTTCTTGGCGCCCTCAGCGTCCCGTGGGTGCCGGTGCTGGGCGACAACGAGGTGCAGTACGGCTCAGAGGAGCGCTTCGACGCCGTCTTCTCCCTGCAGTATGCCGCGCTCGCCGAGCAGTTCGAGGGCTTCGACCGTGCCGCTACCCCCGTCGACAACCCCGACTACGGCCTGCAGAGCTGGTTCCAGGACTTCAGCTTCGACCACCGGGGACTCCACCTGGTGGGCGTGGACTGGAACTCGCGACACATCGGCGGGCTCGAGGGGGAGATGGCCGACCTCCACGACTTCGAGGGCGGCAGCTGGGAATGGCTCGCCTCCGACCTCGAGCAGCACGGCGAGGGCGCCAACGACTCGATCGTCTTCTTCTCGCACCACCCGATGCACCTGAGCCCCGGGGCCTTCGACCTCGAGGAGATCGACCTCCTCGACGGCCTGCTGGCCGCCTACGACGACGCGCTCTACGCCAACTTCGCCGGGCACTACCACGTCAACGGCGACGAGGCCGACCCGGCGCGCCCCATCGAGGTGCACGTCACCGACGCGATCTGGGACGACACGCTCACGCTCCGGCAGGTCGACGTGACGGGCAACGCCGCCGTCGCCGAATACACTCACACCCTGGTGGAGTTGCCCTTCGACTAGGGTTTGTCGAGGCGACATGCCCGGGCGGTGAACTCGCCGAGGGAGGTGCCGCCCCGCGTCGCGACGGCAATCGACGACACGGCCGAGCGCGAGAGCGGGTCGAACTCGACGGCCACGTAGGACTGGCCACGAACGCGGCCGTCGGGCGCGACGAGCAGCGTCTCTTTCGACCCGTCGGCCTAGCCAGCGGTCACGTTCAGCACGCGATGCACCACCTCGCCGCCGCCGAGCGGTCGAAGTCGTAGTCCAGGGGCTCGGCCGGCGGGATCACCGCGCCGTCGACCTCCGCCCATCCCGCGGCGAGCGCCTCGGGGCAGAGCTGTGGCTCGCTTGGGAATGCAGGCTCAGCGGCGAGGGCGATCGTCGCGAGCAACTTCCGTCGAAGCTAGCGCAGGGGGCGCCGGCGGGCCACCGAGACGATTCCTGGCGGATCCCTGCCTTGCCGAATCCAAAGGATCGATTAGCCACGGTCCATGGGTATCCTCGTCCCCCTAACCATCCTCGTAATCCTTGGTTGTACCGGCATCATCCCCGATGAGCCCTCCGAGAAGGACACCTCCGAGAACAATGGCGGCAGCGGCAGCGGGAACGATCGCGACGGCGACGGCACCCCCGATGCGTCGGACTGCGACCCCGACGACCCCAACACCAACCCCGACGCCAAGGAAGTCTGCAACGGCTTCGACGACAACTGCGATGGCGAAACCGACGAGGGTTACGACTCCACCTGGTACGCCGACAACGACAACGACGGATACGGCGCGGGCGAGGCCAAGACCGCCTGCGAGCAGCCTGAGGGCTACGTCGAGCAGAATGGCGATTGCGACGACGGGGACAAGAAATACAACCCCGGGGCCGACGAGGAGTGCACCGACGAGCGAGACTACAATTGCGACGGGAGCGTGGCCTACGACGACAACGACAACGACGGCTACGCGGCCTGCGAGGACTGCAACGACGACGACAAGGCGGTGCACACCTCCACCTCGGAGACCTGCAACAACAAGGACGACGACTGCGACGGCAAGGTCGACGACAACGCCAGCGACTGCGTGGACATGTACGAAGACAAAGACGGCGACGGCTACGGTGGCGACCGCGAGGTGTGCGGCTGCGAGGGCACCGACGGCTACTCGACCCGCACCGGCGACTGCGACGACGACGACGCCGCGGTGAGCCCAGGCGTGCGTGAAACCTGCGCCACCAGCTACGACGACGACTGCGACGGCAAGAGCAACGACTACACCGGCGGCAGCGCGCCGGTGGCGAACGCCGGTCGCGACACCAGCGTCGGGGGCGACACGGTCGATTGCGTGGAGAGCGGCTACGGATACGAGTGCGACAGCTGCGGCCGGGAGACCGACTCGCTCAGCGGCAGCGCGACCGACGCGGACGGCGACACGATGACCTACAAGTGGACGGTGTCCCCGAGCGGGCCCAGCATCGACTCTTCCACCTCGGCTACCACCGACGTCACCTTCCCCGAGTTCGCGGCCGAGGAGCCCGGGGCGTGCGCGGAGGAGGACTACACCTTCACGCTCACCGTCACCGACTGCGCAGGCGAGAGCGACACCGACACGGTCGTCTACACGCTGAGCTGCTGCGGCCGCTGAGCCCGAGGTCGCCTCGTCTTGTGGCGCCACGGCATCGGCTTCGCGGAGTGTTTCGGGCTCTCCCCCCTCGGTGAACGCCTCCGCGAGGCGGCGGTCACCTTCCGGGGCGACCCGAGCACGCCCCGCTCTCGTTTCGACCACACGAGCCTCGCGCTCCTGCGACCCTCCCTGTCCCTGCCGCTCTGGCTCGGGCGCCAGCCCGGGGGTCGGCTCTCGCCCGTCTACAACTTCTTCTGCCACGACCAGCCCGATCTCGCGCTCGGCTGGAGCGTGCAAGTGCGGCGCGCTGTGGACTGGCGCGGCGGCCGCCTCACGTACGACAGTCACAACGGGACCGATTTCGCGGTGCCCCCGGGGGCGGCGGTGGTCGCAGCGGCGCCCGGAGTGGTGCTGCGCGTCTCGAACGAGTTCAACCGCGGTGGACTCAAGGTCTTCATCGACCACGGTGACGGCCTCTTCACCAGCTACAACCACCTCGCCCGGGCGCAGGTGCAGGTGGGCGAGCGGGTGGAACGGGGGCAGCGCCTCGCCCTGAGCGGCGCCAGCGGGATCGACGGCTTCCTGCTCTTCCCCTGGAGCACACCTCACCTCCACCTCAACTGCTGGCTGGACGGCACCTACGTGGATCCCTTCGCGCGACCGGGCGAAATCCCCCTCTGGGCCACGGGCGAAAACCAACCGCGACCCTGCCGAGCCCGGCAACACAACGAGGCCTGGGAGCCGACGGACTGGGACGAACGGGCGATCGAGGCGGCGCTCAGGGCCTGCGTGCACCCCGGGTCGCGTCGTGACATCGAATCGGCGGAGTTTCCCGGGGCGCGTGGGATGAACACCCACTTCCACATGTCGTACTTCCCAACCCGTTTCACCGCCCGGCCTCGGCTGGTGCGCGGCGCGCACCCGCGCAGCCCGCGGCTGGACCTCCCGCTTGCAGCGGAGGAGTACGACGGCGCGCTATTCTGAGGGCGGCTCGGGACTTGCAGGGGTTCCCTTCATGTTCGTCGCGCTCATGTGCCACGCCCCCATCGTCGTCCCGGCGGTCGGCGGCGCGCGGTCTGCCCTGTGCGGGGCCACCACCCGGGCGATGCACGAGGTGGCCTTGCGTGCCGTCGCCCACGTGCCCGACCGCGTTGTCTTGCTCAGCCCCCACTCGCCGCGCCAGAGGCGCCAGTTCTCGGCCTGGTCGGGGCGTCACGTGGGCGACCTCAGCGAGTTCCAGGCGCCGCACGTGCGCGTCGACCTGCCCGACGCCCCGGAGGTGGCCGAGTCGCTCGGGCTCGGACCGGTCGAGGGTCGCCGACTCGACCACGGGGCGATGGTGCCGCTCTCTTTCCTCTGGGACGCGGGTTGGCGAGGCCCTACCTCGATCCTCGCCCTGCCCTGGGACGAGATCGACAGCGAATCCGTGGGTCGGGGACTCGCGGCGCTCCCGGGGCACACGGTCGTCATCGCCTCCGGCGACATGAGCCACCGGCTGCAACCGGGCGCCCCCGCGGGTTTCCATCCCAACGCCCATCGTTTCGACGATGCCTTCGTGGAAGCCCTCCGTCGTGACGACTGGACCGCCGCCGTGGGGGCCGAGGCCCGGGCCCTGGCGGCGGAAGACGTGGTGCAGTCCACGAGAGTGGCGATGGTCGCCGCGGAGAAGCCGCTCTGGTCGGAGGTCCTCAACTACGAGGCCCCCTTTGGAGTGGGCTACACCGAGGCCATCCTGCGCGACCCCTCGCCGCCCTTGTATGCCGTCGCCCGGTACGTCGCGACGCGCTACCTCCACGGGTTCCCGCTGGCAGAGCGGCTAGGGGGCCCGCCGTCGCAGGGGGTGTTTGTCACGCTGCACCGGCGCGGCGAGCTACGAGGCTGCATCGGGCACGTGGAGGCGCGGCACGGCAGCCTCTGGGACGAGGTGGCAGCCGTCACCCTCGCCGCCATCCGCGACCCTCGTTTTCCCCCGGTGAGCGCGCCCGAGCTGCCGGAGATCGAGTGGGAGGTGTCGCTCCTCGACCCGCCCGAACGGATCGTCGGCACGCGCGACCTCGACCCGCGCCGGTACGGGGTGATCGTGAGCCTCGGCAGCCGTCGCGGCCTCCTGCTCCCCGGCCTCGAGGGCATTGATGATCCCCACCAGCAAGTGGCGCTGGCGCGTCGAAAGGCCGGCATCGCGCCAAGAGGCGCGGTGAACCTGGAGCGCTTCACCGTGACCAAGGTGGCGCAGCCGTGAACCCCGGTCGCTGGTGGCATCGCGACGACGACCACTTCGCCTGCGACCTCTGCCCCCGCGCCTGCGTGCTCGCCCCCGGCCAGCGGGGATTCTGCTTCGTCCGGCAGGCCACCGACCACGGCATCGAGCTCACCACCTACGGTCGCTCGAGCGGCTTCTGTCTCGATCCCATCGAGAAGAAGCCGCTATTCCACTTTCTACCAGGTACGGCCACGCTGTCGTTTGGCACGGCGGGCTGCAACCTCGGCTGCAAGTTCTGCCAGAACTGGGAAATCTCCAGGGCCCGCGAGGCCGACCGGCTGGTGGAGCACGCCAGCCCCGAGGCGATCGCGCGCGCCGCGGTGCGCTCCGGCGCACGCTCGGTGGCGTTTACCTACAACGACCCGGTGATCTTCGCGGAGTACGCGATCGACGTGGCCGAGGCCTGCCACGCGGTGGGCGTGGCCGCCGTCGCGGTGACCGCCGGCTACATCAGCCCCGGGGCGCGCGAGGCCTTCTTCAAGCCGATCGACGCGGTGAACGTGGATCTCAAGGCCTTCACCGAGGATTTCTACCGTCGCATGTGCTACGGGCACCTGGAGCCGGTGAAGGACACCCTGCGCTGGCTGGTTCACCACGCCAAGGTGTGGACCGAGATCACGACGTTGCTCATTCCCGGCGAGAACGACAGCGACCCGGAGATCGACGCGCTGTGCCAGTGGGTAGCCCGGGAGCTCGGCCCCGATGTGCCCCTCCACTTCACGGCCTTTCACCCAGACTTCAAGCTCGACCGCCCGGCCACCCCGCCGACCACCATCCGTCGCGCCCGGATGCACGCCCTGGCCGCTGGCCTCAGGCACGTGTACACCGGCAACCTGCACGACCCCGAGGGACAGGCCACGCGATGCGCAGCCTGCGGCGAGGTGCTCATCGCTCGCGATGGCTACGAGCTCACCCGCTGGCGACTACGCGACGGTCGTTGCCCCTGCGGGACGAGGCTGCCTGGGCACTTCGAGGCCATGCCCGGGTCCTGGGGCTCGCGGCGAATGCCCGTCAGAATCTAGGGTTCTCCCTCGATCTGGAGCAAGAAGTTCACGAGCTCTGTGCTACTGTCGAAGCCGTGGGCAACCACGGCCTCTCCGACCGAGGCGGCGCGGCCGTCGTGCAAGTAGGGCGCGGTGGCGAAGAGCCCCCGCAACGACGGCGTGCGCAGCCCGGTGAGCTCTCCGCCCGCGCGCTGGCCGGAGGTCTCGATGATGGTGCCCACGTCGTGGAGCACGGGCGTGCCGTCGGGGTTCCAACCGGCGTCGGTGCTCTCGGGGCCCGCGTGGCAGCTGTCGCAGCCCTCTTCGAAGAAGATGTCGCGGCCGGTCTGCGCCTCCGCCGTGTAGCTGCCGTCGACCTCGCGGAAAGGCGAGCGGGGGGCCGTGGCCGAGAGGCCGCGAACGTAGAGCGCGAGCGCGTCGAGCTCGGCGGAGTAGCCCTCCTTGGTGGTGCCGAGCGGATCCTCGGCGGTGGCAAAGTCGCCCTCGTCCATGAAGCCAGTGCCCGACTGGTGAGCCCGGATCGCGTTCTCGAAGTCCTGGAGCTCGTCGAAGTTGGCGCTCCAGTGAAAGGGACCGGCGCTCGGCATGGCGTAGAGCGCCTGAGTGTCGCGGAAACCCTCGCCGCGGTCGGTGAAGTCCCAGGTGCGCGCATCGGTGCCGCCCTCGAAGTGACAGCTCGCGCAGGAGAGGTAGCCGTCCTTGCTCATGCGCGGGTCGCCCGCGAAGGCGAAGGTCATGGCGCCGAGGCGCGCCTCGGCCCCGAGCGGATCCTCGTCCCAGAGCGGGTAGCGGGCGATCTCGGCTTCCTGGCCGGGCATGCGGATGTCGTAGGCGATGATCTCGCCCGACACCGAGGCCAGCACCCAGAGCGTGTCGTCCGTCGCGACGAGGCCATCGAGGCCGACGCCGACAGCCTGGAGGCCGCCAAGCCGCGTGAGTCGCCAGGGGTCGAGAATGTCCACCACGCCGGTGCCGTAGTGGGACACGAAAAGCCGGTCCCCCAGCGGCGAGTAGGCCACCGCGCCCACGAGGTCGCGGTTGTCGAAGTCGGCGTCGGCGAGCTCCTCGCCCGTAGCCGCGTCGAGGCGTCGCAAGACAGCACGGCTCGCGGTCTCGAAGGTGTAGGGCTGTCCATCGCGCTGCAAACCCCGCTCGATATTGGCCTTGGCACCGCCCACCACGAGATCGCGCCCGTCGGGGCTCCCCGCGAGGGCCCCAAGCAAGCTCGGCAGGCCACGGGCATCGGTATCCGAGTCTGGCCCGGGGTCGAGGGTGAGCGGCCAGCGCACGCTGTCACCCACGGCGTACAGCTCGCCGCTGGTGCTCGGCGAGCGAAAACGAGTGGCGATCCCTCGAGATCCCTCGGCGAGCAAGACCGCACGCGCGTCGGGGAAATTCGCGAGCAGAGTCATCCCGCCGAGTGGGCCGACCCGCCACAGCCCACCGGCGCCGCCCGCCGTCATCAAGACGTCGCCGGTGTCGCCGTCCTGCACCACCCCCTCGGGACGGGTGCCCCAGCCAAGCGACACCCGGTTGGTGATGGTCACCGTCTCCGTGTCGACCCAGACCAGCTGGTCGTCCCGGCAGGCCACGACGGCCGTGCTCCCACGGGCCGACACCGATACCGGCTCCGCGCAGATATCAAGTCGCGACAATGTATCATCATGTATCACGGTGAGTTCACCCGACTCCGGCGACACTACGACCAGATGATCACCCTGCGCCAACCGCGACGATGCCGTGGGCAGCACCGCGAGCGGTTCGTACACGGCGGTGACGGAAGCCGAGGCCGTATCCGTGCGACCGTCGCTTGAAACAGCGGTGAGTATCACCGTGTATCGCCCGGGCTCGGTGTAGCTGTGGGTCACCGCCGCGCCCTCGTCGCTGGTGCCGTCACCAAAATCCCAGGCGAGTCGGTCGCCCTGGCTGCTGCCCGCGTCGAAGGGCGAACCCTGTCCCACGTAGACCACGCCGAGGTCGTCCAGAAACGCAACGGGCGTGGTCGGCTCGACCGCGATCTCGTGGCAGGCGAGGAGCAGGACTACCACGGTCGTTCCGAGAGGTCTGCGCCGGTGGAGAACGAGAAGTTCGTGGCGACGGCAACGGCGTTGCCTGACACGTCGGCGATACCCCCGGCCGGGACCTCCACGAAGTAGGTGGTGTCGGGGTCGAGGGGGTCATCGGGGACGAAGTTGACGATCGTCTCCTGCCCATAGAATCGACCGGAGACCGCCGCGCCGTCTTGTCGCCAGACACGGAAGGCGCCCGCGTGCGCGGAGACAGGCTCGATCTGCTCGTCGAAGGACAGCCCGATCCGCCCGGTGACGGGTACCCAGGTGGCGCCATCGGGCGGGTTGAACAGCTCCAAGCTGGGCGCCCGGCTGTCGGGCTCGGCCTCGTACGGGAACACGAGGGTGGCCATGCCAGGCTCGCCGCCCTCGTCGACGCTGGCCACCGCCACGTTGCCGATGGGCACCAGCGTGTCGAAGTCGCCGCTCATGTCGATGCGGGCGATCTCCGCGGGGGCGCTCGGGTCGCTAAAATCGTAGCGACTGCCGAAGTTGGATTCGCCCTCGAACAAGAGCGCGTTCTGCCGGACGACGTAGCCGCCGTCGCCGTCGGCCACGAAGCCCGCCCCCACCCGCACGGGCGACGTTGGGTCGGCGATGTCGTAGACAACGGGGCCGCCGCCCTCGTCTTTGCGGGCGAAGAAGGCGTAGTGGCCGCCCACGTTGGCGAAGTAGTAGGGATGGGCCTCGCCGAGGTCGTCGACCACGTCGAAGTCGGCGAGCAACTGCCAGTCCTCGGGATCGCCGATGTCCCACAGCATGGTCCGCGACATGCCGGCCGTCGAGGCCAGGGCGAGGTTACCGACCACGTGGAAGCTGCCCGACATGAAGGCCACTTCCGTCCAGTTGTCGAGGATCTCGGGCGCGGTGGCGTCGCTCACGTCGATGACGAATACGCCCAAGAGGCCGGAGCTCAAGAACAAGAGATCGCCCTGCCAGAAGGCCGAGAGCGAGACCCGAAAGTAGGCGTCGGGGTAGGCGAAGCCGGGAATCTCGAGGCTGGACAACCAGGCGGGCGCGTCGGGATCGCTGATGTCCCAGAAGCCCACGCCACCGTGGTCGGCGTCTACCAGCGTGTCGACCGCGAGCAGCGTGCGCCCGGCGGCCCGGCCGATGGCCAGGGTGTGGGTCTCGCGCATCAGGGGCTCGTAGGCCTCGCCCCGTTTGACCGGATTGCAGGGGTCGCTGAACTCGTACAAGGTGATGCCGCCGCCACCACTCTCGGGGGCCCACGGCAAGAGGAGAAAGCCGTCGTGCATGCCCACGAGGTTGTGGTGTTCGATGTCCTCGGCGCCCCCGGTGAGCGCGGCACAGGGGGCGTCGAGCAAGGCGGCGTCGAGCGACACCGACGGCCCACCCGGCCCAGTGAGCGCATAGTCGCCTGGGTCGGGAAAGGTGTCGGGGACAATTGGCGGCTCGGCGCAGGCGAGGAGGAGGATCACCCGAGGAGCTTAGCGCGGCCCCCAGCCGCCGCCGCCCGGCGTGAGCACGCGGACGCGGTCCCCCGCCCGGAGTGACAGTGTCTCGCCCGTCCATCGGGTCCAGGTGCCGTCGCGGCGGGTCCACGCCTCGCCAGGAAGCCCCGGAGCACCACCGTCGAGACCCGGGGCTCCTCCAGGGCGCCAGGCCGCGAGCAGAGAGGCAGCGGCGGGGGCCAAGAGCTCGATCTCCCGCTCCAGCCCGTCGCCGCCCCGGTGGAGGCCCTCGCCCCCGCCCCCCCGTCGTAAGCGGAAGGCGCGCAGGCGCAGCGGGAGGCGGGCCTCCAACACCTCGGGGTCGGTGGCCCGGGTGTTGGTCATGTGCACCTGTCCCCCGCTGGCACCGGGCCCCCGGGGCGAGGCGCCGAGGCCCCCACCGAGGGTCTCGTAGTAGGCCCAGCCCTCGCCGCCGAGGCTCAGGTTGTTCATCGTCCCCTGCGAGGCGGCGCGCTGTCCGGTGGCGCGCAGGAGCAGATCGACCAGCCGTTGCGAGGTCTCCACGTTGCCGCCCACCACCGCCGCGCCCGGTGGCGGGTCGAGGATGGAGCCCGGCGGCACCACGATCTCCACCGCGCGGAGCAAACCCTCGTTCAGCGGCAAGTCGCGACCGAGCATGCATCGAAGCACGTAGATCACCGCCGCGCGCACCACGCAGGCAGGGGCGTTGAGGTTCCCCGCGTGCGGACCGCCCGTGCCCGAGAAGTCGAAGCGCGCGCCGCTCACCCGGACCCGGAGCGGGATCCCGTCGATCTCGTCGGCGGCCTCGCCGTCGAGACCAGGCGCCACCTCCCGGGCGGCCCGGGTCACCGCGGCGAGCAGGCCTCCCATCCAGCGGCTCAGGAGGGCGGCGTCGTGCTCCGCGAGTCGGCGCGCCATGTGGGCGTTGCAGGCCACCTGCGCGCGCAGGTCGGCCTCCACCGTCAACGGGTCGCGACAGCCTATGAGCTTCGGGAGCCGAAAGTGGCCCGCGTCGACCAGAGGCAGTCGACGGAACACGAGGCCCTCGTCGGCCAGCGTCCGCGAGCGCGGAGGCATGGACCCGGGCGTGAGACCGCCCACGTCGACATGATGGGCGCGCGAGGCCACGAACCAGGGCCCCGCGCGGCTGACGACCGTGAGATCGGGCAGGTGGGAGCCCCCGGCCGCCGGGTCGTTGGTGAGCCACGCGCCGCCATGCGGGAGCTCGATCCCCGCCGCGAGCAGGTCACGCACGGTGGCACCCATCGCACCAAGATGCACCGGCACGTGGGGAGCGTTGGCGACCAGGGTCCCCGCCGCGTCGAAGATCGCGCAGGAGAAGTCGAGTCGCTCGCGGATGTTGACCGAGCGCGCGAGCCCACGAAGCACCTCGCCCGCCTCGGCGGCGATGCCCGAGAATCGGCTCGACCAGAGCGCGAGGGACAGGGCCTCGTCGTCGCCCTCCCTCCGCACACCCGGCCCCAGGTGATCGAGGACGAGCACCGGCCCTTCCCGGCGACCGCGCCAGCCCGCCGGCACCAGCAGCGAGGTACCCGGGAGCGCCAGCAGGCATGGGCCCTCGACTTCCTCGGGGACACTCGCCGGCCAGTCCACGCAGTAGTCACTGGCCGTGGTCGATTCTCGGCCCCGCACGCCGATCTGCACCACCTCGATGGGAAGTTCGGGGCGACTGAACCCAAAACGAAGCTGGTGCTCAGTTTCAAACGCCTGGGCCGCCTCGGTCTCCGTGCTCCCGGCGACTCTGAGCGCCGAGTCCGTTCCCGCGTAGCGTAGCTCCAGCCACCGTTGCTGTTCATGAAAATGATGGAGCTGCGCTGATAGTTCGTCCCACGACGCCATCACGAGGGGCCACGCCGTGCGCAGCTCCCGCCACACGGGTCGCGACCGTTCCTCCTCGGCACGGGCAAAACGTTGTCCGAAGGCGCTCATCACCGAGGCCAGGGCGTGCACCGCCACCCGTCGCAGCCCGAGCTTCTCAGCCACGGCACAGGCGTGCTGGCCAGCCGCGCCGCCGTAGGCCACCAGCACCGCGCCGTCGAGGTCGGCCCCGCGCGCGAGGGCGAGACGACGCACCGCCGCCGCCATGCTCTCCCTCGCGATCTCCACGAAGGCCCCGGCCGGACCGGGGAGAGAAATCCTTGATACATCGAGCGGTGGCTCAAGTGTGTCAGTCAGCAAAAGACCAAGCTTTATAGCCGCATCTGTCAGCGTGGGTGGACCGCCCTTGCCGAAGGCCTGGGGGCCCGGGTGGGCGCCCGCCGAGGCGGGACCGACGGTGTAGCGCACCCCGTCGTGACCGAGGATGGAGCCACCACCCGCCGCGATGGTCTCGACGTCAAGCGCCGGTCGACGCACTCTACGCCCGGCCACCACCGACTCCCCGGCCCGGTACCGGAGTGGCCCAGGCTCCACGAGGCACACGTCGGTCGATGTGCCACCCATGTCGAGGCCGACGGCGAGCCGGGCACCCACGCGCTCCGCCACGTGCCGCACCGCGAGCACACCACCCGCGGGCCCGCTGAGCACCGCGTCGGGGGCGCGCAGTTCATCCGCAACGCAGAGGCTCGCGTCGGAACGGATCGCTTGCGCGTCGCGCGGGATCTGGTCGTGCACGAGGGCGGCTTCGAGCACCGGGCCGAGCGCCGCGTCGAGCAGGGTCGTCTCCATGCGCCCGACGAGGCCCAGCTCGGGCACCCGCTCATGGCTCAGGACGGCACGCAGTCCCGCGGGCAAGGCCGCGCCGAGGGCACGCTCGTGCGCCGGGTTGAGCGGCGAGTTGTGCAAGACCACGGCCACCGCGTCGACGTCGTCGAGAAACAGTTCTGGAAGATCGAGCGGTTCGATCTCCCTTCCCTGGTTGTCGATCCGTCCCCTCACCTCCACGACCCTGAGCCCGGGCCAACTGGGCCTCCGCGCGTCGGCGTCGAAGAGCTCGGGACGTGTCATGTCGCCAATCTCGGGCAGATCGCCGAGGCCCTCTGTCACGAGCAAACAGACCCGTGCCGACTGCCCCTCCAGGAGCGCGTTCGTCACCACCGTGGTGCCGAAACACAGGGCGCCCGCCGCGAGACGCCCCACCACCGCGATGTCGGAGCGCACCTTTCTCGCCTCGAGCATCCCCTCGGCCGACTCTGTCACCACGTCGGTGAAGGTGCCGCCCCGGTCTACCAGGGTTCGCCCGCGTGCTACTTGGACATCGCCCGCTGGCCCCGCTGGGCTCACGCGCCCCCCCTTCGAGGCGTCGAAGCTTCCCGGTGCGCGCGGCGTACCTCTCGTGCCCCCGCTGTTTCCCCGGAGCCCCCGATGTCTGCGGTCCTCAGTTTCCTCATCGTCCAGCTCGCCGAGGCCAGCGACCGGCCCACCATCACCTTCGTGATGAACGTGCACGACCACACCCACGTGGACGAGAGCGCGGACACGGTGATCCGCGCGGCGGGCATCTTCCGGAAGTACGGTGTCAAGGGCGACTTCTACCTCACCGGCCCGATCACGCAGGCCTACGTCAACGAGCGTAGCGACGCGGTGAGCGCGCTGCGCGACATGGGCATCAGCTACCACGTCCGCGCGCCACACCCCCTGTCCGACGGCTTCACCGGGCCGCTCACGGTGCTGCGCACCAAGGAGCAGAAGGTCGCGGTGATCAAACAATACGAGACCTACGCCCAGGACATGGCCACCGGCGAGCTCAAGTCGGGCACCCTCGGCGGCTACACGCTGGTGAAGAACACCTTCGGCCGGGCCCCCTCCTGCGTGGGCCTCGGCATCGGCAACCAGGCGCTCAAGGAAGCGGCGATGGAGGTGTACGGCTCCCTGGGTGCGAAGTGCGTGATCACCACGCACGCGTCGAGCTCGCCGAAGGCCGACCCCTTCACCTGGTACGGCTCGCTGCTGGAGCGACCCGGCGACATCAACATCACCCGGATGGGCGAGCGCAACGACTTCTGGTGGAACCACATCGAGAGCGATCCCACCAACTACGATCCGCTCCCCAAGATGCGCGACGCCATGAAGTCCTGGACGCTCGGGCGCATCCCCTACATCACCTCGCTCATCCACGAGAACAACTTCGAGCGCTCCGGGCCCGAGGGCTGGACGCTGAGCTACTACACCGACCGCAGCAAGAAGACGATCCGCCAGCCGGCGTACCCGCTCACCGGGGTTGACGTTTCCAAGAGCCGGAATCGCAAGGACAAGGATGCCATCTGGGCGGCGTATGAACGCTGGGTGCAGTGGGCGTCGGCCAACATGCGGGTGGCGACGAGCGAGGAAATCTACGGGACGGCGCTGGCGGCGAAGAACTAGTGCACGCCTGTCCCTCTGGGACGGCCACGCCGGGCCCTGAATCGCGACACGAGGTGCCCCCCGTCTCCAGGCAATCCGCCGCCCGGCCCTCCACGACACGGCCTCCGGCCGCCGGGTCCTGTCGCCCCCGTCGACCGGCCCGGCAAGCGGGCCGGCTCGCCAGGGGCAGCACCGGGTACCCCGTACCGGGAGCCGGGCGGCTCAATCACGTCGGCCGTACCCCGCTGCGAACGGGCCCGGCGTGGCCTCGGCTCGAAGCTCGGGGCACGAGGACCGCTCGCCGCTCTGTCGCCCACGAACCGCCCAGCCATCGGCTTCCTGCCCGGTCGGGCGCCACGAGCCACCCCCAAGGGAGCAGGGGGAACCGATGACCACCCTCGCCGAGGTCTTGCGAGAGCAGGGGCACGATCTGCGAGAGGCACGCAAGCTCGCGGGGCAAGGGCGGGTGTGGCTCGGGCACACGCCGGTGACGGACATGGGGCGCGAGGTAGACGAGCGCGAGGTGCGCGTGCTCATGTCGCGGCCGGCGCATGCGCCCGGTCGCGACGCGGCGGTGGTGGTGCACGACGATCGGCTGGCGGTGGTCTACAAGCCCTCGGGCTTGCTCAGCGTGCCCGCGCCCGGGCGACGCGAGCCTAGCGTGCTTTCGCAGGTGTCGCGCTGGCTCGGGCACGCGCTGGCGGTGCACCGCATCGACGAGGGCACCTCGGGGCTCCTGCTCGTGGCGCGCGACGTTGGCGCCCAGCTCGACCTCAAGAACCAGCTCGAAGCACACAGCGTGGAGCGCCGGTACCTCGCGCTGGTGCGCGGTCGGTTCCCGGGCGGCGAGAAACGCGTTGACGCTCCCCTGGGGCGGATGGGCGACGGGCGTCGCGGCATCGTCGCCGGGGGAAAGCCCGCGATCACCCGCCTGCGCGCCGTTGATACATGCGGCGATGTATCAGTGGTCGAGGCGCGACTGGAAACGGGTCGCACCCACCAGGTTCGGCTCCATCTCGCTCACCTCGGGTTCCCCATCCTCGGGGACGATCTCTACGGGGGCGCCCGGTTTGCCCGGCTCGCGCTGCACGCGCACGTGATCGGATTCCGACATCCCGCCGGTGACACACGGAGATACGTCTCGCCCCTCCCGGACGAGCTGTGGCGGCGGTGCGTGGGGAGCGGTGGGGGGTCGCGACCATCCCGTTGAACATTGTCGCGACTTTCCCCTTGCTCTCTCTCTCTCTTAGCAATAATCGAGCCGCTCCCACCCGAGGAGCGATCGTGAAGCGTGTTCCCCTGTCTCCCCTGCTCGTGTTCTGCAATGCCGACAGCTACATCTTCTTCCCGGCCACGCCGTGGATGAACGCGCCCGATGCGGAGATGATCCGCGAGGCGCTGGAGGCACGGAACATGCCAGGCTCCGGCGCGATGACGCTCACGGTCGGGCTCCAGACCTGCAACACCGTGGACGCGCCCGACGCCGCCATCCCGCTGGCCACATCCCGCACCGCCGACGGGCTGAGCTTCCCCGGGAGCTTCAGTGACAAGAGCGGTAACACCGGTAACCGCCAGCTCGTGCGCTTCGGCTACCTCGTGAAAAACACCAGTGCCAGCGACACGACCGTGCGCTTCGCCTGGGCGTGCGGCGCGGTCGAGTTGCACCGGAAGTAGGCCGCCGTGGGCTGCGCGCCGGAAGGCACCTCGGGCTGTGGCTGCGCCAACTGTCTCGCCGAGACCATGGGTAGCTCGGCCTGGCCGTCGCCTGCCCACGATCCAGAACTCGCGGTGCCCCTCGTGACGACGCTCGCGAGCCAGTCGTCCGGAGCGCCGCCCCCTTCGGGCTGCGTGCCTGACGACTTCCAGGAGGCGTACGAGTACTACGACTGTCGCGATATTGCGAAGTACGGGATCCCGATCGACTACCCGAGCCCGTGCACGCGGATCGAGGTGCCTGACTCGGCCTGGGAACGCGACTGCGCGTTCACGACCTGGACTGGCTGGTGGCGCGGGGAGGATTGTCCCGAGCCCTACTGGAACATCAATAGCCAGACCAAGGCGTGCAATCACTCCAGCGAGGAGGTGGACGAGTTCACGAGGCTCGCGGAGTTTGACGACTGCGAGGGGAGCTTCCTTTCGCTGGTGCGGAAGGCGTGGTGTTTGCTGGTCGAGAACATGGACTTCGTGGACTGGGTGATCTGCCGGGTGTACGGGCCGGGGCAGCAGTGCTTGCAGGACATACTGAGCGGGAAGAGGGAGACGAACTTCGCCTGCAGGGGGCTCGAACATGATCGAAACGCCACCACCGACCTTCTGGGCGTGAGATTGAATCCATTCTCCGACGCCTTGGTCTTCCAACGCAAGGCGTTCGCGCAAGGGAGCCCAGAGGAACGTCTGTGCGCCGTCCTTTGGGTGGCGGAGCTACTGTTCCATGAACTCCAACACTACTGCTTTCTAGGCGGCTCTGCGACATACGATCGCACCTCCGACGACTGCGAGGGCGGAGGCGACGACACACCGTGGTACTGCCACAAGAGCGGCGAGTGTGAGCCCGCCTGGATCGCATCGAACACGCTCCGGACGCTGCTACGAATGAGGTATCCTCGGGCCCGGCATTCGTCATGCTGCGATACCTGCCTCTCGGAGTCGTTTTTCAGCAACAAGAACCCCTCAATCCCAGCCTCTTGCCAGCGCGAGAGCGACCTGGTGGTTCAGGGTGCCTGACTATCCAGCAGTTGAGCACTCCCCGCTTGCCGTCGCCGACATCGTCGTGGGAGGGGGAGTCGTCGGCGCCTTGAGCCGAACCGGACCCCTCGGGGAGTCGCCGTTCGGCGACACTGAATGGGGAGTGACCGCCGAGCTTGGAGTACGTTTCGTGCGACTGCGCCCGTGGCTGGGCCTCGGCGTCGGCCCTACAGAGATGTGCGCGAACTGGTCGCCGACTGACGACTACTGCTATCGGCGCGCCCTCGGCGGAGCCCTTGGCCTCGACCTGCTCCCCAACAACCAGGTCGGCATGGGCCCCATGGCCTGGTACACCGTCACCTGGGCATGGGAAGCCGGCGCCCGCGCCTGGTGGACCTACCCCCTCCCCTTCTTCCCGGCCCTCCAGGTCGGCGCGGAAGCCGACCTGCTCTTCGCCGTCCCCTACGGCCACGCCGTCACCGGTTCCGCGCAGGCGCGGATCGCCTTCGTCCCAGGGATCATCGGCCGGCCCCGCTAACCCCCGCGATTTCCTTTCGAGACACTACGCCCTGGGTGTCGTACTCTCGTGCCGATGTTCCTCCTCCTCGCCTGTGCCGACCAGACCGTCCCGCTCGACACCGGCGACGAGGCCGTGAGCGACGAGATCCTGGGCGGTACCGAGGCCGACCCCCTATTCGACGTCGCGGTGCTCCACGAGCTCGTGGTGGAGCTCGACCCGGCCGACTGGGCGGAGCTCCGCGAGCAGGCGCGCACCTACTATGACCTGATGGGCGAGGGCTGCATGGAAGGCCCGTGGCCGAGCCCGTACACGTATTTCCCCGCCGAGGCCTGGCTCGACGGCGCGGCCATGGGCGAAGTCGGCGTGCGCAAGAAGGGGCTCATCGGATCGGTGGTGTCAGACCGGCCCTCGCTCAAGATCGACGTGGGCGAGTATGTGGACGAGCAGCGTTTCTTTGGCCTCGAGAAGCTCGTTTTCAACAACGGCCGCCAAGACGCGAGCCGCATGCGCACCTGCCTCGCGCACCACTGGTTCGACGACGCCGGCCTCGTGGCGCCGCGCTGCGCGCTGGCCCACGTGGTGGTCAACGGCGAAGACCTCGGCATCTACGCCCACACCGAGAACATCGACGAGGAGCTGGTGGCCCGGCGCACCGGCGAGTGGCCCGTCGCGATGTACGAGGGCACGCTGTCGGACTTTCGCGAGGGCTGGACCCAGACCTTCGAGTACGAGACCGAGGACACCACCGGGGCCGAGCTGGAGGCTGTCACCCAGGCGCTGGAGGCCGGTGACGACGACCTCCTCTCGGGGCTCGACGAGGTGATCGACCTCGACGCCTTCGGGCGCTTCTGGGCGGCAGAGTCCATCGCCGGACACTGGGACGGCTACAACGCCAACACCAACAACTTCTACGCCTACGCCCTCCCCGGCGACGGGCGCCTACAGTTCATCGCCAGCGGTCCCGACGCCGCCTTCGACCAGCGGGAGCCCTTCTGGGGCAACGACGGCGCCAACGCCTGGGTGGGCACGGTGAGCGCGCTGGGGAACCGGCTCTTCAACCACGACGAGGGGCGCGCGCTGTACGAGGCCGAGCTGTCGCGACAACTCGATGAGAACTGGGACGGTGCCGCCGTCGTCCAGCAGATCGACAACTGGGCCGAGCTCGTGGCCAAGCACGACGACAAGACGATGCGTGACGGCATCGGCGCCACCCGCACGATCGTGGAGCTACGCGACGCCGACGTGCGCGACGGCATGGCGCGCGGCGCCGAGGCCACCGAGATGCGAACCGAGGTGTGCTGGGAAACCGTGGGCGTGGCGACCGTGGACTTCAGCACCACCTGGGACAGCTACCCCAACGGCGACGTGTGGACCGGCGGCGAGGCCGATACCTACTATGTCTTCGAGGGTGTCGAGTACCCATCGATACAGGACGGTGTATCAGCCGGCATCATCGAAGACGGCCGGGCCATCTGGCTCACCATCAGCGAGATTGCGCCCGGCGTGTACGTGGCCCCCTACGCGGTGTTCGACGCGTCGCTCCTGGTCGACGGCACGTCGCTGGCCATCGACGGTCACGACGCCGAGGGCGTGATCATGTACCTCGACAGCAACGAGAGCGACCAATGGCAAACCATCGCCTACCTCGGCAATGGCACGCTGAGCTTCAGCGAGGCGGGCAGCAACCGTGGCGACGCTCTCGTCGGCCGACTCGACGTGGAGATCCTGGGAGGCCAGTAGTACGCTCCCCCGATGCGCCTCAGCCGTCGCCAGTTGCTTGCCGGTGCCTCCGCCTCGATGTTCCTTCCGAGGCTCGGCTGGGCCGACACGGCCGAGCGCCTGTCCCCGCGCGCGCTGGCCGTGGGCGACGTGCACGGCAAGGGCGCCACCTTCTGGGCCCGGGGCCGCGCCGAAGGCACCCTCGAGGTGGAGTACGCGAACAACCCGGAGTTTCGCCACGCCAAACGCATTCACGGCCCATTGGCGAGCGCCGACACAGACTTTACCGCGCGCGTCAGCGTCAAGCAGCGCTGGCATCGCGACCGGGTGTACTGGCGGGCGAGGACGGGCCCAATGGAAGAGTGGATGCTGGGCAGCTTCCTGCCCCCCTCGCGCGGTCGAAACGTTCGCTTCGCGTGGGGCGGCGACACCTGCGGGCAAGGCTGGGGCATCGACGAGGCCCGGGGTGGCCTGCGAATCTACGACGATATCCGGCAACAGAAGCCGGACTTCCTCGTGCACCTCGGCGACCTCGTGTATGCCGACAACCCGATGAAGTCCGAGGTGTCCCTCGCCGACGGCACCACCTGGCGCAACCTCTTGACACCCGAGGTGTCCAAGGTGTCAGAAACCCTCGACGAGCTGCGCGGCCGATTTCGCTACAACTTCATCGACGACAACTTCCGGGCTTGTCACGCCGAAGTCCCCATTGTAAACCTGTGGGACGACCACGAGACACGCAACAACTGGTGGCCAGGACAAGTCTTCGACGACCCACGCTACACGCTGCGCGAGGCCGACACGCTCTCGGGGCGCGCGCGCCAGGCATTTCGCGAGTACACGCCCATCGGCGCCGACACCATCTACCGGAAGATCGCCTACGGGCCCTTGCTCGATCTCTTCGTGCTCGACACGCGGTCCTACCGGGGAGCGAACTCCGCAGGTCGCGACAAGGAGTATGGCCCCGGGGCCTACTGGCTTGGCCCGGTCCAGCGCGACTGGGTGAAGAAGGAGCTGGCTCGCTCCCGCGCCGCCTGGAAGATCGTCGCCTGCGACATGCCGCTCGGCATCGCCTCGCCCGACGGGAAGGCAGCCTGGGACAATGCCTGTAATGGTCCCGGGGAGGCCATGGGACGGGAGCTCGAGATCGCCGACATCCTCTCGCACCTGCGCCGCGAGGGGGTGCGCGACGTGGCATGGATCACCGCCGACCTGCACTACGCGGCGGCCACTCGCTACGAGCCGTCCCGAGCGGTTTTCAAGGACTTCGACCCCTTCTGGGAGTTCCTCGCCGGCCCGCTGCACGCGGGCACCTTCAACCCGCACGCGCTCGACGACACCTTCGGGCCCCGGTGCGAGTGGGTGTCGCTCACCGAGCGGATCGCAGGGGCAAACCCGCCTTCCGAGGGCATGCAGTGGTACGGCATCGTGGAGATCGACGCGGCTAGCCGGGCGCTCACCGTGCGATTCCACGATGGTCGCGGGCGACAGGTGCACCAGATGACTGTGTTGCCCTCCCCGGGATAGCCCGGCGGATGCTCCTCCTCCTCGCGACCCTGGCCCACGCCGACGACGGCGCCCAGCGTTTCCTCGACCTCTACGACTCGCTCCTTGGTCGGCTCTACGCGCTCGACGCCGAGGCCAGCTGGGACGCCGCCACCGACGTGAGCGACCTCAACCAGGGACGACGCGAGGCCGCCTCGCAGGCCACCGCGGCGTTTGTCGGCGACCCGGAGATCATCGCGCGCGCCCGTGCCTGGCGCGCCCGGGAAAAGGAGCTGAGCCCCCTCCAGCTGCGCCAGCTCGACGCGATCCTCTACGTGGCCGGAGAAACCCCGGGCGACCAGACCGAGCTCGTGAACAAGCGCATCGCCGCCGAGGCCAGGCAGGGCGCCGCCCAGGACAGCTTCGAATACTGCATGGAGGCGCGGGGCGCCGATGGCAAGTGTGCCAAGCCGCTGAGCGCCAACGAGATCGACGGCATGCTCCAGTCGGAGACCGACGCCGCCAAGCGGCTCGCCGCGTGGAGCACGTCGAAGGAGATCGGCGTGCCGCTCAAGACCGGCCTCGGCGAGCTGCGCGAGCTGCGCAACGGGGTGGCGCGGGCCAGTGGCTTCAGCTCCTACTTCGGCTACCAGGTGTCCGAGTACGGCATGACCGCCGACGAGATGATGGCCCTGCTCGACCAACTCAACAAGGACATGGCGCCGCTCTACCGCGAGCTCCACGCCTGGACCAAGCGTCAGCTCGCCAAGAAATACGGGCAGCCCGTGCCCGCGGGCGACATCCCCGCCCACTGGTTGCCCAATCGATGGGGCCAGGAATGGGGGGGCCTCGTGCAGAGCGCCGACATGGATCCCTACTTCAAGGACAAGTCACCCGAGTGGATCGTCAAGTCCTCGGAGCAGTTCTACGTGTCGATGGGCTTCCCCGAGTTGCCGAAGTCATTCTGGGAGAAGTCCGACCTGTACCCCGTTGCTGCGGGCGAGTCGCGACACAAGAACAGCCACGCCTCGGCCTGGCACATGGACTTGAACCAGGACATCCGCTCGCTGATGAGCGTGAAGCCCGACAGCCAGTGGTTTGGCACCAGCCATCACGAGCTGGGGCACATCTACTACTACATCAGCTACACCCGTCCCGAGGTGCCGCTCACCCTGCGCAAGGGCGCCAACCGCGCGTTCCACGAGGGCATCGGCGAGCTGGCCAACGTGGCGGCCTTCCAGCCGAGCTACCTCAAACAGCTGGGGATCTTGCCTAAGAAGCACAAGAGCGACCCCACGCAGGTGCTGCTCGCCGAGGCGCTCGAACAGACGGTGGCCTTCGTGCCCTTCGCCACCGGCACGATGAGCCGCTTCGAGTACGAGCTCTACGAGAAGAACCTCCCCGCCGACCAGTGGCAGAAACGCTGGTGGGAGATCGTCTCGCAATACCAGGGCATCGCCGTGCCCGACCAGGCCCGGCTGAGCGACCCGGCACTCTGTGACGCGTGCACCAAAACCCACATCAACGACGACCCAGCGCAATACTATGACTACGCGCTCGCGACGGTCATCAAGTACCAGATGCACGAACACATCGCCAAGAAGATCCTCAAGCAAGACCCCCACGACTGCAACTACTACGGCAGCAAGGAAACGGGCGCCTTCATCAAGGGTGTCCTGGAGAAGGGTGCCACGGAAGACTGGCGGAAGGTGCTGAAGGATGCCACCGGCGAGGATCTGTCGACCCGCGCGATGGTGGCGTACTTCGAGCCCTTGCGGAAGTGGCTCGAGAAAGAGAACAAGAAGAAGTGATCGCGCTCCTCGCCTGCTCCGAGGTCGCGCGGCCCCTGCTCGGGATCTACGCGGGCCCTGAGCTTTTCCCCGTGGTGAACGAGCACGTGCAGTCGCTGCCACACGCGACGAGCGTGGTGGTGGGCTCGGAGATCGACGGGCGTGCCGACGCGCAGCTGGAGACAGTGATCGAGCTCGACGACAGCTGCGAGGAGTGCTTCACGGTGGCCGCCGACGGCGAGTCCTTCCGGGTGAGCGCGGGCGGCACCGCGGGCGCCCTCTACGGGCTCGCGGCCCTGATGGAAGCGCACGGCTGGCGGTTTGCCCATCCCTTCGACACCGATGTGCCCGAGGCGCCCACCCTCGACGCCGACTTCGAGCTCGGCGCGGAACAAAGCCCCGAGATCGCTCGCCGGGGGCTCCATCTCCACACGCTCCACCCCACCGAGGCGATGTTCGACCTGTGGGCCGAGCCCGACGTTGGACGGTCGACGCTGATGCTCGACTGGATCGTGCGCAACCGCGGCAACCACGTGCAGTGGCCCGGGCTCGACGACATCGCGGGCAACGAGCAGGTGGCCGAGAACTGGCGGGAGCCCACGCGACTCGTGGTCGATGCTGCGCACCGGCGCGGGATGACCGCCGGAATCGGCGTGCAACTCTTCGGCATGTCCAACCTTCAGCTGGCCTACGACCTCGTGGACGACGAGGGCAGCGAGGCCGACGACCAGGCCGCGATGGAGGCCCGCTGGCCCATCGTGATGGAGGGCATCGCCTGGGACACCGTGAGCCTCTCCTTCGGCGAGTTCTTCGCCGCCGACCCCGAGACCTTCATCAGCCGCGTGGAGTTGGCCTACGACACCTTGCAGGCCGTGGCGCCCGGCGTGGAGATGACCGGCACCATCCACGTGGGCGGCAACGAGGAGGTGCAGGTGGAGTACGACGGCAAGGAAATGTCGTACTACTTCCTCGTGGACTACGCCGACCGCCCCATCACGCCCTGGGTGCACAGCGTGATGTACTACAACCTCTACGAGGACGCCGGCGGCGCCTACGGTCTCGACGAGTTCAGTGATCACCGCGAGTTCCTGGAGACGAAACTGTCACAGGGCGAGGCGGTCGGGTACCACCCGGAAACGGCCTATTGGGTGGCCTTCGACAACTCTGTCCCCACCTACATGCCGGTCTACATTCAGAGTCGCTGGCACGACCTCGATCAACTCCGCCAACGCGGGCTCGCGCTCCAGGACCACGTGATCTTCGAGTCCGGCTGGGAGTGGGGCTACTGGCAGAACGACGCGGCGGCGCTGCGGATGTCGTACACGCTGCAAGAGAGCCCAGACGCCCAGGTGGCGGAGTTGTTCGCGGACGACGGCCTCGGCGCGGCCGTGGGCGAGATCATGGGGACGCAGCACGAAGCACTCATCACCAATCGGCTCGCGCCCTACATGGCTGGTCGCGACATTGCAATGGACGTCGGCGAGAGCCTCGAGATCGTGTCGCAGCCGCGCCGGGTGCTGTTCGAGGAGGTGCTCGACATGAGCGCCGAGGAGCGCGACACCTTCGAGGGGGTGGTGGTGAAGCCACTCCTGGCGCTGAGTGACGCTCACTTGGACGCGGCCCTAGCGCTCGGCGACGGCGACCGCTGGACCGACGAGGTTGTCGACGGTCTGAGGATGGACGGGAGCCGCGCCGCCTACGTGGCGGCGCTATACACGGCTTTGCTCCAGCACGGCCGCGGCGAAGACCCGACGCTGTTCCTCGACGCCGCCGACGTCTTCCTCGAGGTCGCCACCGACCAGGTGGCGGATCGATACGAGAGCTTCCACGACCCGATCAGCGCGCGCCTCGTGGAGCGCATCGAGAACCCCACGATCTACGACTACGGCTACCTCTACAACGCCCAGACGCTGTGTTTCTGGCAGAGGGAGCGCGGCGAGGCCCGCGAGTTGATCCTCGGTGAGCCCTGGACCGACCCGGGGTGCACGCTCTGAGCCGAGCCGCGGCGACCTATGCCCCCTAGGATGAGACGGCGCGCCGACCGTGCCCCATGGAATGCGACAATCGATGGCCCGCCTCCCGCCGATGGGCCGTGTGGCGCGGACTCGGCGACGAATTATCGGCGTTGTCCCGTCAGCTCGCGTTCACGACGCGGAGGCCGGCGGGCCCCATGTCTCATCCACCGGGGCATAGCTTCCCGGTTGTAGCATCCCGGGGGGCATGGCCCTCGCCGACTCGCATCCAGGGGGCGTGGCGCCGCGCGTGCCGTCAGCGAACCGGATCTGCCTCGTCGCCCACGCCGAGCACCCGCTCGATCGCGTCGTACAGCTCGTCCCAGTCGGAGCACACGGCCGCCGCGCCGAGTCGCATGCACCTCCGGCGCTTCTCGACGATCGAGCCACGCCCGGTGAACACCACCACCGGCGGCCGGTCCTCCCAGGCCCGGACCGCCTGGATCACCGGCGCCGCGACCGGGTTGTTCCAGTCATAGCTGCATAGAATGAGTGACGCCGAGGCGTGGTCGCTCGGGTTGAGCGCGCCTGGGTCGGTGAGGGCACGGAGGCCTACCCCTTCACCCCGAAGCAGGTTGACCAGCCGGCCGTTGTTCGCGTGGTGATTGCGGTCCACCCACACCACCCCCGCACCATCGCCCATCCGGCCGAGCGCGCGAACGAGGCGGCTCGGCGGGCACGTGGCGTGTCGGAGTCGCTCGATCCACCTGCCCACGGCGGCGTGGCCCGGCCCGCCTTCCGAGGGGTAGCTCACCAGCTGCAGGCGCTCGCTCGCGAGCACGGTCGCCCGTTCGCCGGGGCCAACGTCCGGCAACAGGGCGTAGGCAAGCGGCAGCTTGCCCCTGCCGAGCATCGCCAGCACCTCCGAGCGCAACTCGTTGAGATAGGCATCGGTAAACGAGAAGCCAAGGAACAACACCGTGCGCGTGGCGAAAACCGTGCGGAGGAAGTTCGCGTACCGCCCATCCTCGTAGAGGCGACGTCGATAGTCGCTCTGCGCCAGGACCACTGGGTTTCTCCCAGGGTCACCGTTGGCCTCGCCGTGGAGCTTCACAACCGACGTCCAGCCCCGAGCGTCGCCGGCATCCCAGCGGGCGCCCTCCGACCATCGACTCCGGCCGCGCAGCAGCGCCTCGTAAACCCCGGGAGAAGCCGAATCACCGAACAGGAAATCGTCCTGGTTGGTCGTGAGCACGCTGGCGAAAGGAATCTCCATCAAGCGCCGGTAGCGCTCCTCGATCGCGTCCCGGTGTGCATGGTCCGTGCTGAGGGCGTCGCGAAGCGCCCGCTCGAAGGCTCCGTCGTCGTGGAACGAGTCCCGCACGGCCTGCGCCGCCACCTCCAGCACGCGCGAGGACGGAGGAACCTTCGGATTGAGCGCTCGGACCCACCCCAGCTCCTCTCCCCCTCGGGCGGTGGCGAGCCGAACCAGCAGTTCCAGCCACCCCGGCACCGCCGGCATCGACATCCCCGCGCCGAGGAAAGCGACACAGCGTCCCGCGATCACCTCCCGGATGAGCTCGGGAGGTACCTCAGGCTCGCTCACTTCTTCTTCTTCCCCTTGCTCTCCACGGCGGGCGCGGGGAACTTGGCGCCCAGAGCGTCGAGGACCTTGCCCCAGGCCCGGTCGAAGTAGGCGTGGACCTCCGGCCAGTGGCCACCCATGCCGAAGCCCTGGTGGTGCAGGCGCACGGCGGTGGTACCGTCGGCGTTGTCGGCCAGGGTGATGACCACCATCGTGCGCTGGGCACGCTCCTCGGGGAAGTCGGGCGGGGCGCTCCAACTGAAGGCCACCATCTGGTCGGGCACCCACGCCAGCACCTGGCAGCCCTCGGAGCCCCGGTTTCCCTCCCCCAGCTCGGGAGGTCCGAAGAGCAGCTCGAAGGGGCCACCCACCCGGAGCTCCACCCGCGCGTCGACCTGGAGGAAGTCGTTCCAGCCGGCCGCCGTCGTGAGCATCCGGTACACCTCGGCGCGTGGGGCGTAGATGGTGGCCGACTTGTCGATGGCGAGGTTGCCCGCCGCCGGAAAGAGGCCCGTGTCGACAATCGGCGCCTTGTCGACCACGGTGCCCGCGGCCACGCCCGGCGTGTCGAAGGGCTGCACCCCGGCCGGCGGCACCACCCGGAAACCGAGCTGGTCGTAGACCGACTTCAGGTCGTAGATCATCGACTCCTCCACGAACTTGCCGCCTTCATAGCGCCGGACCGACACGCCGTGGAGGGTGACGGGCTTGTGGAGATCCTTGTGGGTGCCGGTGACGGTCCACTGCGTGACGAACATGTCGCCCTGAGTGATGAAGCGATCGATGTGAATCTTGATGTCGGGGTACAAGGTCCGATTGTCCACGACGAAGCGTTTCACCTCGGCCGCCAACTCGGGCGTGTACGCCTCGTCGATCGCCGAGAGATCGCCCTGGTTCCAGATGCGGTCCATCGCCTGGGTGACCGCTTGTTCCTTCATCGATGCACACGCGAATAGGTACAGAATCGGGCCCATGTCAGCCTCCGAGCATGCCGGCCTTGAGCGCGGCGGTGGGGGGTGAAGTGCCGAGGAAGACCGTCCACAGCGCGGTCATGAACTCCTTGCCCGCGACGGTGCCACGCGCCTTGCCGCGCACCGTCACGGTCGTGCCCGTGCCGGGCACGTAGTCGAGCAGGATCTCGTCGCCCGCTTTCACGTCGGAGAGCATCGCGTAGAGCTGGTCGGCGGTGCCCGCCGGCGGGCTCGTCTTGGCGAATCCCTCGGAGAAGGTTTCCACCAGCTGGTCTTTCGTCACCTGCTTGTAGATGAAGTGCATCGTGATGCGCTTGGCGACGTCTTTGCTGATCGCCTCGCTGCCGGACTTTGTCTTGCTCGGCAGGTAGAGCGCGCCCACGTACACGTCGATGTAGTACTTCTCGCGCAGACCGGCGCCGTTGAGCTGGATCGCCTGTCCGCCGACGGACACGCTGTCGGGCAAGGTGACGCCGGCGATCTCGCGCGCCTGCGCGAGGGCCAGCAGGAGGAGCAGCATGGAGCGAACCCGGGGAGAAAGCCCCGAGTAACCTGTCGGCTGCTACTCGCCGGGGCTCAGGTGTTCGCCCACGCCGTAGCTGTCGTACACCGACTGGCGGATGCCATTGTCCTTGATGATCTGGCCCAGCACCGTGGCGCCCTCGGTGACACTGCGTTCCATGGTGTCGTAGTCCACCGAGTAGAGGCCGAAGCGCGGGCGGAAACCCTCGGCCCACTCGAAGTTGTCGGTCAACGACCAGTGGATGTAGCCATCGACGGGCTGGCCATCCTCGATCGCCGCGTGCAAGCCCACCAGTTGCCGCACGATGCTCTCGGCACGGCGCTTTCCCGTGGTGGTGGCGATGCCCGCCTCGGTCACGCGGAGCTGCACCCCCGGGTAGCGCTCGGCCATGGGCTCGGCGAGCAAGCCAAGACCCGGCGAGTAGTGCTCGTAGCCCATCTGGGTGATGTCGTCGGGATGCGGCTCGGGACAGCCAAAATCGGAGAGCGACATCCCCAGCGCCTCGAGCACGGAGGCGTCGCAAGGGATGGCCTCGACGGGGGGGAACGAGGCCTGGTATTTCACCGGCATCCGGTAGTAGTACTGGTAGCCAAGCAGGTCGCACTTGTTGGCCCACTCCGGGTGATCTTCCTCGGGCGTGCCATCGAGGTCGCGGTCGAGCTTGCCGAGGATCACCGCGTCGGGGAAGGCGTAGCCGTAGAGCGACTGGATGCGCTCGGCCGCAGCCACGTCGTCGGGATTGTCCTCGTCGAGCGGGACGATCCACTGGATTGAATTGGTGAAGCCCACGTTGGCGATCACGTTGTCGCTATTGGCGTCGCTGCGATCGGCGGCCTTCACCGCGTCGTAGGCCAGCGCGTTGGCGGTGGCGAGCGCCTCCATTACCGGGATGACGTTTTCCTGGATGCCGTCGACGGTGAGGTTGCTGTAGCCGGGCGGGAAGGCGCCCCCGAGGTAGCCGGAGAGCACGTAGCCGCCGGGCTCGTTGAAGGTGCTCCACTCGTCGACCAGGTCGCCGAGGCGCGTGGCGGCCTCCCCGCTGAACTCGGCAAACTCGGCCGGCACCTCGGGGTTGGTCCAGCCGCACATGTTGGTGTCCGTCGGACCCGCCTCGCAGTCGAGGTCGGACAGGTCTTGCACCCAGATGGGGTCGGTGAAGTGGTGCAGCGTGACCATGGGCTCGATGTCACGCGCGCGCAGGGCCTCGATCACGGCGCGGTAGTGATCCCACTCCGCCTCGTCCCACGTGTCGCGACTGCGTTCCACCCGGGACCACTCGATCGAGAGCCGGAAAACGTCGGCGCCCATGCGCTCGAGCAGGTCGAAGTCGGCCTCGTAGCGAGTGTAGAACTCCGTGGCGGCGCCGCTCGGCTCGTCGGTCTTGCCCGCGAACTCGGGCAAGGTCTCGAACTGGTACCAGTTGTTGTTGGTATTGCCCCCCTCCACCTGGTGGGCGGCGCTGGCCGCGCCCCAGCGGAAGCCCTCGGGGAAGGCATAGATGACCGGGTCGCCCGAGTCTTCGTCGGCACACGCGAACAGGAGGATCAGCATCTGCCGGTCGTATCCCGGCTAGACGGCCCCACCGAAGACGAGGCCCACCGCGAGCGAAACGGTGATCGGGACGATGAAGTTGTCGTCGACCTTGGAGGCGAAAAGTTCGGTGAGCGCGCCGGTGACGGCGGCGACGCCCGCAGCGAGGAGACCCCGGGAGGGCGGGATGTTGCCGTGCCACAGCGCGAGCACCGCGAGACAGCCAAGGAACGAGGCCACGGCATAGGCGATGGTGCCTTCCAGAGAGCGCCCGTGCACCAGCTTGGTGTGGCCATAACGGCGACCAATGAAGCCGGCGGCAGGGTCGCCGAGCCCGGCGCAGACGATGGCAAGGGCCAAGGTGGGGGTGGCAAAGACCGGGGCGATGAAGGCGAGACCGGTTCCGAACCAGGTGGCGCTATTCACGCGGTGCCACTCGTGACGGTGCGCGATGGGGCCGAGCATGCGCATCAGGAGCTCGTTCACGCCAGTCACGTGTCGGCGCGAAAGCTCGAGCGTCCAGGCCAACATCGCGAACCCGGTGGCCACCCACACGGCCTGCTCACGGCTGAAGACCATCTCGAGGAGGATCAGCGTCCCCATCGACGAGGCGACGTGGTAGCTCGACCGGAACAGGTTCTCGGGGCGCTCGGCAGCAACGTGCATGCCCAGCGTTGTACTGACGCGCTGTCACCGCATCGTCACAGGACGGCGCGTGACGCGAGCTTTGCAACCGAGGGCCTGTCGCGGAGCTAGGGTGCGCGCGATGCTGTTCTTCCTCGCCTGCGACCCCTCGCAAATCGACTTCAAGGAGGACAGCGATGCCCCCGCCATCGTCGCTGCCCCCGCCTACGACCCCCTCTCGGGCCTGGCCTGGACCTTCGCGAGCGACGCGGGAAATACGGCGCGTATCCTCAATAGTAGCGGCGCACAGGTGCGCGGCGAGGTGGGCGCACAGGGCTGGGACGGCCGGGACGACAGCGGCATGATCGTCTCGACGGGCGACTACACGGTCGAAGTGGGCGAGGCGACGACCTCGCTCTCCGTGGTGCGCGCGGGGCTCGTGGCGGCCTACGCCGACGACGACGACGGCACCACCGCGCTCCGCGTGCCGCTCTACTGGCACCGTGCCGGCGCGGTGCAGGCCGCGAGCGAGGCCTTCTCCGCCGTCGCGAGCATCGACCAGGGCGGCGTGGTGACCCCCCTCCCCGATGTGGGCGCGTCGCTTGGCCTCCCCGCCGCCGGCGAGGGCGAGCCTCTGGCCTACCGATGGGACAGCCGCCCGGTCCTCACGCTCACCTTTGGCGACGAGAGCGGGCTCGGCGCTGCCAACCTCGCCGCCGGGGAGCTCTCGGTCGTGGCCGAGGGCTGGACGGTGCTTGGCGGCAGCCCCGCGGCGGGAACCGTCACCCTGCAGCGCGACACGGCTCTCGGCGCCACGCTCGGTGTCACCGAGGAGACGCTGTCCATCGAGGTGGTGTCCACCGGCGACGACGGCACCGTCTACCCGGTCAACACCCTGGCGGTGCCGATGCGGGTGTACCGCGTGCTCGGCGAGTCGACCTGGTACGAGGAGGGCGACCTCTACCGCCCCTGGGTGGCCGCGATCGACCCGGCCCTCCGGGCCATCGAGGGCACGGGACCGACGCGCGAGGCGGCGCTCGACGCGCTGGTGAGCTGGGTGTACGAAGACCTCGACCTCGAATATGACACTCGGTATGGCGCCAGCGCCTACACCACCTACGTGCGCAACGACTGGGATCGCGCGCACTTCGACATGTCGGCCTTCATCGACCTGCGTTACGGCACCACCGTGAACTGCACGGATTGTGCGGGCATCATCGTGGGCTACGGCAACATGATCGGCGCCCAGGCCGAGTACGCCATCATCGGCTGGAACTTCGACCTGAACTACATCCTCGCCATCGGCGGCGACGAGTACACTCATTGCCCGTTCGGCAACGGGGGTTGCGGCTTCTCCTACCACGCGGTGACGGTGTCAGAAACCCTCGGCGCGGTGTGGGACGCGACCCTCGCCCTTGACGGAGACGATGACCCCGGCTCGGAGCCCAACGAGCTGTTGATGGTGCACACCATCGAGCCGACGGAGTACCTCGATCGACTCAGTCCCGACCGAGCCACCTACGACTACCAGGCCCAGGGGACGATGCAATGATCACGCTGTTCTTGACACTCGCCCTTGCCGCTGACCTCTACTCGGGCGTGCGGATGGACCGCGCGGCGACGCTTGGCCTCGGCGAGGCCACCCCGATCGCGGGCACTGACAGCTGGAAAGCAGCTGCGCCCGGCGGTTTTGCCACGGTGGCCTGGTACCCCGACGAGGCCCAGGCCCGAGAGGCCTTTGCCTTCTCCGCGTCGACCCTGCGGGCCGGCCTACCGTCGGCCGGAGTGGGCGACGAGTCGCTGGGCGACGACGGCTTCGTGCTGGCGCGGCAGGCCAACCTGCTGGTGACGGTGCGCGGCGAGACGGCAACGAGCCGCGCCCAGAGCATCCTCGCCGCCGCCGAGGCCGGGGCCTCCATCGAGTTGATCCAGGTACCGGGCGTGGAGCCGCGCGATGGCTTTGGACGACGTCGTTAGTCGCTGGTGATCGACGCGGCCATCCGCTCCACGAAGCCGCGCATCCCCTTCTTCATCATTGCCTCCGCAATCGGGCGAATCACCCCAGCCAGGACCCGGTTGAGATCGAGGTCCAAGCGGACCTCCTCCTTGAAGTCCATGGTGCAGCCACCCGGCCCCTGGAGGAAGTGGGCGCGCCCCTGCACGTGCAGGTTGCCGTCGGACGACACCCAGCTCACGTTGTTGCCGTCGCGCGTGAAGCTGAGCGTGTAGCGTCCCGCGAACTTCACGGGACCGTGCGCCATCTCCTTCATCGCCATGCGCACGCGCGTGGGGTCGATGACTGTGGCCTCGGCCAGCTCGGGGTGACAGCTCGCCTGCCGGGCCGGCTGGGCGAAACGCTCGGCCGCATGGGCCGGGGACACAGGCAGGGCGCGGGTTTCCGCGTGGGTGGAGGTGAAGCTCGCCATCGAGTGAATCTAACCGTCACAGGCCGAGTTCGGCAGCCACGACGGCGGGGCGCTCGCGCAGGTAGGACGGCGCGGGCCCTTTGGATGGGCCGACCGGAGGCGGCAAACGGCCAGCGGAGGGGGGCCCGAAGTGGCAAACCTCCGGCGAGGTTGGCGAGAACGGGCCGGTCGCGAGGTCGCTCGCGACGGCAGGGAGAGCCTTCACCTCGCGGAGGGGGGCCCGAAGTGGCAAACCTCCGGCGAGGTTGGCGAGAACGGGCCGGTCGCGCGGCCACTCGCGACGGCAGGGAGAGCGTTCACCTCGCGGAGGGGGGCCCGAAGTGGCAAACCTCCGGCGAGGTTGGCGAGAACGGGCCGGTCGCGCGGCCACTCGCGACGGTGGCCACCCGCGCCGGCGTCCAGCGAGGCGGAACGCGGGGCCCGCGCGTCGACGACCAGGAGTTCCACGCGAGCGCGTAGACGGGCTTGCCGGCTCACCCGCCGAAGGCCAGCTTCCTCGCGGTGGACGCGCTTGCCGAGCCCGCCCGCGGGGGGCTACGGTGACGGGGCGTGCCTTCCCGCCGAGCCGTTCATGCTGCCCATGCCCGGGGGCCGGTGGGTGCTCGCCTGCTGGGACCAGGCGACCTTGCCGGGCCAGTACGATCCGAACCAGTACGCCACCACCTTCCGCTCCCGCCTCCGGGTGATGTACCTGGAGGCCTCGTGATCGCGCTGCGGGCCGCGCTGCCGCTGCGGCTCCTCGCCCGCGATCCCGGCGGCGGGCCGGGGAAAGCTGCCGACACCGGCGACGACGCGGTAACGCCCGACGGCGAGGGCGCCCCCGGTGACAGCGGGGACAGCGCGAACGACACCGGCCCCCCTCCCGACGCCGACGGCGACGGCTCCCCGGACGACGAGGACTGCGCCCCCGCCGACCCCGCCGTGCACCCCGGCGCCGCCGAGAGCTGCGACGGGGCCGACAACGACTGCGACGGCGCCGTCGACGAGGACCCGCCGGCCTGGCACCCCGACGCCGACGGCGACGGCTACGGCGACGCGGCCGCCTCGGAGGCCGCCTGCGAGGCGCCCCCGCCGGCTGGATCGCCGACGGCACCGACTGCGACGACGCCGACCCCCTCACGAGCCCCGCCGCCACCGAGACCTGCGACGACGGCATCGACAACGACTGCGACGGCGGCGGCTGCCGCTACGATGGCGTCGCCTCGCTCGGCGAGTTCGCCACCTTCGTCCCCGACCCGGACGACTACAACCTGCCCCAGGGGATGGCACTCGAGGGCCAATGCGACCTCGACGGCGACGGCTGGGCCGACCTCGCCGTCGGGATCCCGAGCCGCGCTAGCTTCAGCTGGGTGAACGCGAATGAGGGAGATCTCGTCGTGCTGCGGGGCGGGGAGCCGCTGCCCGCGTCGCTCGACGGCGGCTGGGTGCACGCCCAGGGGGATGAGGGTCGCACAGGCCTCGGCGGCGGGCTCGCCTGCGCGGGCGACCCGGACGGCGACGGCGCCGATCAGCTGGTCATCTACGCCAGCAACGACCCCGACCGAGATTCCCGCACGATGGAAGTGCTAGACGACCTGTCCGCCGGGAGCACGCTCCCCGCTGCGCGGGGGTGGGTGGACTTCGTCGGCTCCTTCGGGGTCGCGGCCTTCCCGGGTGGCGACATCGACGGCGACGGCACGGTCGATCTCGCGCTGGGCGAGTACCATGGGGAGCCTCCCTCGTTGTCGCAGGCCCTTGACCTCTTCCCCGCCTCGCTGGCCGGCGCCCACGTGGTCGCCGACGCCGCCGCCAGCTTCGCGCCCGGCGACGAGAGCTACTTGCCCGACGTCGAGCTGGGCGGCGACTACGACGGCGACGGCCTCCTGGACCTGTTTGTCGCCATCGCGACCCCGACGGCTCCCGACTAGGTGCTCGGCTTCGCTGGCCCGGTCCTGGGCGCGCTCGACCCGGCCGACGCCACCGTGACCCTCGACAACGGCGCGGACGCGCCCGAGGCGGGGAAGGTCACCCACATGAACCTCGCCGCCGCCGACCTCGACGGCGACGGCCGCGACGACCTGGCCGTCTCCTCCTGCCTCGACCCCGTCGACGACACCTGCTCCCTCTACCTCGTCGCGGACCCCTTCTCCGCCTCCCGCTCCATGGACACCACCGCCACCGCCACCATCGTCGACGACGGCGTGGCCGCGTACGTGGGCTACTACGACCTCGACGCCCCCGGCGACCTCGACGGCGACGGCCGCGTCGACCTCGTCGCGAGCGCGCTGTGGATGGCAGCCGAGTCGCTTGGCGAGGGCGCGGCGCTGGTGATCTACCCGCCGCTCGCGGGCTCCATCCCCGCCTCGGCGGCGGGATCCCTGCTGGTGGGCACCGAGTACCTCCAGTCGACCGGGGTCGCGGTGGAGGGGATCGGCGACTTCGACGGTGACGGGCACCCCGACGTCGCGCTGGCCGCGCTCGGCGAGGCAATGTACGACGGCTACACCGCGGCGGGCGCCTGGATCGTCCCCGGCCTCGGCCTCCGACCGCCCGACTGGAACCCGCCGAGGGCCATGCGCGTCAGAGCCCGAGCTCGGCGGCCACCACGGCGGGGCGCTCGCGCAGGTAGGCCAGCGCGCGGTCCTGCGCGTCGCGTACCTTGGCCTGGTCGTAGGGGTCGACGGGGTCGAGCTGCGAGGCGCTCCCCACCCGTTCCAGCGCCGCCTCGGCCCCAGCCGGGAACATCGATAGCCAGGTGTCGCGACCGTCGACTATGTTGGACCGGAGGCGCTCCACACAGTCGACGTCGGCCACGCAGCCACTGTAGAGCACGCCCGGACCGGCGCCGAGTCCGGAGATCGGGTGTGTCACGCCGTAGCGGAAACGCAGGTTGAAGTCTTGTCCCCAGGGCACCAGGGCCCATCGCTCCTCGGCCTGCATCAGCAGGTAGTTGTTCACGTTGCTGGCGTAGCCGTCAGGATTGCCGAGCAGCAACTCGCCCGCCAGCATCGCGTAGACCGACGGATGGAAGTCACGGTCCAGCACGGTGGGCACGCCGTCTTCCTCGATGGCGTGCACCAGCGCATCGAGGTCGGCCTCGCCCTCCTCCTCGGTGAAGCCACCCACCAGCTCCGGCGTGAGGTCGGCGAAACCGTCGCTCTCGAAAAGTACTGTTCCCCCCTGCCCTTCGAGCCACAGCTCGTCGAGCGTCTCCACCACGCTGTACAGCCCCTTGTCTTCGCCGTTGACCACGAGGCAGGCGTAGCCGTGCCTCGGCGCGGGCACGCCGAGCGCCGCGTAGAGCGCGTAGCTGACTTCCTCGGAGAGGGCCGAGGCGTCCTGGACCATGTTGTTGAGCGTCAAACGGCGAACGCCGTCGACACGCGCCTCCCCGAGGTCGATCTTGAAGGCCGGCTTGTACTCGATGGGTTGGAAGCTGTGTCCGCCCTTCAGTCGCACCTCGGCCGGCCACTCGGCGCCATTCCAAAGGAAGGTGCCGGGGGTGTCGACACTTTCCTCGCGGGAACTATCGGCCAGGGCGTCGGGATCGGGGATGTCGAGCGCGAAGTCGTGGAGCGCCTCGCCGTAGAGCTGCCCGTCTTCTCCCGTCCCGCAGGCCTGGTTCCAGGAGGCGCACCCGGCCAGACCTGCCAGGAATGTGGTGAGCACGATGGACACGAGCTTTGCGAGGATAGCCGACAGCGCATGTTGACGCTCATCGGCCTGGCGCTCGCAGAGTTCCCTCTCCCCACCTACCCCGAGTGCGGCGAGCCGGATCGGCCCGACTTGTGTCCCTCGGACATGGAGGGGAAATGGAACTTCCTGTCGTACATTCCGGCGGCGTGGGGCGTCGCGCTCGACGCGACCGAGGAAGAGGGCATGGGCAGCGGGATGTGGCTCGACCGCGCCTTCCGGGTGACCACCGGCCGCACCGACGTGGTGATCGCGGTGATCGACTCGGGGGTTCACTGGGACGACACCGACGTGGTGCGCAAGTTCGTGCTCAACGCGAACGAGCTGCCGCCGCCCGAGGGCAGCGACGTGCACGACAAGAACGGCGACGGCGCGCTCACCGTGGCCGACTACGAAGGCGACACGCGAGTGGAGATCACCGCCGGCGACGACGCCGCCGACCACCTGCTCGACCCCTCCGACCTCATCGCCACCTTCTCTGATGGCGTGGACGACGACGGCAACGCCTACATCGACGACATCTGCGGCTGGGACTTCCAGTGGGACGACAACAACCCCTACGACGACGTGCGCTTCGGCCACGGCACGGGCGAGTCGGAAGACGCGGCCGCCGAGGGCAACGACGGCGGCGACATCGGCACCTGCCCCAACTGCGTGGTGCTCCCGGTGCGCGTGGGCGACAGCTTCGTGGTGGACGGCTCCACCTTCGGCTCGGGGCTGGTGTTCGCGGTCGACAGCGGCGCCGACGTGGCGCTGGTGGCCGCCGGCGCGGTTCAACAGACGGCCACGGTCGAGGCGGCCATCGAGTACGCCTGGGACATGGGCGCGCTCACCATCGGCAGCGCCGCCGACGAGACCGCCTACCACCCCAACCCGCCCGGCATGGCGGCGCATACCTTCTACGTGCACGCGATTGTCTACAATGGGGACGACCCCGAGGATTCTACCAGCTTCCTCGCCTACTCCAACTGTACCAACCACGGCGTCCGGCTGGATGGCAGCGCCTCGTCGACCAGCTGTTCGTCCGGTGCCACCGGCGTCACCTCGGGCATCACCGGCCTCGTGATCAGCGCGGCCCGCGATGCGGGCTGGGAGCCCACGCCCGGTGAGCTGCACGCCCTGCTCGCGCGCGGGGCCGACGACATCGCCCTTCCCGACGACCCGAGCCGCTACCCCACCAAGACGGGCTGGGACGCCTGGAGCGGCTGGGGACGAGTCAACGCCTACAACGCGGTGCTCGCCGCCTCGCTCGGCGAGGTGCCTCCGGTGGCAGAGCTGAGCGAACCCGGCTGGTACGACTGGATCGACCCGATGGCCACCCCGGTGGTGACCGTGGCGGGGCTGGCGACGAGCCGCGGAGAAGTGGCCTCGTGGTCGTTGAGCTACGGCCTCGGCCTCGAGCCGACCGAGTGGACCGAGGTGGACAGCGGCCAGGGCGCGCTCGACGGGCCCATCGCCGACTTCACGCTGCCGGACTTCGACGTGGCGATCATCGATCCGCCAAAGGGAACCAACCCCGTGGATCGCGAGCTCAACGCGAACGCGGCGACGGTACAATTGCGACTGGTCGTCACCGACGACAAGGGCCGGACGACCACGGCGCGCACGTCGTTCTACGTGCACCACGACCCCGACGCCGTGGCCGGCTGGCCCGTGGAACTGCCGCACTCGCTCGAGTCTTCCCCTGCCCTCGCCGACCTCGATGGCGACGGCGCCGCCGAGGTGATCCAGGCCGACAGCGGGGGCTGGGTGCATGCGCTGCGTGCGGATGGCTCAGAGTTGGACGGCTGGCCTGTACACACCGAGCCCCTCCCCGAGCTCGACCCGGACAACGCCGCCCATCATCGTGCGTCCGCCGGTTGGACCGCCCTCGGCGCCGACGTGTACGCGCCCGTGACCGCGACGCCGGCCGTCGCCGACCTCGATGGGGACGGCACCATGGAGGTGGTCGTCGCCACCTTCCGCGGCCGGGTGCACGTCTTTGGCACCGATGGCGCCGAGTGGGCGGGGTTCCCCGTCGCGAGCGAGCCTGTCACCTACACCGACGAGGACGACAGCCTCGCCGACAGCTTCTTCTCGTCGCCCGCCCTCGGCGACATCGACGGCGACGGCGCCTACGAGATCGTGCTCGGCGCCGGCGACCAGCAAGTGTACGCCTGGGAGATCGACGGGAGCTACACGGCGGGCTTCCCGGTGCGACTCGCCTGGCCCGACGAGGTGCTCGACCGGCGGCGCATCGTGGCCTCCCCCGCCATCGGCGACATCGACGGCGACGGTCGCGACGACATCGTGATCGGCACCAACGAGACCGTCACCGAGGAGCACGCGGCGCTCTACGCGGTGGACGGCACCGGGCAGGTGATGCCCGGCTGGCCCATCCGTTTGTATGGGCTGTTTGTCGATGTCCTGCCGATGGTGGGCCAGGGCGTGCCCAACTCGGCGGCCCTGGTCGACCTCGACGGCGACGGCGTGCCCGAGGTGGTGACCCACGGCCTCGCGGGCGACGTGGAGGTCGTGCACGGCGACGGCACCGACTTCTTCAAGACCACGTCGGCGCTGTCGGCCTACGGCCCCGGCAGCAATGTTTCTGACACCACCATCTTCCCGCTCATCAATAGCCCCAGCATCGGCGACCTCGATGGCGACGGCGTGGCCGATATCGTCAACGGCGCGGCCGGTTTCGACTATGCCCGGGGGACCGACGACGACGGCATGCGCTACGACTTCGACCATGCCCTCGGCGGCTGGAGCGGGGTGGACGGCAACTTCCTCCCCGGCTTCCCGCGCATGGTAGAAGACCTCCAGTTCTTCGCCAACCCCGCCGTGGTCGACATCGACGGCGACCGCCGCATGGAGGCCATCACCGGCTCTGGCGGCTTCATCGTTCACGCCTGGAACGCCGACGGCGAGCAGCCGTCCGGGTGGCCCAAGCTCACCGGCCAGTGGGTGATCGCCTCGCCGGCCGTGGGCGACATCGATGGGGACGGCACGCTAGAGGTGGTCGTCGGCACGCGCGAGGGCTACCTGTTCGCCTGGCACACGGGCACCGACGTGGGCGCCGATGCGGGCTGGGTGCGCTTCGGGCACGACAACCGCAACACCCACAACTACGAGGTGCCCCTCGACGGGTGGAACACCTGGCCGGACGCGGACACCGAGCCGGACCTGTCGGACGAACGGGGTTGTGGCTGCGTGTCACTCGCCCAGAGTGCGCCGGGGCTCGGGCGGATGGCCTCCATCCTCATCGGACTGGCCACCCTCTTGGCGGCTACGCGGCGTCGAAAGGACCGCTGACACGTGTCGGGTGACACCGAGACCGGGAGCGCGCCGCCTCATCGAGGCCCGCCACGCTGGCTGCTTGTCACGGGCGATCTCGTCGCGGTGGCGGGCATCGTGGCCGTGCTCCTCTACCAGCAGACGCGGGTGCACATGGGGCCCGCGGGGGATGCGTACCCAGGCTGGGCGTCGCCCTACGACACGTACCTGATCGGTCCCGACGCCGGCGAGTGGGCGAACGCGGCCCGACTCGTGGCCGAGGGCCGGATCGACGAGGTGGATCCGCACCGCCCACCGACCTGGGTCTTGCTGACGGCGCTCTTTTCGCGACTACTCGGCGTTGATGTTGTCCTGGCCGGTCACGCAGTGAATCACCTGATTGGAGTGCTCGGCCCGGTGGTGGTGTACGCGCTGGGCCGTCGGCTCGGGCTCGGGGGACTGGCCATCGCCGCAGCCGTGGTGAGCGGGACTCTGCTGCAAACCGCGTACGCCGTCACCAACTACTGCATCGACGCCGCCGTGACCTACGCGCTGCCTACACTCCTATTCGTCGCGAGCTTCGCCGGGCGCGGTCGCCTCGCGGCGGTGGGCGCAGGGGTCCTGGGCGCCTTCGCGGCCTTCACCCACCTCTTGCTGATGCCGCTGTCGGTGCTGGGGGTGCTGATGGCCACCACCACCGCGCCCAGGGGGCGGAGACTGGCGACCGGGGCCGTCTTCGCGGCGACGATCCTCGCCATGGCGCTCGCCGTCTTCGCACTGTACCCGCACCTCGGGGTCGGCGACCTCGGCGATGCGTTCGCGGAGGGGGCGGCCCGGCAGCGAAACGTGTCTGCCACGCCGACAGAAGCACTCGGGCGCCTAGCCGCTGCCACCCGGGTGGCGGTTGCGGTGGACTGGCGCGACCTGAACTGGCGGGCCGGCTGGCTCGCGGCCCACGCGCTCCCGAGGGGGATTCCCGCCGTACTCGTGGGCACCCTGTGCCTGCTGGGTGCCTGGGGCCCGTTCACGGCGAGCCCCGGCGGTGCGTCGCAGCCCGGGTGGCGGAGCGGCGTGGCCGGCGGCCTTCCGCTCGCCGGTGTCCTCCTCTTCCTGGTGGCGCTCACCGCCGTACGCGCGCCCGAGCGCTACGGCTTCGACCTCGTCGCCTGCCTTGCCCTCCTCGCGATGCGCGGGATCTACGCCTGCCTCGCGATAGCGGCCGCCCTCGCGACGCGCGCCGTCCCCGCAGGTTTCCGAGCGGCGGCTGTCACCTGGGCACCCGGCGTGCTCGCCGCCCTGCTCGGCGTCGGGTTCGCGGCGGATGCCGCGCTGAACCAGAGTCCGATGCAGATCCAGATGCGCCAGCCTCCGGTGATGCCGAACGACGAGGATGCGCGCCGCCTCGGCACCGCCCTCGCGGCTTGGCCCGCGAATACCCCCGTGGTCAGCTACGAGAAGGAGGCGCTGGTCTACGCGAATACCTGGTCGTGCGTGCTTGCGAGCTGCCCGGAGGAGGAAAGCCCCGGCGGGTTCGAGCAGTGTCGCGACCGTGCTGCCGCCGCCTGTCCGGGGGAGGGCGACCTCTTGTGGGTGCTGTCGAGTCGGCCCGACCCCTACAAGGTGAGCGTCGCCCGGCTCACCGTCGACGCGTGGGCGGGCGCCACGTTCCCCGTGGTCCTGACCGTCGATGGCACCATGACCACCTTCACCGTGGTGGCGGTGCCGAGGACGGGTCTAGGCACGCCTTGAGCGCGGCGGCCACGGTGGCGTGGCCCTGGACCGACCAGTGGCCGTCGAACTGGAGGTAGGGCGACTCGCCCGCTGCCTGCGCCTGCCGAAGCGCGGGCGCGAGATCGCAGCTGGCGATGCCCTGCTTGGCCAGCACCCCGGCCACGGCGTCGCCCACCGCGTCGGGGCTGCCCGAGGCCGGATCCAGGCCCACCATCTCGAGCGTGGGCGGCAGGCGCGCCACGTCGATGCTGTAGACCGGCGGCGCCAGCGCCACGACCAGCCGGTCACCGCGCTCGGCGGTGAGCTCGGCCAGTTCGGCGAACGCAGCCTCAGTGCGCGGGAGCAGGTTTCGAAGCGCGCCGGCGCCCCGCGTCGTAAAGAGCTCCATCTCGCCCCGCCAGCGGTGCACGTCGCCCGCGCCTCGCCCCGAGAGATCGCGGGTGCGCGACCAGACGCGCCAGTGCGCGTAGAGGAAGGAGTGCTCGAAAAGGAAGGACTCCCAGGGCCGCAAGCGTGGTTCCAGCTGCGGCGCTTTCTCCCGCGCCGGGGCCGGACGCGGGTTGGCCACCGGGGCCGATGGCGTGAAGCGCTCGTTGTCCTGCGGGTCGTTGCCGAGGAAGTACACGAGGATCACGCCGTCCGGCTGCACCTGCGGCGCCACCCTCAGGTACCGGCGGGACGATTGCCATGTGGAGTCGCCATCGACGCCCCCGTTGAACACCTCGGTGCCGGTGATCTCGCCCAGCCGCGACACGAAGGTGTCTTGTTCCGGCACCTGCGCAGCGAAGGTGAAGGAGTCGCCGACGACCAGCCAGCGTGGCACGCCCGAGGGCGGTTCGACCTCGGCGCCACGCATGCCCAGCGTGTTGACACGCAACAGGACACTCAGCCCGGGCAGGCGGACCGTGCCGGAAAACCCGGGGCGGAGGGCCGTTCGCAGCTCTCCGTCGGGCTGCACCAGGTTGTCGGGTTCACCATCTGGCGCGTTGAACGTGAGGTGGGCACCACCGGGTGGCGCCACGGCGCGGGCCACGCCCTCGGCGGCCAGGACGCCGAGCACAACGCCCCCGAGGAGAAGGCCGATCCGAGTGAGGGCGACACGCGCGAGCCGACGAAGATCTGCCACGCAGCGGGCCTAACTCGTCACCCGGAGCCGGGATCAGGACCGCTCGGCGCCGTGGCGCCCGGCGACGAGACGCAGCGCGAGCTTTCCTTCAGGGTCCACATGCGCACCTCGCCGCCACGGGGCGCGCCCAGGCAAGCGGTGAGGTTGGCCGTCGCCCACTTCTCCTGCGTCGCGTAGGGGGTGCCTTCCCGGATGGGCACGCGGAGGAAACGCTGGAGCTGTCCGTCAAGGTTGCGTTGGACCACGATCGTTCCAACGCCCAGCTCACGAAGGCCGTCGATCACAGTGTCCATCTCGGCGCTCGACGCCGGCCCGGCGAGCCAGGCCGCAGCTGGGTCGACGACGATCGGGCGCTGGTGCACCATCACCTGCATCGCGCGCTGAAACCGGTTGGCCTCGAGCTGAACCGTGGGCCCGCCCGGGAGCGGCCACTGCGCGTGGAAAACCGCCCCGCGGGTGTACCGGAGCTCCTCGTACTCGCGCTGCGGGCGCGGCATCTCGCCGGCGCGCACCGGGAAGGCGCCTGGCGTGGCCACGACCCGCTCGTAGAGGGCGCCGCCCGCGAGCCCGAGGGCCACCAGCACCTGGATCACCGCGTGTCGGCTCACCAGGGCGGCAAGGCGGGCGACGCCGGCCGCAGCGAGAGGCGAGAGCACGAGGAAGGTGACGATGATGAAGCGGAACGGGTGGTCGAGACGCCGGAGCGGCGAGAAGACAAGTCCCACCAGGCCCGCCGGCATCGGGATGCCCCCCCAGCTCCCGAGGCGGACAAGGTGCTCGTCGTCACGGAGCCAGGGGCCAAGCGAGAAGAGGCCAAACACAAGGGCGAGCGCCACTAGTCGCCGCTTCCCGCTTACCCGGCCCCAGATGGCCCCCACCACGGCGAGGGCGAGGAAACCAAGGCCAAGGTACAGGCAGCCCTCCCCCTGGCCGATCTGCGCCTTGGCGAGTCGTGTCTCGGAGTTGAACACCAGGAGCGAGAGCACATCGAGGCTCGAGCTGGTGGGGAAGATCTCCGGCGGCGTGGTGAGCTCCGAGAAGGAGCGAATCCAGTTGGCGCCCGCGTAGTGGGTGCTCTGCCGGCTTGCCCGGTAGCCGAGCGCCGCGCGAGGTCCCCACACGACGGCCAGACCTAGCGCCACGCCGGCCGAGCGCAGGGCCATGTGTCGCGCCCCCCGGCGCAGGTCGCCCGAGAGGATGATCGGGAGCGCGAAGCCAAGGAACAATAGGTAGTAACTATTGAACCATCCAACGAGCCCCCACGCTGCCCCGACAACCAGACCGCCCACCAGCGCCCGACCCGAGTGGCGGTCGGCGACCCGGAAGCCAACGGTCATCACCGCGGCCAGCCAGCCGAGCGTCGCCACGTCGTCTTCGCCCCAGCGCACGGCGAACCAAAGGGGTTCCATGACCACCGCGAACAGGCCGCCCACGAGTGCGACCGGTCGCGACAATGAGACTGCACGCCCGAGGGCATAGGTGGCGAACCCCGCCGCCGTCGCGAGCACCGCCTGCATGGTATTGTAGGCCAGCACGGGGCCCAGCAACCGCACCAGGAGCGCGGCGAGCGCGGGGTTGCCGATGTCGGCGTACTCCTCGAGCACATCGAGGGGGACAGGATCGAGGAACCACGGCGTGGACAAAGACGGCGGCCAGCGCTCCAGGAGCATGCGCGAGACCAGGAGGTAGAGCCAGGATGCGTCGACGGGGTGCTGGTTCAGGTCGCCTACGAGCTGGGTGCGCAGGGTGGGCAAGGCTGGCCACATGCACGCGAGAGCGGCGCTCGCGAGCACGACCAGGCTCGCGATGTCGGCGAGCGCGGCAACGAGCCAGGCCCGGGCACGAAGCAGCATCGGAGCCACCCTAATCCTCCCGCCGCGAGGGCGCGGGTATCCCCGCGTGCTACATCCGGGTGAGCGTGGACAGCGATTCAACCGGCATCCGTTGGGGCGGAATTCGACCCTTCGCGGCGATGTTGGCGCTGTCGATGGCCTGGTCGGTCTTGCTGCACGGCAAGACGGTGCTGTCGCTGGCGACGAGCATCCCCGCCGCCGCGTTCACGACGAGCCACGCGTGGTGCTTCGACCACATCCGGCGAATGCTGGTGGGGGAGCTGCCCTTCGCCACCGTCACCGATCGCCTCGGTTTCTCCGACAGCCTCGGCGTGGCCTTCATCGCCTGGGGCCCCGCCGTGCTCGTGGCCCCCGTCGGCCAGCTCTTCGGCCCCGTGGTGGCCATCAACGTCGCGAGCTTGCTGGCTCCCCCGCTGGCCGCGCTCGCCACCTACGCATGGGCCCGATCACGCGAGCTCCCGGTCACCGCCGCCGCGCTCGCGGGCGCCCTCTTCGCGCTCGCACCGCCGCTCACCAGCGCGCTCGCAAACGGGCAGCTCTGCAAGGCCAACGTCTGGGCCGTCCCCCTGTGCCTCGCGAGCATCGACCTCGCCGCGCGGCGACCGTGGCTCGCGCCCGTTTCCGGGCTCGTGCTGGCGGTGTCGCTCTTCTCGGAGCCCACCTTCGCGGTGATCGCCAGCCTGCTCGCCGTGCCCTATGGGCTCGAGCGCGTGTGGTCGTCGCCACGTAGGCTCACGGCGCTGATCGGCGTGGCGCTCGCGGGGGCGAGCTGGCTACCGGCGCTCTTCTTCGCCCAGGGCTACTACACCTCGGGGATCGGCTCCGCCTTTGCGCCCGCCGGGAGCGTAGACTCGGGGCACGCCGCCGCCACCCTGGCCGGATCGGTGCCCCTGCTGGAGCTGCTCCTGGGTCGCGACTACGCGGTGACCACGCAGCTCACGACCCACGTGGGCTACGCTGGCGTCGTGCTGCTGCTCGGCACACTCTACGCGGCGGCGCACCACCCCCTCGCGCGCGTCGGCGCCGGCTTAGTGGCCATCGGCGCCGTGCTCGCGCTGGGTGAGTACGCCGTCGATGGGGGCGCCCACCTTCGCGTGTCTGGCAAGCTCATCGAGCTCCCGGCACGCTGGCTCGCCGACGCGGGATTCCCCTTCGCGCGAAGTGGGCAGTACGTGCGGTGGCTGGTGCCCGCCTGGCTGGGGGGCGCCCTGGCCCTCGGCGCGCTCCACGCGCTCAAGCCGCGGGCCGCCTGGGTACTCTCGGCCCTACTCGCCCTGGACGGCCTCCGCGCCACCGCCGGCCTGTGGCCCCTCGCGAGTTTCGAGGTGGTGGGCGCCCGGGACTTCGCCACGTTGTCCAGCGTCGACCCCGGCCTGCGCACGCTCGACATGCCGGGCCTTGGTGGCAACTTCGGCTCCGGCCTCGCCCAGATGCGGGCGGCGCTTCACGGGCACCCGAGCGACGCCGTGGTCCGCGCTGGCCACCGGTGGCCAAACGCGCCGCAGGCGGTGCGGGACGTCGTGACCGCCATCGAGCGCCACGACAGCGACCGCGCGCGGGGACTGCTGCAGCGTGAACGCGTGGGCCTGCTAACCTGGGTGCCACCGGCCACCGCCGAGGGGCCGGCGCTCGACGACCTCGTCGCCACTCTGGGCGAGCCCTCGCGAGAGGGCGAGGTGTACTACTGGCGGCTGTCGGCCGGGCAACCGGGGCGGGCGGTCCCTCGGTGAGCTAGACTACCGGAATGATCGCGCTCTCCCTGTTGTTTCTGGCCTGCCCAGCTCCTGATGACACCAAGGCCAACGACACCGGCCCCCGCGACGACTCGGGGCCGATCGACACGGGCGAACCGGACTCGGGCGACCCGGAAACCGGCGACACCGGCACGACGCCCGGCCTCGACTGTGGCGAGCTCGTGAACCCCTGGCCGGTGGCCAGCGGCGAAGACGCCTGGACCGCCGCCGGGCTCGCAGGCCCACCCATCGTCTACCTGACGAGCTTCGACAGCGCCGCCCTCGACTGGGCGAACTTCTCGGCGGGGGTGTACGGCTGCCCGACGGTGACCGAGGACGACGCCACCGGGACGGTCATCATCAGCGGCACCTGCGATAACGACCTCGGCGCGATGTCGGGCACCGCCACCTTCGTCACCAGCCCCGGCGGCGACTACACCGCCACGTACGACGCCTTTACCCTGGAAGACGAAAACAGCGGCCTGGTGTACGCGGCGGACGGGAGCTGGGGCTACGACGCGGGCTTCAGCTCCGCCTTCCTCGACCTCGCCATCGGCTACGACTACGCCTACGACGGCGACAGCGACGACTGGGGATCCATCGCGTGGGCGCTCGCGATCTCCGTGACCGACGACTTCCACATGGAGGGCCGGGTCGACGTCACCGAGAGCCCCGAGGGCACCGGTAGCTTCTGCATCGTGCTCGACGAGTTCGACGACTCGGGCACCTGTACCGAGGAGTCCACCTCCACGTACGCGATCCAGGGCAGCGCCTACGCCGTGCTGGTCTTCGACCCCGACGCCGAGCCGCGTGCGACGGGTGCGCCGAGGTAACCATCGACGGGGAAAACGCGGGGTTGTACTGCCGATGAGGGGCCACGCGGCACCCGAGTTCACCGAACGGCCGAGCGAACGGGTGCCCCGTCGACACAGCACTCTGGTCTCGCACCGACTCGAGGCGCGGCCAACTGGACCGGGCTCTCGCAAAGATTCCGTCAAGGGAACTGACAGTCGTGCGCTCCGACGTGTGGATTGGTAGAATGGCCAGATGAACGTGAACTCGGCCCCCCCCCCAACACCTCGGTAGTTGCGACGTCGCACAAGATAGGCGTTCCTACTGGCCAATTCTCAGGCCCGGAACATGGGGGGCGCGCGTGCTTGCGGGCGCTGCTCTGGGCGCGCTGCTGTCCTTCTCAGCAACGGCGTATGCGTCCTGCCCTGAGCCCTACGCCTCCGCCGATTGTTACGACGGTGGAAGCTACGCCGTCTGCGAAGTGTCGGGCACCGAACTCACCTGCGACAACAATCGCATCGGCAGCAGCGGCAGCTACATGTTCGCGATCTACGATCCCGCCCATGATGTCTGCGATGACGAGTACTGCTTCTTCGGCAACGATGCCGCCTTTGAATATTTCTGCTGCGAGTTCGATGCCTCGGGGTTCAACGCCATCACCATCCACGGTGGCGACACCATGGACCGCGTGCAATTGCACTACACCACCGACACGGAGGTCTACTTTCTGGATGACTACGGAGCGAGCCAGGGGTTTCCGGTCCGGATCTATGGGTACGCCGGCGACGACTCGATGTCAGGGTCGGACGCGACGTCGGCAAGCTACGTGGAGTACTTCTACGGTGCTGGTGGTGAAGATTCCTACCTCGGCGGCGATGCCAACTCGTGGGCCTACGGCGAGGATGGCGACGACGACCTTCGCGGGTACGTGGGCAACGACCACATCTTTGGCGGGGATGGGGACGACTTCATCATGGGCGTCCAGGGGAACGACATTCTGCACGGCGATGGCGGCAACGACGACATCGATGGCGGCCAGGATGACGACGAGGTCTACGGCGGGCCCGGAAACGACAACGTCGATGGCGGGGATGGTGCGGACTCGGTATACGGACAAGAAGGGAGTGACACCGTGGAGGGCGATGACGGAGCCGACCAGGTGTACGGCGGTGGCGGTGATGATTACGTGTGCGGAGGTGACGACGTCGACTACAACTTTGGGGAAACCGGCAACGACCAATTATGGGACTCCTCCAGCGCCGACTACGAAAACGGGGGGGCGGGTACCGATACGTGCGAGGACACCCCGGCGTTCAGGAGTGCATGCGAAACCGTGGTGAACTACGCCTACCCTTGCTGGTAGGGAGGGGACCGCGCCCGGCGGCGCCCCTCTCCGACCGGGCGGGGTGGGAACCCGCCCTCCGCCACAGCGCTGTCGCTCTGGTCGCGGTGCTGGTCTCACCAACTCCCGGCTGCGTGGAGAGCGGCATCCAACCCCTCGACAGCCACCTCAGGGCGCGAGTGATAGACGCCTGCGGCCCTGTAGCCTTGGAGTCCGCGCACACGCCGACCCCAGACTGCGAACCCGATCCCCCGGTGGGTTGGCAACTCACGGAGCGCTGGCATTGGAGTTCGCCCGGGGCCCCGACGGGCGGCACCATCCACGTCGGGCGCATTGAGGATTCTGATGGTGACGCGGCCATCACCGCGAACGACAACGTAAGCATCTGGTACGTACCCTATGACTCGCTGGGCTCGGGGGACGTGGTGCTGTTCTCGCCCTCCGGCGAGGACCAGTGGAGCGGCGGTGGCGCTGGGGCCTGGCGTCAGCATGCGACGCTAGTGCGGCTCTCAGACCCGTTGACGGGCGCACTCGCGCTCGCGCAGTCTCAACGGGGGGGCCAATCGGACGTTGCGATCATTCGCGCGGGAGGCGTGCTCGACACTGTTGAAGTAGAAGCCGAGCTGGAGTGGGGAGCGCAAGCGGTCCGTTTGGGTGACAACGGACCGCTTGTGACCGTCTGGGCGGGAGCGATCACGAGATTCTCAGACGGCGTCGTGCTTCGCCGGGGTCCTCAGTCGCCCACCGGCAGCTTGGCGGCCGATCTCGACCGGGACGGCGGCGTCGAACTCATCGTCGCCGCAGTGGGCGGCGTGTATTTCGTCCGAGACAGAACTAGTGCCCGCACGGTCTGCCCGATCACCACCGCCGGCCAGACATTCCAACCGCTCATGGCGATCGGACAGCTCGACGACGACGACGACGGCGAGGTTGCGCTACTCGGTGGCGGCGCGTTCGCAGTTTGTGACGGCTCCGGCGAACTGCTGCAGTCGAGGGATCTCGGGGCACAGGAAGGGGGGATGGTGGCCATCGCGGAACTCGACGGGGACAAAGGGGCCGAGTTCGTCGTCGGGCTCGACAGCAACATTGGCGGGCGCGCACCCGGCACCTCCGTCCTTGCCTTGGACGGAGACGCGACGACTCTCTGGGAATACCCTACGCTCTCGCCCAGTCGCCCGCCCCTGTCCGTCGCCGACCTCGACGGTGACGGCACGCATGAGGTGCTGGTGCACGACCATGACCGACTCCTCATACTCAACCCGAGCGGCGGGTTGCTCGCGGAGGCGGCAGCTCCGACATCGATGTCCAGTGTCGCGTCGCCCGTCGTCGCTGACGTCGACGGTGACGACCTCGCCGAGGTGGTTGTCAGCGGCACCAACCCTACGGTGGCGGTCTACGGTGCCGACGCCGAGGGCTGGCCAGCACGCGAGGCGAGCCGCCCCTGGCCGGGCCTTGGTCGACACCCCGAAGATCGCAGCCTCGATGGCTCCGTTCCCACGACCTCGTTCGCGTGGTGGCTTGGGGAAGGGGCGAACGTCTGGCAGGGCCTGCCCGCTGGACCAGCGCCGCGACCCGACCTCGGCGTGGAGGTCCTCGGAGCGTGCGCCCACGGCCAAGCCGAGATCACCCTCACCGTGCGCGCGTGGAATGCGGGTTCTGGACCGTTGGAGGAGCCCGCAGTGGTGTCCGTATTCCTCGGCGACGCGACCGTCAGCGTGGCGGAGTTGCGGGTCCATCCTCCACTCGATCCCGGCGAAGTCGTCACGACCGATGTCGAACTCGACGTCAGCGACATCGCGGCAGGGGTCCGGGCGAGGATCACGCCAGTGGGTACCGTCCGAGAATGCGGAGAGTCGCCAAACGAAGACTCGTGGACACCGTGAGCGCGCTACCTATGGCGGCGTCACCACGCTGAGCTTCGTGAATCCTGCCTGCTCGAGCTGCGGCTTGATCTTCGCGATGTCGCCCACCAGCACGATCACCGCCCGCGACGTGTCGTAAGGCGCCATCGTTTGGGTCACCGCGTCGACACTCACGCTGCCCACGCTGCCCAGGTCGGCAGCGAGGCTGTCGGGGGCGCGGCCGGCCTCGTGGAGGTTGGCGAAGGTCATCGTGGTGCCGGACACCGTCTCCATCGACTCGACGATGTCTTGCCGGAAGGCGCCCTGGGCCTTGCCGAGCTCCTCGGCGCTGATGCCCTTGCGGATGCCGTCGAGCTCACCCACGAGGTCGACCAGAGCGGCCCCAGTGACATCGGCGCGGATGCGGGTGCGCACCAGCAGCGTGCCCCCGTGGAGCATCTCGTCGAGCGCGGCGCGAACGCCGTAGGTGTAGCCCCGCTTCTCGCGGAGCAGCGAGTTGAGCCGCGAGGTGAAGGTGCCACCGAGGGCGATGGTGCCGACCCGCGTGGGCGCGGCGGCGGCGTGGCCAGCCGGGAGGCCGGGGAAGGCGAGGTAGAAGCCCGTCTGGCTGCTGCCCGGGGCATCGACCAGGTAGATGGGCTCCTTGTCGTGGGCCGGCGCCGGGGGCACCACGACCGCCGGGCGCTTGCCGACCTTCCAGGCGGCGCCAAAGCGGGCCTCGAGCGCCGCCTGCACCTTGGCCGGATCGACCGCGCCCACCACCGTGAATCGCGCACCGACGGGGTGCCAGCTGGCCTTGTGCCACTTCTTGATGTCGCCCCGGCCGGCGCGCTTGACGCCGCCGAGGGTGCCGTCACTCGGGCGCCCGTAGGGATGCTCCGCGCCCCAGTACAGCCACTGGGCTGTCCGGTTGGCCACGTAGGCCGGCTCGTCCATCGACGACTGCAGGCCGGCGAGGAGCAGCTCCTTGGCTTTCTTCACCTCGCCCCCAGCGAACTTGGGACGCATCACCATGTCGGCCAACAGGTCGAGCCCCGCGTCGAGCTGGTCGGTCGTGCCGGACAGCACCGCGTAGGCGCCGTCGGGTCCGGTGCCAGCGGAGAGGGACAGCCCGCGACGCTCGACCTCGCTGGCGAAGGCACCCGCGTCGCGACTGCCCGCGCCGCGTTGCATACACTCCACCGCGAGCGCGCTGGTGCCTTCTTTCCCGGCAGGGTCGAGGGCCGAGCCTCCGGGCACGGTGAGCACCACCGTGAACAGGGGCAGGGCGTCGTTGACCACGGTCCAGGTGCTCGCGCCGTTACTGAGCTGGCCCACGGTCGGGGCCGGAGGCGCGAAGGGGCGCGCGGGGCCAACCGCCGGACGCTCGGCGAGGGGGTCGGGGGGTGGCGCGGGCGCTTCCACCATCGGAGCGGGCTCAGGCGCCTTCTTGGACTTGGCGAGGGCGGGCCCGGCCGCCAACGCGGCGAGCACCAGGACGAGGGCGCGCATTACTTGGCCTCCGCCGCGGCGGGGGCCGCGGGCTCGGGGTTCACCACGATCTTCGTGGCCAGCTCGGGCTTGAGGTATTGCGACACTGCGGCGGAGAGGGCCTCAGGCTTGGCCTCCGCGAAGCGAGTGATGTCTTTCGCGAGCCAGTCGGGCGTGCCGGTGTAGGCCCAGTAGCGGTTGAGCGTTTCCGCGCGGTTCTGCAGGGGTTCGAGCTCTTCGTAGCGCGCCACCTTGCGCTGGTTGCGAAGTCGCTCCATCTCCTCGGCGGTGGGGGGCGTGTTGGCCAGGAAGGCCAGCTCCTCGCGAATGGCGAGGTCGAGCTGGTCGACCGTCGTCCCTTCCATCGGCAGAGCCGACAGGTAGAACACGCCACCGTACTCCACGCCGTACTGGTACACGCTCACGTCTTGAGCCATGCCCGTGTCGACCAGCCGACGGTAGAGCCGGGAAGACTCGCCACCAGCGAGCAGATCGGCCACCAGCTCCATCTCGGCGTCGCCGGTCTGGAACTTGGCCGGCGAGTGCCAGAAGAGGTTGAGCTGGGGGTATTCCACCTGGTCGGTGATCGTCACCAGCGCCTTCTGGGGCTTCGAAGGCCGCTCGCCGTTCCAGCGCGCGGGAAGCTCCTTGCGCTCGAGCACCGAGAAGTACTTCTCGATGACCGGCTTGATGGCGGCAGGGTCGAAGTCGCCCGCGACGACGAGAGAGGCGTTGTTGGGCACGTACCAGCTCTGGAAGAAGCCGGTGACGTCGCCCACGGTGGCGGCGCTGAGGTCTTCGTGGCTGCCGATCACGCTGTGGGCGTAGGGGTGCGTCTCGGGGAAGAGGGCGGTGGTCATCTCGATCTCGACCATCCCGTAGGGACGGTCCTCATTCGACTGGCGGCGCTCGTTCTTCACCACGTCGCGTTGGAGGTCGAGCTTCTCCTGGGTCATCGCGTCGTCCAGCGCCTGCATCCGGTCGGCTTCCATCCACAGGAAAGTCTCCAAGAGACCGGACGGACCCACCTCGTAGTAGTTGGTGGCGTCTTCCATCGTCCACGCGTTGTTCCAGCCGCCATGGGCCTCCATCGACTGGTCGAAACCCGAGCCGGGCAGTCGGTGCGTGCCCATGAACATCAGGTGCTCGAAGAGGTGCGCGAACCCGCTCCGCCCCTTCGCCTCGTCCTTGCTGCCCACGCGGTACCAGATGTCGACCACCACCTGGGGGAGGTGATGGTCTTCCACGAGGATGACCTGGAGGCCGTTGGGTAGCTCGTAGCGCTCGTAGGGGATGGCCGGGCCCTCGGCGGCGAACGCAGCGGTGAGCGCGAAGATCACGAGTGGCTCCCCGGCGCGGAGAGCGACTCCAACCAGCGTTCGCACTCGATCGCGGCGGCACAGCCGGTGCCCGCGGCTGTGACCGCCTGCCGGTAGTAGTGGTCCGCCGCGTCGCCGCAGGCAAACACACCCTCGATGTTAGTGGCGGTGCGACCAGGCTTCGGCACGAGGTAGCCGTTCTCGTCGTGGTCGATCCAGTCGACGAAGGCCTTGGTGTTCGGCTGGTGGCCGATGCCGAGGAACATGCCGCCGATGGGCTTGTCGTAGGTTTCCCCGGTCTGGCTGTTGAACAGGCGCACCGCGTCGACCGTCTTGTCGCCGAGCACCTCCACCACCTCCGTATGCCAGAGGAACTCCATCTTGGGGTTGGCGAAGGCACGGTCTTGCATCGCCTTGCTCGCGCGCAGCTTGTCGCGACGGTGCACCAGGTACACCTTGGTGGCGAAGCGGGTGAGGAAGGTGGCCT